>Ga0208694_1000148_pt1 | contig 108185 bp, 90 predicted proteins | sample AD_UKC078_MetaG_FD_184442 | JGI IMG/M metagenome (GOLD analysis project Ga0208694, IMG submission 184442) | Active sludge microbial communities of municipal wastewater-treating anaerobic digesters from USA - AD_UKC078_MetaG (SPAdes) (version 2) | ecosystem: Engineered > Bioreactor > Anaerobic >...
AGCCGGGCGCCATTTCCCTCATGGAAAAACTCCCAAACCTGCGCATTAGGCGAGTTTGGGAGATAGTGGATGCCGTAAATGGATTGGGTGATTCAGCTCAAACTGTAAAAGTCAGGCCAGGAAACCCGGCAAAGAGCAGGGACTTTTCTCCCTTTGAGGGCGCCCGCCAGCGGGCGGCATAGAGGACTGACGCCCCATGAACGCCTTGGTCCCTGTGTTATAATCTACACATTCCTGACCGGATAAGAGTCTGCCGGATTAAGCCGGACAAATGTTAAGAAAGAGGAGACCGAATGAAGAATTGTCAGAATTGCGGGATGGAACTTGCCGACGATGCGATGTTTTGCAGCAACTGCGGAACCAAACAGGAAGCCCCTCTGGCAGCTAGCCCGGCGGAAGCCGGACAAGCCCAGGCAATACCCCCTGCTGCGCCTCCTCCGCCTCCTTACCAGGCAGGGCCAGCCCCGCCACCGCCGCAGGCCCCCTACCCCTATCCTTACCCGTCCCAGCCGCCCAAACCTCCCTCCGCCCTCGCCCTGGATGCAAAGCGATATCCCAAATGGCTGATTCAGGGCTTTTTCGGCACAAGGGAGCCCATGCATATCCTGTTCGCAGCCATCGTTCCCTTCTTTGTGTCCCTGTTTTCCACGCTGGAAGCTGCCAGGATTATGAACTGGCACGCAGGGGGATTCTTCCTCCTGTGGTTTTTCATGCTGATTATCCTTGGAGCCATGCCGACCATGGCCTGGGTTTGCAAAAAGTTTATTCTTAAAGAGGAGGAGCGGCTGATCCATACCTTCGCCAGATTTTCCTCCTGCCTGAATGTCGTCCTGCCCGTCTCTCTGATCGCCTTCATTCTTGGCGTCGTGCTGCCCGGGGGTACATTCATCTCGGTTCTCATGTATGTCGTGCCAATATTGATCTTTGCCGCTGCTGTAATGTCAGCAGTCGCAGGGTCACAGGCGGACCTGAAAAAGCTTTGGCTGATTACGCTTGTAATCGCAGGCGTTTTCTTCGTCCTGCTTTTCCTTTACAGCGCGATTTTTTCACAGGGACTGCAGTGGAGCTTTCGCAAGGCATTTCGGTTCTAGTTTTGGACGGGACTGAAATAAAATCTATTTTTTCCGGGAATGCTCATGGTTTCATGGGCATTCCCGGATAATCCGCATAAGGACAGGTCGATCAAGGTGCCACAGTCGGAACGAGCAAGGCCGGTGCGTCCCGGCCGCACAAAAACCAAAGGCCGGGCAACAGGAAAGAAGCCGGGGCCTGAATCATTCAGCCATCACTTTCCCCTGAAATTTCTGGTGCTTGGAATGGCGGCAGGTTTTCTGATTTCCATTTTTTCCGGAGTCTACCTGATCTATGCCGACCTGTTTTCAAGAGTCACTTATGTCTCCGAAGGAGATGAGGACTTTTATAAAATTGAAAACTTGATGGACTATGACATTTTTACCGAAGAAGACGACTGGGATGACCAGGAGGGTGAGGAACCGGATGGGTTTGACGATGACGAGGAGGTTCCGCCGGAGATAAAAAGGCCGGAATTGCACCAAAGCGGCACCATTGAAATGAAACAAATGCCCGGGGTCGAGAATATCCTGCTCTTCGGGATAGATTCCAGAACCAACAATTACAAGGGGCGATCCGATGTCATCATGATCCTCTCGATCAACCACAATACAAAAAAGATCAATATCGTTTCGCTCATGCGAGCCATGTACGTCAAGATTGGCGCAAAAAGCCACCCCTGGGGACTCTTGAATGCAGCCTACTCGTACGGCGGCCCGGGCCTCGCCATCAGGACCGTCGAAGCCAACTACGGGATTCCCATCAAAGGTTTCGTCGCCATCAATTTCACTTCCTTCATCCGGATTATCGATGCCATTGGCGGGGTTACGATTAACCTGACGAGCCGGGAGGCGGAATATCTGGGGCGGGAGCCCGGCAGTCAGCGGCTGAATGGCAGCCAGGCCCTGGAATACGCACGAATCCGCAAAATTGACAGCGACTTTCAACGCAATCAGCGGCAACGGAATGTGATCAATTCGGTTGTCAATGAAATGGCCAATCAGGGCGGTTCTTCCCTTTACAAGGCTGCCACGGTCATTTTGAACAACACTTACACCAACCTCAACCTGAAGGATTACATCAACCGGGCCCCCACGCTGCTCACTTACCAGCGGCGGCAGCTCCAGCTGCCCGCAACGGGAGAAACGCGCTACTACTACGTCCGCGGCCAGGAGGTCTGGTGGTTCGACATGGTAAAGACGCATGACCGGCTGGTCAGGTTTTTGCTGAACTAGACTTTGATGAAACAGGCAAGGGCCGGTTGCTCCATTTTCCGGGCCCCGGACCGTACAGGATTGCCCGCCAGGCAGATCCCCAGGTCTTGTTTATCACAGTCGAAGGTGAACGTTTCGCTTGTAACAGGTAAAATCCCTGGACTTGCTAGAATATTGCTTGTGCATTCCGACCGGGGGATGCCTGGTTTTTTGGGGAGGGATAGATGCCGCCTGCATTGGAGATACAACACTCGATTCCCGTACTGACTGTTTTTTTGCAGGGTTTGGTCAGTTTCCTTTCCCCCTGTGTCCTGCCCTTGCTTCCCATGTACATCGGTTATCTGGCGGGTGGTACCTACCACGTCGGTGAAGACGGTGAGGTCCGTTATCCGCGCAAACGCGTTTTTTTGAATACCTTCTTTTTTGTGCTGGGTATTGCCTCAACCTTCTTTATTCTGGCGCTCGGTTTCACGGCGGCCGGCGAGTTTTTCCAAGCTTATCGGCGCACCTTCGTGATTGGCGGAGGTGTTCTGGTCATCCTGTTCGGGCTCTACCAGCTGGGTGTCTTTGGAAGTTCATTCTTTTTGTCCCGGGACAGACGGCTCCCCTTCAAGCTGGACCGTTTTGCCATGAATCCGCTGATTGCCTACCTGATGGGCTTTACCTTCAGTTTTGCCTGGACTCCTTGCATTGGCCCTGCCATGTCCAGCGTGCTGCTCATGGCAGCGGGAACAGCGCAGCGCAGCCTGGGTTTCCTGCTGGTTGGCGTTTATGTGCTCGGTTTTACCATTCCCTTCCTGATTGTCGGCTTATTCACTACACAAACCCTTGCCTTTTTTCGCCGTCACAGTAGAATCATGAAATACACCGTCATTGCGGGTGGCTTGCTCATGCTGGTCATCGGCGTCCTGATGATCGCAGGGCTTTACGGCGGATGAACTTAAAGAAAAGGATGACTTCATGAAAACAAATCATCATAAAAAAAGAAGGACGCTGCGGTTTGCAGGCTTGCTATTGCTCGTGGCCCTGCTTGTTTCTGTATCTGCCTTGACCGCCTGCGGGAAAAAGAACCCCGGCTCTGTCAAGGGAAGCGAGCCTGCCACCAGCGAAACCAGGGCCACTGAGGATGATCAGACAACGGAGCCGACTGAGGAACGGATTAAGGCTTTTGATTTCAGCCTCACCGACCAGTATGGCAAGGAACACAAGCTTTCGGATTACCAGGGACGGGTCATATTCCTTAACTTCTGGGCGACCTGGTGCCCGCCTTGCAAGCAGGAAATGCCGGATATCGAAAACCTCTACAAAGATCATGGCATGAACCAGGAAGATCTGGTCATCCTGGCGGTCGCCTACCCCGATGAAGACGGTTCCGCATCAGCTCAGCGGGAGAAGGATGTTGAGGGCATCAAAGCCTTTCTGCTTGAAAATAATTTCACCTTCCCGGTTCTCATGGACACCCGCGGGGAGGCCTTCGGCCAGTATCAGATCACCGGCCTGCCGACCACCTTCATGATCGACCACGAAGGCTATTTCATCGGCTATGTTCAAGGCGCCTTGCCACGGGAGCTGATGGATCAATTCGTCAATGACGCGCTGAATGCCATGGGCCACTGAACCTGCCCGGAGCTGCCTGTGTTAGAATAAACCGGCAGATTGACTGCCGGGAGGAACACATGCTCGATTTAATTTATATCCGCAATCAACCGGAGGAAGTGGCAAAGAAGCTGGCGCGAAGAGGCTTTGTCGTCGACTTCACCGAATTTTTGGCGGCCGATGCGGAGCGCCGGGCGTTGATGCACCAAACAGAAGAATTGAAGGCGGAGCGCAATCGGAAGTCGGCGGAGGTCCCCCTGATTAAAAAACAAAAGGGCGATGTCAGCGTTTTAACTGAAGAACTGAGGCAGCTGAGTGAAACGATCCGGGACAAGGACAACCGGATCAAAGAAATGAATGACGAGCAGCAGAAATTTCTTGCCACCCTGCCCAACATCCCCGCTGACGATATCCCCTCGGGCGGCAAGGAAAATAATGAGGTGGTTTCTGTCTGGGGAGAGCCCATGTCGGTTGAATCAGCCACGAAAAACCATGTTGACCTGGTCGAATCATGCGGCATGATCGATTACGGGCGGGGGGCCAAGCTCTCGGGGAGCGGTTATTGGATTTACCGGGGCCCCGGCGCCATTCTCGAGTGGGCCCTGCTCAATTATTTCATTGAACAGCACCTGAAAGACGGTTATGAAATGATCCTGCCGCCGCACATTCTCAACTACCAATGCGGCTATGTGGGCGGCCAGTTTCCCAAATTCGAGGACGATGTCTTCCAGCTCCGGGGAGGGGGGGACCAGTTCCAGTTTATTCTTCCGACGGCAGAGACAGCCCTGACCAACATCCACGCAGATGAGATATTGAAGGAGGCGGAGCTGCCAAAAAAATACTTTGCCTTTACCCCTTGTTACCGGCGCGAAGCGGGATCCTACCGGGCGGATGAGCGCGGCATGATCCGCGGCCATCAGTTCAATAAAGTTGAAATGTTTCAATACACACGGCCCGGGGATTCGGAAGACGCTTTTGAAGAACTGGTGAACAAAGCCTCGCGACTGGTCGAGGGGCTTGGACTGGTTCACCGTATCAGCCGGCTGGCAGCAGGCGACTGCAGCGCCGGCATGAAAAAGACCTATGATATCGAAATCTGGATACCAAGCATGCAGATCTACAAAGAGGTGAGCTCGGTTTCGACTGCCGGGGACTACCAGGCAAGGCGCGGCAATATCCGCTACAGGCAGTCCGATACGGGCAAGACCGAATTCTGCCACACATTAAACGGTTCAGGGCTGGCGACATCACGCGTCATCCCCGCTATCGTCGAGCAGTGCCAGCTGCCCGATGGATCCATCCGGGTGCCCGAAGTCCTGGCGCCCTGGATGCATGGCATCGAGGTCATCCACCCGGTCGAACCGGATCATGACTGATCACTTCCGGTCTGTTCGCCGCGAGGGCCTGTTTGAACATACTGAGCGCGGGTCCCGCTTCATTGGGATCTGCCGCCCCATCTCAGGGGAAGAAGATGCAGCTGCCCTTCAAGATGATGCGCGCCGGCGCTACCCGGAGGCCCGGCACTATGTGTACGCATGGAGGATCGACTCCCCCTTGCGGCTTCAGCGTTTTACAGATGACGGCGAGCCGCACGGCACTGCCGGCCGGCAATTGCTCGGCGCTCTGCTGGCCGAACGCATCGACCGGGCAGCCATTCTGGTTGTCCGCTATTTCGGCGGCATTCTCCTTGGAACCGGCGGCCTGTCGAGAGCTTACGCCAAAGCCGCCCGGGGAGCCCTTTCCGACGCGGGCCCCGTCCGCCTGATCCGTTGTCAGCTCTATATGCTGGAGACAGATTATCCGGTTTTCCATCTCCTTGAAAACCGGCTCCGTTCAGCAGGTTTTTATCAGGAGCTGCCCGAATACGGTGCGCGCGTGCGCCAGCTTGTGGGCGCGGAAAGATCCAGGGCAGATGAACTCCGCCAGCTGGTCATGCAGGTTTCCGGCGGGGCAGCCATGCTCGAGCCTTGCGGCGAACGCTGGGTCGAGGAATCTTCTTAAGCCAAAGCCCTCTCAGCCACATGTATAATAAGCTTGCGGGGAGCGGACAGGCGAACCCCCTGACCGTATCCCCGGAATTATCCTTCCGGAGGTCAGCCATGGCGGGACATTCCAAATGGAGCAATATCAAACGCCGCAAAGAGGCGGTTGATGATCAGCGCGGTAAGATTTTCTCGAAACTGGGCCGCGAACTTCAGCAGGCCGTCCGGTCCGGGGGGCCGGATCCTGCCACCAATTCCCTCTTGCGTGACGCGATTGCCAAAGCGAAATCCTATAATATGCCCAACGACAATATCAAGCGGTCAATCGAACGGGCGTCAGGCGAAGGCGCCAGCGAAGCTTATGAAGAGATCTACTACGAGGGATACGGGCCCGGCGGTGTCGCTGTCATGGTCCGCGCCCTTACCGATAACCGGAACCGGACAGCCGGTGAAATCCGCCACCTGTTCAGCAAGTTCGGGGGAAATCTTGGGACGGACGGCTGCGTTTCCTTTCAATTTGATCGCAAAGGTGTCCTGATCCTTGAACGCACGGAAACACTCGACGAGGATGCCGTCTTCATGGATGCACTTGAGGCAGGTGCCGGGGATGTCGATCTTGATGATCCGCATATGATCGAAATCACGACGCCGCCCGACCTTTACGGACCCGTCAGGGATCGCCTGTCCGAAAAATATGACTTGATCGAACAGCGCCTGGGGCCTGTTCCTATCAACATGGTGATCCTTTCATCAGAAGAAGAGATTGAGAACATGGACAAGCTGATCGAACGGTTGGAAGACAATGACGATGTCCAGGATGTTTACCACAACTGGGAACAGGAGGATTAGGCAGCCCGATGGCAAGCGGATGGTTTAGACGCAAAAGAGGTAACACCCAGCCTCTGGACCGGCCGGCTGAATCCCCGCCAGCCGAATTGCCGCAGCGCCACCAAATCGATTTTCCCATTAAACCCCTGGGGAGGCTGGCCGATGCGGTCATTGCGCAGATGAATGAGAGCGCCGAAGCTTATGAGGCGCAAACGCAAAAGGAAATCCGCCGGCTGCTCTCACAAATTGCCGTCGTCTCTTTCATTGGATCGAGCGGAAGCGGTAAATCAACAAGGGCTATCCGGGTGGCCCGCGAATACAAGATCGACTACATCATCGATGACGGGCTCCTGATCCGCGGCAGCACCATCATTACGGGAACTTCGGCCAAGCGGGCAGAGACGAAAATGGAGTCAGTCAGGCAGGCCATGTTCCTTGATCCGGTCAGGGCGGAAAACATGCGCCGTGCCCTGATTGAACACCTGCCAAGCGCCCTCATGATACTGGGAACCTCCGAGGCCATGCTCTCCCGCATCTGTGACAATTTGTGGCTGAACCAGCCATCCATCAAGATCAGGATTGAGGACGTGTCGTCAGAGGAGGAGCGCAATCAGGCGCGCCAGACACGGCTGAGTGAGGGCAAGCATACCATTCCCGTGCCCAGCATGGAGATCAAGCATGAATTTTCCGGTTATCTGGCTCAACCGCTGGCAAAGTTCTGGCAGAAATTCGATTTCGGTGTCTTCGGGCAGTCAAGTGCCCTGACCGCTTCCGAGCAGGACCGGACGGTGGTCCGTCCGACTTTTTCCACGCTCGGAAGCTATGCCATGTCCGACCAGGCCATGAAAGATCTGATTAGCCTGCTTGCTGTTGAAGTGGATGGGGTTGAACAGGTCGTCCATCAAAAAATCCACAAGGAACCCTACGGCATTATCCTGGATTTGGATCTGTCCATCTATTATGGATCAAGCGCCCAGTCCGTGCTGGCGGAGGTCCAGGCAGCTGTCAGTTCAGGTGTCGAGCAATACACCGCCGTCAACGTTCTGGCCGCCAATGTGCGGGCCGTGCGTGTCACAAAAAACGATGGCAAAAAAGGCGTCCGTCAGAAAGGGTCGCGCGTCAGCCGGCCGTCACCTTCAAAAGAAAAGGGCGGGCTGGAATAGGCAGGCAGGGCGCCGGTCCGTATCTCATAAACTGCTTTCAGGCGTGCCCCCAATTCCCGGATGATCATGTAGCCGTTCGACGCGTAAAGCCTGGGGTCAGTGGCGTAACCCGACGCTGCAACCCCCAGCCGGTCCGCCAGGAAAAGCGCTCTTTGCAGGTGGAAACGCTGAGTCGCAATGATGGCGGTGTCGATCCGGAAAACATTTTTGGCCCGGAAGATGGTGTCATAGGTGTCAAGGCCGTAGTGGTCCATGAGGATGGCCTGATCGGGAATGCCCTGCTCGACAAGGTAGCGGTGCATGACCAGGGGTTCATTGTAATTGTCTTCCCTGTGATCACCTGAAACCAGGATGCGCTCGGAAAAACCCGCCCGGTATAGTTCGACTGCGCCGTCAAGCCGGTCCTGCAGCATGGGTGAGGGCCGCCTGTTGGCGATGACCGAGGCTCCCGGAACGATAATGCAATCGACCTTTGGCGGCAGCTGCTCCATGGTCCTGATCATGGCATTGCCGCTTAGGGTAATGGATAAATAAACATAGAAAATCGTTGATGAAAGAGCGAGCGCGAGCCCCAGAATCAAGGCAAAGCCCGCAAGCAGGAAGCGAATTAGCCGGTCAAACAGCCGGCCAAGGATTTTGGAGCGGTCTGTCATGGCCTTCATGTTAAAATAAGCAGGAAGCATTGTCCATTGAAATTGACTGAAAGAAGACGGATCCATTGCCATCTGATCGTTCAAAGCGGGCTGTTTACATGAAAAGGCGGACAGGGAAGCCTTTGCTTTTCCTGGCTGCGGCCCTTGCCGGAGTCCTCTTGATCGCCGCCTGTTCGCCACGGCCGCCGGCTGATCCTGACCCGGAACCGACCCCGGTGCCAACCAGGATGCCGGCTGCCGAACCAACAGAGGACGGCAATGCTGCGCATCAGTACCGGGGCCTTCCGGGCCTGCCGGACCAGAGGTTGACCATCGCTTTGGCCCAACCGGAAGATTGGAATCTCAACCCATTCAAGTCCGGCCGGCACCTGTTCCCGGTCGATCCCTGGGGCTATTACCAGCCTCTCTACCAGACCCTGCTTCAATATGACCCGGTTCTCATGGACTATGTACCGGTTCTGGCGGAAAAGGTGCGGTACGAGGCGGGTATCCTTTCCATCATTTTGCCTGAGGGCGGCCAATGGCAGGACGGCTTTCCCCTTACAAGCGAAGACGTCCTTTTTTCAATCCAAGCCAACCGGAAATACGGAACAGAGGCAGGGGAAGTCCTCAATGACCTGATTGCAGGCACAGACGGGACAGGCCGGTTTTCGCTTGAGATCCATCTTAACCGGGAAAAGGAAAATGCGGGCCTGCAGTGCATGGATGCGCTGACCCACCTCCTGATCCTGCCGGAACACCACTGGAAGACAGTTGTTTCACATGCCGGAACCTGGGAACAGCTGCAGGACCAGACCCTTCCACTAACAGGGTCAGGTCCCTGGACCCTTTGGCGGGCGGATGAGTTTGCCCTGTCTTTTGTCCGCACTTCCAAAGAAGCGGAGGAAGCGGGACAGCCGGTTTACCTCTGCGTCTTGAAATATTCCGATCACAAGTTCTCGGAGGAGGCGTTTTTGCGTTCTGATCTTGGCCTGGTGGTGGGTGTTGGCCCATCGGAACCGGCACCTGCCTGGGCAACGGGCGGAACGGAGGAGGAAAGGGGTGTCATTCTCGGCGGCGAAAGGCTGACAGGGATCACGGTCAATCCATCCGGCGACCCGTTGCTGCAAAACAGATCTTTCCGCCGGCTGCTCGGCCTGGCAGCGGATCGGGCGGATGCAGTGATGATTCCCTCAACCGGGGCGCAGCTCAATGGCGAGCACCTTGCATCCCTCCTGCTGGGAGCCGATGACGAAACAATCAGCCGTCTGGCAGGCGAGGCAGGTTTAAGCCGGGAGCATGGAGCTCTCTATTTCTCAATAAACGGCCAGGATCTTCCCCCGCTCAGCTTGACCTTTCCGGACGGACAGGCCCGGGCCGGGCAGATCTGCGAAAACTTTGCGGAAGCTGCAAGGGAACTCGGTATCATGGTTTCTTTGAAGCGTGTTTCGCCCGCGGCCTGGAAACAGGCACACGACACAGGGAACTACGCCCTGATTTATACGGAAACGGATATAGATGAATCGGTCATGGCCTGGGTTGCCAGACTTCAGAAAATTCCCGGGATCACGCTTGATCAAAATGGAGGGTCCATGGCGGAATTTGATGGAAGGGCAGGTGGTGAGATCATGACCTCGATTGAGCAGGCGCATTTTTCGGGTGAACTGAAGGCAGTGATCGAAAAACTGGCCGGCTGGATCATCCGTGAGGGTATCTTTTTCCCGCTGGCGGCCGAGGAGATGGCAGGGGGGTATTTGAACCGGGAAGAGGCAGGCACTTTCGATTTATCTTCCATTTTTGCCCTTAAGGTCCGAGTGAAGGCTCCAGCCCTTCAACCGTAAAGACGGATAACCTCCAGGCGGTGATTCGGGGCTCCCCGTTGCGACGCAGCGATCGCCATCTCGGTTTCGAGTCAGATAGATTGTGATACAGGCCTGCATGGCCGGAAACGCTAAATCATGGACCTTTGAAGCTGCGCGGAAATTGCACGTCACAGCACTTTCATTCAATATGAAGGAAAATGGCAAGCCGCCGGAACCATGAGGTTCCGGCGGCTTTCAGATGGTGGGAGCAACCGGGCTCGAACCGATGACCCCTTGCTTGTAAGGCAAGTGCTCTCCCTGCTGAGCTATGCTCCCTCACTGGCTGAACGTTGACAGTCTAGCACATCGGGCTGCATCCGCAAAACGCGCCAATTCGGCGCATCAGGCCTCTTTTGGTTGAGAGTCGGTCAATCAACATGGATAATCCAGTTGTTATGACCCGGCCGCTGCAAATATTCGCCAAGCGTCTCAGAGAACTGAGAAAGGAGATGTCCCTCCGTCAGGAGGATATTGCCAAGGATTTGAATGTCAGCAGGCAGACCATTTCAAAATATGAACGAGGAGTCCGCGAGCCGGATTTCTGCATGTTGATTAAATTGGCCGATTATTACAAGGTGTCGATTGATTTTCTTTTTGGCCGGGTCCAGGGGAAGAAACTCCTTTATTCCAATTTGTCTTCCGGGAAAATGGATTTACACTCTAAAGTTGCCGAAAAAGGTGACTGGGAAAAATAAGATCAGCAAGTCAAAATGGAGTGGCCGAAGGCCTGTTTTGTGCCGATAAATGACACGCTAAGCTGGACAGTCGAGAAGGAAGCCAGGAAAACTTGAAAAGAAATCACCATCGGCCTTTGGCAGGGATTTAAAAAGCGCCGCAAAATGAAGATAAATGTTAGAATGAGCATGCCGGCCGAAAAGAAGCGCGCGCCAAACAAGCCAATCGAGCTTTTTATCGTTCTCGACACTTTAAGCTGGATGGCCTGAAAGGTTAAGAGAAGAACCAAATTTCAGGGCGGGCCTTCTGTCGAATCAGCGCCTTATTTAATTAAGATGCTGGGCCGCAAGGTTACCTGGGAAGGATCCAATACTGGAATGTTCAAGCATTCCAGTGTGTCCCTCCCGAAGGTGGCGCTGAATGACTGGAGTGGGGTCTGGTCATTCAGCCTTTTTCTGGGAAATCCGTTGACATGGCCCATGACCAGGTTGAGATCCTTCTGGGTGAGCTGGTCAAAGGATGACCCCCTGGGCAGGATGCGCCTCAAGTGTTTATGGGCGCCTTCCACCCCAGGTTTCTGGTTGGGTGTACCCGGGTCACAGTAATAGATCCGGGTACGCCGTTGTCCCTTTGAGTCGAATTCAATCGCTTTGGGATTGGAGAACTCGGACCCGTTGTCGGTCAAAAGGACGGGGAAGAGTTTGCAAAAGGTTTCCCGGCCGAGGTGCTTGTCAAGTTGCTCGAAGAGGTCGATGACGGACTTGGCGGTATTTCTCTCACGCAAGAACAAGAGCAGCATGGAGGACTCCTGGAAGTAAAGGGACAAGATGACCCTGCCGCCAAGGGTGCCAATGACGGAATCCATCTCGACCACCGGCCAGGGATCGTCTGCCATAAATGCCAGGTAATCCTGATAGGTTCGCCCCTTGCGGCACTCCGTATCGATCTTGTGCTCTTTTCTCTTCTTTCTTGGCCGGTAACGGATCTTGTAGGGTAGGTCAAAAGCTGAAACATCTCCCAAAGCCCGATCCTGAATGAGCCGATAGATGGTCCGGTGCGAACAGGGGAGTTCGTTTTGGTGGTTGGCCCAGATGGCGTAAGGCGATAAGCCCCGTTTGAGATCGGCCTTGACGGTTTCATTGATGAAAGTGATCTCTTCGGGCAAGTAGGATCGGCCAAGCCGGGCATCCGACAGGAGCTCGAGGTACTCTTGCTGAGCGACACTGGGCATGTACTCGTAGCGGGTCAGCCCGCAGCGGTTCTTTTGTTTGCAGCCATTGCAGACAAAGGGTGCCTTTTGCAGGAGAGGGCAATGCTCCTCCTCAAAGTGAGGACAAAGACTGGAGCAGCCTTCCTTGCAGGATGCACAGGTTTTCTTCTCGCAGTAGAGCCTGCCGCACAGGAGTTTGGCGGAGCAATGGTGGCGATGCTTGCAGGGATTGTAAAGGGTGTTGAAGGCATTCTTCTCAATCCGCCTCCGATGCTTTCTTATCTCTTGGGAGATGGTGGTCGGTGACTTGCCCAGATCTTTGGCGATCTTTCGAAAAGAACAGGCAGCGTCCAGTTTCACTTTGATTTGGACCCTCTCTTCCAGGGTCAGGTGTTGGTGTTTGCTCATGGGAAGCCTCCTTAGGGGAGGCCCGCCTGAGCATGGTTCTTCTCTTGCGACAGTATAAGGTTTTAGGGGAGGAAGATGGCAACTATTGCCAGATTAAACGAGACAGTCGCTTTGCCAGAGTAAGCTGGACGTTTTTTTTGTCTCACTGTCCAGCTTACATTGTCATTTATCTTTCACCCGGCGAAGGTGATTAAGTATTTTACAAAAAGGCGGGCCTGATGTATCATATTTTCGGTTTCCGGAGCATGCGGGTGTAGTTTAGTGGTAGAACATCAGCCTTCCAAGCTGATCGTGAGAGTTCGATTCTCTTCACCCGCTCCACAAATCCGGGAACCGATACGGGCATATAGCTCAGCTGGATAGAGCAACAGCCTTCTAAGCTGTGGGTCGCAGGTTCGAGTCCTGCTATGCTCGCCAGATTACGACCATCTGATGGGTTTTGGCCAAGCCCTCAGATGGTTTTTCCTTGAGGGGCACGCGCTTGACGCCTATTTCAATCCGTGTGAGAATCGACCATAGAAGGGAGCCGACATGAGCCAGGCCTACGATAATACAAGTATCTCACAGTTGAAAGGGCCTGATCGGGTCAGGTTGCGCCCCGGGGTCATCTTCGGATCGGACGACCTGAGGGGGTGCCAGCAGTCCTTTTTTGAAATTCTCTCCAATTCCATCGACGAGGCGCGCGAGGGACATGGACGGGTTATTACGGTCAAACGTTTCCCGGATCACTCCATCGAGGTGACTGACCGCGGACGGGGAATACCGCTCGATTTCAACCCGGTCGAAAACCGTTTCAACTGGGAGCTGGTCTATTGCGAACTTTATGCTGGCGGGAAATACAAGACCAATCTGGGTGAAAATTACGAATACAGCCTGGGTTTGAATGGACTGGGAGCTTGCGCCACCCAGTACGCATCCAGATGGTTTGACGTCGCAGTGACCCGTGACGGCTTTCTTTATGAGCTGCATTTTGAAAAGGGCCATAACATCGGCGGGCTTAAAAAAACGCCTGTCAAAACCGGTGTGACCGGCACCATCCAGCGCTGGATGCCCGACGACGACATCTTCACGGAGATTGCCATTCCCTCGGACTACTTTCACTCCACACTCAAACAGCAGGCCGTGATCAACAAAGGGGTCACCTTTGAGTTCATCGACGAACTTGAGAATACCAAAACCCTTTACGAGTATCCAGATGGAATCCTGGGCCTGGTCAGAGAGATGAACGTCGACGGCATCACGGAGCCGGCCTTCTTTTCAGGTGAAGGCAGCGGCCGGGATCGGGAGGACAGGCAGGACTATACCGTTAAATGCGACGTGGCCTTCGCCTTCAACAACCATACCCGCGAGGGCCGTTACTACCACAACTCCTCCTGGCTCGAATACGGCGGATCGCCTGACAGGGCTGTGCGGTCAGCCTTTGTCTCCGCCTTTGACAATTTTCTGAAAAACGAGGGCAAATACAGAGCCAATGAATCAAAGATTAACTTCGGGGATATCGAAGAAAGTCTCATCCTGCTAACCAGCTCCTTTTCCACGGTAACCAGCTATGAAAACCAGACCAAGCGGTCGATCAATAACCGCTTTATCCAGCGTTTCATGACCGACCTGATCCGCTCAAGACTGGATATCTGGTTCATCGAACATCGTGAAGAGGGCTTGAGAGCAGCCGATCAGGTTCTTTTAAACCGCAGGAGCCGTGAAAGAGCGGAGAAAACGAGACTGGCCGTCAAGCGCGACCTCATGCAGCAGATCGACCTGTCCAACCGGGTCAAGATGTTTGTCGATTGCCGGACTCAGGATACCAGCCGCCGGGAACTCTATATCGTGGAGGGCAATTCAGCTCTGGGTTCCGTCAAGATGGCCAGGGACGCGGAGTTTCAGGCCGTCATTCCCGTCAGGGGCAAGATCCTCAACTGCCTCAAGGCCGATTACAATGCCATCTTTAAGAATGACATCATCATGGATCTGATCAAGATTCTGGGATGCGGTGTTGATATTCCCCGGAAATACAGCAAGGATATACCGCCCTTTGACATGGACCGGCTGCGCTGGAGCAAGGTGATTATCTGCACTGACGCCGATGTGGATGGCTTTCAGATCCGGACCTTGATCATGGCCATGTTCTACCGGCTGACGCCTGAATTAATCAGGCAGAAGAGAATTTTCATCGCCGAGTCGCCCCTCTACGAGATCAGCCACCGGACCAGGCGCTTGGAAAGCACCTATTTTGCCTACTCCGATCAGGAAAAGAATGAAATCCTGGCAAAGCTGGGCGACGGGAGTGTCCATATCCAGCGCTCGAAAGGTTTGGGTGAAAATGAACCGGGCATGATGTGGAATACCACCATGAACCCGGATACCCGCAGGCTGATTGCCGTCCTGCCTGAAGACGAGGAGATCATGCGTGACAGCTTTGATCTTCTGCTGGGAGACGACATACCGGGCCGGCGCCAGCATATTGAAGCGAACGGCCATCTTTACATGGAGATGCTGGATGTCGGCTGAAGATCAGGCAGCTCATCAATCAGATAAGCGGGAAGAGAGAAGAAAAGACCCCATGGCTAAGGCAATCGAAAAGAAAATATCCGACACCCTGTTTGAAAATTACATGCCTTATGCCATGAGTGTCATCGTGTCGCGGGCGATCCCCGAGATTGACGGGTTCAAGCCCGCCCACCGCAAACTGCTTTACACCATGCACCAGATGAAGCTGCTCGGTGGGGCCAGGGCCAAGTCCGCCGACGTAGTAGGTCAGACCATGAAACTGAATCCGCACGGTGACCAGGCCATCTATGAGACCCTGGTGCGCCTGACCCGCGGCAATGGATCCCTGCTCCATCCCTGGATTGACTCCAAGGGCAATTTCGGTAGTGTATCATCGCGCGATATGCAATACGCCGCCGCCCGCTACACAGAGGTCAGACTTGATCCCCTTTGCGAGACCATTCTCTCCGGCCTGGACAAGGACGCAGTCGATTTTACCGACAATTATTCCGGGACCATGAAGGAACCGGTCCTCCTGCCGGCTGTCTTCCCGGCCATCCTGGTCAACAACAACCAGGGAATCGCGGTTGGCATGGCCAGCAATATTTGCTCCTTCAATCTGAAAGAAGTCTGCGAAACGACCATTGCTTTCATCCGCGACCCGGAAGCCGATCTGATGGACACCCTGCCCGCGCCGGACTTTTCAACCGGTGCCTACCTGATTTATGACCGTGAAGAAATGAGCGAGATTTACAGGACGGGGCGGGGATCTTTCCAGCTTAGGGCCACAGCCGATGTGAACCGCAAACAGAACCGGATTGAATTCCGTGAGATCCCCTATACGACTACCATCGAGACCATCATCGACGACATTGCGGACGGGATCAAAAAGGGCAAGCTTCGGGACATTGTTTCTGTCCGTGATGAGACGGACTTGAATGGTCTTTGCATCGCTGTTGATTACAAGCCGTCAGCCGATCCCGATCTTGTCGTCCACCAGCTCTTCGCGGCCACTTCCCTGCAAAATCCCTTCTCCTGCAATTTCAACGTCCTGATCGGCAACAGGCCGCGCTTGCTGGGTGTGCGGGAACTCCTACTGGAGTGGGTGGAATGGCGGAGCGGCTGCATCCGCCGCGAAACCGCTTTTGAAGCCGCCAAAAAGCGGCAAGTGCTCCACCTTCTTCGGGGTTTGGAAAAGATCCTTCTTGATATCGACAAGGCCATCGCGGTGATCAGGCTGACGGAAACGGAACAAGAGGTGGTTCCCCGCCTGATGACGGCCTTCGATATTGATGAAGTACAGGCGGAGCACGTGGCGGAGATCAGGCTGCGTCACCTCAACCGTGAGTACATTATGAAGCGTATCAAGGACATCGAAGCGCTGGAAAACGAGATTGGCGAACTGGACAGGCTGGCAAAAAGCCGGGCCAGGATCCGGGATAAAATTATCCGGCAGCTGAAGGATGTGGCCAAACGTTATGGCCAGGAGAGGAAAACGCGTTTGATCGCGCCTGAGGAAATTGAGGTTCCGGAAGAAGAGGAGCTGATTCCATCCTATAACACACGTCTTTTCCTGACGGAGGAGGGTTATTTCAAAAAATTGCCCGCAACGTCGCTGCGCGGCAATTTCGAGATAAGGGTCAAAGAGGGGGATCGGCTGATCCAGCAGCTGGATTCCAGCAACCATGCGGAACTCTTGTTTTTTACCGACAAGGCCCAGGTCTACAAGATGCTGGCCTGGGAAATTGAGGATCACCGCCCGTCACTTCTGGGAGAATACACGCCTAACTTGCTTGAGCTTGACGAGGGAGAGCGCGTTATCTTCATCCATTCGTCAACTGAACCATTCACCGGCGAGTTTTTGATGTTTTTCAAAAACGGCAAAGGGGTGAGGATCGACGCCTCCCATTACGAGACCAAGCAAAGACGGAAAAAACTGATCAATGCCTACGACGATTCGTCACCTCTGATCGGCATGGCCTATCTGCCGGAAGGCAGTGACCGATTTTTTGCCATTCGCTCGAAAAAGAATAAACTGCTCTACTTCAAGGCCTCCCAGGTCGTGAAAAAGGCCACGCGAACTGCGCAGGGTGCCATGGTTCTCCGCTCGAAAAATGACTGGTTGACGGCCCTTTATGAGGAGGACGAATTGACCTTCATCCGTGATCTTGATTATTACCGCATCCAGAAGATTCCGACAGCAGGGCGGTACATAAGGGAAGAAACCCTCGACGACAGACAGCTTGTCCTCGATCCGGCAGAATAAAGAAAATGAATACGCCGCTTCTGGAAAGAACCGGAAAACGCCGCATACCGCGTAAATATCTGATCGGGATCGCCACGGCTCTTGTTCTGGCCCTGGCCGCCGGGCTGGCGCTTCCGGTCTTTATTAGAGCGCGGCTGCCCTACGACGCAAAAGATTACGAGCGGGCCCGGGAAGCAGGAGATGATGACAGGATCCTGGAGATTTATCACGCCCTGCGCCAAGCGCGATCTGCGTTTCCCGACAAAAAACAAAGCGACCGCATCAAGGCGCTGGATCTGGAGGCAGCCGCTGTCATTAAAAAAATCGAGCAGGATGCGGGCCAAAAAAGCCGCCTCCTTATTTCCTCTGCCAAAACCGGCGGACGGCTGAGCGATGATGACATCAATTGGATGGAGCTTTTCGCGCCGGTTGCAGGCCGGGAAATGACCGGAGCGTCGGAAGAAACAATTGAACAGTACCTGAGCGGCAAAATGGCGGAAGAGGATTTTAGGCGTTTTATAGGGGAGATGATCCGGATTCCCCTTCTGTCGCGTGAATTCCAAGCCATCGAGAAGGGCATTGAGACAGTTAACCTGATTAAGGAATTACTGGGCAAGGCAGAAACGGCCCGGGTGTCGGAGGACTACAACGAAGAAATCAAGATCATTCAGAAAATTTTGTCGGATGCTGATCTGTCAGGTCTTGAGTCTGTATCCGCTTATCTTTCGCACCGTCATGATCGCGCCTGGCAGGATTTTTACAGGGAGCAGATTGTACTGATCCGCCAGGAAATGGCGCACCGGAAAACCTATGACGCCTCCATCCGTATCAATCGCCTGCTGAATCGATTTTCCGAGGATCCGGAACTCCTGTCTTTCAAAAGAGATTGTGATGAATGTAACCCGGAATCCGTCGTGACCTGGTGGGATCCGGTGGAGCACCTTGCGGTCAAGCCTCTGATTGCCGATCCCGGCCGGGCTTTTGACGGTGACCGCTACCAGGCGGCGGCGGATCAGAATCTGCTTTTGGGGGTGGAATTTGAAAGGACCCTGGAGCAGCTCTATGAAAGAAATTACGTTCTTGTCGATAGCCGATCCTTTGCTACCAGGGAGGGAACCTTGCGCAGTATGCCCTGTCCCGCGGGAAAGAAACCGATCGTCCTCGTTCTGGAAGACTTCTATTCTTCTTTTCCGCGCGCGGAAAGCGGCGTGGCCTGGCGGCTGGATCTGAACAGCCGGGGACAGGTGGAAGGAGTTCTTCTCGATCGCGACGGGAGCGAAAAATTCGACCGGTCCTTCACGGCCATCGGCATCTTGGAAGCATTTATTGAGAGGCATCCGGACTTTTCATTTAACGGCGCTACAGGCGTTATCGCCCTGGTTGGGCAAAACGGAATTTTCGGCTATCCGGTGGCAGACGTCCAGGACCTGGCCCGGCAAAGGGGAGGGGCCGACATGGGAGTTGATCTTCCCCCCTTGCCGCGAACTGACTTTTCCGCCAACAGGGAGAAGGTCAGGGCCATTGTATCCGCGCTGGAATCTCGTAACTGGAAAATCGCAAGCGGCACCTACAATCGTCTGTCTCTTCCATTTGTTACCGTGGAGGAAATCAGACAGGATATCACCATGACTGAAATGTGGGTGGAACCCTACACGGGAAAACTGTCCGCTCTTTACTGCCCCTTCGGCGACCACATTGAGGCTGATCCGGATAAAACAAAAATCTACACGGAATCCGGCTACATGCTCCAGAGCGGCTACGGAGCCTGGCCCTATTGGCATGGCGGCGACGGCTACGTTTACGTGTCCAGAACCTTCCTTTCAGGTGCAGGCCTGCGGCAACCCCGAACGGTAAATCTGGAACGCTTTTTGGATGCCGGTCAGGTCATGGACCGGGAGTCCAGACCTTTGGGGAACAGGTGATTTCAGCTCTCTTCCGGGGCCAGCCCGGTGTAGTTTTCCCGCAGAGCGTGCCAGCGCGTCTTGCCGCCCAGGCGGATAAGGAGCCATTCAAGCGGACGTTTCAGGCGGACTGTGATGATTTCCTGCCGGGATCGCCTGTCAGTCAGGATGACCGGGATACCGGCCTTTCTGGCTGACCAGACGTCAGTCAGGAGCTGGTCGCCAATCATGATGGTGTGTTGAGGCAGGCAGGCGCGTTCTTCAAGTGCCAGGCAGATGGCTTCAATCTGCGGTTTTTTGGCCTTGGCGATAAACTCGATCCCCAGCGAATCGGCGAAGGCCCGGGCACGTTTCCTGGGTGCATTGGAGGCAACGACCGGGGTCAGACCGGCATCCTGCATTCTCCTGATGACCCGGACCGCGTGATCATCGCCTGCCTGGCTGCCGTGGCGGACAAGCGTATTGTCGATGTCAACCAGGGCGAGGCGGAAACCCCATGAAACAAGTCTGGCGAAATCGATGGCAAGCGGAGAGCCCACAATCAGATCAGGGAAAAACAGTGACCGGATCCGGCATGACAGGGTGAGGCCACGCTCCGGGCTCTGTTCTTTTTCTTTGCTCTTGTTATCAACCAACATAAGTACTCCGGCAGAAAAATCCGGCCCGGCATGACCGCATGCTGACATTTACGATACTCCAAGATGGCCCTTGCCTCAACCGTCCGTGCGCAGAAGATTCGGTTGCGGCTGTTCCTTGTTTCCCGTAAAATGACTTCATGACATGCATAAGACAGGTCGCTGGAGGTTAAGATGATCAGTGCAGGGGATTTTCGCAATGGAACGGGATTTGTCCTGGACGGCCAGCCGTGCCAGGTCATCGAGTTTCAGCATGTCAAGCCTGGAAAGGGTTCAGCCTTTGTCCGCGTCAAGTTTAAAAATCTGCAGACCGGCAGTGTGGTGCAAAAGAGCTTCAACCCCTCGGATAAGTATGAGCCGGTTCATCTGGAAAACAGGGACATGGCCTATATCTATCAGGACGGCGACCTCTTCTATTTCATGGATCAGTCGACCTATGACCAGATACCGATTGGGCGCGACAAGCTGGAACATGCCCTGCCTTATCTCAAGGAGGGGATGATCGTCCGCATCGTTTCATGGGACGGCCAAATCCTTGAAGTGGAAATGCCCAATACCGTCGAGCTGGAGATCGTTGAATGTGAACCGGCTGTCCGTGGCGATACAGCGCAAAGCGCGACCAAGAATGCGATTCTGGAAACAGGTGCAGTTATTCGTGTCCCGCTCTTTGTCAACCAGAACGAAATCGTTCGCATCGATACGCGGACGGGAGAATATCTGGAGCGGGCCTGATCATGGAAAGCGACGGCCGGCAGTTCTCAATCAAGGGTGAGCGAACCATGTCACAAGGGTTCATCGCCCAATACGCCGCAGAAGCGGCGCTCCATACGGCCGGCGTCAGCGGCTTGAATACGGGAATCGCTTCAGGCTTGAAGGAGGCCATTGGGCTGGTGCCCGAAGGCCGCGGAGTTCGCGTTTCCTTCCGGGGCGAGGAATCGGACGACGTTGTCATTACGGTCTACCTGGATGTCCTTTACGGCTATGTCATGCCTGAAGTGGCCTGGTCGGTTCAGGAAGGTGTCAAGCGGGACGTTGAACGGTTCACGGGTCTGAATGTCGATGCGGTCCATGTCCACGTTGTCCGGGTCACGGAGGACGCGACGGCGCCGCGGGAGGATGTTCCCGCTGAAGAAAAGCAGGAGGACTACCTATGAGCCCTTGGGCCAGGATTATTTTAATTGTATTCTCTTTTCTCTTGTCGGTCTTTTTCCTGATCAGTCTTTTGATGATTATCAGCACCGATATCCTGACCGGAATGATCACCCTCATACTCGATGTGGCACAAAAGCAGCCGGCCAGAACCATCGCGGCCGTGGCCGGCCTGGTCGGTTTTCTGGTCTCTGTCATCGCGCTGATCGTTTCCATCATGGCGGGGCGTCTTCGTAAAACCAGAATCCGGACCAATGAGATCGGGCACATTGAAATTGGTGTTGAAGCCATCGAAAACATCGCCCTCAACGCTGCCAAAATTTCCCAGTCGGGTGTCAAGACCGCCAAGGCGCGCGTATCACCGGCCAAGGGAGGCAGACTGTCGGTCCGGATGATCATCCAGGCCTTCTCGGATGTCGAGATCCCCATGATGATGGCGCGGGTCCAGGAACGCGTCAAGAAGGATATCGAAAAATATACGGGCGTTGAAGTCGACAGTGTTGAAGTCCGTGTCAGCCGGGTGGAAACGGTTGCCCCGAGGGTGGAGCGGTAACTTATGCATACAAATGACCCATCCGGCAAACCCGACAGGGGTGGACGCCCCCCCTTGTCTTCCGGCATCATCGGTGCCCTGATTATGTTCGCAGTTGCCCTTCTGTGGATTCTGTTTGGTTTCTGGAGGCTCTTGTTCATTTTCCTGCTTACGCTCGCAGGTTATTATGTCGGATTCCGCTATTTTCGCGATCGGGATGCCATCCGGAAACTGATTGACCGGATTCTTCCGCCCGGCATGTTCCGCTAGGAAAGGATCACTGTATGAGCCGGCACACGGCGCGGGAGAAAGCCTTGAAGTTTCTCTACCAGCTTGAGGTCAGGCCTGGAGGCCGGGAAGATCAGCTGGAAGGTTTTCTCCGTATCGAACCCATTAATGACAGAACGGACCGCGCCTATTTTGACCGCCTGATCCAGGGGGTGGAAAATTGCCGGGATGCCATTGATTCCATTATCGCGGCCTATTTGCGAGGCTGGACCATGGACCGGCAGCTGCTGATTGATCTTTCCATCTTGAGAATTGCGGTCTTCGAGCTCCTGTTCGACACAGAAATTCCTGCCGAAATCGCCATTTCGGAAGCCGTCATCTTTGCCAACGAATACGGGACCGATCAATCACGGTCTTTCATCAATGCGGTGCTGGGAAGCATTGAAAAAAAAGAAAAGAGACCTGGTCAAACGAGTGAGATCACGGAGGACTGCCCCTGATGGACCAGGTCTTCACCGTAACCGGACTCAACCGCGCAGTCAACGACCGGCTGTCCAAGGATCCTGAACTCGGCAAGGTCAGGGTGCGGGGAGAGATATCGGGCCTGAAAAAGTACCCTTCAGGCCATATCTATTTCACCCTGAAGGACGAATATGCCTCCGTGTCCTGTGTCCTCTTCAGGCAATCGGTTGGGAATGCCCCCGCGGGGATGGGGGACGGCATGCAGGTTCTCCTGCTCGCCCGAACCAACCTTTACGACAAGAGCGGCAGGTTTCAATTGATTGTCGACAGTGCCCAGGAGGAAGGCGTCGGTGACCTTTACCGCCGCTTTCTTGAATTGAAAGACAGCCTGGCCCGCCAGGGCCTCTTTGATGAGAAGAATAAAAAACCCATCCCTTTCATTCCCCGCCGTGTCGTGGCCATTACCTCGGAAGCGGGCGCTGTGATCCGCGATATCATTCATGTCCTGCGCAGACGCTTTCCAGGAATCGGCCTGATTCTAATTCCGGTTCCGGTCCAGGGGGCTGGGGCCGAACGGGAGATCGCCGCGGCCATCGAGATTGCCAATCGTCTCTCCCTGGGCGATGTCATCATCGTCGGGCGTGGCGGCGGTTCCCAGGAGGACCTGCAGCCTTTCAACGAGGAAGTGACGGCCCGGGCAATCGCGGCGTCTTCCATTCCTGTCATTTCGGCCGTCGGCCACGAAACCGACTATACCATCGCCGATTTTGCTTCTGACCTTCGGGCTCCGACGCCTTCAGCGGCAGCCGAGCTGGCTGTTCCGGTCAAGGGAGATGTCCTGCTGAAATTGGATCAGTTGGCGGGTACCATGGAACAGGCCCTGGCAGCAAGGATTGAATCGCATCTCAGGCGGGTCGATGAACTGTCAAGACGACCCGTTCTTGTTCATCCCGCAGCCATTATCGATCGCCACCAGGCCAGGGTAGAACTGCTTGGCCACCGCTTGTTTTTTAACTGGGGCAGGTTGGAAGATGCGGAGAGAGCCGGGGTCAGGAACCTTTCAGACAGGCTGAAAATCGCGGCGGAAAAAAAGATTGACCAGGCAAGCCATCGCTTTGAAAAGTCGGCCAGGGCGCTTCAGGCTCTTTCACCGCTGGAAGTTCTGTCACGCGGCTATGCGCTGGTGACGGATGATCAGGGGCGCACCGTGACGACAGCATCACAGCTCGGCAAAGGCGATGCATTGGATCTGATCTTCAAGGATGGACAGGTGGGCTGTGAGGTCACAGAACCTCTAAACTGAGCCTGGAAAAAACGATCGAGGAGCATGATCAATGGATAAAGAAAATCTGATAACGGACCCAACCATGACCTATGAGAGGGCGATACACCGCCTGGAGGAAATTGTTACCCTGCTGGAGCGGGGGGAATCCTCCCTGGACGATGCCATGGCGCTTTTTCGTGAGGGTATCGCTTTATCATCCTTTTGCACCGGCAAACTGCGTGACATGAAAGAGGAAATGGTCAAACTTGTCGATGCGGAAGGCGGGATTGCCCCTATCAGTGAACTTGAATGAGGGGCGGTGCCGTGAAAGACCTTGAAGGAGAGGCTGGATGGCTGATCCGGCTGGAAAGACTCCTCGAAAAAGAATTGACCCCCAGGGCAACCGGTTCCGGTCCTGTATGGGAAGCTGCCCGCTACAGTCTGCTTGGCGGGGGAAAACGGATCAGGCCCCGCTTGCTCCTGGCTGCGGCCAGCCTCCCGGGATCACTTCCGCCGCAGGTCCTGCCCTTTGCGGGAGCCCTCGAGATGGTCCATACTTACTCACTTATCCACGACGATCTTCCTTCCATGGATAATGACGATTACCGGAGAGGGCGCCCCGCCTGCCACAAGGTCTACGGGGAGGCGAGGGCCATTCTGGCGGGTGACCTGCTTCTTAACAGAGCTTTTGAACTGATGATACGGGTATGCCGGGAAAAACCGGATGCCGGTGCTCTCCGGGCCATGGAGATCCTGGGCCGGGCAGCAGGAGGGGAGGGGATGATCCTGGGCCAGGACCTGGACCTGGCCCTGGAAAATAAGCCGGCCGACAGCATCGATATCTCCGAAGTGCTCCAGGTGTCAGAGCTGAAAACCTCCCGCTTGATCCGTGCAGCACTGCTGATGGGCGGCGCGCTTGCCGGCGTGGCCGACAGTGTGATGGAAGAGCTTGCCATTGCGGGTACAGCAGGAGGGATTGCCTTCCAGATCAAGGACGATATTCTTGATTCCGTCTCAAACCGTGATACACTGGGCAAGACGCCCGGAAAGGACCAGCTGGCCGGCAAAAAAACCTGGGTTACCATGGCCGGCCTGGAAGGCGCGTATTTGCTTCTCGGCCAAAGGGCAGGAGAAGTCGCCGGGGCCCTGGACCGGCTCCGGGCTATGGGGTTTGAAATCGCTCCCCTTGAAAATCTGATGCGAAGTTTGATTGAAAGGAAGCAATAATTGGATGGACTATCCGGTTCTGGAGTCTCTTCAGGGTACCGCTGATTTACAGGCACTGACCGCCGAGCAGAAAGCCAGGCTGGCGGAAGAACTTCGCTCGCTCATCATTGAAACTGTATCCAAAAACGGAGGCCATCTGGCGGCCAACCTGGGAGTCATCGAATTGACCATTGCCCTCCTGGCAGCCGGACATTACCCCCAGGATTCGATTATCTTCGATGTTGGACACCAAAGCTACGCCTGGAAAATTCTGACAGACCGGCGCGATACCTTTTCCACCATTCGCCTCAAGGGCGGCCTGTCAGGATTTCCCAAAAGACAGGAAAGTGTCTATGATTCCTTCAATACGGGTCACAGCAGCACCTCGATATCCGCTGCCCTGGGCATTGCGCGTGCCAAACGGGCCAAAGGAAATCTGAGCAAGACCATTGCCTTGATCGGCGACGGCTCGCTTGGCGGCGGCATGGCGCTCGAAGCAATGTCGGACGCGGGACAAAGCGGTGAAAATCTGCTTGTCGTGCTCAATGACAACACCATGTGCATTGACCGGGCAGTCGGCGGCATCGCACGTCATCTGGAATCCCTGCGCATCAGTCAGCGTTATATCAGGCTTAAAACCGCCTGGGAAGCGCGTCTGTTGAAAATTCCGCTTATGGGCCTGATCCTGGTCCAGATGATTGCGAGAAGCAAGCGCCGCTGGCGTTCCTGGGGGAGAGAATCCGGTGCCATCTTTGAACAACTTGGCTTCCGCTATTACGGCCCGGTCGACGGCCACAACGTGGCTGATCTGGAGCGTCATCTTCGCGCCCTCCGCCTGGTCCGCGGCCCCGTACTCCTCCATGTGGTGACGGTCAAGGGCAAGGGGTACTGCTATGCCGAGAATGAACCGGAAGTTTTTCACGGCGTGCCATCTTTTGATCTTGACAATGGCCATATACCGGAAAATGGAGAACAGGACAAAACTTTTTCGGAACTCTTCGGGGAAATCCTTGTCGAGCTGGCCCGCCACGATAAGGAAATCGTTGCGGTGACCGCAGCCATGGCACAAGGAACCGGCCTGGTCCCCTTCAGTCATTCCTTTCCTGAAAGGTTTTTTGATGTGGGCATCGCCGAACAGCACGCACTGACCATGGCCGCGGGCATGGCCGCAGGAGGGCTGCGCCCTTACGTGGCCCTTTACAGCACCTTCCTGCAACGAGCTGTGGATCAGCTCATCCACGATGTCTGCCTGCAAAATCTTCCGCTTGTGCTGGTGGTCGACCGGGCGGGTCTTGTCGGGGGAGACGGGGAGACACATCAAGGACTCTATGACCTGGCCATCGCCCTGCCCCTGCCGAATCTGACGGTGCTGGCTCCCGCTTCAGCCGCTGATCTCCGGGCCTCGCTCATCGGTGCGCGCCACCACGATGGCCCTGTCCTGATCCGCTATCCGCACGACCTCGCAGGCAAGCGGGACTACGGCTGCTATCCCAGCGATCCGGATCAGATTGAGCTTTCTCATTTACAGACGCTGCGGCAGGTTGCGGCAGGAAGCGACCTGACCGTTGTTGCGCTTGGTACAAGCATCCGGGAGGCGGAGCGGGCGGTTGAGGATTTGAAGGCCAGTGATCCTGGATTTTCCGTCGACCTCTTTTCTTGCATTTGCGCGTCTCCGTTTGATTATGAAAGTATGCTAAAATCTATACATAAAACAGGCAGATTGCTCTTGATCGAAGAAGGCATTGAAAATGGCGGCTTTGGTTCCTGTATTTCGGCCAAGGCAGTTACTCAAGTGCCTGGCCTGTTGGTAAATTATGCAGGGGTCAGCACCCCGACTGCCCTTCAGGCGACGCGTCAGGAACTCATGGTTCAAGTCTCGCTCGACGCGGAAAGCCTTGAAGAGAGGATGCGCCAAATGCTTCAGGAAAGGTGAGAAAGGTGCGGATCGCGCTTTATCCCAATTCAGACAGGGACCCGGGTTTCGGAGTGACACGCCGGCTCATTGCCACCATCAAGGGACTGGGCTCGACGGCTGTTATTGAACCGGCCATGGTTCCTGATCTTGAAGGAGAGGACTTGGTCCGCGATTCCTATACAAGCTGTGACCTGATGATTTGTCTGGGCGGGGACGGCACTTTCCTATCTGCCGCCCACCATGAAAGCTCGAGGGATCTGGCGAAAACCGGGGTTAATCTGGGAAGCGTCGGTTTTTTGCAGGAAATCGATCCGGACCGCATGGAAGAAGCCCTTGCACGTCTTGTTGAAGGCGATTATGAAATTGAATACCGTTCCCTGCTTGAGGCGACCTGCTTTGATACAGGCGGGCATAAGGTCTTGATTGACGAGGCGCTCAACGACGTTGTAATTGCCCGCGGCAGCCGTGCAAAGTCAATCATTGCTGCACTGGAAGTCGATGGGGTTCGCGTCCAGGATATCCCGGGCGATGGCGTGATCGTGTCAACACCGACCGGTTCAACGGCCTATTCCCTGTCGGCGGGGGGGCCGATTGTCCACCCGACAGCTGAGGTCATATTGGTTACGCCGATCTGCCCTCACACCATGCAGAATCGTTCTTATGTGATTGATGCCGGCGCTGGAATTGTCCTTCGCCTCATGTCAAACCAGGAGGGAGCTTTCCTGTCGGTTGACGGCCGCGGGGGTTATGAGCTGTCGACAGGCTCGCGTGTCAGGATAAAGACGTCAGAAAGAAAGGTGAAATACATCAGACTTTGGGGAGATTCTTTCTTTAAAACCCTCCCCGCCAAAATTCAGCAAAGGGGTCTAAGCCGATGAAAAAAGCGTCAAAAAAACAGCGTCAATCGCGGATTCTGCAAATTGTAGGCGAGCGTAACATCGAGACTCAGTCCGACCTTGTCGATGCCTTGCAGGCCATCGGGATGGATGTCACGCAGGCGACCATTTCACGGGATATCAAGGAGCTCGGGATCGTCAAAGTCATGACGGGAGAAGGGTCACAAAAGTATGTCGCTTTAACTCACAGCGGTGAAGCCGCCTCAGGCCGCATGAAACGGGTATTCTCCGATGCGGTCGTCTCGATCGACAAGGCGGGCTCGCTGGTGGTCATCAAGACTCTTCCCGGCATGGCGCAGGGGGCGGCCTCCGCCATGGATTCCATGTACCTTGATGAGGTGGTCGGAACCCTGGCCGGTGACGACACGGTCTTCATCGCGGCCTACGGGGAGGAATCTGCCGTCAATTTGCAAAGGAAGCTGAAGGAGCTGGCCCGGATCAGCTTTCAGGAAGATGAAGAAAGATAAACCCTGAGACATGATTCATCGCGTAGAGATTGAAAATTTCGCGCTGGTGGAGCATGCGGAGGTTGACCTCGGCCCGGGCCTGACAGTCCTGTCGGGCGAAACGGGCGCTGGTAAATCGATCGTCATCGATGCCCTCGATTTTGCGTCGGGGGGGCGGGGAGACCGCGCCATGCTGCGGTCCGGGGCTGAAGAGGCCTCGGTCAGCATCCTCCTTGACGGATTGAACCAGGGCCAGCCGGACAATGAATTTGTTGCCGGCAGGACACTGCGCGATGGCGGCCGGACCTATGCCAAAATCAACGGTCAGCTGGTGACAGCCGGTGAGCTGCGGGAACGCATGGAACCGCTCCTGGCCATTCACAGTCAAAACGACCAGCAGACCATCTTCCGCGAATCGGTTCACAAGATCCTGCTGGACGCCTACGCCGGCGAACCGGTCTGCCAGGCGCTCGAGGCTTGGTCGTCCATGCGGCAGGAGATGATGTCCCTCGAGGAGCGGCTGGGTGAATTATTTCTCGACCCTGAAACCCGGGCCAGGCGACGTGACATCCTCTCTTTTCAAACGGAGGAAATTCGCAGAGCCGGCCCTGCTGCGGGAGAAGAAGAAGAGCTCCTTAAAAAGATAAAAACCCTGTCAACGATCCGGGAGATCGCAACCCTCCTGGGCCGGGCCCTTACAGAACTTGCGGGAACGGAGGGGGAATCAGCAGTTGACCGGCTGGGCAGAGCCGTCATCGATTTGAGCGCTGCAAGCCGGTACAGTGCGCGTGTGCAGGAATTGCGTGACCGTGCCGGGGAAATCAAGACCGGACTGGCCGACCTTTGTTATGACCTGGACCGCACCCTGGAGAGGCTGGAAGACAACCCGGGGGCGCTGGAAGAGGCCAACAGCCGTCTGCAGCTGCTCCGCCGCCTCCAGGAAAAGTACGGGCCGTCTTTGGAGGAGGTAATTGCCTACGGCGAAAAGGCTGGGATCGAGCTGGAGCGGCTTGATGCGACCGAGGAAGAACTGGCCCGCCTTTCGGCGGACAAGGAGGCGCTTCTTGAAAAAATGAGATCGCAATCGTCAGCACTCTACGAACTGCGGCGGAAGGCTGGCGATCATCTTGAAAAAGCGATTAACCGCGAACTGGCCGATCTGGACATGAAAAATGCACAATTTGCGGTTGAGATTGAGGCGAAAGCTGTCGAATCCGGGAGCCTTGCCGCTGATCCGCACCAGATTCGTTTCACCATCGCGCCCAACCCGGGTGAGCCGTCCATGCCACTTGTTTCCATTGTTTCCGGGGGTGAAGCCTCCCGCGTGCTGCTGGCGGTCAAGACGGTTCTTGCTGGGCTTGACGACATTTCAACCATCATATTTGATGAAATTGATACGGGCATCAGCGGACAAACCACAAGCCGCATTGCCCAAAAGCTGAAAGCAATTTCCGGGACCGCCCAGGTAATCTGCGTCACCCACAGCGCACAGATTGCCGCCAGCGCGGACTGCCAGCTGCTGATCGGGAAAAAAGTTGAAGGGGGCAGAACCCGGACCACGGTTAAGCGCATCGAGGGTCAGGAGCGGGTATCCGAAATTGCCCGCCTTCTTTCCGGCCGGCCGGATGATCAAAAATCGCGGCTGCTGGCCCAGGATTTGCTGGACCGGGGAAGCAGAATATAGGGGGGCCGTCAGGCTGGGAGTTAATGGAAGAGTCAAAACCGGTTCATCTTCTGGAGATCAGGGGCCAGGATCTTGTTCCCGAGAAAGTCGCCGAAGTGGCTTATGGCCGCTCGGGCGTCTTCATTGCGGATGCTGCACGCCAGAGAATGGAAGCATCTTTTTCGCTGGTCAAGTCCATTCTGGCTTCGGGCAAGCCAACCTATGGGATATCCACCGGCTTCGGTGACCTGAGCCGGGTGACCATCTCGGAAAGCCAGAACTATGAGTTGCAGCGCAATCTGATTCGGAGCCATGCTTCGGGCGTTGGCCGGCCTTTCCCAAAGGAGGTCGTCCGTGCCATGATGGTGCTGCGGCTCAATGCCCTTTGTGTCGGTTATTCGGGCATTAACCCGCAGCTTGCCGACCTGCTTGCATCCCTGATCAATGAGGACATAATTCCCGTGATCCCGCAACAGGGTTCCCTGGGGGCATCAGGCGACCTGGCCTACCTGGCCCATATGTCACTTGTCTTGATGGGCGAGGGACAAGCAGAGCTTGACGGGAGAAAGATGGGCGGCAAAGAGGCTCTGGCCAGCCGGGGGCTCAAACCGCTCCAGCTTTATGGCAAAGACGGGCTGGCCCTGATTAATGGGACGGCGGGGATGCTGGCACTTGGTGTTCTCGCGCTGCTCGAGGCGGAAAACTGCCTGAATGCAGCCAATGCGGCCGCAGCGCTGACCTTTGAAGCGCTCCGGGGCTTTCGCGACGCCTACGATCCGGGAATCCACACGCTTCGCCACCAGCCAGGCCAGATGACCGTCGCATCGGCGCTTTTATCCATGCTTGAAGGATCCCTCCTGGCCGATTCCCGGACTGAGGATGTTCAGGATGCCTATACCTTGCGCTGTGTCCCCCAGGTACATGGAGCTTCACTTGACGCAATTGGCTACGTGCGTGGAGTACTCAGCCGGGAGATCAATGCCGTGACGGATAATCCCATCGTCTTCTCTGAGACGGGCCGTGTCCTTTCCGGAGGAAACTTCCATGGCCAACCCCTGGCGCTGGCACTCGATTTCCTGGCCATTGCCGTCTCGGAACTGGCCAATATCAGTGAAAGACGGACGGAGCGGATGGTGAATCCACAGCTGTCGAACGGTCTTCCTGCCTTTCTGTGTTGTCAGGGCGGTGTCCAGTCGGGTTTCATGATTCCACAGTATGTCGCAGCGTCGCTGGTTTCTGAAAATAAGATTCTGGCACATCCCGCCAGCGTCGATTCCATTCCCTCCTCAGCCAACAAGGAAGATCATGTCAGTATGGGCGCGGCTGCGGGCAGGAAGGCAGCCCGGGTGGTTGAGAATACAAGCCGGGTCATCGCCATTGAATTGATTTGCGCTGCCCAGGCAGTGGACCTGCTCGAACCTGGAAAGCTGGGGCAAGGCACCGGCAAACTCTACCGTCAGATCAGGCGGCATGTGGCCGGGCTTACAGAAGACAGACCCTTGTCGGAAGATATCGAGACCATGGCAGAGCTTGTCCGTTCCGGCGGCCTGCTGGTATAAGACCATCTGTTCCTTCATGTTATAGTGGGGCAGGAAAGAACACAGTTAGGGAGGATAAAAAATTGGAATTTAAGCATTTGAAGATTACTGAATACCTTGAACGTGCTGCTTCATCGAGCGCGACGCCGGGAGGAGGCAGTGTGTCAGCCCTGATCGCAGCCCTCGGATCGGCACTTGGCCAGATGGTCTACAATCTGACTGTCACCAAGAAATCCTACCAGGCCAATGATGAAACGACCAAGGCTGCCGTCCAGTCTGACTGGCGGGCCATCGAAAGCCTTCAGCGCGATTTTACCGATCTGATCGATCGCGACATTGAAGCATTCAATGTATTTATGGATGCACTTGCTCTCCCAAAGGAAACGGACCAGGACAAAGCGAAGCGGAAACAGGCGCTTGCCGACGCTTCCATCACCGCCATGGAAGTTCCTCTCACGACTGCCGGCAAATCGCTGGAGTTGCTGAAACACCTCGGTTCCATTGCCCGTTACGGCCATAAGACCTGCATCTCTGACGCGGGCGTCGCCGCCCTTTGCGCCCATGCAGCCTTACAGGCCTCGGTTATGAATGTGCGCATCAACCTGGCCGGGATAGATGATCCGGAAATTCGCCAGGGAGCTGAAAAGAGCAGTGCTGCCTACCTGGAAGAGTCGGCTCTGCTTACCAAGGAGATAATCGACATCGTTTACGCGCAAATCTGAGGACAGTTTACCCCTATACTTTGCCAAGGGCCGGTATGATGATGACAGCCGGCCCTATTCAATCCGGGAACAGGCCGTTCTGTTTCACCGGTATCAGCCGGCAGGTTCATTTGACAGCAGAGGGCTGCGTAACTAATATCAAGATGGTCCTTGACCAAACAGGAGGCGGTATGAACCCCACACCTGAAAGGGGGACCCGCAATGAGAAGTTTGAAACGGCGGGCAGGCCGCCGTCTGATTTTCACCTTTGCTCTCCTGATTGTTTTCTTTCTTGTCAGTGCTTGTGCCGGCACAAGGGGCAGCCGGGATGCGGCCGAAAGTGATGGATTGATCCTGACGGTTGACGAGCTGGCCCGCTATGACGGCCTGGAAGGCCGAAAGGCCTATATTGCCGTCGATGGAATTGTTTACGATGTGACCGATATCCGTCAATGGGAAGGCGGGCTCCACCAGGGCCGCTTCCAGGCCGGAAAAGATTACAGCGAGGAAATCCGGACTGAGTCGCCCCATGGAACCGGTATGCTGGCCCGGGCGGTCAAGGTCGGCATTCTGCTTGACGAGTGAATCGGTAAAAGGCCATTGGCCGGGAGGCAGGTAATGAGTAACAGCGGGAGTCTGTTTGGCTGGCTGGTGACAGCGGGGCTGGTGTTGACGGTTCTGAATTATCCGGTCAAGCTTCTTTACCGCAAGGCTGTGGCAGGCTTGCCCCGCGAATCGAAACTGAGGCAGGCCTATATCCGTGTCCAGAGATTTGTGGTGGGCAACCACCGCTTTTTTGCCCTTTTCACTGCCCTGGTCCTATTGGCTCATGTGATTGTCCAGCTGCTCTACCGCTGGCTTTCATGGACCGGCCTGGCGGCAGCTGCCCTGATGGTGGCCAATCTGCTTGTCGGGGCTTACGGCTATTACATAAAAAAGAGGAAAAAGTCAGCCTGGCTGGTCATCCATGTAACGGTTGCCCTGCTCTTGATCGCAGCAATCCTGGGGCACCTCGCGACGGGGGGCCGTTGAAGAAGATCCACCTCAGATCAGCTCAGTCAGCTAAAACAGGATGTTGTCAAACATCCTGTTTTTTCATTGACATTCAGCCCGGCGGCACATAAACTGTTGAATAGAACAAACGACCGGGACCGGCGGGAGCCGGTAACGCTCCTGGACTAATAATCAGAATAATTGTTTCGAAACTTGATAATTGAATAGTTGGAGGTGATTACCATCGAATGGTTTTATGTGATTGCCGGTTTACTTGCGGGCGCCTTAGCCACCTGGGCCATGACGGCGCTCTTCTATCATAAAGGGTATAGCAAGAAGAGCCGTGAACTGCTTGAAAAAAAGCAGAAGACAGAAGAAGAGGCACGGACCCTTGTTGGTCAAGCAATTAAGGACGGGGAGGATAGGAAACGGGAGATCCTCCTGTCTGTCAAAGAAGAAGTGCATAAGGCAAAGATAGAACTTGAACGCGATGTGCGGGAGCGCCGTCACGAACTGACGCGGGAACGCCAGCGGATCGACCAAAAGGAAACAATTCTTGACCGGCGGGCCCAAAGCCTTGAGGACAGGGAGCAGCATTACAAGGATAAAGAAGCCGAACTTCAGACAAAAGAATATAAGTTAGCAGAGATCGACGCGCAAAAGCGCGCTGAACTTGAGCGGGTTGCGGGATTGACGGTACAGGACGCCAGGGACATTGTACTCGAGGCGGCGGAAACGGAGTACCGTTACGATTTGTCTTTGCTCTACAAGCGACTGGAAGATGAAACCCGGTCGACAGCTGCTGCCAAGGCGCAGGAAATTGTCGTCAGTACCATTCAGCGCTATGCCAGTGATTATGTTTCCGAAGCAACAGTATCTGTCGTTTCGCTTCCCAACGAAGAGATGAAGGGCAGGATTATAGGCCGTGAAGGCCGGAACATCCGGACCATCGAGCAGCTGACGGGCGTCGACCTCATTATCGACGACACCCCTGAAGCCGTAATTTTGTCCAGTTTCAATCCCGTCCGGCGAGAAATCGCACGGATCAGCATTGAAAAGTTGGTGCAGGACGGCCGCATCCACCCGACACGTATTGAGGAGATGGTGCGGAAGGCGACCAAGGAAGTGGAAAATTCGATCCGTGAAGCGGGCGAACAGGTTGTCTTTGACACCAATGTCACAGGCATTCCAGCAGAAATTGTCCACATGCTGGGTCGTTTGAAATATCGGACCAGCTATGGCCAAAATGTCTTACAGCACGCAGTCGAGGTCAGCCGTATTGCCGGCATGCTGGCGGCAGAACTCGATCTGGATGTCAATGCGGCGAAAAAGGCCGGATTATTGCATGACCTGGGAAAGGCCGTGGATTTTGAGATGGACGGCTCGCATGTGCAGCTGGGCGGTGAAATCGCACGGCGTTACAAGCTCGACCCCATTACCATTAACAGCATCGAATCACACCATGGGGATGTTGAACCTGAAACACCCATCGCCAGCCTGGTCGCAGCTGCCGATGCCATTTCAGCTGCACGGCCCGGGGCCAGACGGGAGAACATTGAGACCTATATCAAACGGATTGAAAAACTCGAAGAGATTGCCCAGTCTATTCCCGGCGTGGAGAAAACCTATGCGGTCCAGGCAGGCAGGGAGATCCGGGTCATCGTTGAGCCCGACTCAGTGACTGATGAGGAGATGCCGCTTCTTGTTCATGAAATCTGCAAAAAAATCGAAAAGGAATTGAACTTTCCCGGTCAGATCAAGGTCAATATGATCCGTGAGAGCCGTTACAGTGACTTTGCCAAATAAAGGGCAAAGACAGACAACAAAACAGAAAATTGGGGAGCCGCACAGACGTCCGAAAATGTCTGCGCGGTTCCTTTCCCCGCTATTCTGGCGTGCACCCAAAGGCTTTGTGGTAATCTGAATGAGATCTTTTCGACGAAAGGTAAGGGGACTTACGGTTGGATGAAAAAGTTTGCCGCAGTCCTTCTGGGCATAATTGTTTTTGCAGTTGCGTCCGGCTGTCGGGCGGGCGGGCAGGACATCCTGCCTGAAGGCGGCCCGGAGGAAAGTTTAATCCCGGCAACGCTGCCCCCTCCATCAGCGGCAGCGCCGGATGATCGGATCCGTGTTGCCATGCGGCCCGAAGTCAACCTTAACCCCATCTTCCCCAAGCATTACGCGACTTCCTCACTCCTGGAGCTGATCTATCAGCCTCTGTTTGATGTGACGTCTGACGGAAGAATCCAGCCTGTTTTGGCCAGGTCATGGCGCTGGTCCGCGGATGGCCTTGAGTGCTCGATAAGGCTCGAGGAGAATCGCCATTTCCACAACGGCCAGGCCGTAACGGCTCAGGATGCGCGTGCATCCATGGAACAGTTTTTGAAACTCATGAACGGCCGAAGCGTGGTGGATGATCCGGTGGAATCCCTGGATCCCTTCCCAATGCCGGATTTGTTTTCGGGCATTGAGAAATGGCGGTATCAGAGTTATCAAAATATCATCTCTGTGGCTGTCAATGAAGCGGGGGAACTGGTGATCGGATTGAGAGAACCCGATCCCTTGCTCCCGCGCCTGCTCTTGTTTCCCATCGTGCCCGAAAGCCAGGCTCAGTCGCAGTCCATGACCCCTCCCGCGGGCACCGGGGATTGGCAAGTGGAGTCGCATTCCGCCTCCCATCTGGTTCTTACAGGCGGCAGCGGCCGGATTCGCCGTATTGAGGCGAGCGTGTACCCGACCGCCGTTGAGGCAGCTTATGCCTTCGAACTTGGAGAAATTGACCTCCTGTTAATGGACTCAGCAGAGACGGCGCTTTTTGCCGACCGTTCACGCATCCGGAAACAACTTTTCGACGACGCCGGTTATCTCTCGCTCTTCTTCAGCGGATCGAAGGGTAATAGCCGCGACAATCGCGATGCACTGCTTTATGTATTCGGATCGGATCCTGAGCTGTCAACCCTCTCCGTGCCTTTTCCCTACGCCGGCTACCCCGTTTCAAGGGGAGATTTCCGCCTTCGGGGCGCGGCTGTCCCGCCCCTGGAAGTACCGAAAATTCCGGAAAATTTTGGCCTGCCCGAAGGTGCAGTTGAATTTGACGAAAAGGGAGAGCCCGTCAGTCCGGACCTGCCGCCTTTCAAGCTGCTTGTGCCTGTGCGGACAATTCAGGCTGGCCTGATCCGCCGTCTCTCAATCGCATTTCTTCGTATCAACAGAAAACTGATTGTGGAAGAGGTCCATGCGGAGGACTGGCCAGCCACCCTGTCGCAAAGAAAATTTGATGCGGTGATGCTGGCCGATACGGTTCCCTTCTTTCCTGACCCCGCAGATTATCTTGACGGGCTGCGGGCCCTCGGACTTCTCGACGGGATGGAAGCGATGGAGAGTGGATCAGAGGAACTTCTGCGGCAGGCGCGCCTGGCAAGTCTTGACCTTTCAGGTGAAGAGGGAAACAGCCTGTCTCCCGATTCTTATGCAGAAGCCGTCAATCGGGTTTTTAAGGCACTGCCCGTTACCGGCCTGGCCGCAACAGCTACCATGGTCTGGTACAGTAGGAATATCGAAGGAAGTTTACCAGGAACCAGTCGTGCGCCCTATCTGGGTGTGGAGGATTTATTTGTATGGAGATGATGATCATTATGATCCTGATCCTGATTGACCAGTGGACCAAGGGCCTGGCTGAACGGCTGATAGGTGGAGGCAAAGCCGCCACAGTCATTCCGGGTTTCTTTGAGTTGAGATACTTGGCCAACAAGGGCGCTGCCTGGAGCATCTTTTCCAGCCAGAACTGGGGTCTGGCTTTTCTGGTCATCCTTTCCTCCATTGTGCTCTTCGCCCTGCTGTGGTTTTTGCGCAAGGCAGGTGGCATGCGGGCCAAGATGGTCCTGATCCTGCTGATTTCAGGCAGCGCGGGCAATTTGATTGACCGGCTGAGGCTGGGTGCCGTGACCGATTTTCTTTCCTTTACTTTCGGCTCCTACGCCTTTCCCACCTTCAACCTGGCCGACGCCATGATTACAATCGGAACGGGACTTCTGATTATCTTTGTCTTATTGGATCGCCATTTTCTTTCCATTCAGTTTGGAACCGGACGGGCAGCTCACCCGGGGGAGAAGCGGGAAAAGAGTGAATAAGGCGAGGCAGATTGTTGGACTGGACGAGGGGGGCATGCGGCTGGATAAATGGCTGGCTCTGAAATTCCCCCGCTTGTCACGGGAATCATGGAAGCGCAGGATTGCCGGCAAGCAGGTAACCGTGAATGGAAACGAAACGGTGCCGTCAAGAATTCTTGCGGCCGGAGAGCTGGTTGAGCTGATTCTGCCCGGTGAAAAAAAAGAAGCAGCCCCCCAGGCCGAAGCCATTCCGATTTCGATCCTTTATGAGGATGACTGGTTTGCCGTCATCGACAAGCCGGCAGGGCGGGTGGTGCATCCAGCCTTCGGGCATGAGGACGGAACACTTGTCAATGCCCTGCTGGGACGGTTTCCCGGTGGGCTGTCAGACCTTGCGGGCTCCGGCCGGCCCGGTATCGTTCACCGGCTTGACAAGGATACATCAGGGATCTTGCTGGTAGCACGTGACAACCGCACCCACCGCCTGCTTGCAGATCTTTTCCGAACCGGGGCAATCGGCAGGTATTATGATGCGATCGTCCGGGGATGCCCTGAGGTTGCCAGAGGACTTATCGATGCCCCCATCGCCAGAGGGGATGTCAACCGGAAAAGAATGGAAATCCGGGAGTCCGGCAGGAGGGCCCGTACTGAATTTAAAGTTTTGTCCAGCCGCAGGGAGTATTCCCATCTTCGCTGCCGGCTGCTGACGGGACGGACCCACCAGATCCGGGTGCACCTGGCCTACATCGGTCACCCGGTTATCGGCGACACCCTTTACGGCGGCAGAAAACGGCCGGGAGACCCAATCCACCAACTGCTGCATGCCTCGGAAGTATCCTTCATCCACCCAGTGACTCAAGAGCCTTTCATTTGCAAAAGTCCGCTGCCTGAGCGATTTTCCAGCTATCTGAACGAAGAGGAGTCATTCAGGATATGAGTCGATGGATAAGAACAGTCGCGTTATTGATGGCCCTTTTTGCAGGCCTTTCTTCCGGTTTTCTTGTGAGGCAGCTTGCGGAAACGGGAAAAGGTGAAAACAAGGAGGCGGCCGCGATCCGCCGTGCCAGAGCGGTTCTGGAGCAGGAAGAGGAGCAGTATGCAGTCCTGCAGTCTCAAAACGGCCAGCTGGAAGACCGCAAGAAGGCATTATTGCGCCGGCTGGAAGAATACCAGGATGTCAGCGGCATCCTGGCCGAAATGAGAGAATATGCCTTTCTGTCCGGGATGACAGATGTTCGTGGCAGCGGTATCACCTTGACGCTCAATGACAAGCTGGATTATGACCCCCTGACGGATCCGATTGAAGCGGTCATCCATGACAGCACCATCAACTATATACTCAATCTTCTGTGGGCTTCAGGCGCACGTGCCATCTCCTTCAACGGCACTCGCCTGACGGCCGTTTCGGAGGTCAGCTGCGTCGGCCCGACCATTCTCTGCTACGGAATCAGGCAGATGCCCCCTTACGTCATCGAGGCGGCCGGACCGGCAGCCTCCATGGCCGGCGCCCTTGAAACGGATTCCTATCTGGCTCATCTGACCCAGAGCAAGATAGGAATCAGGCTCACGGTCACGCCCGAAGAAGAGCTGATTCTTCCTTCTTTTTCCAGGACCCATGATTTCCTTCCCTACATCGATTTGCTGCGAACGCCTTGAAGCATTAACAAGAGGTGCCGGTATGAAAAACAAATGGTTTCAATACATCTCAATCCTGACCGTCTGCATGCTGGTCGGTATGGTTATTGCCCTTCTGATGAAAAACCTCAACATCACCAACCTGGGGGGGCAAAGCCTGCAGGAGCTGCAAAACGCCATTATCGACTACCAGAAGAAAAATGAGGACCTGAATAACCGCAATGCACGCCTTTATGAGTATTTGCGCGAGCTTGAGGCGGAGCTTGCGGGAGGAAGCGGGGAGAGTTACCTTCACATTGTGGACGAGAAAGAACAATACGCCGCCTTTGCAGGCCTCAGAGCGGCCAAAAACGCCGGCGTGGTCATTACGCTCACCCCCGCGGAAGGCTACCGCATGCAGGATGCTGTCATCCGGCAACTGGTCAATGAATTGTCTGCGCTCGGGGCCCAGGCCATCTCAATCAATGAGGAAAGAAAAGTGGCGACAACCGAAGTCCGCACCAGCCAGGACCTTATCCTGATCAACGGCGTCGGTTTTTCACGCAATTCCCCTTTCGAAATAAAGGCCATTGTCGAACCGACAAAAATTGACACTTATGTTGTGCCTTACCTGCTCTCCGTCGGGGACAGCATTAAGAAGCAGGTTGGCGATCAGTCGGTTGCCATCACGGTCAAAAAAGACGAAAACGTCCTGATCCCCGCGCTTCGCGAAGACAGAATCGCTTACCAGATGGAACTTTTAATACCGGCGGAATAGCGCCTTATGATTTGTTGGAGGCTTCGGGGGCACGTTATAATGAATGACATGACCAAGAGCGAACCTATTTTTGAAAAACGAATTGAATTGGAAAGCCCGGAGGAAGGTTTCGCGCTGCTGGGTTCCTGCAACGGGAACGCATCGCTTTTCGGGGAGGCCTTCAACGTTGTCTGCGATTCAACAGCTGACGGGCTTGTCATCCGGGGGGCCGAAAAATCAAAGGTTGAAACGGCCGGCCGCATCATGACCCGCCTTTATGAGCTTTACAAGTCCGGAGCGACCCCGGTCACGGAGCAATTGATACGCTACCTGATCGATGCTTCAGTCCGGGGAACCTGGGGGGAGGCAGCGGAATTTTCTCCCGACCTGATCTGTGTCAATGCCAAGGGGCGGCCCATCTTGTCCAAGACCAAGGGCCAGCAGCTCTACGTTGATGCCATCCGGAAACATGAACTGACTTTCGCCATCGGCCCGGCGGGAACCGGGAAGACCTATCTGGCCGTGGCCATGGCGGTCAAGGCCTTCCGTGCCCATGAAGTCTCAAGAATAATCCTGACCCGTCCGGCTATTGAAGCCGGGGAGAACCTGGGTTTTCTGCCCGGGGATCTCCAAAGCAAGGTCGACCCCTACATGCGGCCACTTTACGATTCCTTGAATGACTTAATGGGCTATGACACTTACCAGCGTCACCTGGAGAGAGGTGAGATCGAAATATCGCCACTTGCCTACATGAGGGGGCGCACCCTGGATGACGCCTTCATCATTCTCGACGAGGCACAAAATACTACCCGTGAACAAATGAAAATGTTTTTGACCCGCATCGGATACAATGCCAGAGCTGTCGTTACAGGGGATATCACACAGATTGACCTGCCGGTAAGGCGAAAAAGCGGGCTGGCGGAAGCAGCGGCCCTGCTGGGTCAGCTTGAGGGCATCAGAAGCGTCCGCCTGACAGAGCGGGATGTCGTCCGCAATCCCCTGGTTCAGCGTATTATCCGGGCCTATGAGAAGGATTCGGAGGGACAGCATAAGGGCCGGCCTGACAGGAGATAGAGATCCATGAAAAAAGAAAAGCACAGCCTGCGTGTTGCGATTAATCTCCTCTTCGTTTTTGCTGCCGTCGCCATCATCATCGGAACGGTCTATTATGGTTCAACTCCCAGGCAGTATGACCTCCAGGTCGGGGATATCAGTCCCTATGATATTTCAGCCCCCCGGGATATCGCGGATGAGGCGGAAACGGTCAGACGCGCTTTGGCTGAAATGTCACAGGTGCCCAACATCATGCTCCGCTCGGAGTCGCGCAGCGAGGAATCGCGTGAACGTGTCCGCAGCCTGATTGCACTGGTCCAGGAAAAAAGGGAAGCCCTTTACCGGGAACCGGTCGTCGAAATCTACCCGCCGCAGGACGAAGAAGATCTGCCCGCGGAAACTGCGCCGGAGACGGAAGAGCCGAGAAGAAGGCGTCCTGACAGCCATGAGATCGAGCTGGCTGTGTCCTCCCTTATCTCTGCTTCCGATCAATCAATCGGCATCGTGATTCTTCCAGGTGATGCGGATCAGTTAATCCGGATGGATGAGGACAGGTTCCAGCATTTCTCCGCCATTCTATTTGCTGAGTCGAGCGCAGTCATCGCGGGAACTCTTGATTTGGAAGGCCTTCAGTCTGCCATCGGCGAGAGTGTGGAAAGACTGGGCCGGACCATGGAATTCTATGAAGATGATGCTGCCCTGGTTGGAAGAATGATGACCCTGCTGCTCCAGCCCAACGTTGAATTCAATCAGGAGGCGACTGATAAGGCCAAAAATGCTGCCTACGAACGGGTGATAAACAATCCGGTCATGATCAACCGCGGGGTTAGGATCATCAGCCAGGGTGATGTGATCACACCTGAACTGAAGGCCATGCTGGACCAACTTAATCTGACTGTCAGTTCGCGGATCGATTGGATCCGCCTCGGTTCCATCCTGGCGCTTGTCTTCCTGGTCGGCGTCATATCAGTTATCTTTTTTGCCCGCTACTCCAGGGATCTGGTCATTTCAACACCGCGAAACATGCTGGCCCTGGTGCTTGCGCTCCTGATTCCGCTTGCCATGTCTGCCTATCTGGCGCGCGACTATCCGCTGGCGCCTCCCGTTTATTTCGCTGCCGTCGTGGTGACGGCCTATTTCGGTTTGAGAACCTCCATATTCCTGAGTGCCATGCTGACCATTATCGCCATGCCCATGACGGCTTTCAATCCCTCTTTCCCCATCGTTGCCCTGCTGGGAAGCACGGTGGCTGCCCTGTTGACCAAGGGAACGGGAAGGCACGATAATTATGCCCGGATTATTCTGGCCACATCTTTCGTTAATGCTGGAGCCGCGCTGACGCTTGGCTTGCTCCAGAAGGACTCTTGGAGCGTGATCAGCTCATTTTCATTGCAGGCGACCGTTTCCGGAGCCCTGTCGGTCATTATTGGAATCGGCATCATGCCTCTTTTCGAATTGATTTTCAACACAGTCTCACCTTTGAGATTGATTGAATTGTCCCAGCCCGGTCACCCCCTGATGAAACGGCTTTTCGTTGAAGCCCCCGGAACCTCACAGCACAGCATGATGGTGGCCAACCTGGCCGATAAGGCAGCGGAGGCGATTGGAGCCAACGCCATGATCGCCCGGGTCGGCGCCTATTTTCACGATGTGGGCAAACTGGAAGCCCCGCTCATGTTTACTGAAAATCAAACGGGCGACAACCCCCACGACCGCCTGACGCCCTTGGAAAGCGCACGCATCATCACCCGGCACCCTGAGGACAGCTTGATACTGGGGCGCAAATACCGGCTGCCCCAACCGCTCCTCCGCATCGCCAATGAACACCATGGGACAACCCTGCTTCAGTTTTTCTGGAACAAGGCCCTGGCGGAAGCCGAGGCAAGAGGGGAGGAACCGCCTTCCATGGATGCTTTCCGCTACCGGACGCCCCTTCCGGGAACGCGTGAATCAGCCATCGTCATGCTGGCGGATTCCGTTGAGGCAGCCATGCGGTCAGAAAACATCCACGGCCTCGAAGAGGCCGAGATCTTGATCAATCAGGTGGTCAGGGACAAAATTGATCAGGATCAGCTGAAACATTCGGGTCTCTCTTTCGCGGATGTTGAAACCATCAGCCAGTCATTTCTTCAGATTTATGCGGGGCATTTCCATGAACGCGTTCCCTACCGGCGGCCGGCTGCCCGGCTTGCCGCGCCGGCTGAGTTCCAGCGGAGGTGAGGAAAACCGGTGATTGACCTGAATCACAGCAACCGTCAGCGCCTGTTTAAGCTCAGCCAGACATCACCCCTGGTCAGGGAAGCGGCCAGTCGGGTGCTTTATGACTCTCCTTTCGTCAGGGAATTGATGGCGGAGGGGGTCGGAGTTACCGTTGACTGGACCCTGGTTGGTCCTCGCTCCATGAGGAAGATCAACCGCCAACAGCGGGGAATCGACAGTGAAACCGACATTCTTTCCTTCCCGGCGCGCCAGATGATCAGAGGGCAGCCGGCTGCTCCGATCGAGAACTGGGAATACCTGGAAACGGGCGGGGGGCGGCGGACCATCCTGCTGGGAGATCTTGTCATTTCCCCCTCCAGGGTGGCGGACCAGGCAGAAGAATTGGGACATGGTTTCGAGCGGGAATTCACCTTTCTGGTCATCCACGGCCTGCTCCATCTGCTGGGTTATCGCCATGACACCGAAGAGGAAGAAAAGGAAATGAATGCCCTGCAGGACCGCTTCATGCAGAGCCTGATTGAAATCCCCTGCGGTTTTGTTGCCATTACCGGAAGGCCCAACGTCGGCAAATCGACGCTTCTGAATCAACTGTCAAACCGGACCCTGGCCATTACAACAGACAAGCCACAGACAACGCGCCAGGCTGTCCGAAGTGTGCTGACAAGCGCCGACTACCAAGTTGCCCTCCTGGACACGCCCGGGTTGCACCAACCAAAAAACGCGCTTGGGAAAGCCATGATGAAGGCAACATCGTCAGCGGTCGCTCAGGCCGATGTTCTGGCAGTCATGATCGACGCTTCCTGGAGTCCCTTTGCCGGCAGCCTTGAACGGCGTGTCATTGAGCAGGCGCAAGCCGCGGGGAAGGCGGTTGTGCTTGTGATCAACAAAGTGGACCGGGCGCCCAAAGAAAATATTTTGCCGCTCATTAAGGTTTACGATGATCTCTACAAGTTGGATGCCTACGTGCCGGTGTCTGCCCTCGGGAATGACGGCATTGAACGCCTGCTCCATGAACTGGTCAGGCTCTTGCCTGTGCGGCGCAGGCTATTTGATCCGGAGGATGAGACCAATCAGACAGAAAAGATGTTGGCGGCCGAATTGATCCGCCGCGAAATTCTTCTGCAGACAAAAGAGGAGGTTCCCTACGGCACCACGGTCCTGATTGATCGCTTTGAGGAAGAAGGGGAAGGCGAACGTGAGGTCTTTATCGATGCCTTGATTTACTGCGCCAAAAAGACTCATAAACAAATTATCGTCGGCAAAGGCGGCGAAAGAATCAAGGCAATCGGACTTGCCTCCCGCCGGGCCATCGAAACCATGCTGGATGCCCGTGTTCACTTGTCTTTATTTGTCAAGGTCAAGCTGGGATGGCAGGATCGGCCGTCCGACCTGATGGACGCCGGATTGATGGAAAGGGAATAGGCGATGAGCCAGGTGGTGACCAAAGCCTTTGTCATGAATTCCTTTCCCTGGAAAGACCGCCACCGGCTGCTTCACCTTCTGACTCCCGATCTCGGCCTCATTACTGCCATGGCACCGGCAAGTGAACGCCTGAAAAGCAGGCTGCGCCCGGTGACCCAGCTCTTTTCCTATTCGGAGTTTACGCTGACTTGCCAGCAGTCGCGCTTTTCTGTCAAAGACGGTTCATTGATCGAATCCTTCATCTCGATCTCACGGGATTTGGATCGGCTGGCTGCTGCCTCCCATGCGGCGGAAGTCTTCTCAGATGCCGCGCGAAATGATCAACCGCAAAGGAACCTGTTTGAGCTGTGGGGTTACACACTCTATGAGATCGCCGTGGCGGAGGATCCTGTTTTCATCGCCCGCATGGGTACTTTCCGCCTGATGAAGGTTATGGGCCTTTTACCCTGTCTTGACAGCTGCCTGATCTGCCGGGAGGCCATTGACGGCCCCCTGCTTTTCAGCTTCAGGGAGGGGGGCCTGCTATGCGGCAGAGACCTGGATGCTGCGGCCGGTGAAAGGCTGACCTCCTTGTCGCCTGGCTGCGGGGCTCTCCTGCGCCACATCGCGAACGCACCCCTGACGCGCCTGTACCGCTTCCAAGCCTCGGAGGCGGTCCGCCATGAGGCCTCTTGCTTTGCCGAAAGATGGCTTGAGGAAAAGATGGAAAAGCGTTATAAACGGTTGGCCATGCTGGATCAATGCCCGGATTTTATTTTGCCGGAACAGCGCCTGCCACATGAGGAGAAAGACCATGACTCTCTTTCGCAGCCTCTTTGATGTGATTGGGCCCATCATGATCGGGCCGTCCAGCTCCCACACGGCCGGAGCAGTCCGCATCGGACTGGCGGCCCGCTCTCTCTTCGGGGAATTGCCAGATTCGGTCGATATTACGCTCTATGGTTCTTTCGCCCACACTTATAAGGGCCACGGCACCGACCTGGCGCTGGTCGCGGGCCTGATGGGCTACTCACTGGGGAGCGCGGAAATCAAGCATGCCCGCCGCCTGGCAGATGAGGCCGGGCTGGTGGTTTCCATGACCCCTTCGGAGGAGCTGACCGAGCACCCGAATACAGCGAAGATCGTGATGAAAAAGGGAAGCCGGTCCATGAGCGTGACCGGTATTTCAACCGGTGGCGGCTTGATAGATTTGATTGAAATAGATGGTTTCAATGTCCACGTTTCGGGCGAGGAGCCGGTGATTCTTGTTTTTCATCGCGACCGCCCCGGCCTGATCGCCCAGGTGACCCGTATCCTGGCTGCTGAGGAGGTCAATGTGAGTCAGATGGAGGTTTCCCGCAAAGCGCGCGGCGAAACAGCCCTGATGCTGATTGCCACGGACGGGGAGATCCCCCGGCGGGCTTTGCAGGAGATTGAAAAGATCGGGGACGTCAAGTCAATCATTTTTTTGAGCGCACTGACGCGCCAGGCTTGAGGCGGGGAGCAGACTCATGATCAAGGAAAATTTCGCTGAAATCATCGCAAAATGCCAGGCTGAAAATCAAAGGCTGGCTTCCTTCTTCCTGGAACGGGAACTTGGGCTGGGGGATCTGGACGAAGCCGGCATTCTGGAGCGGATGGAGGCCAATCTGCAGGTGATGGAACAGGGCGTCCGGGAAGGCCTGAAAGGGGTCAAGTCTCACTCAGGTCTCTCTGGAGGAGATGCCAGGCGCCTGCACGATTACCTGGCCGGCGGGCCCGCCCTGGGCGGCAGCGTCTATCTTGAAGCGGCCATGAATGCAGTCGCTGTCAATGAGGTGAATGCCTCCATGGGAATCATTTGTGCCACACCTACGGCCGGGTCTTCCGGCATTGTCCCCGGCGTGCTGCTGGCTTGCCGGGGCAGACTGAATCTGAGCCGTCGCGCCCAGCTCGATTTCCTTATCACTTGTGGCGGCTGTGGTCTCCTGATCGGCAATCAGGCTTCTCTTTCCGGGGCGGCAGGCGGCTGCCAGGCTGAAGTTGGATCCGCGTCCGCCATGGCGGCGGCGGCTCTGGTCGAGGCGGCGGGCGGCGGGCCCGCCCAGTCAGGTCACGCGCTGGCAATTGCCTTGAAGAGTATGCTCGGCCTCACCTGCGACCCCGTTGCCAGTCTGGTCGAAGTGCCCTGCATCAAGCGCAATGCGGCAGGTGCGGTCAACGCGCTTGTGGCGGCAGAGATGGCGCTGGCAGGTGTGGAGAGCCGGATTCCCGTCGACCAGGTAATTGAAGCCATGGGCTCGATTGGCCGCATGATGCCGGTGGCCCTGCGTGAAACAGCTCTGGGAGGTCTGGCGCAAACCCCGGCAGCAAGGAAAATCAGCCAGCAGCTTCAGGAGCTGGGCCAGGTTGAGCTTGACCGGCTCTAATCGAAGTTCTGCCAGAAGTCACGGATCATCTCCAGGCATTGGTCCCTGTCTTCGACGTGGCGGGCATTCCAGTCGTCGGGGATTAGTTGGAGGTAATCGGGCCTGCCGTATCGGTCGTCGATCAGAAGCACAATCCCAAAATCATCTTCACTTCGGATCAAACGGCCGGCTGCCTGGGTCACACGGTTGAAGCCAGGCCACATGTAGGCGTATTCAAAACCATTGCCCGATTTTGCGTCATAGTACTGGCTGAGCAGATCGCGCTCCGGCGACAGGCCCGGGATACCGGTTCCGATCACCATAACGCCGGTCAATTCCTCCCCGACCAGATCGATCCCCTCGTTGAACAAGGACCCTAGGACCGTCAGACCCACCAGAGAATTTTCTCTTTCTTGACCCCGGAAATAGGCCAGATATTTCTCTTTTTGCCCTTCCGTCATACCGGACGGCTGGACAAGGAAATCGATGCCCTTGTTTTCAATATGGCTCAAGGCACGGACCAGCTGGCTCTGGTAGGCAAAAGAAGGGGAAAAAACCAGGTAATGGCCTTTCCGCAGAAGGGCTGCCTCACAGACAAGTTTAGCCACCTCCGGCAGGGTTCGGGCTCGATCGGTGTAGCGGATGGAATAGGCTTCAAAACAGATGGTGAGCCGCCGCTCTTTGGGGAAAGGTGATGGCAGGCGGATCACCTCCGGTTTGTCGGTGGCTGAGCGTGCGTCAAGCAGGGTCAGATAATAGGGAAGGGGGGACAAAGTGGCTGAGAAAAAGACAACAGGCGACTGGTTCCGGTATATGTCAGTCAGGTGAGAAGATGCGTCCAGGGCCAAGAGGGTGAGGTCAAGGTCTGCTTCACCCGCCGGCCGCCAGGTGGTGATGTAGCTGTCATTGTAATAGCGCTCGGCAACCCTCAAAAAAAAGATCAGGTCAAAGTAGGGAACCATCATGGATCTTCGCCCGGGGAAATCAGGGTAATCAGTCAGATAACGTGTAAGCAAAGAAGAGGCGGACGATACCTGCTCGAGCAGGCGTGGGGGAGTGACCCGGGTCGCCAGGAATTGCTGTCGGAGAACAGGCTGGTAAGTGGCGGCTTCCTGGACCAGCTCATTTTCAGGAGGCAGTTCTTTTGCCGTCAGAAGCGGCCGGAAGCGGTCCATTTGCTCAACCAGCCGGTCCAGGCTGCCGCAAACCTGGCGGTTAAGCCGGCCCTGTTCGCCGGGTTCGGTCACATGCCCGGCCATGACATTTTTTATGGCTGTGACTTGGGATCTTGATATGACAGCGGAAAACATCTCACGTGAGCGCCTGGCCAGGTTATGAGCTTCGTCGACCAGCAGGGTGTAGGCCTGGCCGGGCTCGTCCAGCCAGCCATGAAGGCGTACCCTGGGGTTGAAGAGGTAGTTGTAATCGCAGATCACGACATCAACGGTAGGCAGCAGGCTGAGCGACAGCTCGAAGGGGCATAGCGAAAATTCCCGGGCCAGGGAAAGAACATCCTCCGGAGTCAGTCGCCTGATGCCGTAGCTTTTTTTCAGGGCGTCCCGCAAATGATCATGGTAGCGAACGGCAAAAGGGCAGACTTTCATATCACAGAAATGACCGGGCGACAGGCACATCTGTTCCTTGGCGCGTACGGTAAGCGAGCGGATGTAAGATCCCGCCCTTTCCAGATCGTCCAGGCTGTCTTCGGCAACCCCCCGCTGAGAACGCGTCGGTGTCAGATAAAAAAGATAATCGGTCAGTCCGTTTGCCTGAGCCTTGATGGCAGGATACAGGGCCGCCATGGTTTTGCCGATGCCGGTCGGAGCCTGTACGAAGAGGACGGTGCGGTCGCGGACAGCGGCGATCACTTCCTGCATCATGGATCTTTGGCCCTCCCGCAATTGTCCATAGGGAAAGGAGGCCTTCCTGTTGGCCTCGTCACGCATCCGGCGGTGCAGGTAGAGGGGGCGCGCCAGTTCTGTGTAGTCGGCGCAGATGGCCAGGTATTGTTCCCCAAGTTCCTCCCGTGTCCAGGGGCGCCTGATCGTGAAGAAACTGCCGTCATCGATTGAGATGTAACGGAGCTCGACTTCGATTTCGGCCGGAGCCAACCCTTTTTCTGAGAAAAAATCACCGCTGAGAAGAAGATGGGCGTATAGGAGGGCCTGGGCAAGATGGGCGGGGTCGCCTTCCCGGGGGATTGAGGCGGCATTGCCGCGGAAGCTTTTCAGCTCAGCTAAAGTAACGCTGTCACCCGGACCCAGGGCGACCAGGTCACAGCGCCCCTGCAGTTGAAGGTCGAAAGGCAGTCCTTCTGCCCGGTAGCATCCGCTAAGGGGCAGTTCGGTGAGAATTTCCCGGCCTGGAAAGTAATGGTCTGCACGCTCGAAGAAATCCTGATGGGCGCGCGTGCCTTCAAGGCCGGTGACACCGGCGTAAAGCGGGCCGGACAGACCTCCGTACCGGCGGGCTGATTCAGCCAGGTCGCGGACGGCAACCGACAGGACGGGTTTGTTTTGCTTGTTTGGGTCCAAAGGCTTTCACCTGCTCCAGTTCAACCGTTAGCCGGCATCCAGGATTCATCATAGCAAATGAAGGAGATTGTCCCTCTTTTCCGGCGGCCATCATCGCTTCAGCGCCGCAAGTGAAATATGCCAGTCTGGTCCCGCGCCGATCTTGTGAACCCGGGTGATATTTTTTTCCCTCAAAGCGATCTGTATCGTGGCGGTCGCGCCGACAAAGAGGACCGGATCACCTCTTTTCACATAGCCGAAGGACTTTTGGAAAGGAACGGAGGCGCTGTAGACAAGATCCTGTCCATGGGAGATTTCGACCGAAAAGACGTCCCCGTAGCGAACGCCGTGATCCAGAAACATGGTGTCCGGTATATTACTGCTGACCAGACCGAAGTAAGGGCCTGAACTTTCGATAATTCCCGTGAAGATTCCCTCCCGGTAAAGCGGCGGATCAAAGGGAATGACGACGATTTCGTCCGTCGGATAGGCGGGGCCCACGCCTTCAAATCCAATGACACCCGAGGCCAGCCGGACGGCCGTGTAAGCGAAGACATCGCGGCCGTGGAAGATATGACAAGTCAGCGTGTGGGGCCAGCGGTTGACATCCATATCGATTTCCCTGACCGCCCGGATCCCGACTGATCTCAGGAGGTGGGACAGGGAACCGTTGTCGGGCGTTATCACATACTGTCCATTGGCCAGGAGGGCGACGCAGCCGCGCCGGTCGGTTCCGACGCCGGGATCGACGACGGAGACAAAGATGGTGCCTTCAGGCCAGAAGGGTACTGTATTTTTCAGCATATGGGAAGCCTCGAAGATGTCGAAGGGCGGGATGCTGTGGGTCAGGTCGAAGACTTTGACTTCCGGGTCGACTGACTGGCAGACTCCGTACATGGTCGCGACGGCACTTGAGTTGCGGGAGAAATCAGTTTGGATGACAATGGCCGGTTTCATGGCAGTATTCTCCAGTTGTAGGTCGTAAGATCGTTGTAGGGATACCACATCTCGGGATTGTGCGGGTTGAAAAGCCGCATCAGGGTGAAGTAAACCGTTGCCAGCAAAAAGAGCAGGCCAACAAATTGAACAATACGATCAGCTCTTCCAGGCGGCCGCTCGGAATACCAGCTGCGCTTTTTTAATCTTCCGAAACCACGCAAATCCATGGCATTGGCAATGTCGCCGACTTTGGAAAATGAGGTAAAAATGAGGGGAACGATAATCAGCAAAGAAGATTTAATCCGACGGAAAATGGAAGCCTTGCGCTTGTCGGTCTCGCTGCCCCTGGCCTGGGCGCTGACGGAGATGTCCTTGTAGTCACGCAAAAGGTCGGGGATGTAGCGGAAAGCCAGTTCCACAATGATGCAAAAGCGGTAGGGGAGCCGCAGGGAGCTCAGCCCCGCTGCAAATTCCGATGGAGTGATCGACAGGATAAAGGCCATGCAAAGCAGGAAGGTGGCCATCATCTTGGAGAAACGGACACCGAAATACCAGAGGGTCTCGTAGCCCAAAACGTAGCGGCCGGAGATGGAGCCAAACTGGGTGAAGGTGCCGGTCCAGATTTCGCCGATGGTGGGATTGAAAAGGAAAAACAGGACCAGATTGAAGAGGTTCATCAGGGTTACAACCGTGAAGACGAAACGGATGGGTTTCCAGTAGGGCCTGGTGGAGACGATGCCGGCCGCGAAAAGAAACAGAAGCGGCAGGATGATTCGGATGTCCCATACGGCGATGAGGAAGGCGATCAGGCAGAGGAAAAAGCGGACCTTGGTGGTCCCGGTCAGCTGGTGCAAAGGCGTGTCACCCAAGGTGAAATTGATGATGAATTTATCTTCCATTGGCCCTCACCGCCTTCTCATAGGCGACAAAATGCCGGATCACCTGGCGAGGTTCCAGGCCGATCTTGGTTGCCAGGGTATAAAGCGAGGTCTGTTTCAAGCTGGCTTTGCTGATGATCCCGTCATCGCTCAAGACCTCAAAAACGCTGCTGTCAGCAATGATTTCAGCCTTGGCGAAAACGATGGCCCGGTCGGTGAATTCAATGGCCAGATGCATGTCGTGGGTGATGAAAAGGATCGTCTTGCCGTAGTCCCGGTTCAGGGTGAGGATAAATTCCATGATGGCAGTGTAGTTGTGGTAATCCTGGCCGGCAGTCGGTTCATCGAGGATGATGGCATCGGGCTCGAGCGCCAGAATGGCTGCGATCGTGATTCGTTTCTTCTGCCCGTAGCTGACTGCGTCAACGGGCCAGTGGCGCATGGTGTAAAGCCGGCACATGCGAAGGGCCTTTTCAACACGCTTGTCGATCTCATCTTCCGACATACCGCGCAGGGTCAGGGCCAAAGCCACTTCCTCCTTGATGATGCTTTTCACGATCATCTGGTTGGGGTTTTGCATGACGTAGCCGATGCGTTCGCCAATCTCGCGGATGGACAGGGTCAGGTAGCTTTTGCCGTCAATCTCGACCGTCCCTGCCTGTGGCCGGCTGATGCCGCAGATCATGCGGGCAAAGGTTGTTTTGCCTGCTCCGTTCTCGCCGATCAGAGAAACAATTTCTCCTTTGTGGATGACGCAGTTGACCCGGTCAAGGGCATTGGGGAGTTTTGAGGAATAGGTGAAGGAGGCTTCGGTCACCCGGATCAATTCTTCTTTCCCTGCTTCAATGGATGAGGGAGCTTCTTTTTGGAAGAAATGGATCAGTTTGTCCCTGTTTCCCGGCGTAATTGTCATCCCGCTGACATGGGACAGGATATCCTCCTCGTCAAGATTGCAGCCTGCGTATTTCATGGCTGTGATGTAAAGGGGCTCGCGGATTCCATGAGCCAGCAGATCGTAGCGGCGCAGCAGGTCTTCCGGCGTCGTATCCAGGATGATTCTTCCCCCGTCGATCAGGATGATGCGATCAACCGGCCGGTAGAGGACATCTTCCAGGCGGTGTTCAATGATGAGTACGGTCTTGCGTTCGCTGCGGCAGATCCGGTCGATCAGGTCAACGGCAATCATCCCCATTTGCGGGTCCAGCGAGGCCAGGGGCTCATCGAAGAGGAGGACCCGGACATCCTCGTGCATGACCCCTGCCAGGGCAACCTTTTGTTTCTGTCCACCGGACAGTTTGTAGGGGAGATGGTTCAAGAAGGATTCCATACCCACGATGGAGGCGCTTTTCTCGACCAGAGGGATCATCCGGTCCCGCGGCATATTCATGTTTTCCAGGGCAAAGGCGATATCTTCACCAACACTGAGCCCCACAAACTGTGCGTCCGAGTCCTGGAGAACCGTCCCGACAAGGGCGGAAAGCTGATTGAGATCACAGTCACGCGTTTCCATGCCGGCCACTTTCAGGGAGCCTTCGATCTTCCCGGGAATTGAAACGGGTATCAGGCCGTTGATGCAGTTTGCCAGGGTTGATTTGCCACTTCCGGAAGGGCCAAGGAGCAAAATCTTCTCGCCTTCATAAATGGTCAGATTGATATCAAACAAGGTTGGCTTGCTTTGGACTTTGTATTGAAAGGAGAAATCCTTGAACTCGATGACCGGTTTTTTTCCGCCGTCCATAACAGTCATTTTAAAGCAGACTGCCCCGCTTGCAGCAGGGCAGCCTTCACGCTTACTCTTCGTCGCTTTCTGTCTCTCGCAGATTGGTGCGGGCTCCGAAGCGGTTGGCCATGAGAGCCAGGATGGGAATGCCCAGCACAATCAGGATGGCGATATTGGCAATGGACGCCACCAGACCCTGGGTGATCGATGTTTGAAGTTCCCCGGCGTACATCACCATGGTCAGTAGCGGGGTGACGGCGGCAAAGGCGACGACAACACCGACCGCAACCGTGATGGCATAGATGATGGCATGCTTGACCTTGAAGATGCCGTCCATGATGTAAGCGCCGTAAACGGGGAGCAGGCCGACGAAAAAGCCCATGACGGCATTGCCGATGGACCAGTCAAACCACAAGCCCCAGCCTCCGATCAGATCGGCGATGACATTGCCGAGGAAGAGGGCGATGGCCGTTGGAAAGGCGCCGGTCAGGGCTCCGACAAAAATGGGAACCAGAAGAGCAGTAGACAGCTGTGTGTTGGTGAAGACCGGAATCCCGCCATAGATCATCAGTACACCGTAAAGCGCTGCTCCGATCGCAACAGTGACGATGGTCCGGGTTTTTTTCCAGTCCCCGAAAATTTTCTTTGCCAGGCTTAAATCCTTCATACGAATCCTCCTTTGTCTTCGGAAACTCTTGTTTGATTATACACGATAGCGTTTGTTCACAAAAAAAGAGTGCATTGTCAAAGAAATAGGTGAAGAGATAATAAAACCGTCATCCGCAGGAGAATCCTTCGGAGGACGGTCATTAATTGGTGCGGCCAAGAGGACTTGAACCTCCACCGGGTTTACCCCGACTAGAACCTGAATCTAGCGCGTCTGCCAATTCCGCCATGGCCGCGTCCTGGTGACCCCAAGGAGAGTCGAACTCCTGATTTCGCCGTGAGAGGGCGACGTCTTGACCACTTGACCATGGGGCCGTCCGCAACGGATTGAATTATAGCATGAGAAAAATGAAGAGGCAACAAGCCTATGGCCGGGCGTGCAGTTCTTTCACCAGGTCCTTGAAACAGCGTCCCCTTTCATCGAAATTCTGAAATTGGTCGTAACTGGTTCCAGCCGGAGAGAGGAGAACAGCATCGCCCGGGCGTGCCAGTGCTTGAGCCATCCGGACTGCTTCCCGATAGCTGTCTGCATGGGAAATATGGAGGTCGCCGAAGGGAATGCCGGCAGACGCACTCTCCTCTTTGAGGGCCTGGAGAATCAGGCCGGCGTTTTGTCCGCAAAGGATGATCCGGCGGCTTGCCTCAACCATGGACCGGCCCAGTCCCTTATAGTCACAGTTCTTGTCCTGGCCGCCTGTGATCAGGATCAGCGGATCTTTCCGGTCACGGAAAGCCTCCAGTGTCTTTTTCGTCCGATCAGGAGAACTGTCAGCGGAACTGTTAAACCAGCGTACGCCGTCGAGCTCACGGATCCACTCCATCCGGTGTTCTACGCCTTTGAACGTCCGGGCGACACTCTTTACCGCCTCGGGCGGGACATCGCCGGCAGTCGCAGCCGCCGCGGCCAGGATGTTCTCGAGATTGAAAGTTCCGGGCAGGATCACTTCCTGTTCGCTGACCAGGAGATCCGGACTGCTTCCCGGTCTTTGCAGCCAGAGTCGGCCCTCTTCACGCCAGGCTGTGATAAGCTGGCCGGCCTCTTTCCGGTTGAACCACCGGAGCTCTCCCTTGGCCTCGTTCTGAAAGGATGAGGACAGAGGGTCGTGGGCGTTGAGAACTAGGATATCCAGGATTCCCTGGGCCCGGTAGATATTTTTTTTGGCCTCTACGTATTCATCAAAATCCCTGTGGAAATCGAGATGGTTGGGAACGATATGGGTAATGACCGCGCGGTGGATCAAAGGCAGCATGTCCATGAGCTGGAAGCTGGACAGCTCGAGCACCACCCGGTCTGAAGCCTTGATCTTTTCAATTTGATCCAGAAGAGGCAAGCCGATGTTCCCGCCGGTGAAGACCCGGTGGCCGCCGGCTTCCAGGATGAGGCCGATCAGGGTCGTGGTTGTCGTCTTTCCATCGCTGCCGGTGACTGCGTAAATGGGAGCCGGGCAAAGCTCGGCAAACAAGGCAATTTCAGATGTAATGACTGCTCCCTTTTGGCGCTCGCGGATTAGCTGGCTCAGGTCAGGCTTCATTTTGGGGGTGCGGAAGATCAGATCGAAGCCTGTCAGCTTGTCAAGATAGCTTTCGCCCGTGTGCCAGGTGACCTGGACACCCTGTAATGACAAGTTGTCCTGTATGGCTTTAAGCCTTGGGTCAGCGGGATCCATCCTGTCAAATACGGTGATGTCAGAGTTGAGGGGATGGAGCCATCTTATCAGGGGACGGTTGCTGATACCGGCACCGATCACAGCGACACGCTTGCCTGAAAGAAATTGCTTGAAATTGTCAAGATTTGTTTTCATGACCGATAAGCCCCAGCTTTCTTTATAGCACGAGCAGGGCCAGCCTGTAGGCAAGCCAGGCAATCACCCAGGCAAAACCTGTCTGGTAGAAAACAATCAACATGAAACCTCCGCGTTTGAGACTGAGCTCGCGGCTCATGACGGTGACAGCCGCAGCACAGGGCGTGTAAAGGAGGATGAAAACCAGGAAGGCGATGGCAGCGGGAACAGTGAAAAGCTGGGACAGGGCGATCTGGAGGGTCGGCGCTGTTGCCGCCGTCGCGACCGAAAGAGCACTGATGACCACTTCCTTGGCAGTGAAACCTGCGATCAGGGCACTGGTGACCGCCCAGCTGTTAAAACCAAGCGGGGCAAAAATGGGGCTGATCCAGCGGGCTGCTGTCGCCAGCATACTGGTCTCGGGGGAAGCCGCGGGGAAAAGGCGGAAATCAAAGCTTTGAAAGAACCAGATAATCAGGGTGACCAGCATGATAATGGTAAATGCCCGGTAGAAAAATTCCTTGGCATGGCGCCAAACCAGCTTGCCAAGCGAGATCAGGGAGGGAAAGCGGTAAAGGGGCAGCTCCAGAATAAAGGGGGAGGGTTCGCCTTTGAAGAGGGTCCGGCGGAGCGCCAGTGCGGTGACAATGGCCAACAGCATTCCCAGGACGTAGAGCCCGAGCACCACCAGGGTAACCCGGCCAGGAAATAATGTTCGGGCAATGAGTCCGTAAACGGGAACCTTGGCCGAGCAGCTCATGAAGGGGATCAGGAGGGTGGTCAGGTAGCGATCGCGCTTGGTCGGCAGGGTCCGGGTTGCCATTACCGCCGGTACTGAACAGCCAAAACCCAGTAGCATGGGAACCATGCTTGCGCCAGACAGGCCGATGTGGCGGAGAAGGCGATCCATCATGAAGGCGACGCGCGCCATGTAGCCGCTGTCTTCCAGGGTGGATAAGAGGAAGAAAAGCAGGAGGATCATGGGCAGGAATTCCACCACGCTGCCTACTCCTGAGAAAATGCCGTCAACGATGGCGGATTGTATAATGGGATTCATTCCCACAGATGCCATGGCCCGTCCAACCGCGTCACCGGCCAGGCCGATCAGTTCAGCGAATCCCTCGCTCAAAAAACTGCCCGGAGGTCCGAAAGTAATCCAGAAAACCGCTGCCATGATGGCGAAAAATATGGGGATGCCCAGGTATTTATGGACCAGGACGCGGTCAAGCGTCCGGCTGAAAGTCGGGACTTCCTCATAGCTGGGGTATTCGCAGACCAGCACCTTTTCTTCGATTCCGGAAATGAATTCATAGCGCATATCGGCTACAGCAGCCCACCGGTCAGTACCGCTTTCGCGTTCAAGCTCGATGACAATGTGCTCGATCGCGTCCAATTCATTCTGGTTCAGGCCCAGCTTGGGGATGAATAATTCATCGCTTTCCACAAGTTTGGTGGCGGCGAAACGGGGTGTAACATGAAGTTTTTCGGCGTGATCTTCAATCAGGGCGGCGATGGAGTGAATGGCGCGATGGACAGTGCCGGTGCAAAGATCGGGGTTCTTGGGCTTGACCTTGTTCTTAGCTGTTTCGACGGAGATGCGGGAGTATTCTGAAACGCCCTTGTTCTGACTGGCAGAGATAGCGACAACAGGTATTCCCAGCTCCTGCTGGAGCTGTTCCACATCGATCTGGCGTCCCAGAGCCGGCATCTCATCAATCATGTTCAGGGCTAAGGTCATGGGGATGTCCAACTCAATCAGCTGGAGGGTCAGATAGAGCCCCCGTTCCAAGCTGGTGGCGTCGACAATATTCATGATCAGGTCCGGCTTTTCCTCGATCAAAAAATCCCGGCTGATGATTTCTTCCGGAGAGTAGGGGGAGAGGGAGTAAATGCCGGGGAGATCGACAATGGTGCATTCCGGATGGTTTCGTATCCGGCCCTCCACGCGCTCAACGGTCACGCCCGGGTAGTTGGACACTTGCTGGTCACTTCCGGTCAAGCGGTTGAAAAGAGTGGTTTTTCCTGAATTTTGATTGCCCATCAGGGCAAAGATCAATTTCTCCTGCGCCATCGCCACCTTCTTTTCCTCCGTCCCCCTTCGCTGCGGATACAGGCGGGGTCTCCCGGCCAGCATCCGGGTGCTCGATAAGCGCAGGCGCGTGTACAGGTATCGGTACAAAAGGTGAGCGGTTCGATCTCGATGTCCCTGGCTGATTCCCGCCGCAGGGACAGTCTATAACCGCGCAGGCAGAGCTGCATGGGATCTCCCAGGGGAGCCATGCGGACCAACTTGACAATGGTTCCGGGCGTCAGCCCCATGTCAAGCAGCCGGCGCCTCAATTCGCCGTTTCCGTGGATGCGGACGATACGGGCACATTGATCGATGGTTAATTCGTGAAGGAACATGGAAAAACTGCTCACTCCTTAAGATTCACTCGCCTTGAAAATTATAGGACAAGGAGGAGGAACTGGCAAACACAAAGGATGCGGCCAAGGTCTGCGACAGGCCCCTATCTTTGAATTTTTGCCACATTCAGACATAAGAGCTGTGATAAAATACAATCCATGAAACCAGAAATTAGTGTCTATGGTGCACGTGAACATAACCTGAAAAATATTGATGTCCATATCCCCCGAAACAAGCTGGTGGTGCTGACCGGCATTTCCGGCTCGGGTAAGTCGTCGCTGGCATTCGATACCATTTACGCCGAAGGGCAGCGCCGCTATGTTGAGTCGCTTTCATCTTATGCCCGCCAATTTCTGGGGCAGGTGCAGAAGCCGGATGTCGATCGGATTGACGGTTTGTCGCCAGCCATTGCCATTGACCAGAAAACAACCAGCCGCAATCCGCGTTCCACCGTCGGCACGGTGACCGAAATCTACGATTACCTGCGCCTGCTCTACGCGCGCGTTGGCACACCGCATTGCCCGGTCTGCGGCAAGGAGATTGAGCGGCAGACGGTGGATCAGATCACCGATGCCATCATGTCGAGGCCTGACGGAACGCGGCTGACCCTCCTGGCACCGGTTGTGCGCGACCGCAAGGGCGAGCATGCACGTTTGCTGGAAAGGTTGCAGTCGCAGGGCTTTGTCCGGGTTCGCATCGACGGGGAAATGATGGAACTTCATTCGGATATGGAGCTCGCCTCCAACAAAAAGCATTCGATTGAAGTGGTTGTAGACCGCCTTGTCCGGAGAGAAGGGATTGAAAACAGGTTGGCGGACTCGGTCGAAACAGCACTTGAGCTGGCAGACGACCTGGTCATTGTCCGTTTTGATGAACCGGAGGAAGCAGGAGGGGCCGGAAAGGTAAGCGAACAGATATTTTCACAGAAACTGGCCTGCACCGACTGCCAGATCAGCCTGGGCGAACTCTCACCCCGCATGTTCAGCTTCAACAATCCCTACGGGGCCTGTCCTGAATGCACGGGGCTGGGTGAACGGACGCATTTTGCAGCCGAATTCGTTATCGGGGACCCCGATCTTTCTATCAAGGGCGGAGCGATAGACGTCACCGGCTTTCACTTTACGGATGAATCAAGCTGGTCCTACTGCCACGTAGAGGCACTGGCGGAAAAATACGGCTTTTCGCTTGAAACCCCCTGGAAAGATCTGTCTGCCAGAGCGCAGGACCTCATGCTCTTCGGCAACAATGGGGAAGAGATTGTCGTCGATACCAGCCGGACCCGCTACAACAAGGGCAGGCCCTACCACACAAGCTGGGAGGGCGTTATCCCCATCCTGGAACGCCGTTACAACGAAACGTCCTCGCCTGAAATGAAAGAATATTATCATCGCTACATGCGGGTGACTCCCTGCCCGGTCTGCCAGGGGGCCAGGCTCCGGCCTGAAGTGCTGGCGGTGACGGTTGGTGGTAAAAACATTCACCAGGTCACACATTTTTCGATCTCGGGCGCCCACGAGTTTTTCAGTTCGCTGGTCTTTCCCGCCGCAAAGGATCATATCGCGCGTCCCGTTATGCGTGAACTACTGGCCCGGCTGCACTTTCTTCTGGATGTGGGGCTCGACTACCTGACCCTGGCACGCTCCTCAGGAACCCTGTCAGGCGGCGAGTCTCAGCGGATCAGGCTTGCGACCCAGATCGGAGCCGGTTTGACGGGCGTTCTCTACGTGCTGGATGAGCCCAGTATCGGTCTTCATCAGCGTGACAATATCCGGCTTCTCGAAACCTTGAAAAATCTGCGCGACCTGGGTAACACTGTCCTGGTGGTCGAACACGACGAGGAGACCATCTGGGAAGCCGATCATGTGATTGACATCGGCCCGGGAGCAGGCATCCATGGGGGGCGCATCGTCGCTGAGGGGAGGCCGGATGACATCGCCCGCAATGGTGACTCCATTACGGGCCAGTATCTGTCGGGGCGGAAACGAATTCCCGTCCCGCCTGTCAGACGCCCGGCCGATCAGGGTTTTCTGACCATTCGCGGAGCCCGTGAAAACAATCTCAAAAACTTTGATCTGGATCTTCCGCTTGGTGTCATGACCTGCGTAACAGGTGTGTCAGGTTCGGGCAAAAGCTCGCTGGTCAACAATATCCTGCTAAAAAAGCTGGAAAGCGAGCTTAACAGGTCCAGGCGTGTAATCGGCCGGGTTGACTCGGTTGAGGGAATCAGCCAGCTGGATAAGGTCATCGCCATCGACCAGACACCCATCGGCCGGACGCCGCGGTCGAATCCCGCGACCTACACGTCGACCTTCGATCTGATCCGATCGCTTTTTGCTGAAACGCCGGCAGCCAAGCAGCGGGGTTACAAACCAGGCCGCTTCAGTTTCAACGTGAAGGGCGGCCGTTGCGAGGCCTGTTCGGGAAATGGGGTCAACCGGATTGAGATGCACTTTTTGCCGGATGTCTTTGTGACTTGTGACGTCTGTCACGGCAAGCGCTACAACAGGGAGACCCTTGAAGTGCTCTACAAGGGGAAAAACATCAGCGATGTTCTGGATATGACGGTCAGCGAAGCGCTTGATTTCTTCAGCAATATTCCTGCCATTACAAGAAAGCTTCAGACACTTGAGGATGTCGGGCTGGGCTACATCAAGCTGGGGCAGTCGTCGACCGAACTGTCAGGCGGCGAGGCCCAGCGGGTCAAACTGGCTTTTGAGCTTTCAAAACGGAGTACCGGCAAAACTTTGATTATCCTCGATGAACCGACAACGGGGCTTCATGCTGCCGATGTCCACCGTCTGACAGGTATTCTGCAAAGGCTGGTTTCCGCCGGTAACACAGTCATTGTCATCGAACATAATCTGGATGTCATCAAGACTGCCGATTACATTGTTGATCTGGGACCAGAAGGGGGTGACCGCGGCGGCCAGGTCATCGCGACCGGCACCCCGGAGGAAGTTGCCGCCTGTCCCGGCTCCTTCACAGGGCTCTACCTTGAATCGATTCTGAATCGGGAACTGGCTTACAGCGGCATGAAAAACAAGCCCTGTTCTTGTGAAGAGAGTGCCTGATCCCTTATGATAGACATGGGAGTATTTTAACAGGAAACAAAAATAAATGAGTAAGTGTTCAATTTGCAATAAAAATGAAGCGGCCATTTTCACGACCCGCTATGAGGACGGCCAGGCGCGCATGGATGGAATTTGCCTGAAATGCGCATTTGAGTCTGATCTTCCCGGCCTTGATCAGCTCTTTTCCCGGGCCGGCATCACCGAAGATAACATTGATGAGATCACAGCCCGGATGAACGAGGTCCTGGCCGGCATATCCGCGAAGAATCCCGAAGATTTGCTCAAGGGTTTGCTTTCAAGTGATTTCACCAATATTTCATCCCTTGCGGGACTGCCTTTCGCAGAGGGCCTGTTTGAAAAATCGGAAGCCGATGAATCCGATGAGGCTGATGAAAGTACCGACGACAAGAAAGCCCGTGAGGAGGGGCCATCTTTGCGGCCGCACGCCTCCATCGGTGAGCTGATGCCTGCCAGCATCGGCGAACCGGATGAGCTGTCAGGCTACCGGCGAATGACGCCCGGAAGAAAAAAGGCGCGCGACAAAAAAGAACGAAAGCGCAAATTCCTGGAACAGTTCGCTATCAATTTGACAGAAGAAGCTGCCGCCGGCAGGATCGACCGGATCATCGGGCGTGAAGAGGAGTTGGCGCGGACCATCCAGATCCTGAACCGGAGAACAAAAAACAATCCCGCCCTGATCGGCGAAGCCGGCGTTGGCAAGACAGCCATTGCCGAGGGGCTGGCGGTCCGGATCGCTGAAAGCAGAGTTCCCGCCAAGCTGCTCGACCAGGAACTCTTCCTCCTTGACATGACGGCCATGGTCGCAGGGACCCAGTTCCGCGGCCAGTTCGAGAGCCGGATGAAAGGGGTGGTGGACGATGCCAGACGGTCGGGAAACATCATCCTGGTTATTGATGAACTGCATAATATTATGGGTGCGGGCGATGCGGAAGGGGCCATGAATGCTGCCAATATCCTGAAACCCGCCCTGGCGCGGGGGGAGATCCGGGTCATCGGGTCAACAACTCTTGACGAGTACCGGCGCTTCATCGAAAAGGATTCCGCCCTGGAGCGCCGTTTCCAGAAGGTCATGATCGATGAGCCGTCCGAGGAACTCACCCTCCGGATCCTTCTGGGTGTCAAAGATTATTATGAAAAACACCATCACGTGATTTTCCCCCTCCCGGTGCTGGAGGCAGCCGTCAAGCTTTCAAACCGTTACATCATGGACCGTTACCAGCCTGACAAGGCCATTGACCTGATCGACGAGGCGGGGTCCAGGCAAAACCTTGATTCGGAGTGCCTGACCGTTTTGAAACATTTGAAGGACAGGTACCAGGAAGTGATCGAACTCTGCGAGGAAAAAGAAAGTGAAGTCTCTGAACAGTCCCTGTCTGACGATGCCCTGCGCCACTATGAAATCCTCCAGGATTTGCGTTCGGAACAGCTGCGCCTTGAGACAGAGATTGCGGGGGTTGAGGAGGTATGCCAGCCTGTAGAGATCACCGAACAGGATATTGCGGGCGTGGTGGAGATGTGGACGGGTATTCCGGTCCAAAAACTCACCCGATCTGAATCGGACCGGCTGCTCAATTTGGAAGAGGAGCTTCATCGCCGCGTTATTGGCCAGGATCAGGCCATCAACGCCCTGGCGCGCGCTGTCAGGCGCACACGGGCGGGTTTCGCGCCCAAACGCAAACCTGCTTCATTCTTGTTTGTCGGCCCGACAGGCGTCGGAAAGACAGAACTGGTCAAGAGCCTGGCGGAGACCCTGTTCGACACGGAGGACAGTCTTGTCAGACTCGATATGTCCGAATTCATGGAGGCACATACTGTCAGCAAACTGATCGGATCACCACCCGGTTACATTGGCTACGATGACGGCGGGCAACTGACAGAAAAGATCAGGCGTAAACCTTACAGCGTGGTACTCTTCGACGAAATTGAAAAGGCTCACGCCGATGTCTACAACATGCTGCTGCAAATCCTGGATGACGGGCGGCTGACAGACAGCCACGGCCGGGTAGTCAATTTCGAAAATACCATTATTGTCATGACTTCGAATGCAGGAACAACACTCAAATCGCACGGGATCGGATTCGGCGCCCAAGGTCACCAGGCCATGGAGGAGCGTGTTGATACTGTTCTGAAAGAGCTTTTCCGGCCCGAATTCCTCAACCGGATTGACGAAGTGATCGTCTTCCATGAACTGTCGAAAGAGGAGATCCGGGAAATTGTCGACCTGATGCTGAAAGACCCGAAAAAGTCGCTTGAACAGCGGGGCATTGAGCTGATCGTGGAGGCAGCGGCACGCGAAGCCCTGGCAGAGGAAGGTTATGATCCCAAGTTCGGTGCAAGGCCCCTGCGCAGGATGATTCAGCGCCGCATCGAAGATACATTGGCTGATCTTTGGCTGACTCATGAGATTACCTCAGCGACTCAGGTGATCGTTGATGTGGCGCCTGAGGGGAGCAAGGCCCATGAAAAGGGCAGTGGTACCGCCGTTGATGGCAGCGGATGCTACCTTTTCCGCTGGATGGGCGGTGAGCGTATCGACTGTGGGCAAAAGAGCGCAGAGGACGAATCGGACCGTGATGAGAAGAGCACAGCTGAAGTTTGATGCCCGCAGACATTTGTCAGGCAAATACGGCGACGCCCTCGGCGTCGCTGTTGTGACATCCCTGATTGCCGGCGCCCTTTCCCTGGCCCTCACTTTGGGAAACAGGTGGTTTATGCCGGATCTTAAACTGCCTTTTGTGAATGGTTTGGATGGTTTGGGCGGCAAGGGGCCGGCTCTCGGGGACTTATTTCAATGGATGGACGACTACCTGGCCCGTATCCGCCAAGCCTGGCCCCTGATCGCCCTGGGTATCCTGATCACCCTGTCAGCCACAGCGCTCTATCGGATTTTTGTGGGCAATGTGATTTCAGTCGGGCGCGAGCGCTGGTATTTGCGGGCGGCCCATAACGATGTGGCACCGCCTTTTTCCATCATGTTCACCCTTTTCCGCCGGGGCCAGTATGGTAAAACAGTGGGGGGAATGTTCTGGGTCTCGGTATGGCTTTTTATTTGGTCGTCCATCCCGGCTGCGATTTTTATTTTGGGGCTTCTTCCCAGTCAACTGGTTTACTTACATGCTTTTCTGAACCGGACGACGCCGACTCAAGGCTTGGTTCTTCGCCTGGCAAAGCAGTACGGCCTGCCCCTCTTTTTTTTCAGCCTTCCCATGATTGCCGTCTCGCTGCTGCTTGCCATGGTCATGACAGTGGTCCTGATCAGGAAACGATACAGCTACCGGCTGGTTCCTTATCTACTGGCAGATAATCCCTCTTTGGGAGGAAGGCGCGCACTTTCACTTTCCAAGGCCATGACCCGGGGCAGCCTCTGGAGACTTTTCTTGCTTGACCTGTCTTTCATGGGATGGATCCTGCTTTGCCTGATGTGCATCTGTTTTCCCTGGGTCACCCTTCATCTTTTTGCGCCCTATTATTTCATGACCTGGGCAGAGGCCTACAAAATGCTGCGTGACCAGGCTTCCATGCGGGGCCTGGTTCGAATGGAAGAGTTGGGGTATGTGCGGGTGTCTTGAGGAGGTGGGCGGTGTCTGCGGCTGAGTCGGGGAGAACGCTGATCTTTTTGTTGCAAACCCTGGCGCTGCTGGCTGTTCTTACGGCGGCTGTGGCCCTGGCGCGCTACTGCATTGAAAAACGGGTCAGGGCTTCCATGTTACGGCATGCCGGCAGCCTGGTTGGCAAGCGGGCCCTGGTCGTTTCAGACCTTCGCGCCGGCATCGCCGGCCTGATCCGGCCGCTGGGACCTGAATTTGACGAAAAAGGAGCGGGCCCCGCAAGAACCGGGAATATGCCAGCGCGGGGTGCTTACCCCGCGATTTCCAACCAGTTGATTTCGCGCGGACGTGTCGTGCGGGTGACAGGGGGTGATGAAGACGGCTATCTCGTGCAGCCGCTTGAAAAGGAAAGATGAGTGATGTTGAATTTCAATGACAATCTGACCCAAACCTTTATCGGAGCTCACGAATACGGGCAGATGCGGGAGCAGCTTCAGGCCGCCCGCAATCTGCTTGACGGCCGCAAGGGCCCGGGCTCTGAATCTACTGGATGGCTCGACCTGCCCCTTCTGATGAAGGGGGAGAGCTTGGAGTCAATCCGGCATGCGGCATCACGCATCCGGGATCAGTTTGAGGTCCTGGTCGTCGTCGGTATCGGGGGTTCCTATCTGGGGGCCCGTGCCCTGATTGAAGCCCTCTCCCATCATTTTTCTCCTTTCCTTTCACAGGAGGCGGGGTCGTCACCCCGGATTTTCTTTGCCGGCCAGCAGATGAGCGCCGACTACATGAATGATCTGCTTGAAGTCATCAGAGGGAAACGGGTTGCCCTGAACGTTATTTCAAAGTCTGGCAGAACCACAGAGCCGGCCGTTGCTTTCCGGGTCTTACGGGATGAGCTCTTCGGGCGTTTTAGCAAGGACCAGCTGGCAAAGAGCCTTTTTATCACGACTGACGGTGAGAAGGGCGCCCTGCGTCAATACGCCAGAGAGTACGGCCTGACGGCTTTTGACATCCCGGAAGATGTTGGCGGCCGTTATTCCGTCCTGACCCCGGCGGGGCTGCTGCCTGCAGCGGTGGCGGGAATCGATATCGGAGCCCTGCTTGAAGGCGCCGGGGAAGAGCGCGCCCGAAGCCTTGCGCCGCTTGCGGAAGACCTGGTTCCAGCTGACCGTTATGCGCTTGATCGCATCCTGCTCCACCGGAAAGGTTATCTGGCAGAAATACTTGCAGCCTACGAACCCTCCATGCACTCCCTGATTGAATGGTGGAAGCAGCTTTTCGGAGAAAGTGAAGGAAAAGACCGGCGCGGCATCCTTCCCCTGGGGGCTGGTTTCACGACTGATCTCCACTCGCTGGGCCAGCTGATCCAGGAGGGTCCCCGCATCCTCTTTGAAACAGTGATCCGTTTTGAGAAGCCGGTGAAAGACGTGGTCATCCCATCTGACCCGCTTGATTTGGATGAGCTTGAATACCTGGCAGGCAAGACCATGTCATTGGTAAACCGGCGCGCTTTTGAGGGAACTGCTCTTGCTCACACGGAGGGCGGCGTACCCAACATGGAAATCGTTTTGACGGAGAAAACCCCCTTCTGCCTGGGTCGCCTGATCTATTTCTTTGAGCGCGCCTGTGCTCTTTCCGCACTGATGAGTGGCGTCAATCCATTTGATCAGCCGGGGGTTGAAACCTATAAGCGAAATATGTTCTCTTTGCTGGGCAAACCCGGCTACGGTCCCGCGCCATCCGATTCCCTGTAATGAATCGTTTTGACCAGCCTTCCTATCGCGCCATGCTGCGGTCGGTCAGGAAACCGGCCCGCTACACGGGCGGTGAACTCCATGCGGTTGATAAAAACAGGTTTTTCTTCAAAAAGGATCAAGATCTCCGGGTCCATTTTGCCCTGTGCTTCCCTGATCTCTACGAAATCGGCATGTCCAACCTGGCCATCCAAATTCTTTATGCCATCCTCAACCGCGACGATGATACCTACTGTGAGCGCTGCTTTGCCCCTGATTTTGACATGCGCGGCTACCTTCGGGAGCGGGGCTTGCCTCTGACTTCCCTTGAATCAGGAACACCTTTGTCTGATTTTGATATGGTTGGGATGTCGCTTCAGTATGAACTTTCCTATACGGCTGTTTTGGAGATGCTGGATCTGGGAGGAATCCCGCTTCTGGCTGCGAAACGGGACGAAGCGGATCCAATTGTCATCGCCGGCGGTCCAATCACCTGTAACCCCGAACCCATGGCTCCTTTCTTTGATGCGATTCTGCTGGGTGATGGAGAGGAAGCTTTGCCGGAAATCATTGAAGCCCTGAAAAGCAAAAAGCGAAATGCCCTGACACGGCGCGAATTCCTGACATCGATCGCGGGCATTGAAGGCCTTTACATCCCCTCCCTTTACGACGTGGCCTATCTGGAAGACGGCAGGGTGAAAGGCATCCATCCCATTGATCCCGCAGCACCCCCAAGGGTCAAAAAGCGCCTGGTAAGGGATCTGGACCGGGCTTCCATGCCGCTTGAGCCTGTCGTCCCGAATATGGAGGTGATCCACGATCGCATGGTCATGGAAGTTCTGAGGGGATGCGCCCGCGGCTGTCGGTTCTGTCAAGCCGGCTTCACTTACCGGCCTCTTCGGGAACGGAGCCAGGAGACCCTGGTCAGGACAGCCGGCCGGCTGATCGAAAATACCGGCTATGAGGAAATGGGGCTGCTTTCCTTGTCAACCACCGATTATTCACAGCTTGAGGATCTGGTCCTGGCGCTCCTTCCCATGACTGAACCGCGTCACATCAACCTGTCACTTCCCTCCTTGAGGCTGGATGCCTTTGATTTTAACCTTGCCAAAGAGATCGCAAAAACCCGGCGGGCAGGACTGACATTTGCGCCTGAAGCGGGAACCCAGCGCCTGCGCGATGTGATCAACAAAAATATCTCGGAGGAGGAAATGCTTGACGCGGCAGAGACGGCTTTCCTGAATGGCTGGGACCGCTTGAAACTCTATTTTATGCTGGGTCTGCCAACGGAAACCGACCAGGATGTCAATGGCATCGTGACCCTGGTTCGGAAACTGATCGCCGTATGGGACCATCTGCCCAGGGAAAGCCGGTCGAAACGGCTCAAGGTCACAGTCAGCACTTCCTTTTTCATTCCAAAGCCCTTTACGCCCTTCCAATGGGCACAGCAGATCACTCCCGACGAGATGGCTGCCAAGCAGGAACAGCTGGCTGCGGGCCTCAGGGATCGCAGAGTTTCCTTCACCTGGAATACTTTCGAAAGTGCCCGGCTGGAGGGAGTACTCTCCCGGGGTGACCGCAGGCTGGCGGCAGTCATCCGCCGCGCTTGGGAAACAGGAGCCTATCTGGACGCCTGGCACGAGCATTTTCAGGCAGATCTCTGGCAGGATGCACTGGAACTGATCCCTGGCGGGGCAGACTTTTATACCCGCGGCCGCCAGCCGCAGGAAGTCTTTCCCTGGGAACATCTGGATGTTGGTGTAAGCAGAGACTATTTACAAAGTGAGTGGAACAAGTCAAAGAAGGGAGAGGTCACGCCCTCCTGTTATGACCGCTGTTCCGCCTGTGGCTGTCAGGACTTCAAAGCAGGGCTTTGCCCGGGAGTTCTCCCATGATGAAGCGGCGGATCCTGCTTTTTTATGAACGGAGGGATGCGGCGGCCTGGCTGGCCCACCTGGACATGATGCGATTGTTCGAACGGTCATTGAGCCGGGCGGACTGGCCGCTGTCCTGGACTGTGGATGCTTTCAACCCGCGCCCCGAAATTGTTTTTGGTCTTCCTGCCGGTGTCGGGATTGAAACGCGGAAGGATCCCCTTGAGGTCAGGCTTGCCCCGGAGGGGCAGCTCTTTGAACCTGACGCGGCGCTCCTTCGCCTTAACCTGTCCTTTCCGGCCGGTGTGCGGGTGACGGGCTGGCAGGAGACTGATTCAGGAAGCCCGAGCCTCATGGCACGGGTGAGAGCCGCCCAATACAGGCTGGAGGCTGAAGGTATCGGCAGCGCCTTCAGCCGGACCTTTGCCGGAGGACCGGTTGAGGTGGTCCAAGAACGGAAAAAACGCCGGATCCCGGTCGATCTGGCAACCAGGGTTTTCTCATCCCAAGTCTTGGGAGAGAATTGTCTGTCTTTAATGGGAGGGGCGGGAAGCACAGGACACCTTCGTATCGATTTGCTGCTGGAAGCTCTGGTTCTTTACGGCGGATTGAGACGGGAAGCGGCTCAGGGGGCAAGCGTTGTCCGGCTCGCTGTTTTCCTTGACGGCCATGGAGCCGGACAGGGTATAATTACCTGAAAGGCTTTCAGCTGGTTTTGATTGGAGTTTGAGTATGCCCGCCCTGCGCCTGGCAACTGTATTTGGAACCGGAATGGTTCTTCAGCAGAAGACGGCGGCAAGACTTTTTGGTTTTGCTAAAAGTGATATGCAAGTCACTGTCGAGCTGGAGCGGTTTCCAGCTGAAAACCGGCAGGCATCCGAGAGTCAAACACAATACGGCATCATCTTTTTCGAGGAGGAAAGGGCAGACCGGGATGGTTACTTCGAATTTCGCCTGCCGCCTCTGAAAGCCTCATATGATTCCTACCGCCTGACGGTGAGATCCGGTGTGGACGCCGTGATCGTAGACGACATTCTTGCCGGCGAAGTCTGGTATGCGGCAGGTCAGGACAACATGTCACAGACTGTGCGCATGTCGGACGCAGAAGAACTGCTGCCCGATTGTGTCAATTTAGGATCCATCCGCTTTTTCCAGATGAACCTGGATGGGCTCTCGGATAAAGTTCCCGAATACAGTTACATGCCGCTTGGCGAAGCGCAGGGAGGAGAGTGGCAACGCGGCGATCAAAGCTATCTCATGGAGGAGATCTCAGCCATTGCTTTTTCATTTGCGCGGGAACTCCACTATGAATTGGACATTCCCGTCGGGGTAATCAATGCTGCCTGTCCCGGCACATATATCCATGCCTGGTTGCCGCGGGAAATCATTGAAACCGATCCCATCATCAAGAACCATGTCAGGGAAGTCCGGCTTTACCGCGACAGGGAAGGATGGAACAACGCCGAAATCGAAAGCCCCCGTGTAGAAAAAGAAAAGGCGCCCCGGCCCCTGTCTCCTTTTCCCAGGCCGCAGATTGTCGCTATCATGGATGGCAGGCGCCCTGACCTCCCCGCGACAGTCCCTGTTGTTATTCCGCGGGCGAGCATCCGTAAGTCCAGCGTTGCTCAAGACATCGTACCACTGGAACGCGTTTTTCTGCCGCGTAATCAGCCAGCTGCCATCTTCAATCACAAAGTGGCGCCTTTTGTCGGCTTGTCCATCCGGGGCATTCTTTGGATGCAGGGAGAAAACGATGTCGACAGCCCGGAGTATTACCTGCGTGCTTTTGGCCACCTCATCGATATGTTCAATGAAATGTTCGAATCGGCCGATGGGGAGCTGGATCTGATTGTCTCCCAGCTGCCTCCCTATCTCTACAGGGGGCTCAATGCATTCGGACTTGCTGTTTTTAATGAGATGCTTGCCCGCGCCTGCCGCCGGGTGCCTGCCAGGGCAGGCCTGATCACCGTTTATGATCTTTCACCGGCCTACCTGGATCAGGACTACTACTGTGCTGCCCTGACGCCTTACGCGAAACTGGAAATTGGCCGGAGGATGTCGGTTGTCGCGCGTGGCCTGACTGACGGGGGTGATTTGCCCGTAAGTGCGCCTCAGCCCATCGCCATGGAGCGGATTGGAAACAAATGGATGATTGATCTTTCGCCATCTGCGGTTAAGGGCCATGGCCTGCAGCTGCGCCAGGGAGAAAATATCCTTAAGGGGTTTGCCGTTTGCGATGCGAGCCGTGTGTTTGTAAAAGCAGAGGCGCGCATCCTCTACGGCGTCCGCGTTCTTGTCTGGCACGACCAGATCGAGGATCCGGTCTCCCTGACCTATGCCTTTTCTGCCTTCAACAGCGAAGCCAACCTCTATGGGGCGGACGGGATACCGGTCTTGCCTTTCCGTTTTGATCTGGAGCCCTCAGCTTACCTGGCCCCCATGGCTTGGGCCGACTGTGACCGGCTGACTGAATTTTCCTGGACACAAGCTCTGCTGAGAGATTCCCTGCGGTCAAAAAAGAAAACATGGCCCGGGCAAAACCAATTGTGGGAAGTCACGGGCGGCGGAGGCAAACTCGAACTGACCGGAGAGATCCACGGTTATGGGAGCGCCGACATCAGGCTTGACTACTGGAATGCGGACGAACGGCCTGTTGTTATTGAGGCGGCTGTATCGCATGCCTCCGCGTATCCCCCGCTTGATCTTTCAGTTTACACAGGCATTGAGCTGACTGTGCTCAACCCGGACCATCAAAGGAAGACCGTCCAGCTTCTCCTGGAAGATACCAACGGAGTTTTCTTCGAATCCCAGCCGGCGGTCATCGAAGATGCTTTCAGACAGCAAATTTTGGTGTGGTCTGCAGAAAGCCTGGCCGTGGACACCAGCCGCGTGACCCGCCTGGCCTTCCGCTTGATGGATCCGGGCGGGAAGGGTAGTCTGATCTTTATCCGGGTGAATTTCCCCTACAGGCCCGAAGAGGAATAGAGAAAGGCTGACGCCATGAAAAAGATCGAACAGATTCCAAAGACTTTTGAACCGGCCAGGGAAGAAGCGTCCATCTATCAGATGTGGGAAAGCGCTGGCTCATTTCGTGCAGAAGCACCCTCCGAAAAGGAATCCTTCTGCATGGTGATGCCGCCGCCCAACATCACTGGCGAACTCCATATGGGCCACGCGCTGGATAATACCCTGCCCGACATTCTAACCCGTTTTAATCGCATGCGAGGCAGGAATGCCCTCTTTCTTCCGGGCACGGATCACGCATCGATCGCGACGGAGGCCGTTGTTGTAGCCCGCATGAAGGAAGAAGGGCTTTCAAAGGAAAGCGTGGGGCGGGAAGGTTTCCTGGAGCGCGCCTGGCTTTGGAAGGATGAGTACAACAACCGGATTATTGAACAGCAAAAAAGGCTGGGTCTGTCCTGCGACTGGCAGCGCCATCGTTTCACCATGGATGAGGGACTCTCCCGGGCGGTTACCCGGGTTTTTGTCAATTTGTACAGGGAGGGCCTGATTTACCGGGGAGAACGCATCATCAACTGGTGCCCCGTCTGCGGAACCTCGATCTCGGATATCGAAGTTGAGCATGAAGAACGTTCAGGCCACTTTTTCACGGTTCACTATCCCTTCGAGGATGGGCAAGGCGGCATCGAAATCGCCACGACCCGGCCGGAGACCATCCTGGCGGATACAGCGGTTGCTGTCCACCCGCGGGACAAGCGTCACCGCGCGCTGGTGGGCCGCAAACTCCGTCTCCCCCTGACCGGCCGGATTGTTCCCATCATTGCGGATGAGTACGTGGACCCCGACTTTGGTACAGGTTTGGTTAAGATCACCCCTGCTCACGATCCAAATGACTATGAAATCGGCCTTCGCCACGGACTGCCGGTGATTGATATCCTGACCCTTGATGGCCACATGACAGATGAGTGCGGAGCTTATGCAGGCATGACGGTCATGGAGGCCCGCGAAGCGGTTGTGAAAGAGTTGGAATCCCAGGGATTGCTGATCAAGGTTGAGGACGTGCGGCATAACGTGGGAACCTGCCAGCGCTGCCATACAGTCGTTGAACCGAAAGTATCCCTCCAGTGGTTCGTTCACATGGAACCTCTGGCCAGGCCGGCCATCGAGGCGGTGCGCAGCGGCGAGACAAGATTTGTTCCGGACCATTTCAAGAAGACCTATTTCAACTGGATGGAAAACATCCGTGACTGGTGTATCTCCAGGCAGCTCTGGTGGGGTCACCGGATTCCCGCCTGGTATTGTGAAGACTGCGGTGAGACCATTGTGTCTGAGGAGGTACCCGAAAGATGCACGGCCTGCGGCGGTTCCAGTCTCAGGCAGGAGGAAGACACGCTCGATACCTGGTTTTCCTCGGCGCTCTGGGCCTTCTCAACCTTGGGCTGGCCTGAGGAAACGGACGATTTCAAGACCTTTTATCCCACGGATGTTCTTGCGACGGGCTATGACATCATTTTCTTCTGGGTGGCCCGAATGATTTTTTCCTCGCTCCATCAGACAGGAAAGGTGCCCTTTCATACGGTACTGATTCACGGCCTTGTACGCGATGAACTGGGCCGCAAGATGTCAAAATCACTGGGCAACGGGGTTAACCCGCTTGAAATGATTGATCTTTACGGGGCGGATGCGCTCCGCTTTGCCCTGATCACAGGCAATGCGCCCGGCAATGATCTTCGCTGGCGCGAGGAGAAGTTCGAGAACGGCCGCAATTTTATCAATAAAATTTGGAATGCCTTTCGTTTTATTGTCATGAATCTGGATGACAGAACCGATTTTTCTGACTTGAAGGATGAAGATCAGGCCTTGGAAGACCGCTGGATTATGAGCGAGCTTGGAGAAGTCATCAGGGAGGTGACTGATCATCTGGAGTCCATGGAGCTCGGACTGGCTCAGGAAAAGATCTATTCTTTTCTTTGGGATTATTTCTGCGACTGGTACATCGAGATGGTAAAAGAACGCCTGCAGAAGGGAGGGGCAGCCCGGCTGGCCGCTCAGGCCGTGCTCTGTCGTGTCTTTTCCGATACCATGGCCCTGCTGCATCCCTTCATGCCTTTTGTGACGGAAAGAATTTTCGGGGTTTTGCACGAGGATCAGCTCCTGATCAGTTCTCCCTGGCCCCGGGCAGCGGCCTATCCCCGGGACGGGGAGGCGGTCGAAGTCATGCGCCATATGATCAGCGCAATCCGGGGTGTGAGGAATGTCCGCGCTGAATACAAGATCAAGCCATCACACCGGTTCCCGGCAAAGCTGAGAACCGGAAACAGCAGGCTGCTTGCAGGCATGGAAGCGGCCGGGCCGACACTTCTCCGTCTGGCCGGAATTTCAAAGCTTGAAGGTGTCACCGGGGATTTTTCACCTTCGAATGGCGATGTGGCCATTGTTTTTACCGGTGGCGAATTATTTGTCTCCCTGCGTCAACTGGTCGATGTCGCTTCTGAAGCAAGCCGGCTGGAAAAAGAGGCCGCCGTCCTTCAGCAGGAAATCAAGCGCTCGGATTCCATGCTGGCCAATCGGCAATTTCTGGAAAAGGCGCCCGCCGCGGTTGTCGAACAAGAGAAGATCAAGAAAAGGGACTACGAGACACAGTTGGAGAAGCTGCTGCAGCAGCTCGATTATCTTGGCCGGACAGAATAAAGCCGTCAAGCCGGCCTCGTGCCGTGCGTTATACTGAAATCGAGATAATTCCCAGGTCCCGGCGAGCGGGACTGCAAAGGAGGCCGTCATGCCACTGGTAACTACAAAGGAAATGTTTAAGAAGGCCTACGAAGGACGTTACGCCATCGGTGCATTCAATGTCAACAACATGGAGATCATCCAGGGGATCGTCAACGCTGCAAAACGGCTTGATGCACCGCTCATTCTCCAGGTTTCAGCCGGCGCCCGCCGATATGCCAGCCAGACCTATCTGGTTAAGCTGGTGGAGGCGGCCCTGATTGACTCAGATCTTCCCATCGCCCTCCATCTTGATCACGGGGACAGCTTCGAACTATGCAAGGACTGCATTGACGGTGGTTTCACTTCGGTTATGATCGATGCTTCGCACCTGCCCTTCGAGGAGAATATTGCCTTGACCCGGCGGGTTGTTGATTATGCGCACAGCCACGACCCGGCCGTTGTGGTGGAGGCGGAACTCGGACGCCTGGAAGGGATTGAAGATGACATCAAGGTGGCTGCAGAAGAGGCATCCTACACCGATCCCGGCCAGGTTGAGGAATTTGTGACCCGGACCCGGTGCGATTCGCTGGCTATTGCCATCGGAACCAGTCATGGCGCCTACAAATTCAAGCCCGGACAGAAACCTGAACTGCGTTTTGACATTCTGGAGGAGGTCGCCCGCCGGCTGCCGGGTTTCCCCATCGTCCTGCATGGTGCCAGCAGTGTCCTCTCTCAATATGTCGATACCATCAATCAATACGGGGGATCCATGCCTGATGCTGTGGGCGTGCCGGAAAAGATGCTTCGGGAAGCGGCAACCATGGCCGTTTGCAAGATCAATATCGATACCGATCTGAGGATGGCCATGACGGCCTCTATCCGGCAGCACATGGCCTTGAATCCTTCGCATTTTGATCCCCGCCAGTACCTGGGCCCCGCGCGCCAGGCCATCGAGGACCTGGTAGCCCATAAAATTGTCAATGTGCTGGGCTGTGCCGGGCAAGCCTGAGGTTGTCGGCGGCACTCTGTTTGATAAGACGGGAGCGTGATGTTCATGCCAGAGAAGCTGCATTACCCGGGAGGTATCGCTCTTGCCGTCAACCGCTTTCTCGCTGTTCCCGAACCGGACAAAAAGGCTGAGGCGGCCGCATTGATATCGGAATTGAGCCAGCTTCTCGGCATGCTTGATCACGCCTATTATGACCTCGATTCTCCCCTGGCTGAAGACACCGACTACGACAGGCTCCTGCGCAGGCTTGAGGAACTGGAAAATAAATGGCCGGACTTGTCCCGGGATGATTCACCGGCGCAGCGCGTCGGCGGCAGAGTTTCAGAAAAATTCACGGCCGTACCTCACCGTTTTCCCATGCTCTCGCTTCTGGATGTTTTCTCTCGTGAGGAGGTTGCGGCCTTTATTGACCGGACTTCCAGCCAGGAACAGGAGGCCAGGTTTCTTGTCGAAATGAAGATCGATGGCCTCTCTGTCAGCCTGACCTATGCGGAGGGCCGGCTGGTACGCGGCGTGACACGTGGGGACGGTGTCACCTCCGGGGAAGACATCACGGAGAATATCCTGGAAATCAGAGCCATCCCAAAGATGCTGACTGAGCCGGTCGAGGAACTGGTTGTCCGGGGGGAAGTGTTCATGCCCGCCAAGTCTTTTGAGCGGCTGAATGCCGAACTTGACCGCAAAGGTGAAAAACTCTTTGCCAATCCGAGAAACGCAGCAGCAGGAACACTGCGGCAGCTTGACGCCTCCGTTGTTGCCGGGCGGGGTCTCTCTTTCTTTGCTTTTGATGTCCAGCACTCGACCAGGCAATTTGACTATGATTCCGAGTCACTTGACTGGCTTTCGCAATTGGGGTTTTTGGTCATCCCGGGAACCAGGCTGGCTGCGACCCGTGATGAAATCATGGACGCAATCGATGAGATTGAACAAGAGCGCGGGAACCTTCCATTCGGGATTGACGGTGCGGTTATCAAGCTTGATGGGATGGCCGGGCGCGAGCGTCTGGGGGCTACCAACAAATACCCGCGATGGGCCGTTGCCTATAAATACCCGCCAGAACAAAAGGAGACGAGAATTGTTGATATCACAGCCCAGGTGGGCAGGACGGGACGGATCACCCCGCTGGCCTGGCTCGAACCGGTCAGCCTGGCTGGAACTACGGTGAGGAAAGCGACGCTTCACAACCAAAGTTACATCGATCAGCTTGATGTCCGGATCGGGGACACGGTCCTGGTTCAGAAGGGCGGCGACATTATTCCCGCGGTGATCCAGGTGATCAAAGAGAAAAGACCTGCAGGGGCCAAGGCATACAAGTTGCCGGAGAATTGCCCGGCTTGCGGTTCCGAGACGGAATTTGTAGGAGACAGTGCTGACCTTTACTGTACGGGGATTGACTGCCCTGCCCAGCTGGTCCGCCACCTGACCTATTTTGCCTCCAGGGAAGCCATGGATATTTCAGGTCTAGGGGACAGGACGGTTCAGGCCCTGATGGAGAAAGGTTTCGTTAAATCGATCGCAGATCTCTACACTCTCCATCAAAGGCGTGACCAGCTTATCGCAGATGGTTCGATCGGGCGTCAAAAGGCAGTCGATAAGCTGCTCGGTGAAATCGAACAATCCAAAACCATGCCGCCGGACCGCCTTTTGACAGGCCTGGGGATACCTCTTGTTGGCAGGCAAACAGCCCGGGCGCTCCTGGAGGCCATGCCGGACATCAGAAAGATCGCAGCCGCAGAGGAGGAAGAGCTGGCTTCCATCCGTGACATCGGCCCCGTCACTGCGCGCGAAATTCACCGCTGGTTCAGGCTTCCCCAGACGGAGGGGCTCCTGGCCAAGCTCGAATCATATGGTTTATCCTTTGCGGAAGCCGCGCCTGCAGGTGAGCTGCCCCTGCACGGAAAAACTTACGTGATTACCGGCACGCTCAGTTCTATGACCCGCAGTCAGGCAAGGGAAGCGCTGGAGAAGCTGGGAGCCCATGTCAGCAGTTCTGTTTCTTCCTCTACCAGTGCGGTCATTGTGGGTGAAAACCCCGGCGGCAAGGCCGGACGCGCTGCTGAACTTGCCTTGCCCGTTATGAATGAAGAAGAATTCAACGACTGGCTGACGACCATCCGGCGGGGAGACCGGCCTTCATGATGATTCTTTATTTTTTGGCAGGACTTCTTGCGAGTGCAGCCATGATACTGGCTTTGCTGATTATTCTGGTTGTTTCGCTTCGTACCAACTGGAATCACGCCAATCGCTTCCGGATTTCTTTCATGGTACCTGTCTTGCTTGCCGCCGCCATCGCTTATTTTTGTGTGACGGAATTCGTTCCAAGAGTCTTTGACCTGGTACATCTGGCCGGGCGCCATTATGATCTTGCTGACATCGACCTGCAGCATAGCGCGCTGGGAAGAAGTTCCCTGATTTCGGATGGCGTTTCCTATTATTTTCTGCCCGGCACTTTCGACAAGAATGCGCGGGGCCGCTTCCAGGTCATGTTTACGCCCGGCACCCGTTTCATCATTCATGTCACCTACCTGGAAGATTCAGCGGAAAAGTGACGGAGCCGGCTTCCATTTTGACCTCAACAAAAAATCCCCCGCTCAATCCTTCCATAATGTTGAGGGAGGTGATGTCTGATGGTCCGGCAGGGAAGCATCGATTCCGATATGGTATCGGAGCACAGGGAATTGAAAGGCAGGCCACAGGAGGAACTGGGATTTTACCTGGTCGCTTCCAACCGGGAACTGTTGAATCATGTGGAGACTTTGATGAACCGCAAGGGTGTCTTCGGAGTCCTGGATTCGTCCGGCAGAGTCCATTACCTGATTGATGCCAGGAAGGGTTCACCTTTGGCGGCCCGAAACGTCATGGCCACAGCCGGTAGTGTCGCAGGGAAGGTTTGCCGCGATGCGCGCAGAGAAAAAAGACGGATCAGGCTTGTGGTCGACCAGGTGCTGGGTCGTTATGAATGGAACAAGCAGCTTCGCGGCTATCGCCTTCTGGGAGACATTCTGCGCCGGACTGCGACCGACATCTCACTTCTCAATCCAATCAGCAAACGTCTGTACCCGGAGATTGCCAAAGAGCAGGGTCTGCGGCCCCATCAGGTTGAACGTAACGTCCGCTACCTGTTCGATGACCTGGCAGAAAGGGAACGGTCCGCTTGCCCCGGCCCGCCCCACCGGCTCCTGAGAGAAGAGGACAGGGGCCTTCCGGTCGGACGCACCATCACCCGGTTGGCAGAAGAAGTATGGAACCGATTGGACTTTTTTGAGTTGGAGGAAATTGATGATATTGAATGAATGGGAAAAAGAAAGAGGCTGTTGCGGGAACAGCCTCTGTCACATTCAAGATTTCAAAAATCAGCTGTTTACGATTGTCTTCAGCCCCTTGCCTGCCTTGAAAGCGGGAGCCTTCGTAGCGGGGATCAGAATCTCTTCTTTTGTGCTGGGATTGCGTCCTTTGCGTGCGGCGCGATGACGAACCTCAAAAGTTCCGAAGCCGACCAGTACAACTTTTTCTCCGGCTGCAAGTTGCTCGGTGATTACGTCAAAAACAGCAGAAACAGCTTTATCGCTGTCTTTCTTGCTCAACTCTGTTTTGGCCGCCACCGCGTTGATGAGATCAGTTTTATTCATTAGGGTGCCTCCTTCCGGCTGTGTTCTTCGCCTATTATCCAGTTCAAATATCGCCTTGTCAACCCTTTTGGGCCCAATATGTGATGGATGTTCCCTTTATTTGCCTTTCTGCTGACAATTTCATGGAAATCGAGGACAGAACTTGCCTCCCGGCGCAGTAATGCGTTAACATTCAGTCAACATCAATCACTTTGACTTGGAGATAATTTGATGAAAGCTACGAAAGACATGCTGATCGTGGATCTCTTGCAACTCGATCGAAATCTGGCCGGCCTCCTGATGGGGTATGGAATGCACTGCATCGGCTGCATGCTGGCCAGCAACGAAACCATTGAACAGGCCTGCATGGCACACGGAATTGACGCCGACGGGCTGATTGAAAGCATTAACGCTTATTTGGAAGAAGCCGAAGAAAAAAGCCCTTCTGTCTGACCAGGTCCGCCAATCGGCAAAGACAGGTTACCGCGTGACATGAACAAGTTCATCCCGATTCGGCACTTGACACCCCGGAAACTCTTTCTGGTTGCGTATGATATGGCGGCCAGCGTTGTGGCACCCATCCTTTCGCTCTATCTTCTTTATGAAAATGCCATCCCCGGGCGATACATTGCGCAGTTCAAGTCGACCTGGTTCATCTTTGTCATTTTATCGGCTATTTGTTTTTCACTGAGCGGCTTTTACTCACAAATGTGGCCCTTCGCGAGGGGATCGCAGTATCTGGTGCTGGTCGCGGGAACAGTCATCCAGCTCTTTCTTTCTGTTTTGATCTTCCAGGTGATGAAGCGCAATTACTCCTTGGCTTTCTACATCATTTACTGGTTTCTTCTGACGGCGGCAGTCTTTTCGATCCGGTACTTTTATCGCTTCTACCACACGCGGCGCCAGGTCAGGCAGATCCGAAAACTGCAGAAGGGTAAACGGCCGATTCGCGTCATGATCGTGGGAGCCGGCCGGGCAGGGACTCAGATCATCGTCGAACTCAAAACGAGTCAGTCGCTTCGGGTTCCCATCTGTGCAGTTGATGACAATCCCCTGATCCACTTTTACAAAAACAACGGGGTACCTGTACTGGGAGACCGCAACGACATTGTCGAGCTTGCGGAAAGCCACAGGATCGACGAGATCATTGTTGCCATCCCTTCGGCTTCGAGTGAAACCCTGAGGGATATCCTGGCCATCTGCCATAAGACCAACTGCCGCGTCCGCCTGCTGCCTTTTTTCTCGGAGCTCAGCAGCGAGGAAGTCCATTTGTCCGACGTCCGGGATATCCGGATCGAGGATCTTCTTGGAAGGGATCCCGTTGTCTACGACATGGAGCGGGTCAGCCGTTTCATCGAAAGCAAGGTGGTCCTGATCACAGGCGGAGGCGGATCAATCGGCTCGGAACTCGCCATACAGATCGCTGCTTTTCACCCGGCCCTCCTGATTCTTTTTGATATTTGCGAAAACAGCGTCTATGACCTCCAGCAGGAGCTTTTGGCCCAATTCGGCAGAAGGCTCAACCTCAAGGTTTTGATCGGCTCGGTGCGCGATGCCAAAAGACTGGCCAGCATCTTCTCTGAATGGAGGCCTGATGTTGTTTTCCATGCCGCCGCCCATAAACACGTCCCCCTGATGGAAATAAGCCCGGGCGAGGCCGTCAAGAACAATGTCTACGGAACCTACAACACAGCCTTGATGGCCGCGCGCTATGGCACCAGCCGTTTTGTCCTGGTCTCAACGGATAAGGCGGTCAATCCGACCAATGTCATGGGGGCCACCAAAAGACTCTGCGAAATTGTAGTCCTGACCCTGAATAAGCTTTCCCCGCGCACTTCTTTTTCGGCCGTTCGCTTCGGCAATGTGCTGGGGAGCAGCGGGAGCGTGATCCCCCTGTTTGAAAAACAGATCAAGGAACACCGCCCCGTCACTGTCACCCACCCGGATGTCGAACGCTTTTTCATGACCATCCCGGAAGCCTCCAGTCTTGTTCTTCAGGCAGGGGCTTACGCCAGGGGAGGTGAGATCTTCGTTCTCGACATGGGAGAGCCAGTCCGGATCGATGACCTGGCCAGGGATCTTATCCGCCTGTCAGGACTGGTTCCGGATGTGGATGTACCGATTGAGTACATTGGTCTCAGACCTGGTGAAAAGATGAAGGAAGAGCTCTTCCTCAGCAATGAATCGATCGTCCGCACCGATCATGAGAAGATCAACATCCTTTCGCAAATTGACGACCCCGGCCTGCTTTCGCGGGAAATCGAAGTATTGCTCCGCCTGACGTCCAATCAGGAGGAAACGGGCCTGGATGGTTTTATGGAACAGCTGTTGTCAGTTCTCGAAATTGACGCGCCTTCCATCGGTAGCCTCATGAATATCCGCCTTCCGGCCGTTCCTTACGATTCCAATTGTGAAACCGCCCTGGCTCCCGAAGAAGGGGCCGCGACCCTGTCGGCAGGAGGAAATTGACTGCCGCAAAGGAGCCCGCTTTGTCCGACAAAAAAATTCTATTGCTCTTCGACGTTCACAGCCTGATGAACCGCGCCTATTATGGCATCATCGGCAGGAGTCGGCTGACAGCACCGGATGGATTCCCGACCGGCGCGCTTTACGCCTTTTTGAACATGATCCTCAAGTACAAGGATGAGCTGAATCCCACCCATATCGTGTCTGCCATGGATATGCCGGGTGATACCTTCCGCCACAAAATATTCGATCAATACAAGGCGGGAAGGGGCCCTACCCCCGAGGATCTAAGCCTGCAAATACCTCTGGCGCGCGATCTGCTCGAGGCGCTCGGTTTTCAGCCTGTTGGCCTGGAGCTCTATGAAGCCGATGACCTGATCGGAACCCTGGCCAGAATAGGTGAAGAGAAGGGTATGCAAGTCTACATCGTGTCGGGTGACCGCGATACGCTTCAACTGGTTTCGGATCAGACTTCGGTTGTGCTTGTGACCACAAAAAAAACCGGATCCATCAGCGAGACAGTCACACCGGAATCCATGCTTGAGGAGTTCGGTGTTTCGCCGGGACAGTGGATCGATGTCAAGGCTCTGATGGGGGATTCCTCAGACAACATTCCCGGGGTCAAGGGTGTCGGTTCCAAGACCGCTTTTCAACTGATCAGAACTTACGGAACACTCGACCAGGTCTACCGGCACCTCGACGATCAGAAGGGAGCGCTGCAAAAAAACCTGAAGGAAGGCAGAGAATCGGCCTATCTTTCGAAAGAATTGGCAGCCATTAAACTGGATGTACCCCTTCCGGACTCCAGCCGTCTGATCGAATCAGAAATTGGTGCCAGGCAGGATGGGGAGACCCTGCTGTCCCTTCTGACCCGCCTGGATTTTCGCTCCTTTATCGAGCGTTTCGGGCTGGCACAAACGAGCAGGGACGAGCCGGAGCCGGAACACTGCTGCATCCACAAATCGGCGGAGGAATTGCTTCAAGCGGCTGGCCAGGACAAGGAACTGGCCTTTTTCCTGCCCTTTCAGGAGCGTCAGGGCGTGTTGGCAACCGATGGCGCTTGTGCTGACCTCGACGACCCGGACGAATTCATACGGCTTCTGGAGGAGCATGAAGGTCCTTTTGTTACCTGGGACTTGAAGGTCCAGCTTCGCCGGACTGGTCTTCCCGCGCCCGGCAGGCTGGTCCATGATGTGATGATCGGATCCTACCTGCTCAACCAGCTGGGCAGGGGCGACGACATCGAGTATGCCCTTCGGGCCATACTGGGCAAGGAATTCAGGCCTTTGCCGGAGACATTGATGGCTGTCCAAAACAGTTTTCAGGAAAAAACCAGATGCCTGGCTCTGCAATTGCCGCATGCGCACAGGAAACAGCTCCAGGCCATCCGCGGCAGAGAGCTGGAAGGCCTTTACCAGGTCGAAACGCGGCTGGCAGGGATCCTGTCCGATATGGAACTCAAAGGTGTCCTGATTGACGCGGAGGCACTTGAGCGCGCATCTGCGGAAATGGCAGAAGAACTGGCCGGGCTGGAATCCTCAATTTACGCGGATGCGGGAGGTCATTTCAATATCAACTCACCGCAACAGCTGGCTGAAATCCTCTATACCAAACTGAAGCTTCCCACGGGCCGCAAAAGTTCGACAGGGAAATACAGCACGGCTGCTGACGAACTGGAGCGGCTCAAGGGTTACCATCCGATCATCGGCAAGATCCTGGAATACCGGGAATTTTCCAAGCTGAGAGGCACCTTCCTCGAAGGCTTGAAAAAGGAAATTGCCGAAGATGGCCGTGTCCATACGTCCTATAATCAAACCGTCGTAGCGACCGGCCGTCTGTCCAGTTCCAATCCCAATCTGCAGAATATCCCTGTGCGCACGGAGCGGGGGAGCCGGATCCGCCAACTCTTTATTGCGCCGCCCGGCTATCTCCTTGTGGGAGCGGACTACAGCCAGATCGAACTGCGGCTTCTGGCTCACCTGTCAGGTGACCGGGAGCTGACCCGTGCATTCCGGGAGGGAAGGGATGTTCACCTTGTCACTGCCTCTTCTTTCTATGGCAAAGATGAGTCCGAGATTACGCCGGCAGAGCGGGCGGTTGCAAAAACGGTCAACTTCAGCATCACTTACGGCATTTCCGATTTTGGCCTTTCACGGGATCTCGACATCCCGATTCCGGAAGCCAGGCGGCTGATCGAACGCTACCATGCCAAATACCCGGGTGTTGAAGCCTGGCTGAAAGAGCAGGGGGAATTTGCGAAGAGGAATGGTTACGTTGAGACACTTTTCCATCGCAGGCGTTACGTGCCCGAACTTCAGTCGCAGAACCGGAACACCTACAACTTCGGAATGCGGGCGGCTATGAATGCACCCGTACAGGGCACGGCGGCAGACTTGATCAAGATTGCCATGGTGGATGTTCACCGGGCGCTCAAAGAGGAAAAACTGGACGCTGACATTATCCTGCAGGTTCATGATGAACTGATTCTGGAAGTGGCGGAAAAGGATGCAAAGCGCGCCGAAAAGATCCTGAAGGACAAGATGGAAGATGCCATGGAGCTTTCGGTGCCTCTTCTTGCAGGGACCAGGATCGGCCGTAACTGGGGGGATTTGAAATAGCATGTTTGTAATCGGTATTACGGGAGGCATTGGATCAGGGAAGAGCACCGTCGCTTCCATTGTGCGTGCTGCCGGGATTCCGGTCATCGATGCTGACGTGATCGCCCATGAACTTACGGAGGTTGCCGGTGAAACGACCGGGAGGATTGCGGCCGCCCTCGGCAGCGATTTGCTGGATGCCGGGGGAGCGCTCAACCGGAAACGTGTGGCTGCACTTGCTTTTTCAAACAAACCTTTCCTGGACAAGCTGAGTGCCATCATCCACCAGGATGTGATCCGAGCCATGGATGAAAGACTGGAAGAAGCCCGTCAGAAAGGAATCAAGGCCATCGCCCTCGATGTGCCCATTCCGGTCGAGCGGGGTTTTCTCGATGTCTGTGATCAGGTCTGGGCGGTCACAGCGGATGAGGAGACCCGCCTCAAGAGGCTTGAACGTCGGGGTATGGATGCAGTCGAAGCGGGCAGGCGAATGAAGGTTCAGATGACCCGCCAGGAGTACCGTGAGCTGGCAACGCACGAAATCGATAATAACGGCAGCCTGGCCGCGCTCGAGGAATCGGTGCTCCTCCTGCTTGGGAAAGAACTGGGTCAGAGGGGCATTCCGGTTCCGGGCCTTTCCGCCCGGCAGGGCTAAAGGTTGAAACGGAAGGTGATGTAATCACCATCACGAACCCTGTATGATTTGCCCTCGGAGCGTACCCATCCTTTTTCACGGGCTGCCGCAAGGGATCCTGCCTCTTTCAACTCATGGAAAGGGACAACTTCAGCACGGATGAAGCCCCGCTCAAAGTCTGAATGGACTGTGCCTGCCGCCTTGGGTGCAAGAGAACCTTCTTTGACGGTCCACGCCCGCACTTCTTTTTCATTGCTGGTGAAAAAGGAGATGAGGTCGAGTGTCCGGTAGGCTTGGTGGATGATCCGGTCCAGGCTGCTTTCCGGCAGCCCCAGCTCCTCCCTGAACAGGATTTGATCTTCCCCGGGCAGTTCTGCCAGATCGGCTTCGACATCGGCTGCAACCTGCAGGATGGGGATCTCCTGGTCACCCAGAAAATTGTCCAAAAGCGCAAGCTTTGCGCTGCAGTCTTGCAAATCCTTGACGTTTGCGACGATCATGAGGGGTTTGCGCGTCAGAAGGCTGAACTGGTCCAGCAAACCCTTTTCATTTTCGTCAGCGTCAAAGACTCTGGCAGATTTCTCATCGTCCAGGTGAGCCAAGAGCCGGCTGATCAAGTCCAGCTCGGACAAGAGGAGGGGTGCGTGGCTCTTCGCAGCCTTGGCGACTTTTGCCTGCCGCTTTTCGAGGTGTGCAAGGTCAGCCAGGATCAATTCAAGCTCAACAGTCCGGAAATCATTGGCAGGGTCAATTGTCGGGTTGGCGTGCGCAATGGATTCATCTTCGAAACAGCGGACGACGTGCAGGATGGCATCAACTTCCCGGATGTGGGAAAGAAATTGGTTCCCCAGACCCTCCCCCATGCTGGCCCCTCTGACGAGACCTGCGATATCAACGAATTCAACCGTTGCCGGAACAATTTTCGCGGTTCCCATCATCTCCGCCAGATCATTCAGGCGCTGGTCAGGAACGGGGACAAGGCCCAGGTTGGGATGGATGGTTGCAAAAGGGTAATTGGCAACCAGGGCACCGGCGCCCGTGAGCGCATTGAACAAGGTGCTTTTGCCAACGTTTGGAAGTCCTACAATCCCGATTTTCATGGCAGCCTCTTCCTGACGCCTGGATAACCGCCCAATTCATCATAACATCAATCAAATGCTTCTTTGCTGACAATTCGTCCGGGATTGCATGCTGGTGCTGTCAATTGGCCTTCCTCAGAAAGTGATTTGACTCAAGAATGACCTTATGACGTCTGCCAACTACCATCAGGTTGCATCCTGTGCCCTGACCGGCCTGGATGGAGTTCCCCTGGAGATAGAAGTCTCCATCCTGGCCGGCATCCCTCAATTTGAGATATCTGGAAGGGGAGACCCTGCCATCCGTGAATCCCGCGAGCGTGTGCGTGCTGCCATCAGCAACAGCGGTTTTCGCTTTCCCAAGGGGCGGGTTATAGCAAGCTATGCGCCCGCCGCCCTGCCCAAACAGGGAAGTGCCTTTGATCTGCCTCTGGCGCTGGCCATTCTGGCGGCTTCATCTCAGGCGGCAAGGCCTGAGGGATCCCTCAAGTCAGCCTATCTGGGGGAACTTTCGCTTGATGGCCGGATCAAGCCCGTCAACGGTATCCTGAGCCGTCTGCTGGCCCTGCGTGAAGTGGGAGTGCGATATGTCGTGGGGCCCAGGGAAGGTGAGGAGGAGGCAAGCTTGGTGGATTCCATTGAATACGAAGGTGCCTGTGACTTGAGAGAAGCGGTACATCGTTTTTCAGGGATCAGGAGTGGAAGGATCCGGCCCAGGCATCCGGGCAAGGGACCGCCGTCCGCTTCCGAGACCGGATGGTTCCGCCAAATCGCCGGCCAGGAAGAAGGCCTTCGTGCCTGCGTCATTGCCTCGGCCGGCTGGCATCCTCTCCTGATGATGGGCGCGCCCGGCTGCGGCAAGACCTTGCTTGCTTCCTTAATCCCAAAATTTTTACCTCCTTTGGACGATGATGAGATGCTTGAAGTAATGCGCTTGATAAGCGCGACGCAGCCGGCAGGTGGGGAAGCCGGGCTTTGCCCGCAGCGCCCTTTTCGCCATACCCATCACAGCATTACAGTCCCGGCCATGGTTGGGGGCGGTGCCCACCCGGTTCCCGGTGAAAGTACGCTGGCGCACCGCGGGGTTCTTTTTCTCGATGAAGTGACGGAGATGAACGCCCGGGTCCTGGATGCCTTGCGCGAACCGGTCGAATCCCAGGAAGTACGTTTAGCGCGATCAGGCTGGAAGGTGACATTTCCCGCTGATTTTTTGCTGGTAGCTGCTTGCAATCCCTGCCGCTGCGGTTTACTGATCGAACCGGAAAGCCTTTGCCGCTGTCAGGACAGTGACATCCGGCGCCATCTTTCAAGGATCAGCGGACCATTCTTTGACCGCTTCCATTTGACTGCCATGCTGACCAGAGTGGGGGCGTCCAGGCTGGCAGGAGAAGACAGGCAGGAAGGGGAAGAATCAGCCATGTGCCGGATCAGGGATCAGGTTTCGCAAGCCTGGGCCCTGCAAAAAAACCGGGCATCAAGGGCCGGGCATGGCCTTTTCCTCAACAGCAGGGTCAGACCGGAGCTTCCTTTTGACTATTTCCAGGTCGGAGATGAAGCCAAAGGATTCGCAGCCAGCCTGGCTGATGCTTCCCTGATGACGGCCAGGTCTTTTTATTCCATGATCCGTGTCGCGCGGACCATTGCTGATCTTGACCAGCGCGAAACAGTTTCCAGGGAGGATGTCGCCGAGGCGTTTCATTACAAGGCAGCCATGCCCTGGCCTGTACCGGAGCTTCGGCCATGACGGATTTGCCGCTGGCCATCGCCTTCGTTACCATTTGCACCCGTCTGGGAATCAACAACAGCGAGCGGGGAAAAATACTTGAGGAAGCAGGAGGGCTTGGCCGTCTTCTTGATTATTTGGAGTCGCGTGAAAATCCTCCTGCATCCCTAATCGGGGGAATCAGGGAGGAAGCCGGGCGGCAAAGGCAAATTGCCTGTCCGGTTTCCTGGAGACCGCTGACACTTGTGGACAAAGATTACCCCGAAAGGCTGAGACATATCAGCCGGCCACCGGCGGTTCTTTTTGTAAGCGGAAGGAATTGGATGGCCCTCAATGGTCCGTCGGTCATCGCCGTGATCGGCTCGCGCAGGCCTTCGGCCTACGGGATCGAAGTCACAAAAAAACTGACGGGCTCCATTGCGGCCAGAGGGGTACCGGTTGTTTCAGGCGGTGCCAGGGGGATTGACGCCCTGGCCCATCGGACGGCTTTGCAGGAAGGGTGTCCGACCTTTGCAGTTTTGGGCAACGGACTGGGCGTGACCTATCCGCCCGAACACCGCAGCTTGTTCGCCAAGATTGAGAAAAGCGGAGCCCTGATTACTGAATTTCCCCCCGGAACCACTCCCAGGCGCAATTATTTCCCGGCCCGGAACAGAATACTGGCAGGCCTGTGCGACGCCGTACTGGTGACGGAAGCATCGGGCTCGAGCGGGACTCTGATCACAGCGGGTTTTGCCGGTGATTATGGACGTGATGTGCTGGCCGTACCCGGTTCCATCCTCTCAGGCACCAGCAGGAGCTGTCACAATCTCATCAAAGACGGGGCGATTTTGGTTCAGGACATGGAAGATATTCCTCATATGCCTGCAGGGTTGCATCAGGAGATCAGTCTCCCGAAGAAGAGGCAATCGCCTCCCCCTTTGCGTCATCAGCCAACCAAAGAAGATCAGTTTATCCTTGAGGCACTGGAAAACTCGCCCAGGACAGTCACCGGGCTGACAGAAGTGACTGGTCTCAGCCGGGGCAGAGTTCTTGAACGCCTGGCTGTCCTGACCGGCAAGGGTATGGTCAGGATGAACCTGGGACTCTACGTGCTTTCCCAAATCGAGTCAAGCTGAGGATTTTTGACAGATGCCCGCTTCTCCTATATATAATGATAGGAATTCAGGATTAGGGGAAAGACTTGGTTATGGAAAAAACACTGGTCGTGGTGGAGTCACCCGCCAAGGCAAAAACCATTGCCCGCTATCTGGGCAAAGATTATGACGTCCGGGCTTCGGTCGGCCATATTCGGGATCTGCCGGCTTCGACGATCGGTGTGGATGTCGATCATGGTTTCAAGCCTCTTTACCTGACACTGCCGGGCAAAGAGAAGGTGGTCCGTGAATTGAAGGATGCCTCGCTCAAGGCGGACCGGATTCTGCTTGCCACCGACCCGGACCGCGAAGGGGAGGCCATCGCCTGGCATCTGGCGCACCTGCTGGATGTTGATAGCCAAAGCCCAAATCGCATCGTCTTCAACGAAATCACGGGCAAGGCTGTCGGCCGGGCTGTCAAAGAACCGCGCCCCATCAATGAGAACCTGGTCAATGCCCAGCAATCACGCCGCATCCTCGACCGCCTGGTCGGCTATGAGCTGAGCCCCTTCCTGTGGCAGAAGATCAGGAAGGGACTTTCGGCCGGACGGGTACAGTCTGTTGCCACCAGGCTGATCGTTCTGCGTGAACGGGAAATTGAAGCCTTTATTCCGGAGGAGTACTGGAAAATCAGGGCTTTTTTGTCAAAAGCAGAGCAGGAAGCTCCTTTCGCAGCCCTTTATCATGGGCGCAAAAAGGGCGGCCGCATATCGCGGGTGACCATCCGTTCAAAAGAGGAGCTTGACAAGCTTCTGGAGGCTTTGAAGGGGTATGATTTTGTCGTCGATGAGGTCAAAAAGAGCAAACGCAAGCGCAGACCCTATGCGCCTTTCACCACCAGCACCCTGCAGCAAAGCGCATCGCGGGCCCTGGGCTTTACTTCCAAACGCACCATGATGGCAGCTCAGAATCTCTATGAAGGCGTTGTCCTCGGCAGCCTGGGGCAAACCGCCCTTGTGACTTACATCCGAACCGACTCGGTTCGTGTTTCCCAGGAGGCCGCCAGCGCTGCACGAGAGCTGATCAAAGGAAGCTATGGGGATTCCTATCTTCCGGCCAGAGCCCCCTTTTATAAGAACAAAAACAAGAGCCAGGATGCGCACGAAGCCATCCGGCCCTCTCATTTTGACCTGCCCCCGATACGCGTGAAGCCCTACTTGTCAAATGACCAGTTCCGTATCTACCAGATGATCTGGAACCGCTTCCTGGCTTCACAAATGGAGGCAGCGGTTTACGATAAAGTGTCGGCTGATATCCTGGCGGGCGATCAGCTCTTCAGGGCCCAGGGGGAAAGCCTGATTTTCCCAGGCTGGCTGGCGGTTTACGGTGTATCGGGCGAAGAAGAGGCGGAAAAGCCGAACTCAGCAAAAAATGACGATGAGCCGGATCTTGTCGATCTTCCTGAACTTGCTGCCGGCGATTCGCTTTACCTGCACCGAATCGTTCCCGAACAGAAGTTCACCCAACCGCCCCCCCGCTACACGGAGGCCTCCCTGATTAAAGAGCTTGAAGAACTGGGAATTGGCCGGCCCTCGACCTATGCACCGACCATCTCAACGCTTTTTGACCGGCTCTACGTTGAACGGGAAGGCAAATCACTGAAGCCGACAGATCTGGGATTGACGGTAACAGAAATGCTTGAAGCGCATTTTCGCAACATCGTTGATACCGACTTTACGGCTCACCTGGAAGACGAGCTTGACCGTGTCGAATCGGGCGAGCGCAACTGGGTTGAGCTGCTGGAAGATTTTTATGCCCCCTTCCACGGCGATGTGCTGAAAGCCATGGAGACGGCAGAAAAAGTCGTCTTTGAAGACGTACCGGTCGGCAGGACATGTCCGGAGTGCGGGGAAGGGGAGCTGGTTATCCGCGAGGGGAGATACGGCAAATTCATCGCCTGCTCGCGCTATCCGGATTGCAAGTATACCGAGACCATCTCTGAGCCGACTGCTTCGCACTGCCCCCGGTGCGGTTCTCCTGTCCGGTCCCGAAAGATCCGTCGCGGCAACCTGCTCTATTTCTGCGATAAAACCAAGGATCCCGATTGTGATTTCGCCAGCTTCGATCTCCCACTTGATGGGAAATCCTGCGAAGTATGCGGCAGTTATATGGTTAAAAGGCGATTCCGCGGCAAGACTTATGAAACCTGCTCAAACAAGGAATGCCCGACACGGAAAAAAACAAGCAAAAAGAAAAAATAATAATGGATCATGTGGCCAGACACGTAACGATCGCGGGCGCCGGCCTCGCCGGTTCCGAGGCGGCATTGACAGCCGCCCGTTTCGGTTTGCAGGTTAAGCTTCTGGATATGAAACCCGGTCAGCTGACTCCTGCACACTCACAGCCCTATTTCGCCGAACTTGTTTGCAGCAATTCACTCAAGTCGGACCGTCCGGAAACGGCACAGGGTTTGCTGAAAAGAGAACTGCGGGCATTGGGGTCCGGCCTGATCAGGATAGCGGATCATACAGCGGTGCCGGCAGGCGGATCCCTGGCGGTCGACCGCAGCCGTTTTGCCCTGGCGGTGACGGAGGCACTCAAAGGCCATCCCTTGATCACGATAGTCGAAAAGAAAATCGAATCCCTGACTGATCTTCTCAGTGAGGGGGGACCTGTCATTGTCGCCACAGGCCCTCTGACTTCCGGGCCTTTATTTCAATCAATTGAGCAATTCGCCGGGAGCGGGGGTCTTCATTTCTTCGATGCGGTTGCCCCCATTGCCGATGGAGAATCCATCGACCGAAGCCGGACCTTTTTGGCCTCCCGCTACGGCAAGGGGGGTGACGATTATTTGAACTGCCCCTTAACAAAAGAAGAATACAGCGTTTTCCGGCAGGCGCTGCTGAGTGCGGAAAAAGCGGCCGTTCACGATTTTGATCCAAGCTACTTCAAAGACTGTGTTCCGATCGAAGTCCTGGCCGGACGGGGAGAGGATACCATGCGTTACGGACCGCTGCGGCCTGTTGGCCTCATTGACCCTGTCACAGGCCGGCCCCCCTATGCCTGCCTCCAGCTGCGCAGGGAGGACAAATCGGGCAGCATGTGGTCCCTTGTCGGATGCCAGACCCGCCTGACCTTTCCCGAACAGCGGCGTGTCTTTGGATTGATACCGGCCTTGGTCGGGGCTGACTACTTTCGGTACGGTGTCATGCACCGTAATTCTTTCCTCAGGGCCCCGGACGTCCTGACCCGGGGTTTTCAAAGCCGTGTAAGAGAAGATCTCTATTTTGCCGGTCAGCTGACCGGCCTGGAAGGATACGTCGAAGCCATAAGCTCGGGTTTTATCGCTGCCCTGCAGGCGGCTGCCATGATCCATGGAAAAGACAGCCTTGAGCGGGAATCACTTATTCCGCCCAGGGAAACTATGGCCGGCGCCCTGGCCGCCTGGGTGACAGAAGCAGACCCCGGGTCCTTCCAGCCCATGAATGCCAATTTCGGTCTGCTGCCCCTGACGGGAATGCGGGTTAAGAAGAGGGACCGGCCCTTCGTACGGATCTGCCGATCCGACGCAGGCATAGAGAAACTGAAAGGGTTGATGCGGAAAATCCTGATGGAAGGGGCAGGTCCGGATGGCTGATGAGATGACCGGCATTGACAAGCTGACCGCTTCCTATCTTTATGCCCTCCCGAGACAGCTGATTGCGCACCGGCCAACCGACCGGCGCGACCAGTCCAGGCTGTTGGTCATGCGTGGTGATCATCCGCTCGAACATCGTTTGTTCTCTGACTTGCCTTGCTACCTGAAGGCAGGGGATTGCCTTGTGATTAACGATACCCGGGTGATCCCGGCAAGGCTTCGGGGTAGACGCGCCCGGTCCGGAGGTGCCGTCGAGCTCTTTCTTCTGTCGCCGCTCGGCGCAAACTCCTGGCGGAGCCTGGTCAAGCCGGGAAGAAAGGCCAGGCCTGGCGACCGGATTGTTTTTGAGGGGGGAAAATTGGAGGCGCTTGTTGAAGCGGTGGAAGCGGACGGCAGCCGTATCATATCCTTTGAATTTCAAGGCAGCTTCATGACCCTGCTGGAAGAATTGGGCGAAATGCCACTGCCCCCTTATATCCAAGCCAAGCTTGATGATCCGGAACGCTACCAGACTGTTTATGCGAGAGCGCCCGGCTCCGCTGCGGCGCCGACCGCTGGCCTGCATTTTACTGAGGAAATGCTGGCAGGCATTGAAAACATGGGTATATCAATCGTCCGTCTGACCCTGCACGTAGGCCTTGGCACCTTTCGGCCCGTTAAGGAGAAGGTGATCACAGATCATACGATGCACAGTGAAGCCTTTTGTCTCAGTGAGGAAGCTGCTGGCCGGATCAGGCAGGTCAAGGCAGGAGGAGGCCGCGTGATTGCGGTCGGGACCACAAGCTGCAGGGTGCTGGAAAGTGTCGTGCGACAGACCCATGGTTCCAAACTTCAAGCCTGCTCTGGACAAACGGATCTCTTTATCTATCCTGGTTTTCAATTCAAAGTTGTCGATGCCCTGGTCACCAATTTTCATCTGCCAGGATCCACCCTTCTGATGCTGGTGTCCGCTATGATGGGAAGGGAAAAAATTCTGGAAGCCTACCAAACGGCGGTTGAGATGCAGTACCGTTTTTTCAGTTTCGGCGATGCCATGCTTCTGATGCCTCATGGCAGCTTATGAACTGAGCGGCGCAGAAAGGATACCTATTTTGCAGGCAGTGACTTATCAGCTCAAGCATCAATGCGGCCAAAGCGGGGCGCGCTACGGGCTTGTTACAACACCGCATGGTTCTTTTGAAACCCCGGCCTTTATGCCCGTGGGTACCCGGGCCACCGTAAAAACCATGACGCCGGAAGAGCTGAAGTCCATCGGCGCCGAAATTATTTTGGGCAACACCTACCATCTGTGGATGCGGCCGGGCGGGGAAGTCGTGCACGAGCTGGGCGGCCTCCACCGTTTCATGAACTGGGACCGCTCCATTTTGACTGACAGCGGGGGCTTTCAGATCTTTTCGCTGGCCAAGCCCAGGGACATTGAAGAAGAGGGCGTCCATTTCCGGTCCCACATCGACGGATCAAGGCATTTTCTGACACCTGAAAAGGCCATGGCTATTCAGGAGGCACTTGGTTCGGACATCATGATGCAGCTGGATGAATGTACCCCATGGCCGGCAGATGAATCCTATGTCCGCCGGTCGCTTGAACGGACGACCAGATGGCTTGACCGGGCGGTCAACGCCTGGCATTATCCCGAAAAACAGGCGCTTTTCGGGATCGTCCAGGGTGGAACTTTCGCGCATCTCCGGGTTCAAAGCGCAAGGGAAATTACCTCTTACGACCTGCCCGGATATGGCATTGGCGGGCTTTCGGTCGGAGAGCCGGCAGGAACCATGTATGAAATGCTGGAGGCGCTTCTGCCGCACATGCCTGCTGACCGACCGCGCTATCTGATGGGTGTCGGTTCACCCGATTACCTCGTCGAAGGGTCGGTCCGGGGGATTGATATGTTTGACTGTGTTTTTCCGACCCGGGTAGGCAGGAACGGGACAGCACTGACCTGGGAAGGCCGTGTTGTAATCCGGAACGCGGCCCATCTGCGCTCCGACCAGCCACTCGATGCCGGCTGCGGCTGTTATGTATGCCGGAATTATTCACGTGCCTACCTGCACCATCTGATTCGAAGCGGGGAGATTTTGGGCCTCCGCCTTTTATCATGGCACAACCTTGCCTTTCTGTTTGATCTGATGCGTCAAATACGCGAGGCCATTAAAAACGACCGTCTCCTGTCCTTCCGCAGTGAATTCTTTTCGCGATACGCCGGCTGAAGGCACAACAGGAGATTGTTTTTATGTTAAACTCATGCTGTCCGGTTTTTGGGACCGGATTTCACGAAAGACAGAACCTAAGGAGGATCGTTATGACCTTATTTCCATTACTGCTGATGGCTGCCGGTACGACATCCGGAGAACAGCAGCCGGGAGGAGCCCTCAGCCTCTTGTACACCATGCTGCCCTTCATACTGATTGTCGGTGTGATGTACTTTTTCACTATCCGTCCACAGAAAAAGCGCGAGAAGAAACTGAAAGAAACCATCGCTTCCATGCGGCCCGGCGACAAGGTCATGTCCATTGGCGGCATCGTCGGCCAGGTTGCCAATATTTCAGATGATGAGGTATCAATCTACACAAGTGCTGAAAGAACCCTCCTGACCTTCAAAAAATCCGCAATCAGCACTGTCTTCCCAAGAGACTCGGAAGTCCAGGGATAAGGCAGCCGGAATCGCCGGCCATCCGGCCGGTCCAGGAGCGGCGCGCGGCTTTCGGGTTGCGGGCCGTTTTCGCGTTGCAGGATGTCGTATAATATGTAAGGGAGTTTTTGCGGACTTAGTCTCTCGTGAAATGGAAATACAGGAGTTAACCCTCGATGGGGCTCATCTCTCGGCAGAGTATTGACGCAGTGATTGAAGCCAACGACATTGTTGATGTTGTGTCTTCTTACGTCTCTCTTGTGAAGAAAAGCGCTCTCAACCTCTTTGGCCTTTGCCCCTTCCATGAGGAGAAGACACCTTCTTTCAGTGTTTCACCGGGAAAACAGATCTTCTACTGTTTCGGATGTCAGAAAGGCGGCAATGTGATCAAGTTCATTCAGGAGATTGAACACCTCTCCTATCCCGAAGCCATCCGCTTCCTGGCCGACAGGGCAGGCATCACTCTCGAGGAGTCGGAGGACAGTCTATGGAAAGAGCGATTTGAAAGACAGAACCTTGCCTTCCAGGCGCTGGGTGAAGCGGCCCGTTTTTTCTATTCCAGCCTGGAAAGCGCAGCCGGGGCCGAAGCTCGCAATTACTTGGCTGAGCGCGGCATCGGCCGGCCCCTGTATCGAAAATACGGCCTGGGTTATGCGCCTTCGGGCAGAACGGATCTCTACCGGGCCTTATCCGCCAAAAATATTTCGGACCAGGCCATGCTTGACGGCGGCCTGATCAGGCGATCGGACAAGACGGGCTATTATGATTTCTTCTACCGGCGTATCATCTTTCCAATCATGGATGCGTCAGGACGTGTGCTCGCTTTCGGGGGCCGGGCCATTACAGATGACGGACCCAAGTATATCAACTCGCCCGAGAGCCTGGTCTATCATAAAGGCAAACATTTGTTTGGATTATTGCAGGCCACTCAATCAGCAGGCAGGTTCTGGTTCCTGGTTGAGGGCTACCTGGATGTTCTTGCCTTGGCAAAAGCAGGTCTTGCGAATACAGTCGCGCCGCTTGGGACTGCCCTGACGGCCTTCCAGGCCAGGGCGATCAGGCGCTGCGTCAATACGGTTCATATTCTGATGGACAATGACCGGGCAGGGAGGGAGGCCAGTTTGCGTTCGGGAGAAATGCTCCGCAAGGAAGGCTTGTCAGTCCGCTACATTTTGCTGGATGGCGCCAAAGATCCGGACGATTACCTTAGACTTTACGGCCGCGAACGGCTGACGGTGGAGCTGGAGCATACATATGACCGCACAGGTTACCGGCTTGCCGTACTGAAACAGGATTACAAGACGGAAAAGAACATGACCGAAAATGAATACCGTGATCAGGCACTCGATCTGCTGGCGGAAGAACCCGACGGTACCCGAAGAGAAATCTTCGGGGGGCAGCTCGCCAAGGAAATGCAGCTAAGCTACCGGGCGGTAGGGGAGGAGATCGAAAGAAGGCGCGGAATGCGGCGGAAACTTGATCCAAAACAGGATATCCCGTACGGTCAATTGAGCCGGTCGCCTGGAAAAATGAAAAGAGCCCGGCCTTCTTTCTATAATGAGGACGAAGTGACGCTTCTGATGATGCTGGCCATCAACAACCAGGCCGCCGGGGTGAGAATTCATCTGAGCGAGAGAAGCATCGCCTCCTATTCCGTCAGCGGGCAGGTCCGCGCCTTCCTGTCTTCCGATTATGCGCGCGCCCCGATTGGCCCTATGGACTTTACGGCGGGTCCCATGCGGGCAATTGCTGAACAGGCGATTGAAGAGGCACGGGAGGCGCGATTGACCTTGGCGGGTTTGCATACTATAGTTGATCGTATTCTGGCAGATAATGATGATGAAGATGAGAATCAGAGCCGCACCCTTTCACCCGATCCGGACCGGATTCATGCCATGATCCAGAAGCAATACCAGGAAATTGCCGTCAGTCAGCTCACGCCGGAAAAGGAAGAAAGTATCTTTGGGCAGAAACTTTCAGAACGGCGCCTTTCAGTCTGGAGACGCAGGGCCTCGCTGCTGACCCGCAAGGCGCGGAGGCTGGAACTGGAAGGAGCCGAAGAAGATGCGGGTAATTGTTATGCAAAAGCTGCCGGACTGACGACCGCAGCGGATACCTTTCGAATGATTTTGCAAGGAGAAAACCAATCGTGAACCCCAATCAAGAAACTGTCACTCCAATAACCTGGCGTCAGGCGGCGGCTCAAACGGCCGTGCGGCTGATGGCAGGGGGAAATGAAGAAAATGATAAGAAGGCAGAGGCCTCCTCTCACCCTGGACCGGAGTGGCTGAGCCCCCTTAATTTTCCCAAGTCCGGGGAGTATGAGCTCCAGCTTCAATCTGAAGATGAAGTTGAAGCCAGGCAGCCTGAAATGCTGGAGATGGCGGATGAATCCGCTGACCAGCGGGAGGCATATGAACAGGCTGTTTCCTCCCTCATGAAGGACGAGGAAGATGAAATCGAGGAAGCGTTCGATCCGGACGCCGAAAACGATGACGAGGACGATCTTTTAGCCGAGGAAGACGGGGAAGAAGAGGAAGAGACAGACCAGGAGTCGCTTCTCGAACGAATTGATGATGACGAGATGGTTCTGAAAATGATCTACCCCCTGATCAACAAGGGCAAAGACAATGACGATGAGCTCAGGCAACAGGAGGTGCTCGATTACCTGGAGCAGATCAAGTGGGATGAAGAGCGGCTGGACGATGTGATCGTCATGCTGGAGCGAGCCGGTATTGAAGTCATCGACGAAGACGACATCGAAAAGGAAATGAGGGAGCGGGACCGTAACAAAAAAGCTGAAGCTTTTAATGATGCCATGATTGTTGATGATCCGGTCCGGATGTACCTGAAGGAAATCGGCAAGGTGGAGCTTCTAACGGCTGATGAGGAAAAAGAACTGGCCGCACGCATGGAGGCCGGGGACTGGGAGGCGAAACAACATCTGATCGAAGCCAATCTCCGCCTGGTGGTCAGTATCGCCAAGCGATACACCGGCCGGGGCATGCATTTCCTTGATCTGATCCAGGAAGGCAATCTCGGCCTGATCAAGGCTGTGGACAAATTTGATTACACAAAGGGATTCAAATTCAGTACCTATGCGACCTGGTGGATCCGCCAGGCCATCACCCGGGCTATTGCCGATCAGGCGAGAACCATCCGGATCCCGGTACATATGGTGGAAACCATCAATAAGCTGATCCGTATCCAGCGCCAGCTGGTTCAGGAACTGGGAAGAGAGCCCGAGGTCGAGGAGATTGCGGCGGAGATGGATCTTACGCCGGAGAAGATCAGGGAGATTATGAAAATCTCCCAGGAACCGGTTTCGCTCGAAAAACCGATCGGCGAAGAGGAGGACAGCCACCTGGGCGACTTTATTCCTGATGAAGATGCGCCCTCGCCTGCCGATCAGGCGGCTTCCACCCTGCTGAAGGAAGAATTGACCAAGGTCCTTTCCGGTCTGACGCCACGGGAGGAAAAGGTGCTCCGCCTTCGTTTCGGCCTGGATGACGGCCGGACAAGAACTCTGGAGGAAGTGGGGTTGGAGTTTGACGTGACCCGTGAACGCATCCGGCAGATTGAAGCCAAGGCACTCCGGAAAATGCGCGGCCCCAATATGAGTGCCAGACTGCGCGAATATCTGGAGTGATCCTGGACAGAACCTGCCGGCTGGGCCTCTTGGCCGATCTGGTGCGCCAGGTGCCTTGCCGCCGGCTGGTCGACATCGGCTGTGATCACGCAGCAGTCCCTCTTGCACTTCTCAAAGAAGGCTGCTGTGAGTCTGTGCTGGTTACCGATGTCCGCGAGGTGCCGCTCAGAGCCGCAGAAAAAAAGGCCGGGGAAGAGGGCCTGAGAGCAGGTTTTCAAGCAAAACTGGCCAAAGGGCTTGAAGGACTTGAGCTGAACAGGGAGGATATCCTGCTGATCAGCGGTCTGGGGGGCGATACCATTGCCGCCATCCTGGAAGATCATCCGGACAAGCTGCATCTTCCCAAACGGATTATCATTCAACCGCAAACCAGGGAGGAAACCGTTCGTTCAGCTTTTTTCAGGACAGGTCTGGCCATCACAGATGAGCAGTGTGTTGAAGACAGGGGCAGAATCTATCTGGTGATCCTTTCCGACCGGGAGACTCCCGGACATTCGCGAATGAGTGAGCTGGAAATTTATTTTGGTCCGGTGATCCTTTCGCGCCTGGCAAAATTGGTAAATGACCCGCTTCTGAACCGATACCTGAAAAAGAGAATCGACAGGCTCAAAAAACAGGCACCCTACAACAGCCAGTCAGCTGAATTGTTAGAGACATTTGAACAGATCTTCCACCTTTCGTATAATAGATGGGATCAAGGCTGAGTCAGCCGGGTGACCGCGGTGTCATTTTGAAAGAAAGGCGCTGAGGAAAGTCCGGGCTCCCAGGGCAGGATGCCGGTTAACGGCCGGTGAAGGCGACTTCAAGGAAAGTGCAACAGAAAGAGACAGCCGGATGCGTCCGGCTACGGTGGAAAGGTGAGGTAAGAGCTCACCGGTGCCGCGGCGACGCGGCAGCCATGCAAACCCCATCCGGAGCAACGCCGTGGAGGAACAACTGTCGCCCGCAGGTTCCGTGGAGGCGGCTTGAGCCTTTCGGCAACGAAAGGCCGAGATAAATGGTCATCCAAGACAGAACCCGGCTTACAGGCTGGCTCAGCTGATCGACCACGGGGAGATATTTATGAAGGATCTGCCGCCAGGCACCTTTACCCTTGAGCGAGAAAAAAGACCTTTCTGGAATAACAAGGGGCTTGCCTTGATGGCCTTTGTCATTCCGTTTGCCGTGCTGGGACTTGCCTATGGTGCGCTTCAAGTCTTCCCGTTTGGCGGACGCCATATGCTGACAGTTGATCTCTTCCATCAGTATGCGCCTTTTCTTGCGCTTTTACGCAACAAGATCCTGTCAGGCAGTTCCATTTTCTATACCATGGTTCCAGGGCTCGGAACCAATTTCTATGTTCTCTTCGCCTACTACCTGGCCAGCCCTTTCAACCTGCTTCTTGTCTTTTTTCCCCCGGCCTACCTGACCGAGGCCATTTTCGTCATGACCCTGGTCAAAATCGGCTGCGCAGGACTGACCTTTTTCTACTATCTCCGCGTCAGTTTCCGCCGCAGAGGCGCCCTCGCAGTTGCTTTTTCCTCCTTCTACGCCCTTTCAGGATTTGTCCTCGCTTATTCCTGGAATATCATGTGGCTGGATACGCTGATTTTTCTGCCTCTTGTTCTCCTCGCCCTGATACGGCAGATCAGGGACAGCAAGTGGTTACTCTACCCTCTGTCGCTGGCCTTGTTGCTTGTGACCAACTATTATCTCGCCTTTTTCGCCTGCCTCTTCATCGCCCTCTACTATCCGGTGCTTCTTTTTCGCTATACACGCGACAGAAAGCCTCTGGCGAGACTTTATTCTTTCGGCAAGACGGCGGGATTGACCCTTATCGGTGTCACCCTGCCGGCAATTCTTCTCTATCCTGTCTACCGGTCGCTGGCCCTCACGTCTGCTTCAGGCGATGCCTTTCCCGGGTCAGTTGAACTCCTGGGCCGGCCGCTTGCCTACCTGGGCCAGCTCTTTCCCTTCCTGGAGCCAACCGTTCGTTCGGGATCGCCCAATCTCTATTGCGGTTTGCCCGTCCTGATTCTGCTGCCGGTCTTTTTTCTTTCCAGCCGGATCCGTTTGCGCGAGAAAATCCTCAATGGTTTCCTTCTGCTCTTCCTCTTTCTGTCCTTCGATATCAATGTCCTTAATTTCCTCTGGCACGGCATGCATTACCCCAATCAACTCCCTTTCCGCTTCTCTTTCGTGGTCATCCTGCTGCTCCTGACCCTGGCCTATGACGGACTGAGATCCATGCGGGAGTTCCGCCCGGCAGAGATCGGGCTGCTGGGCCTCTGCCTGGCCCTGGCCATTCCCACCGTTGCCGCGATCGAACCTGATATTAAGCTCTCGCCCTGGACTCAGTGGGGGGCGATTGGACTCATGCTCTTTTATACCCTGATCTTTTCCACCCTCAGGTCACGTAAATACAAGGGGCGGCTCCAGGTCAACCTCCTGATTGCCATCATGTTCCTTGAACTTGTATTGTCGACTTTTTCCGGCCTCTATCACATGGACAAGAACGAATATTACGGCAACCGCGACACTTACTCAGCCGGTGATACGGTCTACTCCATCCGCCAGGCAATCAAGCAGACAGGCAAGCTTGGGGGAGGTGAGCTGGATGACCGGATGGAAATCCGTCCTCACAAGACCTCCAATGATCCTGCCCTTTACGGTTACCGGGGGCTTTCCCTTTTCGCTTCGACATCGCCGGCGGATCCCGTTTCTTTCTTCAGGAACTTTGGCTTCCACAACAACGGAGTCAACAGCTACCAGTACCGGGGAGCGACACTTTTCAGCGAGGCTCTCTTTGGCATACGCTACCTGATCGTGAGGGACAAAAATGAAGGCCTTGACCAAGCAGCGCGGCAGCTTGTTTTGGGCAATGAGCTCATTTCTGTCTACGAGAATCCCTATTCGTTTCCGATTGCCTTTACAGCTGACAGCCGCATCCTTGACTATTCGGGCATCCGCGGCAATCCCTTTTTCAACCAGAACCGTTTCGCAGAAGCTCTTTTCGGCAGGGCTTCCACGCTCTTTCAAGATCTGAAACCCGATGAATCCCAAGGAGATCTGCTGTCCTACTCGGGGGATTCTTCATTCAGGTTCAGCAAGCCTGCGAAAGATCACTCAGCAGACCTTGAGATCCTTTGGACTGCCCTGCAGACAGGACCCCATTTCCTGCACCTCGACCTGCACGGCCATGACACTGAAAAAATTGAAATCCTGATCGATGGAAACCGCATCAAGGCTGATGAGAAACAGAAGGGGATCATCGATCTTGGCACCGTGCATGGGGGCAAGAATGTCAATTTGTCCCTGCAGCTTTCCGCGTCAGCCCCGGAGTCGGGAACCCTTGAAGCCAGGATATCCTTTTTGGACACTGAGGTTCTGCGTGACCTGTCTCTTGAAGCAAACCGCCGTGGCATTGAAGACTTCACCATGAAAGAGGATCATTTTTTCGGTGAGATTACTGCGGAGGAAGAAAGTGTTTTGCTGGTTACTGTGCCCTGGGATCCCGGATGGAAAGCCTATGTGGACGGGGAAACGGTTGACATTCTCACAGTTGACCGCGCTTTGATGGCCATTCATCTTTCTGCAGGCCGCCACCGTGTCTTTTTCGCCTTTCTGCCTGTCGGTTTCCATGAAGGTTTCTATTTGACACTTGTGTCATCAGGCCTCCTTTTACTGGTGGCGGGCATCAGCCTGACAGCAGGATATTTTGGGAAAAACGGCGCCGGCAAGAAGCGCAGCGATAAAAGCGACAAGGAAGAGGACAGGGAAAGTGTGACGGTGAATACGTCTGGCCCGGACCCCCCATGATATGCTCAGGGCAGACGGATGGAGACGGCTCGGTGAAAGGGAGTGGTCTCATGAAAGATCTCAAGTTTTACTACTGCCAGGACGGTGACAACCTGGCCTACATGCTGAATGAAGGCAGTGGAAAGATGGTCTGTTGCGGGGAACCCATGTCACTGCTTCATGCCGGAACAACCGATACCATGCCTGACAAGCACATCCCGCGGGTGACCAGGGAAGCGGGAATGGTTCATGTGATCGTCGGAGAGGAAGAGCACCCCATGACGCCGCAGCGTCACATCTCCTGGATTGCTGCGGCCCAGGGTGACAAGGTACAGTTCCTGCATTTGCATCCGGGTGATGAACCCAAGGCGTCATTTCATGTCGAGGAAGGTCCTGTGCAGGTTTACGGGTTCTGCAATCTGCACGGTTTATGGATGACGGAAGCCTGACCGGTTCGGTTAACAGAAAAGAAGGCGGGCGCCCTAGCGCCCGCTTTCTTTTGACGTGGCACGTACAAGTTCTTCCTTTTCCTTAAAGGTCAGCTCCCTGTAACTGCCTTCAGGAAGCGAACCGAGCGTGATATGCATGATCCGGGTCCGGATCAGGTCCGTGACACGGTAGCCCAGCACCTCACACATGCGCCGGATCTGGCGGTTGAGACCCTGGCGCAGGACGATATGGAACTCGTATTCTCCTGTCATCCAGGCGGAGCAGGGGAGGGTGGTCCGGCCCAGGATCGGGACTCCTGTTTTTATGGTCTGCAGGAAATCCTGGCTGACTTTCCGGTCAACCGTCACCACGTACTCTTTTTCATGCCCAAAACGGCTGTGCATGATCCGGTGGGCCAGCCCGCCATCGTCGGTGAGCAGGATCAGGCCGCGTGAATCCCTGTCCAGCCTGCCGACCGTGAAAATGCGGCGGGGATAACCAATGAAGTCAATGATGTTGTCGCGCCTGGCGGGGTCACTTGTAGAAGTGATCCCTTTCGGTTTGTGAAAGGCAAGAACTACCCCCGGCTGAGGAGAAGGAGGTTCAAGCGGACGGCCGTCAACGGTGACCCTGTCACCGGTTTCAATCATCATGCCGGTGGAAGCGGGCATGCCGTTGACCAGAACCCGGCCCTCCCGGATCAGCCTGTCCGCCTGACGGCGGCTGCAAAGACCGGAAGATGCGATAAAGCGGTTAATCCTCATGGCCTGAAAAATCGGCTGTTTCGTCAGCATAGGGAATCAGGAGCTTGAAGTCGGATCCCTGACCCTTTACGCTTTGAACCAGGAGGTCATAGCCCAGCTGGCGGGAAATTTCCCTGGCAATGGACAATCCAAGTCCGGTTCCCGGCTTCTGGTGTGCCTTGTCCTCTTTGAAAAAGCGGTCAAAAACGTGATCAATATCCTGCTCATCAATTCCGCTGCCGGTATCTTCGACGGAAATCGAGGCGCCGTTGTAGTCCCTGGCAATCTTGATGGTGATGGTTCCGCCCGGCTGTGTGAATTTGATGGCATTATCAATCAATATAACCAGGATTTGTTCAATCCGGTCTGAATTACCCCAAACGGGGGGCGGATCATCGTCAAGACCGACCGTTTCCAGTTTCAGACCCTGATCCGCGATGACGCCTTCAAAGTTATTGGCGACATCTTTGGCGACGGAAGCCAGACTGACGGGACCTTGTTCAACCGGGGTCGTGTCTGCCTGGATACGGGACAATTCCAGCATGTCGTTGATCAGGCGGGACAGGCGCAGCGTCTCGCGCAAAAGGATCTCGTGATAACGTTTCTGGTCTTCGGGAGAGGTCACCATGCCCTCCGTCAAGGGTTCCAGCAGACCTCTCATGGCAGTAAGGGGTGTACGCAGCTCGTGAGAAACATTCGCCACGTATTCCCGCCGCGTCTGCTCCAAGCGCTCTGCCTGGGTGATGTCACGGAAAAGGCCGACGGCGCCGTTGACGACTTGCAGTCCGCTCACCAGGGGCGTAATGACGATCTGGATTTGCCGGTGATCCTTGGCGATGACACAGGTCACGGTTTTGTTCGCATCCATGGCCTCATTGAAAAAGTGATCGATCCGGCTTTCCCGAAGCAGAATTTCGGGGTCGGTCCGGCCGGCATGATGCTTGTCAAGTCCGAAGACTGAATATAGCCGGTCGTTATACTGCATAATACTGCCGTTGCGGTTGACGGCGACAATGCCCTCGCCAATTCCGTCAATGATCTGCTTAAGGCGGACGGCATGGTCGCGCAGCTGCTGGAAAGATTCCGACAGATCTTCGGCCATGATGTTGATGGTACGGGCGAGCTCTCCGATTTCACCTTCCTGGCTTTCATCGGCCCGTCTTGAGAAATCACCGCGGCTCAAGGCCAGGGTTACGCTCCGGATCGACTCGATGGGCTGTACAATGCGAAAAGCGGCAATGATGACAGGAATCACCATGATGACCAGGACAATGAGTGAGGATGTGAGGAGGGCGAAGTTCAGGCTCTGGATACCTGCGCCCACCTCTTTCATGGGTTGCACGAAGATGGTGGTTCCCTTTCGTTGCGCACCGTCCTGTCCGATGGGAACAGAAAGGACGAGAAAACGGTCGCCCGCCAGAGGCAGATTAATGTGACTCAGCTTATGCGGATCCTCTGCCTTGGACAACAGCTTGTGCTCTTTGAGGGCAACAGATTCGAGGTCCTCTGCAAGCCCGGTCAGCGGTTCTGGCAAGGGCGTATGGTAGCGCACACCCTGGTCATCCACGATGTAGATCCAGTTGCCGAAGAGTTCGTAGGAGTGTTCGATCAGATCGATGCAAAAGGTCAACCCGTTTTCACTGAACACATTCTCGGAAATCAGATTGGCACGGGGCAGCAGCTCTCTTGCCTTGATGCGGTTAAAAACCGGATTGGCAACGAAACTGTAAAAGATGGCAGTCAGAACCGTCCACAGCATGAGAGCAGCAATCAATAACAAAAAAATGCGTCGGACCAGGAAACGGTTTTTCATTTCAAATCAGGAGGTCGCCTCAAATTTGTAGCCGACCCCGTAGACGGTGATTAAGCCGTACTTTGGATTATCGCTGTCGATCTTCTGCCTGATTCTCTTGATGTGCGTGTCAACCGTCCGGGTGTCGCCGAAATAGTCGTAACCCCAGACCTTGGACAAAATCTGCTCGCGGTCCATGACCTGGCCTGCGTGAGAGGCAAGCAGGTAAAGAATTTCCACTTCCTTGGGCGTGAAGGCGACCACCTGGTCATTGACCTTGACCTGGTAGTTGTCCAGGTTGATCTCCAGGCCATCGAAGCGGAGAATGGAAGGCTTCTGGCCGGATTCCGTATCCTGAATCCGGCGAAAGAGCGCCTTGATCCGGGCGATGACTTCACGCGGACTGAAGGGCTTGACGATGTAATCGTCGGCGCCCAGCTCCAATCCCAGGACCCGGTCGATCTCCTCTCCCTTGGCCGTCAGCATGATAATGGGCACATTGCTGGTTTTACGAATGGTACGGCAGACATCAGTGCCGGACATCTTGGGCATCATGAGATCCAGGATGATGAGGTCGGGTTTTTCATGCAGGGCTTTCTCGAGTGCCTCTTCCCCGTCATACGCAGAGGAGTGCGGGAAGTGCTCTGCGTCAAGGTAGAGCCCGAGCGATTCATGGACGACGGGATCGTCGTCGCAGATCAGAATATGAGGTGTGGTGGACATGGATAACCTCCTGGCGCCAAATGAATGGATCACAACGACCTCATTATATAACATGCGGCCCGGGCATTTTTCAGACCCCTTGACCCGCCTGCAGGTCTGCGTGCTATTCTCATGGTATGCCTGCCCCCTACAAGACGCCGCCCATCATTTATGAGGACAATCACCTCCTGCTTGCCGCCAAGCCGCCCGGCATCCCCTCCCAATCGGGCCGGACGGCGGTACCCGATATGCTTGAGCTTCTGAAACGGGATCTGGAGATCCGCTACAGGAAACCGGGCAAGGCTTATCTGGGCCTGGTTCACCGTCTGGATCAGCCTGTCAGCGGTTTGATGGTTTTCGCCAAGACCTCCAAGGCTGCCTCCCGCCTCTCCCGGGCTTTCCGTACGCGCCAAGTGCAAAAACTCTACCTGGCCATCGTCAGAGGACAGCCTGAAGGCGATCAGGGAAGCATGCGGGATATCCTGTCCCGAAAAGAGATTGGCGGCCGCGTAAGACGGCAGATCAGTGATCAGGAAGGCTGCGAAGCGGTCTTGAATTGGCGGGTGCTGTCACGGGATCAGGGCAGGGGGGAGGCCTTGCTCCTGATCGAACTGATCACGGGCAGACGGCATCAGATCCGCGCCCAGATGGCCACACACGGCCTTCCCTTGCTGGGAGACCGGCGTTACGGCCTGATGGATGAAAGGGACCGGATTGTGCCTACCATCGCTCTGCATGCCTGTGGCCTCAGTTTTCCTCACCCGGTGAGCGGGGAGACCATGACCTTCCGCCTGGCGCCTGACATCAATCCATCCTTTTCAGAGGAGGATGCACTTGCATTTGAGGCTGGCTGCCTTTAATCACTTTTCCCTTCAGGCCATTTCCCATAGTAGGCGCTCACCAAAGGGCGGTAGCCGCAGGCTTTCAGCATGCTGTAGGGTACTTTGGCAAGCGAGGCCTTATTGTGCCTGCCTGTCACCAGATAGCGCTGGTATTGCTGCATAAAGGCATCGATCCGCCGGAGCGAGGCATCAGTTGTCAGCAGTGGGAAGAACCAGCTCGACCAGCAAAGATCGCGCCCTTCCCTGCTGTAGAATTTCCTGTTGAATTTGCGGTTGAAGGCCTTGAGCGCACGCTCGGGCTCAGCTCCCTTGCGCAGCATCCAGCGTCGGAGTGAGCGGGCGGCCCGCCGGATGCGGCCCATCAATTTTTTAACGGTTGCCGGTGCAATATCGATTGCGCCATTTTCATATTGAAAACCGAGAAAAGACCAGGCGGCACCCGGTGGGACCATCTCTTCCTTCTTTTCATTGGTCTCAAGTCGGTAACGGTCCAGGAAGCCGTTCAAAACGGCCTGATGACGGAGCAGGTTTTCGTAGGTGTCAAAAAAGATGATATCGTCGGAATAGCGGGCATAGCGGACCTGCTCACCTGCGAAATGGAAATCCACTTCTTTCAGATACAGGTTGGCCAGAAAAGGAGAGGTGGGGGTCCCTGCCATGACGCCCCGGGCTTCCCTGATTACCTGCCCCTTCCAGAGCGCCCGGTTATCACCGATTAAGGAAAGAAGCAGTTGTAACAGAGGCGGGTCATCCATGATCTCCGCCCGGAGGATATCTGACAGGAGAATGGTATCAATGCTGTTGAAGTAATTTCGGATATCCGTCTTATAGCACCAGAGTGATGAAATGTCCGGATCCCGCGCCAGTCCGGTAAAGGCCTGGCGTACCCCGATCTCCCTTCTGAAGGCATAACAATTGGGTGCCAGCAGGTTGTCATACCGATAAAGCAGGTAGGCCAGCAGTTTGAGGATCATATTTTCATGGAAGGAGAAGGTATAAACGACTCGTTTTTTGTCCGTACCCATTTTGCTCAATTCGCGACGTTCGGGAATGCCAAAAATATAGGAACCGTTGATGATCTGCCGGGCCATGGGCAGGTAGGCACGGTCCTGGATGAAGTCCGTCAGGGCTTTTGCCTCTTCCCGGCCAAGCAGGCCACGGGCACATTTGTAATCGAGAAATTCGATCCAAATCTCATCCTGAGCCAATTTTTCCAGCATAATGACCCCACAGATAAACACAGCCCCGTCTGGACGGGGCTGCGTACAGTGGGAAAGCCTTTGAAGGCCACGTTGTGGCCACGGAACCACACTGGCACACCGCCGTCTGCACAGCTCTTCTCGTGTGCCGCTTCGTTCCCTTGCAGACGTCCGAAAACATCCCACTGGTTTACTTGGATTATGGCGGAGCCGAAAGATGCTGTCAAGATTGAAACGATCAGAGCAGCCACAATACCCTCCGGAATATTGACGACGTCATTCCGGGGGAATACTATGAAATTGGCGCAGGCGCATCCACCGCCGCGTTCCGCACGAAGGAAGATCGCGCGGCAGTGTGGCAGCTTTCCACGGGATCACGAAAAGTATCTTTCGACATCTGAAAGGAGATTGCACGATGATTACGGCAATTGCGCTGTGGGTGGTCGCATTTTTGTTTTTACAGATCGCTTTGAAAAATATCCTTATGCGCGCCATCAAGACGCGGCGCTGCACGGCAAAAGTCCGGGCCACCGTCACGGACGTAAAAAAACATATGCGCACCCAAGGCCGGGGCAAAGGACACGGCGGCATAACCACGGCGGAGTATATCCCCACTGTCGCCTACACCATGGACGGCCGTGAATACAGCAAGCGGTTCACACCTGCCTATCGCGCTGATGTCTACAAAGCAGGTCAGGTGGTGGAGATCATGGTTAACCCCAATAGGCCATCGGAGATCAACAAAAAGGGAGCGAGCAACAAGACTGATGTCGTGATGCTGTGCATCGGCGTGGCCATCGGCATCGCGGGCGTGGTGGTGATGATGTTCCAATGAAACGGCAAGGGAAAAGAAACGTTTTTGATTGGTGCCGGTGGCCGGACTCGAACCGGCACGGAGTTGCCCCCATCGCATTTTGAGTGCGACACGTCTGCCTATTCCATCACACCGGCTTTTCAGTTATTTGACAGATCGCCCCTGTTGAGGGGCGATCCGTCAGACAGTGGTGGGGGAGAGTGGATTTGAACCACCGAAGTCGTTGACAACAGATTTACAGTCTGCCCCCTTTGGCCGCTCGGGAACTCCCCCAATTTACTGTCATTTTGGTGGGCCATCAGGGACTTGAACCCCGGACCGACCGGTTATGAGCCGGTTGCTCTAACCAACTGAGCTAATGGCCCTTCTTGCCCTGAACGGCGCTCCGTGATTATAGTTAATCGCTGTCTCGCTTGTCAAGGGCACGCGTCGCCTAGCAAATAATGCCGCCGAAAGGATTAACGTGGCCTCGCAAATAAATCCCGTTAAAATCCTCCTTAGAGAAGGAGGTAGAAA
>Ga0208694_1000149_pt1 | contig 107631 bp, 92 predicted proteins | sample AD_UKC078_MetaG_FD_184442 | JGI IMG/M metagenome (GOLD analysis project Ga0208694, IMG submission 184442) | Active sludge microbial communities of municipal wastewater-treating anaerobic digesters from USA - AD_UKC078_MetaG (SPAdes) (version 2) | ecosystem: Engineered > Bioreactor > Anaerobic >...
ATATGAGTGCATTAGCGGAACTGAAAAGAATAGCAGAAGAGTTAGGACTTCCGTCAGGAGCCGTTTCTTTTGAAAAGAAGGCACCGGAAACCTACCTCGTCTTTACACCGCTTTATGATGACTTGTTACTCTATGCCGACAACAGACCGTTAGTGGAGACGGAGGAAGTCCGCATCTCACTATTCAGCAAGGAAAACTATCTTCTTTGGAAAAGACGGTTGACGGACATCTTGCTGGAGCAGGACTTCATCATCACGGAGCGGAGGTTTTTAGAACTTGAAGAAGACACAGGATACTACCATTACAGCCTGGACGTGGCGAAAGAATACGTCAGATAAGGAGGAATGAACTATGGCAACGATAGGCCTGGACAAATTATATTATGCAAAAATTACCGAAGACGCATCCGGTGAGGAAACCTATGCTACGCCCGTACAGCTGGCGAAAGCCATCACGGCGGAACTGTCGGTGGAACTTGCCGAAGCGATCCTTTATGCCGATGACGGTGCATCGGAAATTGTAAAAGAGTTCAAAAGCGGAACGCTGTCGCTCGGTGTAGACGACATCGGCAGTACGGCGGCATCGGATTTAACAGGTGCCGTGATTGATACGAATAATGTGCTGATCTCCTCGTCGGAAGACGGCGGACTGCCTGTCGCTATTGGATTTAGGGCAAAGAAATCAAACGGCAAATACCGTTATTTCTGGCTTTACCGGGTGAAATTCGGAATTCCGGCGACGAACCTTGAAACGAAGGGCGACTCCATCACCTTCTCTACACCAACCATTGAAGGCACGATCATGCGGCGAAACAAGCCGGATGCGGAAGGAAGACATCCTTGGAAGGCGGAAGTGACCGAGGGCGATGCAGGCGTGGCTCAAGAAGTCATCACTGGTTGGTATGACAACGTTTATGAACCAGTCTTTACACCGGTTGCACCATAAGGAGGTTGGCGTATGTATCAAGAATATATGACGAAGATTAAAGTCGGCGAGAAAGAATATGAGCTTCTCTTAACGACCAAAGCGACCAAGGAAATCGCCGGGCGCTATGGCGGTCTTGAAAATCTCGGCGACAAGCTCATGAAAGCGGAGAACTTTGAGATGGCTCTGGGTGAGATCATTTGGCTGATTACACTTCTTGCGAACCAGCCGATCTTAATTCACAACTTAAAACATAAGGATGATAAACAAGAGCTTTTAACCGAAGAGGAAGTGGAGCTTTTGACTTCTCCGATGGATTTGGCGGAATACAAGGACGCCATTACGGACGCACTTTTAAAGGCGACCAAACGGAACATCGAAAGTGAGACTGACTCAAAAAACGCAGTGGCCGGGTAAGTGACGGAGAGTTATTTACCAGGCTTTTATATTTCGGGCTGAGCTGGCTTCACTTGTCGCAGGATGAGGTCTGGCTCATGCCCTTTTCTTTGCTCTTAGACCTAATGGAATGCCATAGACAATATGAAGGAATAGCAAGGCCCAAGCGAGAGTTTTCCATTGATGAGGTGATCCCAAGCGGGATTTAAAAAGTATTCACTGTGCAGGACGGCATCTACCCCGAGGGAAGGTGCTTTTTTCTTGCTCTTTTTCGGGAAGGAGGTGGCATAGATGGCAGATAAATTCGGTTTAAAGATTGGTCTTGAAGGCGAACGGGAGTTTAAAAAAGCCCTCGCCGACATCAATCGCTCGTTTCGAGTCCTCGGCTCGGAGATGAAGCTTGTTGAGTCGCAATTCGGAAAGAACGACCAGTCTTTGGAAGGCTCTGCAGCAAAACAGCGGCTTTTGAATAAAGAGATTGATGCGCAAAAGGACAAAATCAATACCTTAAAAGCCGCACTTGAGAATGCAGCCACCTCCTTCGGAGAAAATGACCGCAGAACCGATAACTGGCGGATAAAACTGAACGAAGCGGAAGCCGCCTTAAACGATATGGAGCGAGAACTCGACGAGTCGGCGGAAAGTGCTGATGAGTTGGGTGATGAACTGCAAGAATCTGGCAAGGCTGCAGAATCTTCCGAAGGTAAGTTCAAAAAGCTCGGTTCGGTATTAAAAGGTGTCGGAGCAGCGATGGGGACAGTCGCTGTAGCCGCCGGAGCTGCGGCTATCAAGCTCGGAAAAGAAGTCGTGAAAGAGTTCGGCGAGCTGGAACAAAACCTCGGCGGATCGGAAGCCGTGTTTGGAAAGTATGCCGCGTCCATTCAAAAGACCGGTGAAGATGCATATAAGAACATGGGCGTTTCGCAAAGTCAGTATCTGGCAACGGCAAACGTCATGGGCGCTCTTTTTCAAGGCTCCGGCATCGAACAGCAAAAGAGCCTGGAATTGACCGAAAAGGCTATGCAAAGAGCGGCCGACATGGCATCCGTCATGGGAATTGACATGCAGATGGCTCTAGACTCCGTAGCAGGAGCGGCCAAGGGCAACTTTACCATGATGGATAACCTCGGTGTGGCGATGAATGCGACCAACATCGAGGCCTACGCACTGGCAAAAGGTCTGGACTTTACCTGGGCTAAAGCGACACAGGCGGAAAAAGCCGAGATGGCCATGCAGATGTTCTTTGAGAACACGGAGCAGTATGCTGGAAACTTTGCCAGGGAATCGACCGAAACAGTAACGGGTGCACTAGGTCTATTGCAGGCATCCGTTCATTCCTTTGTCGGCGGCTTGGGAAACGCCAATGCCGATATGACGAACCTGACGGCAAATGTTGTTGATGCCTTTGGCGCTGTTGTAGAAAACATCGTTCCTGTTTTGGAAAATGTCATCACGGCAATCCCTATTGCTGTGGGCGGCATTATTGAAGCCATCGGCGAGCTTCTGCCGACACTTCTTGAAACAGCAACATCGCTATTTACGCAGGTTTTGGAAACACTCCTGTCTCTTTTGCCTGAGCTGATCCCCTTTGCGGTGGAAGCCCTTATGACGATTGTGACGGCTCTGATTGAAAACCTGCCGCTCTTAGTAGAAGCGGCAACGACGCTGGTCACGGCTCTGGTGGAAGGGATCGGCCTTGCCCTGCCGACTTTGATTCCTGCCGCTGTACAGGCGATTGTGACGATTGTTCAGGGCTTAATCGAGAATCTGCCCTTGCTCCTTGATGCGGCTTTACAGTTGATCATGGGGCTTGCTGAGGGTCTGATTACGGCCATCCCTGTGCTGATAGAAGCCCTCCCTCAGATTATTGAAGCAATTATCAGTTTCCTGTTAGGGGCAATTCCGCAAATTATTGAGACAGGCATTGAGCTTTTGACGGCACTGATCGAGGCCTTGCCTGACATTATTGAGCAGATAGTGACGGCGATTCCGCAGATTATCGATGCCTTGATCACGGCGATACTCGGTTCAATCCCACAGATCATTCAAGCGGGAATTGATCTTTTGGTGGCCCTCATACGGGCACTGCCCCAGATTATTACGACCATTGTCAAAGCGATCCCTCAGATTATAGCTGCCATTGTGAACGCCTTTGCCGGAAATATCGACAAAATCATTATGGCTGGTGTTGAACTCTTTGTTGCTCTCATTAAAAATCTACCGACCATTATTGTTGAGATCGTCAAGGCTGTGCCGCAGATTGTTACAGGGATTGTCCAAGCCTTCGGCTCATTAATGTACAAGATTGTGGAAGTCGGCGGCAACATCGTCAAAGGCCTCTGGCAAGGAATCAAGAGCCTTGCTTCTTGGCTCTGGGATAAGGTGACGGGTTGGATTTCCGGTATCTGGGACGGGATCAAGAACTTCTTCGGCATCTCCTCGCCGTCCAAGGAAATGGCCTGGATTGGTGAGATGCTGGTTAAGGGTCTGGCAGGTTCAATTGAAACATCCGGTGATGAAGCTGTGTCGGCTAGTGAACGGCTTGTCCGTGACATAGGCGATGTGATGAATAGCTTGGGTGAAGGCATGGAAACAGCAATCCCCACAGACTTTCACTTAAATGCCAAAAGTACTGTTCTTCCCGCAGGCGATACAAGCGCTTTCTCTGAACAAAGAATGCCGCTTATACACATTGAGCAGATGTTTGTCAGAAGCGAGGACGATATCCGGAAAGTTTCGCAGGAGCTGTATAACCTCATCGAAGCGGGTTCAAGAGCACAAGGCCGCTTCTCGCCGGCTTAAAGGAAGAGGTGATGATTGTGGGATTTATCTATGACGACGTTTCATCAAAAGATATGGGTGTGAAAGCAAGGCTTACCTCATGGCAGGTATCGGGCACACTTAGGAACTACTCCGCCGCTATTCCCGGAAAATATGGTGTGGCGGACTTTGGAGCAGATATGGATGCAAGGGAGATCCCTGTTTCCTGCTCTATTTTTCCTAAACTGCGTTTTTCAGACTTGGTGGAAACCTTGGACGGGATTGCTCTTTGGCTTTCTCCTGTGAACGGCTTAAAGCAGTTGATATTTGATGATGTGCCGGATCGCTATTTCATGGCCAGATAAAAAGACAAAGTGGACTGTGAACGGATTATCCGGGCTGCAGGCGTGTTTGAACTCTCTTTCTATTGTCCTGATCCCTTTGCATATGCTTTGGAAGATGAGGTCTTTACTATTATGACGACAGGGCAATCCGCAGTAACACGAAGCCTTGGAAACATCGAATCGAGACCTGTTTATTATCTAAAAGGAAGTCTGACGAAGGGTGCGGAAAATTATATCTCCATTTCCGTGGGTGGCATAGAGATGAAGATTGTAAACGCTGAGCTTTCTACAGGAGAGATACTTGCCATCGATACAGAGAAAATGACGGCCTATGTGGAGGATGGAAACGGCTTTGTACTGAGAAACGCCCTGCCTTACTTGCAGGAGCTGAACTTCCCGGAGCTTGCTGTCGGAGAAAACAGCATCCTGATTGAAGCAGTAAACGGGACATTTTCAGAACTTGAAATAAAGGCAAGAAGCCGTTGGAGGTGATGAAGCATGGCTCTTAAAATACATATCCAAACACAGGAGGATTTCACAGGCGAGTTTCCTCTTGAGTTTGCCAAGTCCGGTCTTTGGCGTTTTAACGAAAATGATATCGATGATCAGGGTTATCTTTTAGATTCCTCTGAAAACAATCGCAAAATGGAAGTCATTAATCGGGCCGGTACAACAGCGGGACTTCGAGCGGGGGCTATGGGCAACTATGTGCAGATAAACCTACATGATCCGGGAACGGAAAAGAGCTATCTGAAAGTCTCAAACGACGGCAGCATCTTTCAGAACATAGGCGATACAATTCTGGTTGGTGGTTGGATTAAGCCTACGATCTACTCCATTGGGAACACGTACTGTCCGCTCTTTAACACCCGATCCGGTCCCGGACATCCGATCTTTTATCTTTCCTTCTTTCAGGGAAGACCCCGCATTATGCTCTATAACGAATCGGGATCACTCATCTTGGACAGGACGACTTCTCCCTCTTTTTCTTTCGTGAATGGAGGAGTTTACTTTATCGCTTGTCTCATACGGCCAAACGCCAAGACGGCGCAGTACATCATAGGTGACAGGTCGGACGGCAAGTGCTGGATATCAGCGGTATATTCCTTTACAGGCGAGCTGAACCGCTCCTCAAAAGCCGATATTGTCCTTGGTATGCACGCCGGAAGCTACTGGTATGCAGGCGGTTTTGACGATTGGTTTTTGGATACCGATTCAGAGCTTACGATGGATGATTTGGAAGAACTGTTTCGCTCCTCCTATTTTGCAAACGGCGGAGACAAGGTATCCTCTGTGGATGCCTTGTCTGAACCCGGCAAAGTACTTTTAAAGAAAACGGAAGGTTCATATCCTTTATCAGGGGAACTGTTGACAAAGGCAAAGCCCCTGTCCCTTTCCGGCACGGGCAGGATTGCTATTACGAAGGAATACGAAGCAGGAGTGACAGATATCTCCTTAGTGGAGTATAGGACAAGCTCCGATTTAAATACATGGAGTGCTTGGACAGCTCTTCCAGAAGACGGAAAAATCGAAACCTCAGCTGATTACATCCGCTTTCGCATCACTCTTACGACAACTGACCAGACAAAGACACCTAAGCTTATCGATATCCGGATCTACGATATTCCGAAAGCACCTTATGAAAAGATGGGCTATGCCCGGCCGGTGCTTTTAACAGCTGATGGAGCTTGGGAAGCGGTCTTAGAAAATGCTTACGACATTATTGTTATTAGTGAAGTGAATGGTGAAGATACTCTGCACTTTAAACTGCCTTTTAGGGATCAAAAGCGGAGCTACTTAGAAAACGAGAAGAAGATTCAGATCGTAGACGACATTTATAAAATTCGCACCATCAATGATATCAAGGATTCTACAGGAAATACTGTGACGGAAGTCTATGCCGAAGCGGAGTTTTATGATCTGACATTCAGTGTCCGAAAAGAAGAAAAAAGCTTTGATGCGGAGACGGCGGAAACAGCGATGGCCTATGCCCTTGAGGGTACGGACTGGAGTGTGGGTACGGTGAATGTCAAGACAAAGCGTACTTGGGTTTCTTCAGAGAAAAACGCCCTCTCCATCCTTCGCGCTGTCGCAAGCCTTCACGGTGGAGACCTGGTCTTTGACTGTCCCAACAGGCTCGTTCATCTCTACACGGTGAGCGGCAGGGACAGCGGTGCGCTCTTTGCCTATAAGAAGAACATGAAGAGCATTGAACGGGTGGTCGATACGAGAAATCTAATAACGCGCCTATATGCGATAGGAGCAGATGGCATGACTTTCTCCGACATCAACAATGGAAAGCCTTATTTGGAGGATTTTTCCTACTCGAATGATGTACGCATCTCCACACTTGACTGTTCTTCCTTTACTAATCCCTACCAGATGAAAGAATTCACTGCGATGCGGCTTAGTCAGTATGCCAAACCGAAAATCTCTTATGTCCTCCATGCGATGGACTTATCTGTCCTTACGGGCTTTTCACATGAAGCCTGGTCACTGGGAGACTATGTGCTTGTGGAAGACAAGGAGCTGGGGATTTCTGTTACGACAAGGATTGTGAGGAGAGAATATAACCTGCAGGAACCTTGGGATACGGTGTTGGAGCTTTCTACGACTTTGAAAAATCTCGGTTCCTCCGTTGAAAGGCTGGAAACCATAGCGGACACCTTGGAAGGAGCAGGTGCTTTCGGAGGAGGAAACATCAGTGACATGGTGCCTTTTAACCATCTCAAAAACTCGAGAGCGGACGACGGCATGGCGTATTGGTTGAACTCCGGATTTGAAGCAGTGGCAGAGACAGGCGGTACGGGTACTGCTGCTTTCAAGGCAGAAGGTGCAGCAGGCCTTACTAAATCAATGGCGCAGACCGTCTATCCGTCAAACAGGCAAAGCTACACGCTTTCTCTTGCCATCGCTTCGGAAAATCTGGAAAAACTCTCGGATAATTCCCAGGTCGGTGTGGAAGTGGAAATAGAGTATGAGGACGGGACTGTCGAGACACGATTTATTGACCTTTACTAAGGAGGGATGCAGAGATGGCGTATTTTAGAAAAGTGAAAGATACTGTTGCGCCTAAAGGCTACATGTCACGGCTGAAATCCATCACGGTGCGCATCTTTATCTCCGACTGCACCGGGAGGATATTAGTGACGGACATTCTCCTGCAAGGTGGATCTGCCGCTACAGGCTGGGTGCCGCATCCTTCTGAGATTCGTTATTCTCTGGACGGGTGATGCTATGAAGAAGTTTTATAGGCTTTCTGAGACCATCAATAAAAAAGAAGATGAGCGGGTTGTTTCGGTGACGATAAAGCCGCTTTTAACAGATATGTCAGGCACCGTTTGGATCACAGACCTCATGCTGCAGGAGGGCGATCGGGTGACGGGCTTTCATCCGCATACGGAAACCATGCTTCAAAAAGAAAGTGAAGGCGGCGTAATCAAGGAGCCTGTCTGGTATAACGGCATCGTCCGAGGACAGGAAACCCTGATTCTTTTTAATCTAGGAAAGACCTCAACAGGTCTTGATCTGAAGCTTTATCCAAAATCGGATATGGAAGGCATAACCATTTCGCAAGCGGCAGGCGGACAAAGAGCCTATTTCCCGGATGCCCTTCAAAAGGATGACGAGCTAAGTTTCTCCGCATCGGAGAGAAGCACAACAAAAAATGGACAGCCCTTTCAAAAAGAAGGCTTTTATTCTTACAGTGCGGCTTGGGACTCCAAGCACAATGTAGAACTCCCTCAAGGGAAATCTGCCAGAGTGTTGTTTGCCTTGCAGGAAATGGATGAAGGGGGTGAGCTGTTTTGATTAACCCATTGAAAAATAAAGAGATCATGGTCTGGACCTTTATGGGAAATGCCAGGATGTATGAAGCTTTAAGCAAATATGGAGACCGCATCAGTCAGATCGGTCTTTTTTCTTTTAAGGTAAGGGCGACTGGCGAAATCTACGAATCAGGAGTCTCCATCTCGAACATGATGCCTTATATTCAGCAGTGGCCGCATATCCGCTGGCTTTTAACGGTGGCAAATGACGGCTACAATCCTATCTTTAAAGCAATACGGGAGAATACAAACGGCGCACAGGATATGTTCTTATCCGAACTTATCCGCATCATGCAAAAATACCCCTGGTGCGATGGAGTGGATATTGACCTTGAAGGTGGTGGAGATTATTCCACAGCGGCGAAGTCCACAGCAATGTTTCAGAATATCCATCATGCCGTGAAAAGTTATGATGCAAGAAAACGCATCAACATCTGCCTTCCCGGCATGACCAGCGTGAACGGCTCGGTCGGCGGAGAGAACTGGTGCGTTTATGCTGACCTTGCTCCTTACTGCGATACGGCATCCATTATGAGTTACGGCATGGCTTGGGCGGGTTCTGCTCCGGGGCCGGTGTCTCCAAGGGATTGGCTGGAAGGTATCTACGACTATGCCCTATCCGTGATGCCGGCGTCAAAGATTTACTTCGGTATGCCGGCTTACGGCTGGAACTGGCAGATTTACGACACGCCGGAGAACCTGGGAGATTATTACCGGGGCGTGTCGCATACCTATTACGGAGCAAAGAACTGGATGACGGGCTACTATCAGTTCAAAGAAACAGCACCTGCATCTCCTCAGATTCCTATCATCGCTTATTGGGATGATTACGATAAAGTGCCCTGGGCTTTACCGCATGTTTACGATTATATGGAAGGGCGCGATGCCATTAGCTACGAGTACCCGCAGATGGGGGAAGTTTACAATCGGAGGCGATACCTCACTTCCTATGGTAAAACTCAAAAGACGAAATTTGGAGATGTGATAGTTGACAGAATCGCAAGACCAGACAGTTATTCGGGCATTGTCACTATTTCGGATAATTTGATCACACTCGGCGAAGGTGGGAGTGCTACCTATAATTTCACGGTGGAGGAAACGGGTGTTTACGATATCGGCGTAAGGTTAGGTTTTCCTTCTTGGGATAAAAACGGTCTCTATCTCTCGTTAAATGGAAATCAGAAACATTTTCAAGAAGACCGACTATGGTGGCCCTATTGGAGATCTACATTCTGGAAGAAGGCATGGAGTAAAGTGGCGCTTGAAGCAGGAGAACATAGCCTGACTGCTTCTGTTGCTACACCAGGCGTGCAAGTGTATGGCTTCAAGGTGTGTAGTGACTTTACAGAAAGCACCGCTTGCGGGGAGGCAAATTACTCCCTTTCGCCGAGGAAATTTAAAGATATAAACGGGGTGATGACAGGGCCAAGAGAAGGTTTTAATTTAACCTTTGAGATGCTACGTAGAAAAGCAGATTCTGCTCTCATATGGTATGAAGATTTTAGAGATAACCCACCCATCCCTAAAAGTTATTGGACAGTGCTTGAAGGTGGCTGGAATGTTTGGCAGGACGAAGATTCAAGTGCATTAAGGCCCTATTCACAGCTTGAAGGTAATGGGCGTCTCGCATTAAATTATGGAAACTTCAATGACTTACACCTTCGTGCGCAGATGATTTTCCCTGAAAATTTTATGGGAAGGGCAGGCATCTTTTTAGGTGAGCTTTTCTGTTGTTTCAACTACATGTCTCAAGCACTGGAGTTATACAAGGGCAGCGAGCTTAAAGGATCTTACGCTGTATCAATCGAAAAAACTCCAAAAGCAAAGATCCGTGACTCTCCATTGGTATATACGCTTGAGATGCGAAAGCGAGGTAACCTTGTCCGAGTCTATTCAGGTGCATCACAGACACTTCGCTTCACGGCAACAGCTACCAGTACGGGAGGGTTTGCTGGTATACAAGCCGATAACAAAGTGCACTGTCAGCTCTTTCGAGTAGGTGATGCTTATACATATGAACCCTATGAACGGTTTGATGTCCTGATGCCAGACGGAAGATCCTCAAGTTTTGGACGAATTCCGAGAACAGGAGTCACTTGGGATGATGAATTTCAAGTCTTTACAGTGATTTCTGATATTGATGAACACGAAACTCGAGCTGAGGAGATCTCACTTGATTATGAGTTCTTTCATTCCGAGCTTCTACACCTGACCTGTGGAAACGACTATCAAGTAAAAATCATACCCCGTGACATTAACATTTGGATTTCTAGGCTTTTTCTCGGCGATTCGGATGGCTTTTCCATTCTCTACTACCAGGACGTGGATAGCCTTGTCTTTTGGGCAAACGAAGCGGCTTATCGGTGGAAGCTTCGAGGTGTCTGCATGTGGTCGCTGGGGCAAGAGGATCTAAGGCTCTGGGATTGGCTGCCTAAACAAATATAAATAACAACATCAACACTAGTAAGAAAGTGTCTGCCTGGGTGCAGACATTTTTTATTTGAAAGGAGAATTTCAATATGAAACATATCTGGTCTGTCGTCCAAGCGGTATTCACTGCTTTAGGGGGGACACTTGGCTGGTTTCTAGGGGGGATGGATGGCTTTCTCTATGCTCTCATTGCTTTCGTCGTGACGGACTACATCACGGGCGTACTTTGCGCCGCTGGTGAAAAAAAGCTTTCAAGTGCAGTTGGGTTTAAAGGTATCGCAAGAAAAGTTCTGATCTTTACGTTAGTGGGCATTGGGAACATTCTCGACAATGAAATTTTGAAAAACGGTAGTGCATTCAGAACAGCCGTCATCTTTTTCTATCTCTCAAACGAAGGTCTGTCCATTTTAGAAAATGCTGCATGTCTGGGGCTTCCCGTACCTAAAGCGTTGGAAAGCATGCTCAAAAAAATAAAAGGGGAGGAAGAAGATGAATTTGAATAAGCTTATTTTTACTGAAAATGCCTGTTATAAGGCCGGCAAGAAAATCAAAGTGCAAGGTATTATGGTGCACTCGACCGGGGCAAATAATCCGAATTTAAAGCGCTATGTCGGTCCTGACGATGGGAAACTTGGAAAAAACATCTATAACAATCACTGGAATCAAACAATGGATCGGAACGTTTGTGTTCACGGCTTTATTGGAAAGCTCAATGACGGTTCTATTGCTACTTACCAAACGTTACCCTGGGACCATCGTGGCTGGCATGCCGGAGGTGCAGCCAACGATACGCACACGAGTTTTGAAATTTGCGAGGATGACTTGACTAATGAGAGTTATTTCAAGGCCGTCTATAAAGAGGCGATCGAACTCTGTACCCATCTTTGCGATCTCTATGATTTAGACCCAACAAAAAACGGTGTTATTATCGGACATTATGAGGGGCATCAAAGAGGATTAGCATCCAACCATGGAGATCCAAGACACTGGTTTTCACGCTTTGGAAAGAGCATGGATAATTTCAGGGAGGACGTTAAGTACCTCCTAATAAAAGGTGGCGAAGATGAAAACCCGAAAATTGACGAACCTCCTAAAAAGCTCGCCCAGGGTTACTATCGGGAGAGAAAGTCTTGGGAAGATAATAAAAGTCAACTTGGAGCTTATAAGATCCTTGCTAACGCAAAGAGAAAAGCAGATGAGAATCAAGGCTACTTCGTCTTTAATGAAGATGGGACAAAGATTTACCCAAAAGAGGAAGTTACATCGATCGCAGGCCAACACATACATATTGTAAAAAGTGGTGATAGCTTATGGAAGATTGCGAGGGAATACCTCGGTGATGGAAGCCGGTACCCTGAAATTAAGCTATTAAACGCTTTGACCTCGAATACAATCTACGCTGGACAGAAATTGAAGATTCCTGTTTCTGCATTTTTCAAAGTGGGGGATAAGGTGACTGTTTCAGCCTCTTGTTATTCGACGGGAGAAACCATCCCCAAGTGGGTGAAAGAAAGGACACACATCATCTCGCAAGTAGAAAAAACCAAGGTTCTCCTAGGATGGCCGGACGGCATTTGTTCATGGGTTCCTTTAGACGGTGTTAAGAAAATTTGATTACACAAAGTAGCCCTGCGGCTAAAGTTTTTATAAAGCTTTAGCTGCAGGTTTTTTTTGTTTAGCTTATTTTAATAGTTGACACAGAAAAGGAGAATTAAAATGAAAACAATAACGATCAAAGTAACAGATGATGAGTATGAGCATCTAGAAAGTATGGTAGGCAATGAGCTTGAGCCGGATCAGACTATGGAAGAGTTCGTGTTGGAAGTATTAGCGGATAGCTTGCCTTACTTAAGACTAAATCACTGGCCGAAAAATAGGTTGGTGGATTATGAACCTATACAATTCCTTCCAGATATTGATGAATGAATCAAATCATAAATCCATCATTGTTACATTGGCAAGAAAGCGGCTAACAGCATAAACCACAGAGATCAATCTGCCAATGACAGTGCAAGCCTTGATTTGTCATCAAAGATAAATCCCAAGTTTCTATATAAACGGATTGACAATAATGGTGTGTAATCAGATATCTAATCTTCAATAATTTTGAGATTTAAGATCTTATAAGAACATTCAGGTCCGCCGGGACTAAGGCAGCGAAACAAAACGCCGTCCTCTACACGAATTGTTGTTTTCTACATTGGCATCAATAAAAGCAATTGCATGTTCAATGCTTGTCAAACGCAAAATAATTTGCTAATATCTAGTACGTACGTGCTAGAAAAATTGGAGGTGCATTATGCAGCATAGGGCCCGCAAAACAGGACCATCCGAAAAAATTCTAATTACTGCATTTGAATGCCTTTCTGCGAGAGGATATGCTTCTGTAACAATGAGAAACATAGCTGATGAAGCAGGAGTTGCTTTGGGTCAAGTAACATACTATTACAAAAACAAAGAGAACCTGTTTTTGGAAGTAATGGACATGATGATTCACCAGTATTTAAGTGAGATCGAACATAAGCTGGAAACGGTAACGGGTAAGAATCACAAATTTAATGCGCTTATGTCCTTTTTTAAGGAATTACTCCAAGACAACCCTAGACTTTTCAGATTGTTTATTGATTTTACCGCTCAGGCTCTTTGGGTACCGTCCTTTCGGGAAAAAGTTAACAGTCTGTTTGAAAGATTAGCGGAAATTATTGAAAATAACTTAATGTTAGATGTAGACGAGTCAAATTGGAAATTTGATTATTCGTCACGCAGTGTTTCAAAGTTAATTCTTGGTGCTTTATATGGTACTTCTATTCAACTGTTACTAAGTTCTGATAGTAATGTCACTGTTGAACCCCTGGATTTGGTTGCAAGCTTACTACCAATTTAGATCATGCACTTAAAATGTAGGGATTGAGGTAACAGCAATGAATTATCGAATAGTGACTATGCAAAGACAGAAGCCGGATTACTTCGATGACATAGACTATTTGAGCTGTGTAGATGACTTGATTGATCACCCATTAGTCAGATCTATGAGAGGCTACAATCAGCATGGCGAAGTTAGTTGTCTGGAGCACAGTCTTTACGTGTCCTACTATAGTTATTTGATTTGCAGACGGATAAAACTGAATTATCGTTGCGCAGCCAGAGGGGGACTCCTTCACGATTTTTTCCTTTATGACTGGCATGAAAAAGGATCACATGAAGGATTGCACGGGTTAAACCATCCACGTATTGCTTTGGAAAATGCAAAGGAGTATTTCTACCTATGTGCTCTGGAGCAGGATATCATCTCCAAACATATGTGGCCATTAACAATTAAGCTACCTAAGTACAAGGAAAGTTTTATTGTCTTAATAGTAGATAAATATTTTGCTTTTGTTGAAATTTGTGGTCTGAGGAAAAAAATGCACAGACTTAAAAATATGTTTTGCTTCTGTAATACCTTTCTCGGAAGGAATGTATGAGTATGCTTGATTTCATCGCCATCCCCATGGGAACCATCCTAAAATTTACATATGACAACCTTGCTTTCCAAAACTATGGAGTTGCAATTGTTTTCTTTACAGTTGGAGTTAAGACATTGTTGCTACCTTTTACTATAAGGCAGGTACAAGCAAGCTCGAAAATGGGAGATATTCAGCCGCAAGTGCAGGAGATCCAGAATAAATATAAAGATGATAGAGAAAAGCAAAATGAAGAGATCATGAAACTCTATCAGGAAAACAATATGAACCCGACCGGTGGTTGTCTTCCAACGCTGATTCAAATGCCTATATTGTTTTCTCTATATTATGTTATCTCTCAACCATTAAAATATATGCTAGGAAAATCCCCCGAAGTTATTACTCAGCTTTATGAAATGATTCCGGAGGGCACAGAAAAGATTGCGCGGATGAGAGACCTCAATATTATTACTTACTTCAGTAATCATCCGGAAAAGCTTAAGTCAGTATCTGATTTGCTAAAACCGGCTGATTTATTGAATATGAGTTTTCTTGGAATAAATCTTGGAGTAATACCGTCATCGGATCCTAGTCATTATATCAATGGTGTTTCTGGCATAGAAACATATCTCCTGTTGTTAATTCCTATTTTAGCTGCAATTACTTCCTATATTTCAGTAAGCTACTCTATGAAAGTGACGTCAAAAAAAGATGAAACTCAGAGACAGCCATCCATGCAAAATAATATGACTATGGTTTCACCCATTATGAGTGGGATGATTTCCTTTACTGTTCCCGCAGGGCTAGGACTTTATTGGATTGTTGGAAATGTTTATCAGATCGTGCAGCAACTGTTTATCAATCTCTTTATTGTGAAAAAACAGAAACAGAAAACTGCAGCTGTGGATCATCCTGAGAGAACAATTTCATAGTTAAAAATTACGATGTTGTTTGGAATACAAGAATGGTAGAGTACAACCTCAACTCTTAAAAAGCTGAAGAAGGAAGGCAATGTTGTTTGAGCAGGCCAATTCATGGATAGGCTTGCTTTAAGGAGGAGGCGAAATGTCAGAATCGAACATTACGAAACGGGCACTTGCTGATAGCCTTAAAAAACTGATGGCAGAAAAAGATTTCAACAAAATACGGGTAGATGATATTACAAGCAGCTGCGGATTAAGAAGACAGTCTTTCTATTACCATTTTAAGGACAAGTATGATCTGATGAATTGGATCTACTATACGGAAACTGTTCGATTTATGACTCCTTATGAAAGCATTGAACATTGGACAGACGGATTAACAGATTTATGTTGTTATATGCAACATAATGAAACGTTTTACAAAAATGCTCTCAACACGGTGGGGCAGAATTCTTTTCCGGATTATCTCAATCAGTACATCAGTGCTGTTACGATATCCGTAATTGAAGGAATGCTTGACGCAGAGTATGATCAAGAAAAATGGGGTTTTATCGTTTCCTTTTTTTCTACAGCTTTTGTTGCTTTTATTGTTCGTTGGGCAAACAACGGCATGAAAGAAGATCCTTCGGAGTATATTTCGCAAATCCGTAGCTTGTTTGATGGAAGCGTTCTAAGCGAGCTGGAAGATAACAAACCTTAGAAAAATTATTTTGTAAATTGTGCAAAGAGATAACACCGGAAAGCAGAGCAGAATCTTGAAGAATATAATCGATTATGTCAATAGTGAAACACGCTCCTTTATGGAAAAAGAGTTCAGTCCAGTGGATAGCCTGATATTATCTCAAATCGCTTATATGAGATTTGATGGGGTCGTGCCGGATTTATCGAAGGGCGTGTCGTTTATTCCTGTCCGACAGGTTGCTGCTATGGGTAGTCTAGACACATTGTTTCGGGGTGTCCGCAGCAATAGAAACAATCAACAGCTATTTGAGGCGTTCGTTAATAGTCCGCGATTTTGTGATACAGTGTTGGCATTTTATAGAAATCAGCTTGATGAAGAAACTGAAAAGCAGTTTTCTGCCATTACATTTTTCCTAGTAGACGGTTCCACCTATATTGCTTTCAGAGGAACTGATTCAACTATTACCGGCTGGAAAGAAGATTTCAACATGGCATTCACCAGTCCAATTCCATCACAAAAAGAAGGCGTAGACTATTTGAATGCTGTTGCTGGTAGAACTTCAGGGACATTAAGGGTGGGTGGCCACTCCAAGGGGGGAAACATAGCAGTCTATTCTGCAATCAATTGTGCTCCTTTAGCTCAAAAAAGAATTGAGCAAATATACAGTCATGATGGGCCTGGGTTTAGAGGCGAGATTCTTCAAAGTGCTGGGTATTTAATGATAGAAGATCGGATCAACAAAAATCTTCCCCAGTCATCAATAATTGGAATGCTTTTACACAACCAAGAACTATATTCAGTTGTGAAAAGCAATCGCATCTGGGTTATGCAGCACGATCCTTTCTCGTGGTTGATCGACGGCGATGATTTTCTATATCTCCCATCAATCTCAAAAAGTGCGACTTATATGCATGCCACTCTTGATCAGTGGATGAATTTGTATGACGATCAAAAGCGAAAACTATTCATAAACACCCTATTTCAGATCTTCCAGGCGACAGAAGCAAATACAGTTTACGATTTGACTGGAGACTGGCACAAAAGAGCAGTCGCCGCACTGGGCGCACTTCGAGAAATAGATGAAGAAACGAGAAGCTTTGTACTTCAGACCATAGGGTCACTTTTCATCTTAGCAATTAAAAATATACGAGAAACCAGTATTGATAGATGATGAACTATAATTCCTACTGTGAATCGCTCCTTAGGCGTAAATGCTAGGCTGTCTAGAGAAAAATAGGTAAAACCGTATCTCTAGCTTCTTTGTACTTGTTACAAGCGGCTTCAGCTAAATCCATTTGCATGTATCCGTCACCGGATAGAATCCTTTCACTAACATATTGCATATCCTGAATCCACTCTATTGCAATCAGAGCTTGTCCATTTACTCCTCGGACTTCACATGCGAACTTATACATTGCCGCTTGACACTTCTCAGAAGCGACTTCATCTGCTATGAAAACCCCAAAGGTATTTCCACAGTTAACAGCGGAGTCAATATATTCAGCTACTGCTACTTGCTCTATATTCGAATCATTGTATGATATTTGAAAACCAAAAAGACAATGGTTTTTCTTTAACATATGAAATGTATTTTCATCTTTTTTGTTGCAAAATTCTGAACCGGACACCTTTACAGAAACTATCATATTAATTGTGTTACCAACGATCTCGGCTGAGTGCTCCGAAATCTGCTCAGAAGATAAAGACATTACAAACAGGCAGTCGTCAAAGGACTGTGCAACTTCACATACAGCCTCAACGTCTTGTGGTTTGTTTGGGCATACAATGTAGCTATAAATGCCTGATTTTCGGCCTACTGCTATGATTTTTTTCATTAGATCAAAAGTTTCGGAGCTGGACTCGTATACATTAAAAATTAGGAGCCACGGAAGAGGATCCGCAAAAACTTCTCGCCGTTTCCGCAATTTATTTGCGCCATAAATAAGCGAACTGTATCCAAAATTCAAACCTGCCTTTTTTATGGTTTCATTATTTATATCAGCAACCATTCTTGCAATTAACGAATGATAAGGATTTGTCGGGTTGGAAATCACTTCTTTTGCAGTATTAAGAAAGTTTATCTGATTTTCACCTTTTGAAAAAAACAGACCTAAATCGATTAGATTTCTGAGACTGCGCTTTGCGTCACTTTTCATATCATCTATTGCCTTACTTATGGCAATGTCAATTGCTTGTCGAACCAATCTATGTTGCAGTTCCATATTTATTCGGATCCTTTCATAAAATCATTTTGAATAGCCAGTTCTTTTATATATTACTTTGGGCTGAAAAGTCTCACTATTGACAAATACAGTATTTGTCAAAAATGCTGACAGATGCTGTTTTTGTCTAATTACAGTCTGTGAATCGCGTGCTAAGCTTCATCATAGAAAACTGAATGGAGGTTGCAAGTTTATGAACAAAACGATTGGATCAATAGGATTGAAGTTTGCGTATTCATATTTAGACTCCAACCCTGAAAAGAATATTCCAAAGCTAATGGATTGGGTAGATCGACTAGCCAAGAAAAACGCTATGGAGGGTCAGCGCAAAGCTATCCGCAAGGTGATCGAGGAGAAAGATAGTAACTGGTATAAACTAATTATGAGTATGTGGACAGATATAGACTCTGGAGTGAGAAGAGCTTTTTTCGAAAACTTCATATTAAATGAAAATTTCATAGGTGGACCAATACAAGAGGCGGAAAGAGAAAAACATGATTGCAATATTCCATGGGCCATTTTGATGGATCCAACATCTGCTTGTAATCTGAAGTGTACAGGATGTTGGGCAGCAGACTATGGAAACCGGCTTTCTATGAGTTATGAAGAGCTGGACGGAATTATTGAGCAGGGCAAAAAGATGGGGGTATATTTTTACCTCTATTCCGGAGGAGAACCCCTCGTCCGCAAGAAAGATATTATCCGCCTTTGCGAGAAACACAACGACTGTTTATTCAGTGCCTTTACAAATGGTACATTAATTGATGAAGCGTTTGCTGATGAAATGCTTCGTGTTCAAAACTTTGTACCTGCCATCAGTATTGAGGGTTTCGAAGAAGCTACGGATTCGCGTCGCGGCGAGGGAACATATCAAGCTGTCATTCGCGCCATGGAGATTCTAAAGCGGAAGAAACTCATTTTTGGTGCATCCCTTTGCTATACACGTTACAATACTGAGGTGATCGGCAGCGAAGAATTCATCGACTTTTTGATTGACCAAGGGGCAAAGTTCGCTTGGCTTTTCACATATATGCCGGTTGGCGTAAATGCCCCGACTGATTTGCTTGTTACCGCTGAACAGCGTGAATTCATGTACCGTCAGATCCGTGGCTTCCGTAAAACGAAGCCGTTGTTTACCATGGACTTTTGGAATGATGGAGAATTTGCAGGAGGGTGTATCGCTGGAGGACGCAGGTATTTACACATCAATGCAAAAGGAGATATAGAGCCTTGCGCATTCATTCATTATTCAGATTCCAACATAAGAGATAATACTATTCTTGAGGCTCTGCAATCTCCCTTGTTCATGCAATACCGTCAAAACCAGCCTTTTAATGAAAACATGTTAAGGCCTTGCCCGTTGCTTGACAATCCGGACAGGTTGACGGCAATAGTTAAAGCATCCGGCGCAAGGTCCACAGATTATTCTGAGCCGGAAAATGTTGAAGAGCTTTGTGAAAAGTGTGTGGCTACAGCAGAAAAATGGGCGCCGACTGCAGACCGTATTTGGAGTGAAACTCACGATTACTCCACCCGCTCAGGGGTAGATACCCAGCAAGAAAAAAATGTCAGTGTTATATCAACTGATTAGATATGATCATCTCGCCTCTAATGACAACCGTTGATGTTGAACAAGCATCAACGGTTGTCTCTGTTAAAGTCTAAAAAGGATACTGATATGATGGTGGTCATTCAATGGTTTTTGTGGTTTATTGGATACAGTTTCATGGGGTGGGTATATGAGACTTCCATATGTTCTATAAGTCAGAAGAAATTCATAAACCGCGGTTTTTTAAAAGGACCGGTTTGTCCTGTGTATGGATTTGGTGCTTTGGTATGCATTCTGTTCCTATATCAAAAGACTGAAAACGTTTTAATTTTATTTTTTCTAGGAATGCTTTTAACCTGTACGGTCGAATATATTACTTCTGTTCTACTTGAAAAGCTCTTTAATTCAAAGTGGTGGGATTACTCAAATCGTCGGTTCAATCTAAATGGTCGCATTTGTCTATTAGGAGCGATGGTTTTTGGTGTCTTATCAGTTATATTAATCAAAGTGTTACATCCGCTCATTTCGGAGCTGACTGCGCAAGTGCCGGAACGGTTGCAAGTGGCATTAGCGGGGGTTTTGTTTTTCTTAATAATCTGGGATCTGAATACCACCTTACGTCACCTTATGTGGTTAAATCAACAACTAAAAGATATACAAACGACAATTAACAAGATTTTTCGCAGGAAAATCAAGTGCGTCGAAGAAGTGGATATGACAGACCTATTAGAGGAAAGTGAGTTAAATAATGTGCAAAACGAAACTCTTTTTTCTTTAAATAAAATCCAGAACACGAGACTTTTCCGAGCTTTTCCGAATTTCCGCTCTGTTAAATATCGTGAAGCTTTGGAAGTGCTCAAGAGTTTAATATTGGTGAAGAAGAAATAGCAAGCAAAAGTTGGACCCAATACTCAAAAAATTGCGAAAAATAATGGAAAAATACTTCTGTAAAGCTACAGAATCAGAATGCACCTTTTGCACCTTTTGAACCTTTCGCTTGGATTGTATTCGTTTTGGCGTAGGAAGCCAATCTGGAACCACCCAGCTCGTACGAACTGGGTGGTTATTCTGTTCTATGAACTTGCTTTCTGTTTATCGTGATCGAATTACTTGCGTATGTTTTATTGGAGAGGGTATGGGCACTACGAAATCGATAGCAGAGCTAATAAAATGGTGCAGTATTATCATAAGTTTTGGCTTAAAGACAGGAATATATACTGGCAGAGACGGTCGACCTCAAAAATGGATGAATTGTTTCGATTATGCAAAAACAGGCCGATACATCCAAGAGTCTGGACCTTTGACATCTAAAAATACCAATCAAAATTTTTTCAAGAACTCTTCTAATGGTTGGACAGATATTACTGAGGTCTTTTGGAGTTAATCATTTTATCTACTTGCTAATATCGCACAAACTAAAACTCAAATGAGCAAAATTAGCAAAATACATACTAGAGTCCGATCCGATAATTCCACTCCATTTTACTGAGCAATTGCACAACACACAAAATCATTCGACAACCGTTTTAGGATCACCGTATTCTCGCTTCATGGCCTCCACCGAGACGACCCACTGCTTACCAAATTTACAGGCATCAATTCCGTTTATTAATTTTCCATAGGAAATCGCCTTGCGGAGCGTACTTTCATTCAGTCCCCATAGCTCGGTAGCATCAGTAAATGCCATAAGTCCGTCAAAGGGCGTCTCGACCGTTTCGCCATTTTCAAAGAGTTCATCACACGAAAGATCAAGCTCATCGCTCCATACAATGCCGTATCCGCCCACGTCGACCTCTACATCATAGAAGAGCAAGGGTGATTCCTCCAATTCCTTGAATTGAGGCCATTTGTTAAACAAAGGCTTTATATCATAAATTTTGCTAACGCCCTCTGCAAATTGAACACCTAGGCGCAAATCCGGGAGAGGAGTAATCGCTTTTACCTTATGAAACATGATATCAACTCCTTATTCCAGCGGGGCAAGTTTCTTAAACTCTTGAGTTTCCCACATATACAAAAGATCGTTCTTGTTGATAAGCACCCACTCACGAACCATCGCTAGAGCTTTAGGCGGCAAGTGACCTTCTAAAACATCATTTGTCTGAATATCAACGGCAGCCATATCCTCATCGTATAGAGCGTGTATATGCGGTGGATTATGTTCCGCCTGCTGAAAATACATACGAATAACGATTCCGTAAAACCTTGCTAATACCGGCATAACTGACACCTTTCTTGTTATTCTTCACCTGCATTTTATCACGAAATCGTGATAAAAACAATATCTTTTGTTGCACGGAAATCCAGGCCTGCATCTGTCATCAATAAATCGCAGGCTGTACCGCCGATCATCGTATACTGCTCCTCTTGGTCTCGCAACCATTCTCTGAAGCTTTCAATTCCTCTTACCATCGATATCTCTCCACAGCTGAGCAAGCATTTCTTCTACAATTTCTTCTACCCTTTCATCTCGGTCTTCCCGTAGAGCAAGAGCGACTTTCTGCATCTTATATCGCGCATGAATAAAGTTGGGGATATTACTCAGTTTTTCTCTTACAAATGCCGGATTGCGGCAACCTCGAGAGACGGGAAGGATAGAGTCTCCTGTGAATCCTTGTTCGTGATATAATGCTATTACTAAATAGGTCAATTACTTGAGGGAAATGGTAAATGTTGATAGAGCGAAATATATACCTTCAGCGGCTGATCGACCGAAAAGAAAACGGCATGATTAAAGTCATTACCGGAATAAGACGGTGCGGAAAATCTTACCTGTTGTTTAACATTTATCGTGATTGGCTGATAAATTCCGGTGTTTCCGAAGACCACATTATCATGGTCGGACTCGACGACGAGCAGAATGAGGAATTGTTGAATCGAAAGCTGCTTGGCGAGTATGTCAGGAACAAAATCACCGATGAACGTACCTATTACATTGTATTGGATGAAATTCAGCTAGTCGAAGGATTTGAAAAACTACTGAATGGTTTGAACCGCATTAAAAACGCAGACATCTATGTCACGGGAAGCAATTCGCGATTTTTGTCGAGCGATATATTGACAGAATTTCGCGGTCGCGGGGATGAAGTCAGGATTTATCCACTCTCGTTCTCGGAATTCTACTCTGTTTTCAATGGGACGAAAACAGAAGCATGGAGAGAATACAGTCTTTATGGAGGAATGCCGCAAATCGTTGAGCAACGCAGACCGGAGCAAAAGGAGAATTTTCTCAATAATTTATTTAAGAAAGTATATTTGGATGACATCATCAGCCGCAACAACTTGCGCGGCGACAACATCATGGATATTCTTGTGAATATTCTAGCCTCCTCCGTAGGTTCAAATACTAATCCGAATAAATTGGCTAACACGTTTGTCAGTAATGGATATAAGGGCGTATCAAACAAGACCATTGCAACTTATATCGATTGTCTTATCGACGCTTTCTTGATTTCAAAGGCGAGTCGCTACGATGTTAAAGGGAAAAAATATATTTCGACTCCAAGCAAATACTACTATTGCGATGTCGGACTTAGAAATGCAAGACTGAAATTTCGTCAGTATGAGGTAACACATCTGATGGAAAACATTATTTATAACGAGCTCTTGATACGTGGCTATTCCGTGGATGTAGGCATTGTTACCCACGACGAAAAAAACAAAGAAGGAAAGATCACACGCAAACAGCTCGAAGTTGATTTCGTCGCTAATAGAGGAAGTCAGCGATATTATATCCAGTCCGCCTTCGCGATACCGGATTTGAAAAAAATGAATCAGGAACAAGCTTCGCTTGTAAAAATACCGGATTCATTCAAAAAAATAATTGTCGTTGCCCATGAGACACCTCTCTGGCGCAACGAACATGGTATCACAATCATGAATATTTACGACTTTTTGCTGGACAGAGACAGCTTGGATCATTGATTCGTACCCAAAACTGAGCGGTGCACCCGATTTTAAAAATGCACCCAAACTCAGGTTTAGCACCCCAATGCACTCAAGTCATACTTTTGTTATAGGGAGTGCGGAGACTTATCGTGTGATAAGATTTTTCTATCAAGAGACAATGATGAGAAACAGCAAATCCTAAACGGTATTCGCGATACACACAGAAAAAAGGAGGTCTTATGGCCATAAAATGCCCTTCATGCGGAGGCCACATGGCTTTCAATGTGCCCACTCAAGCCTTGAAATGTCGTTACTGCGACACCGATATGCAAATTGATGATTACAGTCTTTCAAACGAAGCGGAAACGGACAAAGACACATACACGGTAACGATATACAAATGCCCGAACTGTGGAGCCGAGCTTACCGCTCCGGACGATCAAACGGTAGCTTACTGCTCATACTGCGGCGGTGAGTCCAATCTCACAATGAAACAGGAAGAGGCGATACGACCCAAGCGGATCGTTCCGTTCAAGATTTCCAAGGAAAAGGCTGTCGAAACTTATGAGAGTGCCCTAGCGTATTATCTCTATGTCCCGAAAGAATTAAAAGATGGTGAGCATCTCAACAGCTTTAGAGGGATATACATCCCTTATCTGAGTTATGAGGTTGATATTCCGGACAACGCTTTTATGTTGAAAGCGACAAGGGACTATACAGTCGGTAAATGGGATTACCACGAGGTGTATGACTTAGACACCGAAATAGGCGGAACCGTAAAGGGCATGAGCTTCGATGCATCATCTTCATTCGATGACAGCATTGCCCGGGAGATTTCTCCTTTTGATACAACGGATGAGGAAGATTTCAGGGAAGCATACATCGCAGGGTTTTATTCAGATAAACTGACTACTCCACCGGAGACCTACGGCGATATGGTTGAGGATATGGCCATAGATGCCGTCTACAGCGGCATTGGTGAAAGAGCAGGGTATGTTGACGTAATGGTTCCGAAAGAATATTCGGAGAGGAAAAGACAGACTGGCGTTGACGGGTACAGGCACAGGGTTGATCTGTTTCCCGTTTGGTTCCTGACCTGGAAGAATAAGGGTAGGGTGGCATATTCCGTGATGAACGGTCAAACAGGAAAACTATCGATGGATATCCCGGTAAACACGAAAGCATTCTTCAAGGTTTCGGGCATTGCATCAGTTATCTTATTTGTTATTTTGTCGCTACTTCCGATGTTTATACTGCCGAAGACAATTTCTTGGGTGGCTGCGGTTTTCCTGACAATATCTTCTATCGTGTTCTCTCGCGAAATTTCGAAAATCTACTATAGAGAGAATCATATTTTTGATATTGGAAATGTGAATATCAAGGTCAAGAGAGAGAAACTCAAAAAGAAAAAGAAAAAGATAAATGCGAAATCTCCCGGGAAGAAGAGCGCTGTTCTTGCAAAGCTGATTGCATTTATCATCTTGGTAGCGGCCTTATATTTCCTATCCGCCGGCATGTTGGATAGCGTCGAAAACAAGACGAACTCGGTAGTCTACGCCATCACGTTGCTCATCCAGATCATCCTCTTTATAAAGACGACGAATAGAGCCAAAAAAATAGAAAAAAAGACAGCGCCTATACCGATGCTGGCTGGAATCATCGTGCTCGGAATAGGACTGACAATAGGGATAAAAAACCCCGTATACGACTATTGGTATTACGGCATGGCCATTCTCTGTTTACTCGGTATGCTGGCGAATATGATTTCAATGATTAATTATTTGAACTATCTAACCACCAGACCGGTACCGGACTTTTTCAGAAGGGAGGGCGCGGACCATGGAAAATAGAAAAAGAGTTCCGGTCATTCTGTTGCTCGCAGTTATCCTTGCGTTTGTGTTCGCCATTCCCACCTCCGCGGATGAAGAAGGCGTTATACAATACACCGCCGAGAACGGCAATATGGTCGTAATCCATGACGCGGCAGGGCTTCTCAGCGAAGGAGAAAAGGAGAGCTTGCTCGAGAATATGAAAAGCGTGACAGAGTACGGACACGCCGCCTTCATCACCATCAATGAAAATTACGAGTCAGCGGATTCATATGCAGAAAGCAGATATTACAAACTTTTTGGTGAGCAGTCGGGCACCCTCTTCCTGATCGACATGGACAACAGAATGATTTGGTTCTATTCGGACGGTCGATTTGCAAAGTTAATCAATAACACGAAGTCAAACGAGATTGCGACCAATATCTATAAATACGCTTCCCGAGAAGAATATTATGAATGTGCTAATGAGGCTTTCAGCCAAGTTCTCATCATACTGAAAGGTGGGAGGATATCCACCCCGATGAGGTATGTGACAAACGCGCTCATGGCCATATGTCTCGGACTCCTGTTGAACTTTTTGCTCGTTTCATTCAACCGAAGAAGAACGGTTTCAATAAAGAAGACAGACACGGCACACGTCATAGGAGGCGTCGGCCTCGGGGAAAGAACCGATTTTATCAAGAATGTGACCGCGACAATGATATCGCAAAGAAGGACGCGCCACAAGGAATCTTCTTCCGGCGGAGGCGGCGGGAGCTCCGGCGGTGGTGGCGGAGGCGGAGGCGGAGGCGGGAGTTCCGGTGGCCACTCGTTCTAAAGCCTACCGAGGATATGATAACACATAACAACATGACATCCGTATTCCATTTTTGCACCTAATACTGACTTTCAATCGAAAACCCGGTCACCGCATGCTTGCGGCGCCGGGTTTTCCAAAGAAACGGACGCTTGGCTTTAAGTCTTTCGAGGGGCACTTAACAGCAATATACCGAGTGCGCCCTGTGTAGTTTCGGCTCTCGGAACACGATCAATTCTCTTTCTCGAGTTCACAAAAAGCGCCGAGAACCGATCCGTTTGATATTACTTAAAATTTGAAGACCGTCTCGCGGATATTCTCGACGATGACTTTCCCCTCGCGAATGACGTACGGTCTGTTCGGAGCGAGCGCGATCGCCTCACGGATGTTCTTGGCTTCGATCAGGACAAGGTTGGCGTCACAGCCTTCTTCGAGTCCGTAGGAGGGAAGGTTCAAGACCTTATTGGCGTCCGTCGTGATCATGTCGAAGACTTTTTCCAGCTCGTGCGGCAGACTCATCTGGGCGGCATGGACGGTGACATTGGCGACCTGGAGCATGTCCGCGCACCCCAACGGGTAGAACGTGTCATTAACACAGTCTTGTCCGAAGCTGACGTTAACGCCGGCTTCAAGCAGTTCCTTGACGCGCGTGATGCCGCGGCGGATCGGCTGTTTGTCAAGGCGACCCTGAAGCATCAAGTTGGTGACAGGGTTTGTAATCATATGGATACCGGCCCGCGCGACCTTGTCGATGACATAGGCGGCGTAGTGGTCATCGTACGCCGCGAGAGCGCACGTGTGTCCCGCAGTGACGCGGCCGTGCCAGCCACGCTTGATCGTCTCGTCCGCAACCATTTCAAGCGTCCGGTAAAAGGGATCATCCGTTTCATCGACGTGCATGTCGATGTCGGCGTCGTACTTTTCTGCGAGATCGAAACAGAATTTGACATGGGCGAGGCTATCGTCCGGGGTATTCTCGTTTGCAGGCATCCCGCCGACGATGTCGCATCCCATCTTCATCGCTTCTTCCATCAACACGTCACAGCCCGGATCCTTCAAGATACCCTCTTGCGGGAATGCGACAAGCTGTAACGTCATTCTGTCGCGGTAGCGTTCGCGGAGCGCCAACACGCCCTTGAGCGGTTTGAGTCCGCCGATCGTATCGATGTCAACGTGCGTGCGCATGGCCAGTGTCCCGTTCATCAGCGCAAGGTCGAGAACCGCCCCGGCTCGCTCAATGACATCTTCGTCCGTATACGTTTTCTTTCGATCCCAGATGATCTCGATCGCTTCCGTCAACGTGCCGCTCACGTTCTTGCGTACGGTATCGAGGATGTTGACCTTATCGAGATGAATATGAGGATCAATGAATGCGGGGACGAGCAGATTCCCTTTTGCGTTGATCGTCGTGTCAGCTTTCTTGTCGAGTCCCTGTCCGATAGCGGCAATTGACTTGCCTTCGCAGTAGACATCCCATAAACCTTCGCGCCCCCGCAGGGTGCAGTGTTGAATAAGTAGTGACATAATGGCTCCTTTCTCTACCCTCGCGTATAGTTCTCAATTGTTTTTTATCGTCATGACCGCCTTACACATCGAAGCATGTTCGGCGGTCATGATTTATATTCTACAGCAGTCTCAGACGTGACCTCATTTGCATAACGAGCACGCAATCCGGATATCGATAACACTATTTTGCCAATGTTTTGGCCGCCTTCTCGATAGCATTTGTGATCGGAATATAACCGGTACAGCGACAGAGATTTCCTGCGATAGCATGCCGGATCTCGTCACGTGTAGGAGTCGGGTTTTCCATAAGAAGAGCATAAGCGCTCATAATGAATCCCGGTGTACAAAAACCGCACTGAACGGCATCGCCTTCGACGAAGCATTCCTGAATAACGCGTCCGATCTCATCATCGCGCATGCCTTCGATGGTCAGAATCTCGGCATCCTGCATTTGGCCGGCTAGTACGAGGCAACTTGTGACGGCTTTTCCGTTCAGAATGACCGTGCAAGCGCCACACTCGCCCACGCCACAGCCTTCTTTCGTACCCATGAGACCTAGATCTTCTCGAAGCACATCCAGCATCCGCTTCCCCGGATCGGTTTCTACGGTGTACGGGTTTCGATTCAAGATAAATGACAGTTTGATGTTAGACATGGGTACCCTCACTTTAGTATATCGGCAAACAGCTTGCGCAATGAACGCTCGCTGATGTTGCGGCAGACGGGCTGCTTGTAGATGGTCGATTTGCGAATGCCTGCAATCTCAGGAATTTTGTCCGACAGTGCTTTCGCAACGCCTATGATATCTTGTTCGCTCGGGCGCTTGCCGACGAGCATTGCGCTGATGTCCGGGAAAAGCATAGGACGCGGGAACGTTGCGCCGACCGTCATGTCAAAGCGTGTAACAACGCCGTTATTGTCCATTTCCAGAAGCGTAGCTACCGTCATACGAGAAATGGAGAGAACTTTGCGACGTCCGACCTTGACGTAGTCATAGCGAACGTTGGGCGACTGCTTGGGAACACGAATCGTTGTAATAAGATCGTTCTGCGCGAGATTCGTTTTGTACGGTTTTGTGAAAATCGCCGTCATGGGTTCGACACGCGCCTCACCATCGCGTTCAATGACCAGTTCCGCATGCAACACGGCGAGCGCCGACATGGTATCAGCCGCGGGAGACGCGTTGGCCAGATTGCCGCCGATGGTGGCGCGGTTACGCGTTTGAAGCGATCCGACAGCTCCACAGGCTTCCGCGAGAATGGGAGCGTACTGTTTTACCAACGGATCACGAGAGATCGCCTCATGCGTTGTACACGCGCCAATCAACAGCATGTTCTCGGTTTCACAGACACCGTGCAGCGCCTCGACCGGAAAAATATCGATAACGGTACAGTCTTTGTAAACATCGTCTTCGCGACCGTTGACAAGCACATCGGTTCCGCCGGCCAGAATAGTGATCGGGCCATCCGCAGCTTTGGCAGCTTCGTGGAAAGCCTCTACCGTTTTGACCTGTATGTAATTACGTATTTTCATATGTCGTTCCGCCTTCCTGTCTTTACGCCTTATCCACGGCGGCAGATGCCGCGTCAACGTCACGCTGTTTGTCTATCTCTTGTGCGATTTCCATGACGCGCTCCAAGTTGAACGGAAGCTCTTTGATCGCACCGGGCTTACCAAGTGCCATATTCACGGCGCACGCGATCGCCGCAGCGGCCGGTTCGGTCGCCGGCTCACCGAGCGAGCGCCCCCCGAAAGCGGAACGCGGGTCGGGATGACCGTTCAGAATAGGTTCGTTGGTATCCGGAACGTCCATAGCAGTCGGGAGCAAGTAATTGTTAAAGTTTAGATTGCTGATGGCGGCAGTTTTGTCGCTGTGTCCGAGATCTTCGATCAGCGCCATGCCTTGCCCCATGGTCAAACCACCGTATATCTGACCTTCAGCGAACTGAGGATTGATGATACGGCCAGGGTCGTGGCAACCTGCCATCTTGACAACGTGGACGGCACCCGTATCGAGATCGACTTCGACTTCAGCGGCATGGCACGAGTACGTATAGGAGTAGAAAGGTTCTCCATATCCTTTTTCCTCATCCCAGTCCGTGATAGGTATGGCGTACGTGCCGATGGCAGCAGGTGTCAGATTATACCCATAAGCAATATCGACAACCTCGTCGAACGAGAGATCGTATTCGCCAAAGCGAACTCGGTCGTCTTCGTAAGTGACCTCCCCGATGTCGTCACCGTACTTCATGGAAAGCCCCTGATTCAGAATCAGTTTAAGGCTTCTGCAAGCATCCGCGATGGCACCGCCGCCTAGCATGGTACCGCGAGAGGCGATACAGGCGCCGGTTGCGGGCGAGCGCGACGTATCGGTTTCACCCAAGGTGACGCGATCCAGTTTTACGCCCATGCCTTCTGCGACCATCATCATCTGCACAGTACGAAGCCCTTGACCGATTTCAACGAGACCGATATTGGTGTGAATACTGGCATCTTTCATAACTTCAATCAGCACGCGAGCGACGTCGAAGCCATTGCCGTCCGCGCCTACGCTTGCGCCGCGCATTGATGTGCTGATGCCGACACCGCGACGGACACGGCGCTTCGGATCTTTATTATCTTCCTTGTACTGCTTAAATTTTCGATCAAAATCGATCGCTTCCGCTGCTTTTTCCATCACTTCGACGATTGAAACTTCATGAAAGTCCATCAAATGACCGCAGGGGCTGACGTCACCGTTCCTGAGAAGATTCTTACGACGGAATTCCGTAGGCGACATACCGAGCTTGGCAGCCAGTGTGTCGATGGTATTTTCTAAGGCGAAGATGGATTGGGGCGTGCCGAAGCCACGCATCGAACCGGTATGATTATTGTTGGTCAGGACTGCCGTCGAGCAGGAATGGACGTTATCCACATTATAAGGTCCAACGCCGAGAACAGCTGTTTTGTAAGCGACGGGCGGCGACATGTTGGTATACGCACCGGCATCCAGTATGGATAACATGCGTAGCGCGGTCATCGTTCCGTCCTTTTTTGCGCCGATTTCTATGTCAAATTCAATTGGGTGGCGCTTATAGCTTTCGCGAATGGATTCATCACGCGTCAGAGTGACTTGGGCGGGTCGTTTGGTTAGAAGCGCGATCAGGCTGACACGAATCGCGTTGGCCTCAGCCGTTTCGATTTTGCCGCCAAACGAACCTCCAACCGTGCTCGGTTTAAAGATGATTTGCGACATCGGGATGTTCAACATCCGGTGAATGGAGATCCGCGCGTTATAAGGTGCCTGCATGGAGCCGTATACCGTGACTTCGTCGCGCATCGGGCTCGGTACAGCGGTAACCGATTCAGGCTCTAGGTACGCGTGCTCGACGAAATGAGTTTTATAATTCGTCTTGACGATGACCTCAGCTTCTTTTAACGCCGCCTCGGAGTCGCCTTTGTTTACATGGACTTCTCCACAGATATTATCCGGGTATTCCGGGTTGATGGCGATATCACTTTCCATCGCCATTTTTGGTGAGGCGAGAACGGGCAGGTCCTCATAATCCGCATAAATGCGTTTTGCCGCCTCATTGGCCTGTTCCTGTGTTTCCGCAGCGACAACGGCGATAACATCACCAAAATAGCGCACACGGTCACATGCCAAGGCGTACTGATCTCTGAACAGTTCGCCGAACATCTTGGCGCCGGGAATATCCTTTCCCGTCACCACTTTGACAACACCGGGCATTTTCTCTGCTTCTCCGATGTGAACGGCTAGGAGTTTCGCATGTGCACGCTCACTGTAGACGTTCTTGCAGAAAAGCATATTGTTTAGACGGATATCGGCACCATACTGCGCCGTTCCCTCAGCTTTCGCCCAAGCATCAATTCTTTCAATGTTTTTTCCTAGAGTTGATGGTCTTTTCATGTCGTGCCTTCCCTTCTGACACTATTTGGATGTAGCGTGTAAGATTATTGTAACTAATTACATTGCTAATGTCTATTATTTATTCATAGTATTTTTGAGTTGTGAATGATCAACGCCAACTAAGCCGGATACTCTGATCGGGACATCGCTCAACGCAAAGTCCACAACCGTCACAACGCGACGTGTCGGCTATGATTTCCCCGTTGTCGTTACGCATGATGGCCTCTTTTAGGCAACCTTGCATACATAAAGTGCAATCCGTTCGTGTACACGGTTTGCTGTTCGTTGCGACAAGCGTGCGCGGAACGATATCTTCGAAAGGTCGAAGTGACGCAAGGGCAGTGCCGCGGATATCGTCGATGCTCTTGTAGCCGTGCGACGCCATCCAGTTCTCCATAGAGACAATAACGGAAGAAATGATATCGTAGCCGTAAAGCTGAATCGCAGATGCGAGTTGCACCGCTGTCGCCCCCAACATGAGAAACTCAAGCACATGTTCGAAATGGAGAACACCGCCGGAACTAATGACCGGTAGCCGGGAATATTGGCGCAACATAGCCGTCATTGCCAAGGAGACGGGGCGGATATTCGTTCCCGTATAGCCGCCGAAAGTTGGCATCAAGACACGCTTTTTTTCAAGGTCAACGCCTAATAGTCCCTTAAGCGCATCAATGGCGCTGAAAGCGGAGACACCGGCATTCTCCAGTTCTTTTATAAAATACGGGGACGACGCCGATTCGTAGGATAGTTTGGCCATGACGGGGATATCGACTGTATCCACGAGGGCACGAATGAAGTCTTCCGTATCGGGAGAGTGATAACCGATTAGTTTGTTTCTTGAGCAAATGGGAGCGGATAGACTGATCTCAAGCGCATCGGCACCCATATTTTCCAGTTTCTTTCCTAGATAAGCCATTTCAGATGCTGATGTGCCCCAAATGCTGCAAATAATCTTTGCGTCTTTGCGGTCGATTCGATCAAGCACGCGCTCCCATTCTTCAAGATGGAGGTTGGAATAGAGCATGGTATTGAAGAGTTGCTGATCTTTCATGAAGAGACGCGGACTGATGCGTTGCCGTTCTTCAAGGCAGATGGTTTCGGTGATAACGGCGGCTGCTCCGGCATCGATGCATCGCTGGATCCCCTCAGCATTTCCAGCCCAGGGACCTGCCGCCGTGATGATCGCATTCTTTAGTGTCATGCCTGATAGATTCACATCGTATGCCATGTCGATTACCTCACCTTAGTCAAACCATTCGTAGATGTCTTGCGTGTTGCCGCACGATTCCCGAATTTTAAGTTTCGGCTGAAGAATCAGATCATGCGGCATGTCTACATAGGGTAACGTGCCCTCTATTTGGTCGATCAGCATTCGCGCAGCGGCCATACCGAGTCTCTTGGAAGGAAGCTCAAGAGCTGTAAGCGCCGGAGAAAGGACGCTACAAACGGCAGAGTCGGTTAGGCTTGCAAGTGCCAAGTCGTCCGGAATGTTGATATGCGCATCGCGCGCCGCCTTCATTGCCCCGATCGCTTGCAGATCACTTGCGGCGATGAGCGCTTCCGGCATGCTTTTGCTTTGGATCAGCCGCTGTACAGCCAGATAGCCGCCTCGCACACTGTTTTCCGCTTGTGCAGACGAGAAAATGATGGTGTGCCCCGTATCACGTAAGGCGCGGTTAATTCCTGCAAATGCCTGTTCAGAAGTGTTACTATTCGCCTCATCAAAAAGAGCCATAATAATTTTGTGACCGAGCTCGATCAGATGCCGCGTCATACGTCGGGCGCCTTCTTCAATGTCTACGTAACAGAGTGTGTCACTGGTACAGACGCGATTCTTGCCGATGTGCACCCGCGGGAGCTCAAGATTTTGCATTAACAGTGTTTCTTCACCATTAAGCCGGGAATTGACTTGAATGATTCCGTCCACTTTGCGGTTGATCATCATGTCAACAAACTCTGCCTCGCGCTTAGGATAATTATTCGTCTGACCGAAGAGAACGGCATATTCTTTGTTGCCCGCTACCGTCTCCACGCCTGAAATGATTTGTTGAAAGAAATCTGTTTCAATACCGGGGATAAGCAGTGCAATTGTATTCGATGATTCTAAATTGAGACTTCGTGCAAACCAGTTCGGTGTGAAATTGTATTGCTGCATAACGCTTAGCACATGCTCACGTGTCTCGTCACGCACGCGTTCGGGATGGTTGACAACACGTGAAACGGTAGCGACCGATACGCCCGCAAGTTCAGCGATTCTCTTGATGTTCATCTGTTCACCACGTATATGCCATCTATGTGCAGTACGGATAAGTCTGCCCCTCAATCTTTAGCGATAAAAAAACGTCAAGATTCTTGTAAACACTTCCATTATACCTTAACAGAACGTAGGTAAAAGGAGCAATGATCTAAGAAGATCCGCAGATAGTTTTATGAAAATCTCTCAGGACGTCCACATTTTTTTGTTGACATATCTAATAAGATGCCTTAGAGTGAGTATGTGTTAAATATGTAAATAGTTACATATTTTTAAGACTATGAGAGGAAGGTGACTCTATGAAGGAAGCTGCAAAAGAAAAAGCGAAGCACGCTGATGTTGACTTTTCGCTTGAACGTGTACCTTTGACGGCACGCAAGTCGTTCATTGCGATGTTTGTCATCATGCTTGGCTTTACGTTTTTCTCCGCCAGCATGAGTGTTGGCGCAAAAATGGCGAACGGCCTCGATTTGACTCAATTTATCTGGGCCGTTTTGATCGGCGGTGCAATCCTAGGTGCGTATACGGGAGTGCTTGCGTACATTTCCAATCAAACAGCTATGAGCCTTGATCTGCTGACACACCGTTCATTCGGAACGCTCGGCTCATTTCTTCCGTCCGCACTGATTACGTTTACGCAGATTGGATGGTTCGGCGTCGGTGTCGCGATGTTCGCGTATCCTGCCGCAGAGCTTCTAAAAGTCCCCGTCTGGGTGCTTGTAGTGATCGCAGGCGCAGCGATGACGTCGTCCGCATACTTCGGGATTACCGGACTTGAGATCGTCAGCTATGTGTCAGTGCCCTTGATCACCGTACTCGGAAGCTACTCAATGATCACGGCAATCAGAGATGGTGGCGGCATAGTCACGATCTTTGATAAATCGACAGGCGGAATGACTCTATTCACTGCGGTCGGCATGGTTATCGGTTCCTTTGTGTCCGGCGGTACCGCAACACCGAATTTCACCCGTTTTGCAAAGACGAAAACATCGGCCGTGGTTACAACGGTAATTGCGTTCTTCTTGGGCAACACGCTGATGTTCATGTTCGGCGCAGTCGGCGGTGCTTATACGGGACAAGAAGATATCTTCTACGTCATGATTGCGCAAGGTCTCGCGATACCTGCTCTAATCGTTCTGGGCGGTAATATCTGGACGACGAATGACAACGCTCTTTATACGGCAGGTCTAGGGCTTTCCAACATCACAAAAGTCCGTAAACGGCCCATGGTGCTTGTGTCCGGTGTGATTGGTACTGCCACGGCGGTCTGGCTCTACAATAACTTCGTCGGTTGGCTCAGCTTTTTGAATGCGACGTTGCCGCCTATTGGTGCCATTATCACGATTGACTACTTCCTCAACCGCGGCAAATATACCGAAGAAAACGACGATAAGCTACGCAAAGTAAACTGGTTTGCTCTTGCGGGTGTTGTCGCTGGCGCTCTCGTTGGAAACTTTGTGAAATGGGGCATTTCCGCGATTAACGCGATGGTCGTTGCATGTATCGTCTACTATCTAGGTACGAAGTTCTTCTACAAAGAAGAGAAACACGTCTAGTTAACCGTCGATACAATAAGTAAACAAAACCGCCGGAGGCATAAACGGGCTTCGGCGGTTTTTTATGAGTGAAAAGATATATCTGTATCCGTCTATTTTTTGCGAAAGGCCGACATCTTATAAAAAACGAAGTGACGGCTATATGTTTTACACTGCCATAAAAAACATGACATTATTGAACGCCGCTCATGAGCAAAGAACTCACGTTCATACGCGAGAGGAAATTATGTTCTATTACCGGATACGACGAAAAACAACCGATTACGACGAGCACCTTGAGCAATTATTTCCGAGCTACTACAATTGAATTATGATATCGTGTTTTGCCACCTCACGTTGTGGCAAAGGATATTAGAAGGAGAATCTTTACCATGTTTAAGAAAATTTTAACCTTTTTGGCCATCCTAGCTCTTGTCCTTACTCTCATCGCCTGCGATAAGGATCCGGAGCAACCCAAGCCATTGCCGTCGGTTGACGGAAGCGCAGAGCCAGGGAAAACTGAACCTAAACCCGAACCGAGCGAGAGCGAGAAACCGCCAGTCCCGGATCCGGAACCTGGCGTACCTGCACCTGAAGGCTGGCCCAAAGACATCCCGACACCGGTGAGTGGCGAAATTTTGGGCGGTGGCTGGATACAAAGGATCTTCTACACAACCGACATCGTCTACAAACAGGCAGATATCGACGCCTACGGAGACCGTTTGGAATCTTACGGTTTTCAGAAACAGAAAGATCACAAGTACGGCAAAGACTGGCCTGACGCGCAAGTCTATTCTAATGGACAATGGGACGTGATTGTGGCGGAAGAAAACGATGTATTCGACTACTCTTACGTCAACTTTTACCCGCTTTTTGATGTCGTGGAGGACGGCTACGACGGGCAACCGGAAGGTTGGCCGGAGACGGGTGATTTCGGCGGATAAAAAAGTGCCGTAACTGCTGAGAGCGACAACTTCAAGTAGAAGACTGGAAAATTAGCTCCCGAGGCAACGCGGTGCTCGCGCGAGCACCGCGTTGTTTTTTGAGTCTCGGCTGTTCCCGCCGCGATCAAGGACACTGCAACGAACTGCATCGAGCCTGCATAAATGAAGGCGCTCATAAGGAAAACGAAAAAAGGAGAATAACCGGCATCGGACATCAAGACTCCAAGGCCCATACCGAGAATAAGAAAGGCGGCGAGAATCGGCAACGTATCAATGAAAGCCGTTTTTAGCACTTTTTCTTTGATTGACGTCCGCATATGGCGTTCATTACTCCTTTCGTGCGGTCGTTCCGATCTAGTTATAATGATCTATCATGCAGAAAATGAATCGCTGAGCGCCGAGGAATTGCCTCAAGACTGCGAAGATAACGTTCACTCCGGCAAACAACTGTCGCCCCTTTTTATGAGAAAACGATACCTAAGAGACTAGGAAAATGACAATCTCCCCCGTCGCCGTTTTTGTTTATCTGATACCGTACTTCTCGATGATGTAATCCATATCCTTGTCGCCCCTACCGGATAGATTGATCAGCACTGACCCTTTGCCCATCGTTTTGGCGAGTTTCATGCCGTAGGCGACAGCGTGGGCACTTTCGACCGCAGGAATGATGCCCTCCATTCTGGAGAGCTCAAAGAAAGCGTCGACGGCTTCCTCATCGTCCACCACATCGTACTTGATTCTACCGATGTCTCGCAGGAATGCATGCTCCGGACCGCTAGACGGATAGTCCAAACCGGAAGCGATGGAGTACACGGGTGCCGGCTCACCGCGCTCATCTTTTAACATGACGCTGTTAAAGCCATGCATGATCCCTTCTTCGCCATATGTGAGGCTGGCAGCGTGGTCGCCAATCCCCGCTCCCCTTCCAAGCGGCTCAATGCCGTATAGGTCAACGGGGTCATTGAAAAAGCCGGAAAATATGCCGATTGAGTTGGAACCGCCGCCAACACAGGCGACCACCGCATCGGGAAGCTCGCCCGTCATACCGGTGAATTGCTCTCTTGCCTCGACTCCGACGATATGTTGGAAATCGCGCACAATCAAGGGGAACGGATGCGGACCTACGACGGAACCGATGCAATAGATAGAGTTCTCGAAATCCTCGGCGTACGCCATAAATGCCGCGTCTACCGCTTCCTTTAAGGTCTGCAATCCGTCCGTCACTTCGATGACTCTCGCACCAAGAATCTTCATTCTAGCCACATTGGGAGCTTGCTTTTTTATGTCTACGGCGCCCATATAAATGTCACACTCAAGTCCGAAGTACGCGGCGGCGGTCGCAAGGGCGACACCGTGCTGACCTGCACCTGTTTCTGCAATGACCTTTTTCTTCCCCATGAATTTTGCAAGCAGCACTTCACCCATGCAATGATTAAGTTTATGCGCTCCCGTATGGTTTAAATCTTCGCGCTTGACATAGAGTTGTACGCCTGTACCGATTTTGTCGGACAGTCTTTCCAAATGAGAGATAGGTGTCGGTCTGCCCTGAAACTCCCGGCGAATACGACGAAGCTCGCTGATAAATTTCGAAGATTTACAGATTGTATGGTACGCCGCCTCGATCTCATCCATAGTTGACTGCAACTCGGGCGAGAGATAGGAGCCGCCATATTTTCCGAAGTAACCGTTCGTGTCGGGATGGTTTTTAAAGTAGGTCTCGAATTCAATATGTTGATAATTCATTTTTATACCTCTATCTACACTAGTTTGGTTAATAAATTCATATTATACATTTTAAAAGCTTAAAAGCACGATAATCGGAGCTTAGCATAAGTAACTGCCAATGATCAATCGGTCACGATGCCATAAAAAACGACAAAAACACCCCCGGGAGACAATTTCTCCTAGGAGTGTCCGGTCTCATGCTCAAGTATCCACTTTTTTCTGCGTCACAAAGTCGAATCAAACTACCCAATCGCAGTTTTTTATGAAAAACCAATCTAAAAAGTGGTAAAAGAATTGGGCCTTTTGGCAAACGGCAGTAGTTCATAAAATATAAAAACACTTAATAGAGACTTTTTATACAATTATTATTGAATATATCTATGATATTATGTAAACGAGCTATAGGGAATTCGGCTCTTTTTCGAAAAGCCAATGTAGCATCTTTAGACAAAGGAGATTTCAGTTTCGACCATCATGTAATCTTTGTAATCGCCAGATGATTATTTCACCGTCATATATACCCTCGCAACTGCGAGAAAAGGCACCAAAAATGTTTTGGAATTGGGGAAATTGAACAAACCTGCGCTAAGCAGAAACTTGAACCTTTCCTAGGAGGCTATCATGAACTACAGTCTCATACTGTCAATAGCACTTTACATTTGCGGTTGTTTTTATATGGTTTTTGGTGCAGTCATAATTGCCATTAACGCAAAGAGTAAAGTCAACAGAATGTTTTTACATCTGACAAGTTCATTGGCGATTTGGTCTTTTTCATACTCCATCTCAACCTCAGTGCCTACTGCGGAAATGAGCGCTTTTGTTAGGTCTTTCTCCGCTTTCGGTTGGGGTATTTTTAGCAGCTTATTGCTACACTTTGTGCTAGCTCTCACAAAAACTAAAATTCGTTTAAACAGACGCCTTCTGTATGTCGCGCTTTATTTACCTGCACTTATAAACGTCATTCTTTTCGGACCCTTTGGGCTCCTCAGAGATAGACATTATTTAATGGAACAGACCACTTTCGGTTGGATGAACAGAACTCCCATGTACACTGCAAGCATTTGGCTTACCGCTTACTACGTCGTTTTTTCGCTTGCAACTCTTATCGTGCTTTTTCGTTGGTGGAGGAGTATTGAGTCTCATACCCCCAAGAAGCGACAAGCAACACTTTTTTTAGCTTCCATAATGCTTTTGTTTCTCATAGAAGCCGTAATAGACGCGATACCTGACATGCTCGATAAAAAGTTTTTTCCCAAAATGCCCGTTCTTTTTCTCATTATCCCGACAGTAATGCTGTTTATCGTATTGAAAAAATTCGGGCTGATCAGTGAAACAACGAGGATAACATATTCGTTTCCGGAAATCAAAAAGTACTTGGCCGCAGAGCGATCGCGTTTATTTAGTACGGCAACGGTCATATTTCTGTTAGGCGGTGCGCTCTCCTTTCTAGTAGGTTATTTCGCCAACAAAGGATCGTTAGAACGAGAATTATTGCTCGCTTTGTTTTTAATATTTTTTGGATTATTGTCAAGGTTTATTCCTGTCATAACGAAAAAGCATGCTGTTCAGGATGCTATCTTCTTAGCAATATGCGCCTTGGGTACGTTTTATTTTATGATCGTAAACGAAGAAACGGGAGCGTTAACGGTATGGGCAGTCTATATACTGTTTCTTCTGTTTACCGTTATCCTTGATGACAAAAATCTTGCCAGTGTCTTTACTGTATTTTGCGTCATCATACAAGTCCTTTTTTGGATCATCTACCCGAAAGTCTCCGTCACTATCGATGGAAGTGAGTACGCTACAAGAATTTCCATTATTATGCTTTCGTATTTTATTGTGAGATATCTGACGAATGAATACGCTCTAAAGGTAAAAGGTTATGAAAGGTTTGCAATTGAACAGGAAGCGCTTGAAAGGATTTCTACCAGTTTTATTTCCATCAACAGAGAAAACGCTAAAGATACAATCGATGAGATGCTGGTAATGGCTGACGAAATACTTCAATTCAGTCACGCATATTTGATTGATTTTAGTGCGGATCACGAAGACATAACGATTCTCAGCACGCATGTAAATGACGTAGAGAGTGTACCGGTTCCCTTTCAACCGGGAATGAAAGTTGACATGGCGACATTCCCCATAGTAAAACCTCTTGTCGATCAAGGGACGCCTATGATGTGTGAAGACATTTCTCATGTTTCCGTTGAAGAAGATAAAGAACAACGAGATTTTTTCATGAGTAGAGGCGTACTCTCGTATTTTGCGCTACCGATAACAGTCGACGGCAAAGTAAGTGCAATTCTAATTGTTGAATATAGTGACCCCATTGAGATCAGCATTGCGAATAATCGACTGCACTTCTTGAAAATTATTGTAAATGTATTGGCAGACGCAAAAAAGAAAATATTGTACGAGGAAAGACTATACAAGTTCGCGTATTTTGATGAGACTACAAAACTAGCGAACAAGAGTATGCTGATAAAAAGACTTGACCAAATCATAAACGATAGAAAAGGGGCGGAAAAAATTGCCGTTCTAGACGTAGAGCTCGAGAACTTTAGGAATATTATTGATACCTTCGGTCAAAGCACAGGTGAGCAGATCATGATAGAATCTGCGAAAATTCTGGAAAAACTGCTTGGAAAATCATTTAATCTCGCAAGAACTGGGGAAGGTGCCTTTATTATTATACTTCCGACCGTAAAAAACGTTAATCAGATCGAGGCGTTTGCGAAGAAGGTACTTGATTCCTTTTCTAACCCAATATCCACGGGGACAGATGTAGATGCACTCTTCGTCGTTATCAGTATCGGCATATCCGTTTATCCGGATGATGGAGGGGATGCGACCGCTCTCCTGAAGAGTTCCAATCTGGCAAGCTATGAAGCGAAGAATGCCGACAAACAGATTATGTTCTATACGGAACGACTGGAAAGCCAAATTGCGGAAACTACAATGCTCACGAATATGCTTTTTAAATCGTCGAAAAACAAAGAGTTTTTCCTTGAGTATCAACCTCAGATTCGTTGTGAAACGGGAAAAACTGTCGGGGTTGAAGCTTTGCTCAGATGGACGAACGACTACAACGAAAGAATACCGCCTGATCGATTTATACCTATACTTGAACAGACAGGATTGATTCACGATGTGGGGAGTTGGGTGCTGAAAGAAGCGCTTGAAGAGCACAACAGACTCGTAGCGAAGGGTTTTCCCCCTCTCCGCTTTTCCATTAACTTATCAGTTGTACAATTTCAAAGTGAAGATTTTATTCCAGATGTTACGAAAATAATCGAGCAAAGCGGGGTAGATCCGAAGTATATCGAGCTTGAGATTACGGAAAGCTTCTTCTCGGAAAATCCCACCGAAATCATTGAATTATTGTACAAATTGAAAGGATTGGGAGTCAGTATTGCAATCGATGATTTCGGCAAAGAGTACTCATCGTTAAATCGATTGAATCGGATACCTTTTGACAGAATAAAAATCGACAAAGACATTATCAGTTATTTCGATCTGGAAAGAAAAAGAGCTCCTGTGACTGAAGGTATTATCTTATTGGCAAAGTTCTTCAATGCGAGTATTACAGCCGAGGGCGTGGAAACGAAAGAGCAGGCGGAGTTTCTGATCAGTCTAGACTGCGATGAAATACAAGGGTTTTATTATTCGAGGCCATTATCGACAGAAGCGTTGGAAGAATTCCTTAAAAATGAATGATGTGACGCATTGGCTCATCCTCCGGTAACAAGAAGAACGAAACTATGACCAAAGACCGAAACAAGGAAGATCGTACGAGCCGCTTCATGACAAAGATTAGCGTCTTGCAACAGAGGCTGGAGGACTATTCCAAGAAGAGTCCCCGGTTTTCCGCTTGGCGGAACCGCCTAGAAAGGCTCTTCTCCCTCAGGGCAGGCATAAGCGCCGCAGCCTCCGCCTACTATCTGCTCTTCTCGATCTTCCCTCTGGTCATGTTTATCGTAAACCTTTTAGATCTTTTGAACCCTGACTTGGCCAAGAGGTTTGAAGCCGCTATCCCCCAACTCAGCGTCGTCATCCCTCGAGAGATCCTACTCCTCCTCCAAGACTTCCTTAACTCCGTGGGCAGGGTCAGTAGTGTCCCCCTCTTGTCCCTAGCCGCCTTCGGTCTCCTCTGGGCAGCATCCAAGGGTGTGGGAAACATCGTGGCCTTCCTTAACAAGATTTACCATGCCGAATCCAAGTACGGCTTTATCTTCCGCCGCTTCTTCGGTATCATCGCCATTTTCGCCTTCAGCATAGTGCTCATTGCTATTCTTCTCATCCTTGCTTTCTACCGCCTAGTCATAGGCTTTTTGCAGGACTTTGTCAGTCTGCCGACTTTCATCCTCGGTGACCGCTTTGACATTCTTGCCAATCTTACCAGCTTGTTACTCCTCACTTTTATCTTCACCATCATCTTTTCCATATTAAAAAGACAGCGTAGCTACTTTCGCCACACTGTCTTTTCCGCCTTGCTCACAGCCCTAGGCTGGCTGGTCATTTCTCATGCCGTGTCTTTCTTCATTTCGCGACAAACCAACTACTACTCTTTATATGGCAGCATTACCGGCATCATCTTCCTCATGCTCTGGCTCTATCTGGCTGTCTACATACTGATGGTCGGAGCTTTCATCCACTCGGAATTGATCCTGAAGTATCCACGGCCCGCGAAAGTGAAGAAAAAAGAGACAGTCTCTTCGTCTATCTCGGCTGGAGAGTCCTAGTCGCCGAAATCAATATTTACGTACTGCTGACCCTCGTCCTCATCTTTCGCCTTAGGCAAGTTCAATGTGAGCAAACCGTCCTTGTAAGAGCCGCTAATTTTGTCCTTATCAATACCCTTGATGTCAAAGCTCCGGCTGCACTTGTACGCTCGCCTTTCTTGCAGGACGTAGCTCTCACTCTTTTCCTCCCTTTCCATCCGCCGATCTACGGCGATGGTCATGATGTTGTCGTCAATGGAGATTTTAATGTCTTCCTTCTCGAGTCCGGGCAGCTCACATGTCAGTTCATACTGGTCACCTTTTTCTACAATGTCAGTGGCCATGGCATTGTCAAAGCTGTCAAAAAAACGGTTAAAGTCGCGACCAATGCGGTCCAAATCACGACCAAAGCCTTCCACAAACTCGCGATTTCTGCGTCTCATAGGTACTAAACTAAACATATCCAATTTACCTCCTTGTACATTTTTTATGTTCGCTTATACTATAGCACGCAATTTTGACTATCTTTGACCATCAATGTGAATAATTGTGACATTCGTCGTCTATACGCTCTTGAGCTGCCGGCACCCACGTACTGCGGCTGACTTTCGGATTTACTCTTTAACCCGTATGCTCTCTAGTTTAGAGCCCAAATAACTTTAGGATGAATGGCAACAGGAATGTGGTCATAACACTGGCGACGCCGATGGCCAAAGAACTCATGGCTCCTTCTTCTTCTCCCATGAGCAGGGCGCGGTTGGTGCCTTGGGCGTGCGAGGCGGTTCCGAGCGCGATGCCCCTTGCCGTTTTATTCTCGATCTTAAACAATTTGAGGATCGGCTCACCGAACATATAGCCGAACGTACCCGCAACTACCACGAAAGCAAATGTCAAAACAGGATCTCCCCCCTGAATTCGCGAAAGTTCCATCGCAATGGCGCCCGTCGTGGATTTGGGCGATAGCGATATGATCATTTCAGTTGAGAGCTGAAAGATAAACCCTAAACCTACTGCACTCACAATACCTACAAGGGCGCCGGACGTGATCCCAACTAAGATCGGAATCACATTGGCTTTAAGTTTATCCAACTGTTTATAGAGAAGCACGGCAAACGCCACCGTTGCCGGTCCAAGGAGAAACGCAATGATGTCGCCGCCTTTGGCATAGCTTTCATATGGAATCCCCGTCAGCTTGAGGAATGCGATGATTCCGATAATCGCGAAAATGAGCGGATTAAAAAGCGGGTTTTTCGCATTTTTGAACAGCATCCGGAATATGACCAGCGCACCGACCGTTAGCGTGATGCCGAATAGAGGCGAGTCAAGAAACTGTAAAATGAACTCCATTACTCTTTTCCCTTCCTGTCCTTCGCTTTGATAATCTGATCGGCTACGATACCGGTTACGGCCATGACCAGAATCGTCGTCACGACAAGAATCGCGAGCACTTGGACGATGACTCCGTCGAACTTATCGTAGACATTCATCAGGTTCACACCACCAGGAATGAAAAAAAGCACCATGACGGAAATTAACGCGCTTGCCGCAGGATCAACCGTCTCAACTTTCACTATTTTGACCTGTAGCAAAAATAACAGGATCAGCATACCGATTATAGAGCCCGGGATCGGTAGCTTGGTCAAGGCGGCGATCAGGTTTCCCGCCATTAGAGACATCAGTATGATAAAAAAACCTTTCATTGCTTTCATGTTCTGTCACCTCTTACAAAAAGCTACCTCTTGGGCATAGTACCAGCTTTGCATTCGTATTCTCCTTCATACGAACTCACTATGCAATAATAACCCACATTTGCTTTTTATCTAAATATTCGCAATAACACACAAAAAACACTGAATATCATGTTTACCGGACATTAGAGAGTATATGTATATTGGCACGATGTCTGAACGCAATCCGGGGGCGAGTCCTCCGCGTACATTCAGTCAGTTACAAGAAGATGCCGTCACGCAACGCTTGATCCGTGAAGGCAAACACCTGACTTGCCGACCTGTTTCTCGTCTTTCCAAACCTGTGTCCCATTGACAAAAATGTGTTCTATGCCGGTCGATAACTGATCAGGATCAGCGAACGTGGCATGGTCACGAATATTTGAAGGGTCAAAGATCAGAATATCGGCGAAGTAACCTGCCTTTAAAACACCTCGGTCCTTGTATTTCATCCGCTTCGCTGGCAGCTCGGTCATCTTGTGAATCGCTTCCTGCATCGTAAGAATTCCGGTGTCTTGTACAAAATGGCGAATCATGCGAGGAAATGAACCATACGCACGAGGGTGCGGTGTATCGGTGATATTATATAGCGCATCGGATATCACCATGGAGTACGGTAGCTTTGCAATCCTTGCGATGTCATCGGGATCCATGTAAAGACCGACCATGGTAACATTTCCGTTTTCGGAAGCCAGAATGTCCGTAAGGAAAGGTATTTCATCGTCGTATCCGCCCAGTTCTGCACATTCATGGACTGTTTTCCCCAGATATTTTTCATTCTCAGGCTGACTGACACCTGTGATCAGCGTATTTCGCCAACGGAACGTCGGATCGATCCATTCATCTTTTGGGTCGGGATTGTTAAAACAGCGCCGAAGTCGGTCAATGGTTTCCGGGATAGTAATTTTTGCCAAAGTGGTTGAAAAATCTTCCGTCATGAAAGAAGCGGGCAGAATGGATGCCAGCGTCGTTGCCGTACCGTGGTAGGGATAAAAATCCACCGTGATATCCATACCGGTCTCTCTGGCATTTTCAATTTTCTCAATGGCGCGCTCCAACGTGATGCGCCAGTTATCCGGACCCAGTGCCTTAAAATGACTGATGCTCAGCGCCATACCATTGGTTCTTGCAATCGCGATACTCTCCTCGACAGCTTCCACAAGACCGGATGCTTCATAACGCATATGCGGCATATAAAGCAGATCTTTCCCGCGGCAAGGCCTCAAGATACGCATTAATTCTTCGGCTGTGTTGTAGACCTCCGGCAAGTACATAAGACCCGTGGAAAAACCGCGCAAACCGCAATCTATGGCCTGTTGGACATATTCCTGAGCGAGCGAGATCTCCCTATCGGAAAAGTGACTAGGCTCATATCCCTTTACCGCTAAACGTATGGCACCGAGCCCTTGTAGCGTGGCGATATTAACCGCCGGGTTGATGCGGCAGAGTGCTTGCACATAAGAGTCCATCGTCGGATATCGGGCACCGTCGATTGAGGGACCGTGTATGGGAAACGTATACGAGTACAACCCCTCCGATTTTTCCGTATAAGGAGCAAAGGAAAATCCGCACACACCCATACCGACAGTGGTAATTCCCTGTGCAAGCTCTTCTCTGCCAAAACTCTCCCGAAAGACTGCCAAGTCGGCATGTCTGTGAATATCGATAAAACCGGGCGTTACCATACGACCGGCGGCATTGATGACAGCGGCGTCTTCGCAATCTACGGATGGTGCTATGTCGCGGATGCGATCGCCTGAAATGAGAATATCGCCGGTAAATGGCGCATTGTCCAGCGTACCGTCATAGATGAGTCCGTTTTTGATCAAAATATTCTTCTTATATTCTTCCACAGTACAATAACTCATATCGTTTCAGGTGATCCTATTATCCTCACCAATTACTTTAACGCTTGTTGTCAGTTCTTCTTCGCTCGGGAGTTTTCACCCCTAAATCATACTCATACAAAAAGAAACGGGCAATTCCCCACATAGTAAATATAGAGCGACTTGGTAGCTTTTTAATATTTCTAATATTTTGCTTTCTAATATTTCGGAGATAAAAAATAGTTTCACATCTAGGCAAATGAATTTTTTTGTGGTATCGTGATCGTCATAAATGCGATGACCGGAAACAAGTAGTTTCATTGAAAGCTTACAGAGATATGCCGGATGGTGCGAGGCAGAAAGCGGACGGTGAGATGAATACATTCCGAGAGCAGCGTCCTGAGACCGTACGATCGGAGGTAGGAGGCGACGGGAGCGCCCGTGACAGCGCAGCGGTATAACCGGTTTAGCGAAGACGACCACTTTGGTCTTCGCTGTGAGCGATCGGCGTACTGGCAGAGGCTTTTGCTGTGAGGTAAAGGCGAAGAGAGGTGGTATCACGTTGACAGACGTCCTCTCGACATCATTGTCGGGGTGGACGTTTTTTATTACCTTTCGTCCCCCGGGCTCACCGGCTCCAAGGAAGCCGGAACATGCGAGTTGCCAAAAGGCATCGCAAAGCACAAAGGAGGAACGAAAGTATGGAAACAATCTCATTTTTCGATGGGAGAAAAATCCCGCTCGAACGCCATAAGGTGCGGATCGTGCAGAAGTTGAACCTGCTCCCGGTCAAAGAGCGGCTCGTCCGCATCAAGGAAGCATCGAACAATCTCTATCTTCTCCGCAACAAGGACATTTTTCTTGACATGCTGAGCGACAGCGGCGTCAACGCCATGAGCGACCGCCAACAGGCGGCGATGATGCAGGCGGACGACGCCTACGCCGGTAGCGAGTCCTTTTTCCGACTTGAGAGGACCGTGCACGATATTTTCGGTATGGATCACTTTCTGCCGGCTCACCAGGGTCGCGGCTGCGAAAAGGTGATCGCCGACCTGCTCGTGAAACCGGGTGATATCGTCCCGATGAACTACCACTTTACGACGTCGAAAGCGCACATTGTGCGTTGTGGTGGTGAAGTCGTCGAACTTCTTTTGCCGGAAGGACTCGTGTGCCAAAGCAACAACCCGTTTAAGGGTGATCTCGACACCAAAGCGCTGGCAAAGCTATTGGAAAAATACAAAGGTCGGGTGCCGTTTGTCCGCGTCGAAGCCGGGACGAACTTGATCGGCGGACAACCGTTTTCATTTGACAACCTGAAGGAGACTTCTGCGATCTGTCGGAAACATGACGTTCCTCTCGTCATGGACGCATCGCTTCTTCAGGACAACCTCTACTTTTTGAAGATGAGAGACGAGGAATGCAAAGACCTTTCGATACGGGAGATCATGCGGGCGGTTTGCGATCAGTGCGACATCATTTACTTCTCGGCGAGGAAACTCGGCTTCGCGCGCGGCGGCGGCATCTGTATGAGGGAGAGCGAACTCGTCGATCCGCTCAAAGAGCTGATTGTGTTAAACGAGGGTTTCCTCACCTACGGCGGCATGTCGGTCCGCGAGATCGAGGCGATTGCCGTCGGACTCGAAGAGACGATGGATCTCTCCGTGATTTCGCAGGGCCCGGAATTCATCGCCTACATGGTCGCAGAACTCGAAAAGCGCGGCGTCCCGGTCGTGACACCGGCGGGCGGACTCGGTTGCCATCTCGATGCCTCCCGCTTCGTACCGCATATCCCGCAAGAGCAGTACCCCGCCGCAGCGCTCGCTGTTGCCACTTACATCGCCGGTGGTATCCGCGGGATGGAGCGCGGTACACTCAGTGAGAGCAGAGATGCCGACGGCAACGAAACATTGGCAGAAATGGAGCTTTTACGCCTCGCCATGCCGCGCCGCGTCTTTACAATGAGCCAGATCGACTACGCGATCGACCGCGTGACATGGCTCTACGAGAATCGCGATCTGATCGGCGGCTTGCGTTTCGAGCATGAACCGAAGATTCTGCGTTTTTTCCTCGGCAAACTCGCTCCCTTATCCGACTGGCAGGAAAAACTCACAGAAAAATTCTCCCGCGATCTGTCCAATTCACTCTGATCAAAACAAACATCTCTTTGGTGGCGAAGGGGCTATCTCAAAAATGAGAAAGCCCCTTTCTTTTCAGTGAATCGAGAGCGTAAAGTCCGGAAAATCGAATTAAGTTGAAAAATTGCACACGGGCGGCAGGCGCATATCCAATATTTCAAATTAAATTGAAAAATTGCTCATCGGTACTGCCCTTCGTTCGAGCGAGCGAATCGAAAAGACGCTCGCTACGACCCATAACCAATAACTGTTATTCTGACATTAGAAGCCAACTGAAACCGTTGTTCCTTACTTTACGGTATATAGGGTGAGAGGAAGATATCTACCTATGCAAGAAAACTCAATGGACGGCGCTCTGGTGCAGCGGTTCTTTGATCGCGATGAAGATGTACTGGCGGATGTAGAAGCCCGCTATGGCTCCTATCTCTTCACGGTCGCCAATAATATTTTACAAAATGTTGAAGAAAGTGAAGAGTGTGTCAACGATACATACTTCAGCGCTTGGCAGAAGATTCCGCCCTACAGGCCTCCCGTTTTACTGACATTTTTGGCAAAAATCACGCGAGGGTATGCCATCGACCGGTGGCGACAGCGCAAGAGTCTGAAACGGGGTGGCGGCGACTACGTTCTGCCGTTGGATGAACTGGCGGATGTCATAGCGGACAGCGAGAAGATCACGGACACAGTCGAACTCAACGAGCTGGCGGCAACGATCTCTAAGTTCCTAGCTGGAGAGCGCAGTGTGGTACGTCAAGTCTTTGTCTGCCGCTATTTTTACTGCGACACGATCGGCGACATCGCCCGTATGTTCGGACGCAGCGAGGGTGGCATCAAGACCATGCTCCACCGCACCAGAATCAAATTGAAAGAAGAACTTGTGAAAGAAGGTTGGTTTTATGAAGATTGAAGATTTACAAGATGCTATAGGACAGCTGGACGATCACGTTATTACGGAAACCGCCCGTGCGCGCAGGAAAAAGAGACCCACACTCCGGTTTAGAGTCGGAGCCATAGCGGCCGCCGTGGCTATCATCGTGACTAGTTTTATTGTGATCCAAGTCATCCGGCGACCCAGTAATTCTCCGGCATCAGGTGTTGTCGCCTTGGCCATGCCGGAATACCCCATCATGCACAAATGTCCCTCTGAAGACATGTTATCCGGCTCGGCAAGCGACCAAGAAGCATTCGATAAGGCTAATGATGCTTGGTATGCTGATCTGCTAAAACAGCGAAATCAGCCCGAGGACTACAAGGACGGGGTCATGGCTCTGGCACGAGAGGCGAACCGGCTACTTCTCAAAGGCAATGGTGAAAACCGCATCTATTCGCCGATCAATGTTTACATGGCCCTGAGTTTGTTGGCAGAAACAAGTGGCGGTGACACGCGGACGGAACTCTTGCAGGTTCTGGGTGTTGACACAATAGAGGAACTTCGCAAAAAAGCGGAATCACTCTGGAATGCACACTATCTCGATGACGGCCAAACGACGAGCCTTCTTGCCAACTCCATCTGGCTTGACAAGTCACTGGCTGTCAAAAAAGATGCCATGCAGGTTCTGCAAAACACATACAAAACAGCCGCATTCAAAGGCGATATGCGGAGTACCGCTATGACGGAGCGACTGCAAAAGTGGCTAAATGAGCAGACGGACAATCTGTTGGAATCAAGCGTCGACAAAGCCGGTTTCGAAGAGGACACGCTCATGGCTTTGGCATCCACCATCCTTTTCCGCGCTAAGTGGGATGATGAATTTGATGAGAGCAATACTGCTAAGGGTACGTTCAATACGCTAACCGGCGCCGTAGAAACAGACTTTATGTCTGACTCAGGCAGCAATGATTATTACTGGGGTGACAAGTTTTCGGCTGTGGGTAAGCATCTGATTAACGCCGGAAGCATGTGGTTCTTCCTACCTGATGAGGGCATCAGCGTAGATGAACTCTTGGACGATCCCCAAGTCAACGCTATTTTGCAGAATAGCTTGACCTACGAAAACCAAAAGTACCTCATCGTGAATTTCAAGGTGCCAAAGTTTGATGTCATGGGTGAAATTAAGCTGGAAAAGACCTTACAAGACTTGGGCATCAAAGCGGCATTCACCGCCGCGGCGGATTTTTCACCCATCTCGAAAAACGCCGGACTCTATGTGTCAGATGTAACGCACGCAGCTCGCGTCATGATCGATGAAAAGGGTGTTACCGGAGCCGCGTATACGCTCAGCCTCCGTGGCATGGGAGCACCTCCGGATGAAATCGTTGACTTCATCTTGGATCGACCCTTCCTCTTTGTCGTACAAGGACACGACGGTCTGCCCCTCTTTGTCGGTATCGTCAATCAGCCCTAGAAACTTACATCAGCGTAGGGCTGTAAATGAACGGTGCTGTCGCTACACGAGCGACAGCACCGTTTCCTTATATTTAAATCGGATTCCATCGTGGTGTGATAACTGGGCAAGGTCGCCCGGACGTCGCACCACAAGGTTATAAGATCAAATCAACGAACCGTCTTCTCTTTAATAATCTTTGAAAAAATCTTGGACGATATAGTAGGATTGTTTCAGCCGTTCCGTATATTCAGGCATTTCCCAGTTTTCCCAAGAATAGGCGCTCAAAGCACTTAAGACGCCGTCTTTCATGCTCAGGAATGAATCCAAAACAGTGCCTTGATCATCCACATACAGGGCGCCAATATAGATCTCATCGACAAATTTGCTTGCTCCCATACCGTCCTTATAGAGATCTCCCATAAACTCCTTCATGCTCGGATCTCTTGACTGGATTAACAGCCAAGGAATCCTCAATTCCAGTATGCCCTCATCACTCATGTAAAAATCCGCCAAGGAATCGTAATCCTTTGATTCGGGATTAGCATTCCCTTCTCTTAGCCTTCCGGTTTCATAACTGGCGAACGGCATAAGAATGTCACCATCATATGACGTATATTCCATGCTGAGAATATAGTGGATTTGCGAGAATATCCCGCTATTTTTCAACGGTTTCTCTACCGCAAATGAATGGTAAGCATAGTAATCACACATAAATGCGAATAAGTCATAGTACTGATCGATTATAATCCTAGGCTCTTCCTCGGTTAGAGTTACTAAATATTCCACTCCGTTAGAAAACTTAATAGAATCATTTTCCGCTACAAAAAAGTTTCCTTGATCGGGCACGACGTCGAGCAAGATTACAGGATAACCGTTGCCGTCATTGGAGTAGTCTAATCTGATGTACAAGTAAGTTTCGTCATGATCGACATATAAGCCCTTCATGACTCCCTGATCCTTCTTATAGAGAGGTTCCGTTTGCCATTCTTCCGTATCGCCGTCGACCTTTATCTTATGCCTGTCAAAACATAGAAGCCCAAAACGTTGTTCGTTCGTTTGAACGTTGGACCAAAACGGTCTTCGATCCGGATTGTCATAATCGACCGTATTCCACGTTCTCTTAAACCACTCATCTTGCCACGCAAAGAGCAATCCCCCGAGCATATCCTCTTCCAAAATATCCTCATAAAGGCGACATATAGTCTCACCCTGTTCTTTTTCGGAAGCAAATCCCTGATTCCAGCCAAAGGGGTTTTCGTGAGCGAGACCCCGCGAAGCCGGTATGCCAAACTCGGCGATCAAAATAGGAAGGCGATGAACACTGTTTAAGTGATTCAGATAGCCGGCATAATTGTTATGTTCGCCTCTATGGTCAATATAGTTTTGGTACTTCTCTTCAAAGTTCAGGAAATCCGGGTAATACGGATAAACGTGATAAGAGGCAAACTCCCCGACTGGCTCCAAATCACCTTTAATGTATATGACATTAGGATCCACACCGACTCGATCCTCACTATCTTGGAAATTGGATGGATGCTCCAATATATCTGTTGTCGGCCAATTGCTAAAGCTGATGGGCCTCATGGAGTTGTAGTTTTCCAACTCATATTCCGCTATGATATCCATCTGCTGCGCAAGAAAATGTTCGAAGGGCTTTGCATCTTTCGTCTCAAAATAATTGCCGTTGTATTCTCCAATTGAAGAGTGAAAATCATTAGTATTCTCCACCATATACGGATCCCACTCGATGCCTAAAATATACGCAATAACATACTGGGAAATATCTGAGCTATAAAACCCGGATGCGTGACCCTGTCTTTCTTCAAGAATTATATTCCCGTGTATCGCATCAACGGTTCTTTTCATCTCTTGTTGGAAATCATCTACATTGTCTTCCTCAAAAGCATCGTATGAGCTCAGCAACATCTCTTCGTTCATCCAAACACCGTGTATTAAATACAATTTTTCATCGTGGGTTTCGTTGTAACGAAGGAGAGCATTGTAGAACCCCGGGGCATGCAAAGTATAGATGCGGATAACGTTGGCATTCATATCGCCGATATATTCAAACCAACGGTAATATTCTTCTTCAGTTATCGCCGCTTCACCCGGGAAGACACCGGGTTTACCCATGCCGATATTGACGCACTTTATCGTAATGGGCTCCCATTCACCGTCTCTTAAGATTTGGAAACTGTCATCCTTTATTCTGGAGTAATACCGAATCTTATCGTCAGGCTCATCAGGCTCTGTACTTATACTTGTTTCCGTACTCTCAGTTTCTTCCGAAGGAAGGTTTACAAAAGTCTCCAGAATTTTATCCATCATAGGAAAATACGTCGACCAGTAAAAATCGCTGTCCGTATTAATTTCTAATACACTATACAGTTTCGGTAATCCCCTGAACTTGTACAGGCGTGGAACTACGCCTATATCGTTGTAATCGCCCGCAAAATAGTAACTGGTGCAGGATCCCCGCTTATTCTTAATAACAGCTGCAAACTCAGTGGGAATCCCGTTTTTTTCCAGAAACTCCTTCCCGCTATCAGTTAAATTCCAATTGTAATATGCCAACGCGGTTGACCCTCGTTCAGGGGTTACGATATCAAACCAATAGTGGTAGTTTGGACTTTTTTCGAGTCCGAAAAAGTCTTCTCCCTCTTTGGTAAAGGTAAGATTAATCCCTTTATCTAAAACATGCTTAGTCCCCTCTAAAACAAGGATTTCAGAAGTAAAATCGTTAACCAAAAGAAACCCGGAACCGCTATATTGCCATGACTCCCCGAACTCATCTATGACCCACTGTGGAATTTCTAAGTTGATATTGTAATCCAATTCATCAAAATATCTTCCGACCCATCCATCCCAATCAACACCCAAGAAAGCTGTGACGCTTTCCATCACTTCTATCCCGGTCGGCGAAGCAAATGCATTGTATTCCGCAACGAACAGGCTCTTTTCATCCTTCTCCAACCTATTATGAATATTTTGCCACTCTTGCTCATCCAACCCTCCATAGACAAGGGGTGAGCGTGACCCTTCTCGCTCTTTTTCTACCCACGGAAAATCTTTTTCGTAAACGCCATAAGTATCCGCCAAATAGATCATGTCATAGCCATCATAGTCCGTTGGCAATGGCTTTATCTTATAGCCTCTCTTTTCTTCATTTGGGTAAAAACCATAAAAGTCTTTTCGCAAATCATATGTATCGCCAAATCCGTTTTTATACTTCAAATAATTCAGTAAAAAGACGAGACCTTGGTGTTCGCGGAATGTTTCGTTTGGTACTGTTTTATCGATAATGGCAACATGACATTCTTTGTTAGGCTCTGAAAACCACAAAACAATAGGCAACGTTATTAATATAAACAAGCAAATCGCTATTATGAAAATACTTTTCATTTAGATCTCTTGCTCCTTTTGTTGCGAGAATTCTTTGAAAGCCCCACTCTCTTCATGTTGCCCCAACTCTTTCGTCTTAAAAAAACCTGTATAAAACCTTCACACCTCCAAATCAAGGTTAAAGGTCTATACCAGAAAGTTTCCGTAAATGACACAAGCAATAATCTGAAAAAATTCTTTGTTCCCGCATAGAGATTCACGCTCCAGACTTCCAACAAAAAGGAAAAAGCGGAAAGAACGGAGCCATATAAGATGAATAGTAAGGATAGCAATACGGCAAATTCGAAATATATTTTGCCCATAAAGAAGGCCACAATGACATAGACGTAACCGCCAAGCTCAATAATCGGGCCGAAACATTCAACTAACCAAAAATAAGGGAAGGAAATCATGCCGACCTTACCATATCGAGGATTAAATGTCATTTTAATATGCTTTACCAGGCTTTCAATTAACCCTTGATGCCACCTTCTGCGCTGTCTTCTCAAAACTCTGAGACTTTCCGGGGCCTCTGTCCAGCACACGGGGTCAGGAACAAATTCAATTCTTTTCTTTATTTTGTTTTCTCGGAGGAATCGGTGTAATTTAACGACCAGTTCCATATCTTCGCCAATCGTATTGACAGAATATCCTCCCACTTCGATAACCCACTTTTTAGCAAACACGCTAAAAGCCCCTGAAATGATGAGGATTAAATTAAATTTAGCCAAGGAGATTCTCCCCATCATAAAGGCTCTTGTATATTCTATTATTTGCATTAGAACCAAGGGTCGATTAGGCAGTCTCTTTTGATAGACTGAACCCCATTGGATATCAAGACCGTTGGCAATACGAACATTGCCTCCGGCTGCGATGACCTCTTCATTTGACAAAATAATCGGCTTCATGACTCGCAATAGAGATTTCTCATCCATGATAGAGTCTCCATCAATGGAGCAAAAATAAGGGTATTTGGCAAAATTAATGCCCGCATTCAAGGCATCGGCTTTCCCGCCATTCTCTTTTTCTATCAAATATAGATTGTGATGAATTTCCGATTGGTAGATTTGGATGATCGGTTTAGATTCGACTTGCTGCTTAACTGCCTTGGATATTTTTTTCATCCGAAATTGTTCTATGACAATTTGTTGAGTCTGATCTTCGGAACCGTCATTTACTACGATTAGCTCCATTTGCGGATATTTTAAACTCATTACAGATTGGATACTGTCAACAATCCCTACTTCTTCATTGTATGCAGGTATTATGATGGAAAGCGGTTTGTAATAATATAAAGCATCGATATAATCTTCATCCAAGGCGGTCTTGTCCAATTTGTATTGCTTGCGAATTTCGATAAATGCGAATATTAACATGCAGGTATAAGCTACGGTGACCACGCTCATATAAAAAATTATGAAACCGCCAAAAAATTTCATTAAAACGTCTACTACTGCATTCATTGATCAATACCCTCTTACCAATACCTCTTGAGCCATCTCGATGGCATATTGATCTTGAGCAGTGGCAATGAACATCTCCAACCTAGACTTGCCATTCTTGCTATTGCCAATCGTTCTAGCGGATTGGGAACGTACCCACCAATTTTCGTCTTGCAACAATTCTTCTAAATACGGATATACTTGCTCCAAAGGAAAAGCCCCCAGAAGCTTAGCCAACATCAAACGCTCTTCCCATACCGGTGAATCTAAGAAAACCTTATACCTATCCAAATCAGTAATCATGCCCATTTCGTTGATGGCTTTTAAGGAACGGATGCGAATTTCCGTGTTGTCATGGCTAAGGTTATTCTCTAAAAACGTCAAAAAACTAAAATTGCGTTTAATGCCTAAGACATCAATAAAATAATACTGATACTCTTCAGGAAATTCGTCTATTTGAAGCGTCAATTTTTCAAGAATCTCCGCGTTAAAGCTAACCAATAATTTTTTGTATTCATATTCGGAGAGCATAAGCAACAAATCGACAAATTCATTAATAAAACTATCTTCATCAAACATCGAATGAATGATCAACAACTGGAAACGTTCCTCGGAAGACAATTTTGCTCGTTTCGCATATTTTTTACATTCATCGACCAAGGAATCTATTTCAAAACTTACAATCCGATAAAGAGCGTTCATTCTTAAACTCCATCTCCTGTGTAAAAGAAGGTTTAAGTAGTACCGCCTCAAATATTGATTGGAAAACTCCCGGATTTTTTTCTTAATTATTGGACTGGAAATATTTTCTACGTAAGCAAGAAATATTTCCTCTACGGCTTTAATTTCACTGTTGTTATTGGGAATAAGCTCCGAAGGCAAAGGGATATCGTCATTGAAATAACGGTACCATATGTCTTGTTTGTTTTGTATGTATTTCTTTTTTTTCCTAGAAACGATATGATTTCTGGCACCTTTAAGCACCAGATACATACTTAAAATTACAATAACGAGAGATATGGCACAAATACCAATAATCAATATTTCAATTGGAATCTTCAGCATGTATACAATCTCTCAAAGGTTCTTTTGACTTCTATTTCCAACAAACGCAAATTGAAGGGTTTAATGAAATAGCTATCCACGCCACTTTCGTAAGCGTAAATCATGTCTTCTTCCGAACTTCTTTTGGTCATCATAAAGACAATAATTCTCTTATTATTGGGCAGTCTGCGAATTTCGTGCAATACATCCAATCCGCTTTGACGAGGGAGTATATCGTTCATGAGAATGAGATGGGTATGGCTCGAAAGATACCACTTAGATTCCAAGAATTCGTAACCGTCTTGAAATTCCTTTATTTCCAATTCAAAATGACCCAAGTCCAGATTATCCAAAGTTCGGTGAAGCACATCACGGTAAATAGCATTTTCCTCCAAAATACTAACCCTCACTTTTTCCGAGGGTCTTTTCTTAAAGGAAGCTATGTATTCGATCTGCTCAGGTCCTTTACTCAAACTCTTTTTCAAAGCCAACGCGCCAACCGCAATCAGCTCTTCAAAAGTACCTTCATCATTGCCTATTTCTGCGACGCTAGCGGAAAACAAAAGCTTTTGATTATTCAACGCAGGAATCCCTTCAGTTCTCACCATCCTGAATAAACGTCGAAGAAATGCGGCCGCTTCTCTTTCGCCACTTTGGGCTAAAACCATGAACCAAATGGGATCGTTTGAAATTTTGAAAACGAAATCGGACTTTCTCGTTTGATTTGTCAAAAAGGCTGTTATTTCCTCGACATCGGGCATCTCGGCTGAAGCAGTATCACTTCCACCATAAAGACCCAAAAAAACGGTTGTAATCGCAGTTCTAGAACGCATAACATGCGCCTTTAATGCGTCGAAAATCTGTTTCGTTGTTACACTATGCTCAAATGAATATTCGCTAATCAACTAACTTTCTCCTTTATGATAGCAGTGATGCAAATAAAATCTAATCATTGTCAAATCTAGACATTTTCTTTCTAAGTTAGAGGAACATCAGTAAAAGCCAATTTTACCTTTACTGTAATAATAAAGCAACTTAACTCCGAGAATAAACTTGCTTCGCTAAGATTATATAAATATTCAGGTCCAATTGAAAGACCATTAGAATCGTTTAACGATCAATTTATCAATAAGCCCGGCTTTGAAGGCACCTACGTTACGCTTTTTCAAGGAATCCTTCCAAAGCTTCCGCCGATAGAGGCTTCGAATAATAATATCCTTGTATTTCATCGCAACCTAGACTTTTCAAAAATTCAGCCTTCTCCTTCGTTTCCACACCTTCTGCCGTGATGCTCGCATTGAACGCCTTAGCCAATGAAACAATATTCTCCGTTATAGAAACCGCTTTATTATCTACATCAATGTTATCGGTGATTTCTTTGTCGATTTTGATTCTGTCAAAAGGCACCAATCTCAAACGATTTAACGACGAATATCCTTTGCCGAAATCATCGACGGCGATTCTTACACCCATTTCTTTCAATGTGTTGAGCTTTACGAGTATTTCGGCAGTTTTTTCAGAGAACAGGCTTTCCGTAATCTCAAGCTCTAAATATCTAGGGTCAACTTGGCTCTCCTTGATGATCTTTGTCAAATCGAGTATAAAACCTTCCTCATGGAATTGGACAACCGATAGATTGACCGAAACGCGAAGAGGAGGAAATCCATTGGCAACAAGCCTGTTATGTTCACGAAGCGCTTGTTCCAGCACCCAGAGGCCCACATCGTATATCAATCCCGTCTGTTCAAGTATGGGGATGAAACGATCCGGCCCCACCCTTGTGGTGCCGTCACTCGTCCACCTGAGTAACGCTTCAATCCCGACGGTTTTTCCCGTATCACAGTTGATCTGCGGTTGATACTCCAAGAAAAACTCTTCGTTTTGCAGCGATTCAAATAACCTGTTTGTGTACAAGATGTTTTCAGCAATATGGCTTTCCAGTCGCTCAGTGTAGAAAATAATCTCTTCTTTGATGTTTTTCGCTTCATATACCGCCAGGTCGGCATTCTTCAGAAGAGTGTCCGCATCTTTCCCGTCATCCGGATACATAGACACACCTAAACGGGGAACGACGAACAGCGCTTCTTTTCCTACCCCGGTCGATATGGGTCGGGAGAATGAGTTAAGCAATCTCTCCGCACATCCCAACACCTGCTCATTATTCTCCACGGTCGGCAGAACAACAACGAAATCACCCTCTCCTGTCCTTGCGATCTCGCAACTTTCATCCAACAGATTCTTGAGGATCGTCGCAGACTTTATCATGACCTGCTCCCCTAAATTATGACCGAAGGTATCCTTAATCACCCTAAGGTTTTCAAGTTCGAAAACTAAAACGGCTATTTTACCTGATCCGTCGCTACCGCGTATCTTATGATCAAGTCTCATCTTCAGCATATTCCTGTTCGCCAGCTTTGTCGTTTCATCAAAATAGGCGAATTCATAGAGTTTGTCTTCGTACAGGGTCTTTTTCTTTGAGTCTCCCAAGATATTGGTAAAAATCCTCAAAAAGTATAATTGACGTTCTCTGACGTTCCTGTCGATTCGGTCATAATGCTCAACGACAAGCATTGCCATCACACGATTGTCGACCAGTATTGGCAGCGCACAAAACGAGTGTACTCCTCTCGACATGAAATAATTTCTTCGATCTTCGGCTTCATCTGAGCCGGTGTTTGTGAAGTCTTCACACGTGAGAGGTTTACCCTGTGTGATCAGAGGTTGAGCCATAGGCAAAGTAACTGTCTTGACTTTCATTCCAGCGTGATAGGGAAAAGATCCTCTCTCAACATTATTCACACAGGTATTGAGAACGGTTGCGTCTTCGTAATCCTCGCTGAATTCGATGATATATGCATGGTTAAATCCAAGAATTCCAGCTGACAGTACCAACATTTTATCGGTTATCTCTTTGGCATTTTCGCTACTAACCGATAGATAATTGGATGAAATGATTTCAAGAGCTTCCTGTTCCTTTGCGAACTTTTGATACCCCTCGATCTTTGAAGCATATTCGGTTGTCAGATATCGGATAACTACGAAAGAAAGAATAATAATAAAGACCCTGATTATGTAGTCATTTCCATTGATCGTGACAGGAATCTTCGGGTTACCTATCCAGAAAACAACCTGAATCACAATACTCGCTACAGCAAAGATATAGGCATGGATTACGCTGTCAAGAATGACGGTAACCAGCAGGAACAGTATATAGAGCGCCCAAATAGTTGTCGCACCCGTCTCAGCATTTATGATTGTGAGGAAAACCATCCCAGACACGCTCACGGCTAGGAATAGCGTATTTTGGACTGAATGTTTCTTAACAATAATCGGAATAAACTTTACAAAAATTCCTACGACTAACAACGCTCCGGCGACTAGAAACTCATTAATGAGAGCCCCTTTCATACCGAAATATCTCACCATAAAAGATAATCCAGTACCTGCCACAATTACTCCTGTTGCCATTTCAAACAGGCGCAATCGGTCGCTGTCCAAACTGTCGGTTTCCCGAAGAACAAGTGACGTCCCCCTTCTATCAAGAAATAAACCGTAATTTCGCGATGCTAAAAACAGTGTTACCACAGGAAAGATCATTGAGATAATCGTCACTTTGGGAAATGATTCTTTCCCGAGAATGTTGGGTATAACATCCGTAATCACTCCCGACAAAATCGGAAGCGGTAGGGATAATACAAGAAATGTCGCTTGTCGCTTCAGAAGGGTGCGCGGTTCGAGCTTTCTCCACCAACGAAGAGTGAATACGAGGCATAAAAACGAAAATCCGATGGTGTAAAAGTTTAGCCACACTTTTCCAGTATCGAGGGGGAGTGTGTTGACCCAACCGAAAACGGTCCGCACCATCTTGTACTGTTTCATTCCAATAAATCCAAATGGAGCAAACAAGATAATATTCACGACGGCGGGAAAATATATTAGGACGAGCGTGACCCATTTATTTAACCGACTTTCAGTTTTAGTGAGAACAAGAATAAAATGTAGCAACACACTGAAAAATACACCCCAACCGAAAACAGAGGTACATCTCCAAAAAGCGCTCGACTCCGCCGTTGCCGCCGAGTTTGAAATGGAATACGCAAAAGACCAAATGGCCATTGAACTTGTTAGTGAAAGAAAAAGCCTGTTGATTTTGCTCGTTGCGTTGGTAACAACAATATAAGAACCAAAAACCGCATAAAAATAACCGAAAATGTAAAAAATAACTGATAAGACGAAGTCATATTTCATGATTATGACCTCGCAAAAAAAGAGTTACATTTTTTTTCATTGTCATCTTACCCTGCATCTTTTCACCTTTCAAGCACATCCGGCTCCGGCATGCGAATCAGACACTACATCTCACGGGGTGTACAGTTATCGAAGAGGTAGTTGTGGATGGGGAAATCCCTTCAGAGCATTTACATAACTACAATATTTTTGCCTAATGCTTTTCCTTTGTACATAAGACGATCACTCGTTTCGATGCTCTGCTTTATATTTTGAGGATCCAGAGAACAAACGCCGATTGTTACAGTGACGTTTGAAGTTATGTCATTAATTTCAAGATTCCCCAATTCTAGTTTGCCGCGTAGTTTATCTAAAAGACGATAGGCGGTAGAGACATCAACATCTTTTAGCAAAATGAGAAATTCTTCCCCGCCCCAGCGAAACACGACGTCTGTTTTACGCAAGCTTGATGTAATAGAATCGCTGATGTACTTTAAAACATCATCGCCAAATTCGTGTCCGTAGGTATCGTTGAGCAGTTTGAAATCGTCAATATCAAGCATGGCGACGCACCAAAACTGCTCAATCTGACCTGCTCTCAACTTCTCAAAAAACGTGACTGCATACCTTCGGTTGAAAAGACCGGTGAGCGGATCCGTGTTGGCCTCTCCTTTACTTCTTTCCAATTCTTCTCGGTTAAATTTTATGATGGCATCCCAAATGGAATTTCCTATGGTTAGTTGGATGATGGTACCGAAAAATGCCAAATGAATATTGAACATGGCAAGCGCAGCGGTGGCATGCCCGATGTCGTAAAGCGGCGTTAAATGGAAGTTAATAATGACGAGAGCGACCATGCTTGCCCAAAGAACGCCAAGCACAAGAGCGCGAACGCGACCGCTTGCATATGGGATGATGAGTTGCATCATAACTGTAACGAGCAGATATACGATGACGAGATTTCGTGTGCCGACGCAGATTGCGGTCGCAAGGACATGAATGATAACTGTCACGGAAAGCAAAAGCCCAAACGGCAAGTAATAACCTCTTTCAACTAGCCAAAAAAATAGTAAATCAAACAGAAAACCTGCTAATGAGACGAAAAACAAGGGCATCATATTGATGGCAAGGTGAAAGACAAAAAGGAAAAAATGCATTGAAATCGCAAAAGTACATGCGATAAACGAAATCAAATACAAATATTTCTCGTCGTCATTAGCGAACTCGTGGCGCGACAAACGACCGTATAAAAATGTCTCCAATTGTTTTCTCATGCTACTAAAACTCTGATTTTTATCAAAAAATAATACTTAAAAAATTTTATCCTAGTGCATTGTAATCGTGCGCATATTCTTTGTCAACGCCTTACTCGCGAATACCGCCCTTTCGCACAAAATTCTCTCACTCTGACCAAATCCCGACTAACCCATTGACGTCGAAAAACGCGTTTAATTAGGACGCTGTCGGATGAAACGATATGTTCGGAGACCCTAAAAAAGGGGGCAGTCGTGCGACCGCCCCCGCTATTTTGCGACTTTAGCCAGCCTTCCCAGGCAAGCCTTAGTCATTTGTTATGAGACCGTCCTATTAGGCAACCTTCTCAGCACGGTGGAAGAAGAAGTAGCCGAAAGAGGTGTACTCGACGTTCTTCAGAGCGCCGCTTCTGCAGTAAATATTGGTGTAGTAGTAGAGCGGGCTAACCGTGAAGCCGCCCTCGTCGAAGTGCAGCTTTTCGGCATCGGTCAGGAACTTGTCGCGATCTTTGCCACCGGGCAGCTCCTTGGCGCTGTTGATCAGCTTCGTGTAATCGTCGCTTGCCCAGCGGCCGTAGTTGTACGAGTTACCCGTTGCGAGAAGCTCGAGGAATGTAATAGGATCATTGTAGTCCGCAATCCAACCCAAGCGTGCCACGTCGAACTCACCTTCGCCCAGACCGGCTGTGTAGACGTTCCAGTCTTGGTTCGCCAACGTAATTTTCACGCCTAGGACGGAATCCCAGTCACTCTGCAGAGCCTCAGCGATAACCTTGTGGGCTTCGCTCGTATTGAAGTTGTAAACCAGTGTCGTATTCGGATCCCAAGCGCCTTCTTCAACTGCCTGATTGTAGAGGAACTGGGCCAGCTCGGTACGCCCTTCATAGTCACTGAGGTCATATTCGGGGTATTTCGCCTGGAGTTGATTAAACATGACATTGGGGCGTTTTTCGGCCCAGTCATCGCCTTCGCTGTCGACAATACCGCTAGGCACGAAGCCGGTAGCCGCAGTCTGTCCACCCTGTGTCACGCTTTCCACGAGGTAGTCGCGGTCAACACTGAGAGCCAGAGCGGCACGGACACGCCAATCCTTGATCCTCTCCGTGTTGAGGTAAGTGTAGTACGTACCGACGTACGGAGCGATAAAGGCATCACCGCTCGCCTGCAGGTCTTCGATCCTGTCAAGGGGCGGGCTGTCAAAGAAGTCATACACGCCGCTCTCATAGGCTGACAGCATCGCTGTCGCGCTATCGCTCAGCCACCAGGTCAAAGTGATGTCCGACACATTAGCTGCATCGTAGTATTTCTCGTTGGGAGCCATCTTGATATAGCTGTCATGGACCCACTCTGTCAAGACAAAGGCACCGTTGCCGACCATGTTACCGGGATCGGTCCAAGCGGCGCCATGCTTATCGATGACGTCCTTACGCAGAGGCATCAGGGCCGAGAAAGCGCAGAGCTCGACGAAATAGGGACATTCAGCCTCTAAGGTAATCTCCAAGGTCTTGTCGTCTTTGGCAACGATGCCGAGCTCGGAAGGATCGGCTTCCTCTGCCTGAATCTTCGCGGCGTTCAGAACAATACCGTCTAGGATGTAACCATAGTCGGCGGCCAGAGCAGGATCGACGATGCGCTTCCAGGAATACTCGAAGTCACCGGCCTTGACGGGCTCGCCGTCCGACCAGAAGATGTTGTCACGCAACTTGAAGGTATACACCGGCTGCCCCGCGTCATTTTTGGTGGCTTCGTAGCTTGCCGCTTGACCAAAGTCAATGGCGGTATCTTTCATTTCGCCGTCCGCGCCGACGGTTTCGCCGGTCGCCACGTACTTCATCAGACCCTCAAATGTATGCTGCGTATAGGTAGCCCCGTCAACGCTGCTTACCATGTTCGGATCCAGAGTTTCCGGCTCGGATGCGATACAGAGGTTGATGTTCGTTGGACTCGTATCAACGTCCGGCGGTTCGGTCGTATCAACCGGATCTTCGCTGCCGGCTGGTTCAGAACCCGAAGGTTCCGGTTTGCTGCCACCATCACAGCCTGCAATAAGCAGGAAGGCCATGATGAGAGCTAGCAAAAGAGCAAGTTTTCTTTTCATTTTCTTTCCTCCATTTTTGTTTTACCGGGCCGTAGTCCGATAATATTCGAATGTTCTTTATCATCACCGGGCGGTTTCCCGGCAATTACCTATTTCGTTCCGCTGACTTGCGAACCTAACCCAAGAGGTGACAGGCAGCGTAGTGTTGCGGTGCGTGCTCTTTCATTTCCGGACTTGCCTCGCGGCATTTCTCCATCGCATAGGGGCAGCGGCTGTGAAATCTGCAACCCGGGGGCGGATTGATGGGGCTGGGGATATCGCCTTCAAGGAGAATGCGCTCCCGTGCCCTTGTCTTCTCCGGATCCGGTATGGGCACCGCCGACAGCAGGGTCTGAGAATAAGGGTGTAACGGCTGTGAATACAACTCGTAACTTTTTGCCAGTTCCACAACGCTACCCAAGTACATGACGCCGATCCGGTCGGAAATGTGCCGGACCACCGAAATGTCGTGAGCGATGAAGAGGTACGTCAGGCCCATTTCTGCCTGTAAATCCTCCAACGTATTTACAATCTGCGACTGAATCGAAACGTCCAAGGCGGAAACCGGTTCGTCGCAGACGATAAAATCCGGCTCGACAGCCAAAGCACGTGCGATGCCGACTCGCTGTTGTTGCCCGCCAGAAAACTCATGGGGGAAACGGTTGGCATGCTCGGAGTTTAAGCCGACAATGTCCAAGAGCTCGTGAACGCGGTCTGTGTAGGCCCGCCTCTTCAGATCAGGCCGGTGGACAGTTAGAGCCTCACCAATAATCTCACCTACTGTCATCCGTGGATCCAGGGAGGCGGAGGGGTCTTGGAAAATAATCTGCATCTTGCGACGATAGGGCAACATCTTGGGTGCATGGTATTTACTTTCTTCCAACAGGGGGCTACCGTCTTCCGCATAAAGCGGTTCGCCCTGATCATCGAACCGGGGCAAGCTGAGGCCGCCACTGTCATAGATGATGTCGCCGTCAAAGCTGACGCGCCCTCTCGTAGGTTCAGTGAGACGCAGGATGCATCGGCCAAGAGTCGTCTTGCCGCAACCTGACTCGCCAACAATACCCAGTGTTTCGCCTCTATAAATAGAAAGAGAGACGTTCTCGACCGCCTGAACGTAGCGCCGTTTCCTACCGCCACCGCCTATGGGGAAATACTTGTATAGGCAGTCTACCCTAAGCAGGGGCTTCTTCTCTGTCATTAGGCGCCCTCCTTCAGCATCATCTTCACGTGCAACCAGCAGCTCGCTGTATGATCTCCCTCACCTACCAGCATGGTCGGAGGATTCTCTTTCAGGCAGACCTTCATGCATTCACTGCAGCGAGGTGCAAACTTACAGCCCTTCGGCGGATCAAGGAGGTCAATGGGCGTGCCTTCAATCGGGATGAGGCGTTCTTTCACCTCCAAGTCGACTCGTGGCATGGATCTAAGCAGACCGATCGTGTAGGGATGACGCGGACAGTAAAAGATGTCGTTCACACTGCCCTGCTCTACAATTTCACCGCCGTACATAACGGAGACCCGGTCGCATATCTCAGCCACGACACCCAAATTGTGAGTAATAAAGATAATGGACATATGGGTTTTCTGCTGGATTTCCCGCATCAGCTCCAAGATCTGCGCTTGGATCGTCACGTCGAGAGCCGTCGTGGGTTCATCGGCAATCAGAAGTTTCGGACCGCAGATAAGGGCCATGGCGATCATCGCTCGCTGCCTCATGCCTCCTGAAAATTCGTGTGGATACTGTTTCATCCGGCCGGCGGCATTGTTAATACCTACAAGCTCCAACATCTCGATCGATCTCTCCCGAGCTTCTTTCTTCGTCGCTTGCTTCTCTTTGGTTAAGTAGGCTTCCATGAGCTGGTTGCCAATAGTATAGACGGGATTGAGGCAAGTCATGGGATTTTGGAAAATCATGGACACCTCATTCCCTCTGAAAGCCTGCATCTGCTTCTTGTCATAAGCAAGGATGTTTTCGCCCTCAAAGTGGATACTGCCCCCGATAACCCTTCCCGGCGGCTGCAACAGGCCAATAATTGAATAGGCCTCCACGCTCTTGCCGGAACCGGACTCTCCTACAATTCCCATCACCTCGTTGTAGCCAAGGGAATAACTAATGCCATCCACGGCCTTGACCTCTCCCACCGGCGTAAAGAAGGAAACACGTAAGTCTTTAACTTCCAACAAGTTCTTTTCTTTCATGGTTGCCTCCTACTGCTTAAGTCGGGGATCAAGTGCATCCCGCAAGCCGTCTCCTACCAAGTTAAGTGAAAGAACCAGCACCGTCAGAATGATGGCAGGCGCCATCAAGCGGTACGGGTAGATCGTAATGGTGTCCAAACCGTCTGAACACATGGAGCCCAGACTGGCCATGGGAGCCGACACACCCAATCCTAAGAAAGACAGGAAGGACTCCAAGAAGATAGCGCTGGGAATCTGTAAAGCGGTAGCTACGACGATCTGGCCGATACTGTTAGGCAGCAAGTGCCGTTTAATAATCCTCGCGTTGGACACACCGATGGCTGTGGCTGCCGTGATGAATTCCTGCTCTTTTAGCTGCAGAACCTGACCGCGAACGATACGGGCCATGCCCACCCAGTAAAGCAGGGCAAAGGTAATAAAGATACTGATAATACCGCCACCAAGATCTCCTAGCCGCTGTACAAACGGTGAGGTCGACGAGTCAAACCACGCTTGGAGAGGATTCTTGAGGACAACTTGCAAAAGCAGGACGATGAGGACATCAGGCACAGAATAAATGACGTCGACGACGCGCATCATGACGAAGTCCACTTTGCCGCCGGCAAGGCCGGAAATAGATCCGTACGTCGCACCGATAACGAGGACGATCAAGGCGGCCGTTATACCCACTGTAAGAGAGACACGCCCGCCATACATCGTTCTGGCCATAATGTCCCTACCGGCAGTATCCGTGCCGAAGACGTGGGGGAAGATTTTCTTTACCACCTTGATCTCATTCGCTGTATCGGAGGGTGCCCCCGTGGTATAGGCGAGTGGCTTTGTTTTAGTATAGGTACCGGCTTTCAAATTCTTGTCCGTCAGGATCGACAGGACTTCCGGCTGATCCAAGTCAACGACGATGGAAGCCTTTGCCAGATTCTTGTCCAAGCTGAAAGAGTAAGTCTCACCCTTGAAGTTGAAGTAGTAGTCTCCCGCCCTCAATGCCGTCAGAGATCCCGGCTGCAAGAGCGTAGCATAGACAGCATCGACGCCACTTTTCAGGAGACCGTCGACCGCCTTTTCATCTTCCGAATTATCCATCGGTGACAGTTTGGCCGACGTCCTGTACTGACTGGAGTAGTCATAGGGTATGAGCATAGGTCCAACAAAGGTAAAAAGGACAATGATAAAGAAAACAAAGAGCGCAACCATCGAGACGGTATTTTCCCTGAAGCGTCGGAAAGCATCGCGCCAGTAAGACACAGATTTGCGCCGCTGGATGACACTTTCCTTCTCTTCTTCATCGGCAAGCTGGAAGTCAGCCTCTGTTAGCTTCTTTGCCGCCTCAATCTGCTCCGGTCCGACGTGGAAGAAGCTTGGCATGAACTTTGCCTTATTCTTGTCTGCCATACTAGCTCTCCCCCTTTACCAGCTTGATACGCGGGTCTACCGCCTTATAGAGAATGTCAACAGCAAAATTCATCAGAATAACCAGAGCCGCCAAAACGATGGTCGTAGCCATGATAATGGGATAGTCACGATTCGTAATGCTGTTAATAAAGTACTTGCCCAAGCCCGGAATACCGAACGTCGTCTCAACGACGAAACTGCCCGTTATAATGCCTGCGGTTAACGGACCCAGATAGGTAACAACGGGGATGAGAGAATTACGCAGGGCATGCTTAAAAATGATCTTGACCGTGCCTAACCCCTTGGCACGCGCCGTGCGGATATAGTCTTGGTTGATGACATCCAGCATACTGGTGCGCGTCAGCTTGGCAATATAACATGTCGGATAGAGAGAGAGAGCCATCACGGGCATAATGTAAGAGGTTGCACTATCCAAGCTGCCCGACACCACAGGTAGCCAGCCCAGCTTGACACCAAAGAAAATCAAGAGCATTGAGGAGACAACGAAAGCGGGTACAGCCACGCCGAAAGTAGTAAAGACACGCAAAAGGTTGTCGAGCCAGCGCCCTCTATAGTAGGCTGCCAAAGAACCCAGCGCGATACCGGTAATGACAGCCACAACTAACGCGACGAAACCGATCCTCATCGAGAGTTTAAACTTACCCTGCTCAAAGATGATAATTTTTACCGGCGTGTCCTGCTGCATCTTCAAGGATACGCCCAAGTCGCCCTTCATAAAATTAAGCAGGTAGTTCTTGAACTGGACAATGAGGGGTTTATCCAAGCCGTACCTCGCCTCCGCTTTAGCGATCTGATCCGGTGTAGATTTTTCCGTTAAAAACGGGCTGCCCGGCACGGCATTCATCAGGAAAAAAGTAATGGTTGCTACCAGCAGGATCGTGAGCAGAGCCACAACACCGCGTTTTAGAGCATATGACAGCACTTCAACCTCCAATTACTTCGGCAAAGGTCGCTAACAGCAACCAGCTATTCTACACATGCAGATGAGTGTATATAAACCACATCTAATCATGCATAAAACCATAACGCTCCGAAGATTTAAAGAAAAGATTAGGTGAATCATCTATCTTCGTCAAACTGCATTACGTATAAAATAATAGCATACATACGTAGAAATTCTTGTCATTATTAATGCATTTACGCTATATTCTGCCTCCGATTGATGATCTAGCAGAGAAAACACGAGGAATTACATTGTTTCCGTTTCGGGGGAAAATATCGAGTCGCTTACTCGCATCAGGCGATAAGCAACAAAACGATCCTGACTTGACAGACTCGAGGAGTCTGTCTTGTTATTATTGTGTCACCACCGGAACGGATTGACAGAAATCATCTGGAGGACGTTGATAATGATGAATCGCACTGAAAACATAGAGCTTGCAGTACTGTGCTTGATCTATGACGAGACAAAATATCTCTTGCAAGACCGTATGCGAGATGACTGGAAAGGCTACGTATTGCCCGGCGGTCACATTGAACAGGGGGAATCTATTGTCGACGCGGTCGTCCGAGAGATTAAAGAGGAAACGGGGCTTACGATCTTGAATCCGACATTATGCGGGGTCAAACAATTTCCAATTATGGATGGAGATTACAAAAACGGCAGGTATCTCGTATTTCTCTTCAAGACAAGTGAATATGAGGGAGAACTAACTTCCTCTGAAGAGGGGTTCATGCATTGGGTTGAACATGAGGATTTGTACAAGGTCAATCTTGTAGAAGACTTTGATGATTTAATTGACGTGATGATGAACGAGAAACTTAACGAATTCCAATACGTCGTAAAAGATGGAGAATGGACTGTCGTAAAAAAGTAAAATTCGCTTTTAGATTTTTGCCGATTCGGGCGGCAGGTAACTTAGAAAACACTCGCTACTTGCCGCCCCGCAATTTTTCCCTACGGATTGCCGCTGTTGATCACAGGTTGGGCGTCGCGATTGCCGCACAATACCACCAGAAGGTTGGATACCATGGCTGCCTTCTGCTCTTCATTCAGTTTTACGTCCTCATTTTCGGAAAGTTTTTCCAAGGCCATCTGAACCATTCCGACAGCTCCATCCACGATCAGTTTTCTGGCATCTACGATGGCGCTTGCCTGTTGCCGTTGTAACATGACGGCGGCAATCTCCTTCGCATAGGCCAAGTAAGTGATCCGCGCTTCAAGGATCTCGAGACCTGCATCGTATACCTTGCTCTGAATCTCTTCTTTGATGCGCCTGGCAACTTCCTCACTCGAACCGCGCAGGCTTCCTTCATCCGGTTCGCCATCGCCTGTCGTATCGACGTTGGGCGCCACGTCGTAAGGATAGATACGCACAATGTTACGGAGAGCGCTGTCACACTGCAAAGAGAGATACTCCTTGTAATTATCGACGTTGAAAACCGCCTTTGCCGTATCGACGACCCGCCAGATAACGGCGATACCGATTTCAACCGGATTGCCCAAACAATCGTTTACCTTCTGCACCGAATTATTTAATGTCATAGCCTTGAGGGAAATACGTTTCCCCGCTGCGTCTATTTCCGTCTTGGAGCCTTCGCCAGAGATGGTAACTCTTTGCTTGCTCGTCTTCACATCACCGCTTTGGCCAAGTCTCGTTTGGGCAGCGGGATTGACTGCCACCGAGAAAGGATGGATAAAGTAAAAGCCCGCTTCTCTCAAAGTGCCGGTATATTTACCAAACAAAGTTAGCACGAGAGCCTCATTGGGATTTAATACCCTTAACCCGACGAAGGGGAAAACACCGAGAACCATTCCGATGATGCCGAGCGCCATCGGCAGGGCGCCAAGATTGTTTTTGTTTTCCATCAGAATGCCGCCAAACACGAGACATCCTATCGCCACAAGGTACAGCACGATGAACAAAAATAGCATCGGCATACCGGGCGCTGCTTTGAGCTGTTTCTCTTTCATCAAATCCGCCTCCTTTACACATAATTATCTTTAATTTAAGAATAAGCGATAGGGCAGATAGTTTCTGTGGTATTTTGGTATTAGGAAAGTAAATTTTTGTTAAAATTTCTTATTTTTCTGATGCCGCAAGGCCTTTAAACCTTTCCATATCCAGTCTCTTTGATGAGGGAGCATCTAATGACGCACGATCAAATCATTGACATTGCGACCCAAGAGGGCTCTTCCGGCGCATCGGTGATCGACACATCAGCCATTGTGTTTGATCCTTCTTTTCGCTCGTATTGCGAGGAAAACCTTTGTGGTCAATACGGTGTGAATCATGCATGCCCTCCCCACTGTGGCGCACCAGAAGACATGAAACAAGAAATCTTGAAGCACAAGAATGCCCTCGTCATGCAAACGGTTTGGAACATACCGGATTACCGGGATCATGCATCGGTCGAATCCGCGAAAATGAGGCATAAGGATACTTCTAACAGAGTGATTGAGAGACTGGAGCAACATGGCATTCACGGATTACTTGTTGGCGTTTCCTTTTGCTCATTATGTACGCCATGCACAATCAACGAGGGTAAACCGTGTAAATTCCCCGAAAGACGATACTCCTGCATGTCCGCCTATTGTATCTACGTAAAAGACTTAGCCGAAAAATGCAACATGGCCTATGACTGTGAGGGCGTATCATTACCTTTGTTCAGTATGTTTGTATTTGACTGATTTTGGGTAACGGCGTGAGAATCCACCCTCGATTATGAAAAAAATTCTTCCGACGGAAACAGCTCCTCGCAAATCTCCAAGGAATCATCCAAACGAGCAAAAGGTACATAGATTTTACAGTGTTCCGCCATAGGACCAACGCTTAACGCCATGCCCATGCCCATTCTTTTCTTGAGAATGACAGGAATGGCGTTATTCTTTAGAGCCTCAGCCAACATTTCTGCCCACATCAGCTGCTTTTCACAGAGAAAACAAGGATCGTTCGGTAAAGGCTCTCTAACACGTTTGCATCCACAAGCAGGGCAACGATCACCTTCAAAAACAAGCTGACAACTCTCGCAATACAAAAGCGGCATCGTGATCACCTCCTTTTAAAGTATAGGAAAGCGTTGACAGACACGCAAATAATCTTAGCATAGTGACTGTTTCACGTCGTTTATCATCGTCGTTTATCGTCTGTTGAGAATTCTTTGTTTTATCTCTTTGACTCTATTCATGCGGTTTGTCGTGTAAAGAATACCGATGACCATCAAGACCAAGATGAAATCATCGTTAAGGCCTCGAACAAATGAGGCGACATTGCGCCAAGACTCCCCCACTTGGAAAAATGTTACTGATTCAAATTCAGAAAATCGTTGAGCGCTTGGTCAATTTCTGCGTCGCGTCCCGTCATCAGATGGCCGCCATCGGGGAATGTAACGAGTGTGAGGTTGGGGAAGCGGTGCTTTACGTTTTTTACTTTCCCAAAATTTATTTCTTAATATTATTGCAAACATGATAAATATTTTACAAAAAGAAATGATCCATCGTTCTACAATGGAATAAAGCTTGAGACTATCATTGAAGGAGTGCGTATATGAACGGAATCATCTTATATCGATCAAAATATGGTGCCACGAAGAGATATGCCGAATGGCTTTCAGAAGAAACGGGGTTCCCTGTTCTGGACGCCAAGACAGCCAAAATCGAACATGTCATGGAATATGACATTGTCATTTTAGGAGGGGGCGTCTACGCTTCCGGAATCGCCGGGTTATCTTTTCTGAAGAAGCATTTTAATGTTTTGAAAGAAAAGGCTTTGCTTATCTTCTGTGTCGGCGCGTCGCCTTACGATGAGGAAGCACTGCACGTATTAGCTAACAATAATCTCAAAAGTGAGTTATCGGACCTCCCCCTCTTTTACTGTCGCGGAGTTTGGGATCTGCAAAAAATGAGTTTGATCGACCGTACAATGTGCAAGCTGTTGTTTAAAGCGATCGCCAAGAAGGATCCTTCAACGTTAGAAATATGGGAAAGGGCGTTGATTGAGGCAGGAGAGAAAAGTTGTGATTGGACGGACAAAAAATATCTGGCACCGGTCATTGAACACTTGAATCGAAAACCGTAAGACAGGTAGCAGTAGCCGCGGTTGCCTGTTAACGGACACCGGACACGATCGCGGATGTATCGCAGTTTCGCTTTTTCGCCTCTGAAGGAGACATAGGAGATCGCGGATATGATTTTCTTGCAAAGACAACAGGAAGTAAGGTTGTCATTATGATGTATTGCAGAAAAATGCACCCACGGTTATCATTCGTGATCAAAGAATTGATCTCCTGCAAAAGAAGAGATTGAGAAAGTATTTCTGCACGTTTACGATGCAAAAGTTTGCTAGAGTTTCATCGACTATTTGTCAGTTTCATCCCCTGCCTTCGCTGCTTGCTTGGCGCGAGCCAGCTTGTTCGTATTTTCGCTCCCTCTGAAAACGATAAGTTTCCACCAAAGAAATTCACCGACAAAGTTCAAGATCATGGTGGCGGCCTTGATGATGTACTCGTGGATACCGGCACCGGCAGCCAATTGACCAAGCCAAGCCGTCACGGGAATGAAGATGGCGTAAAAAATGCCCACTTTAAGCATGGCGACGGGTACGTTGTTTGCAGATTTGAACGTGTAGCGTCTATTCAAGGTGAAGTTCCAAAGGACGGACAGCACGATGGAGATGACGTGCTTGACGTCGTAGGACCATGCGGTCAGCTTGTCTAACCCAAGAAAAGAGAGAGCTTCGATTCCCCCTGCAGACAGAGAAAGAATCGTAAATTTAATCGCTTGGAACAGAGACTCGCGCGACTTGAGCGGAGCATCCTGAGGTGTGAAAGCGTCCTGCGGTACAAGATTATCTTGTTGGTTCGGATTATCTTGCGGATCCGGATTATTTCGTGGGACCGAATTATCTTGCGGAGACTGTGGCATAGGAGCGTCCTTCCTTTCAGATATCTTGATTCAGATGACGGAATAGGTGTTTGTTCGCGGCATAAAGCTGAATGAACGTGTCGTAGTTGCGATCGTGAACGGCGCGAGAGCTTGGATTCGGCTGATACACGGCATCCGGCCTGATGAGTTCTTCGGCTGCGGCCAAATCACCGATGCGTCCGAGACCTGCCGCCACAACCATAGCGGCTCCGACCGCGCCAACGTTCTGCGGTTCCGGCACCGTCTCGACCGGTAGCTGCAGGACATCGGCGAGAATGCCTGCCGTGACACTGGAAAGAGCTCCGCCGCCAACGAAGCGGACGGTGTCCTCCGTCTTTATCTTTTTACGTATCGTCTCCAAAAACCAACGCATATGGTAGCAGGTGCCTTCTACGACAGAGCGAATCAGTTCCGTCTTGCCCGTTTCCAAGCTGATATTGAAAAAAATACCGCGTGCGTTAGCATCTTCAAAGGGACAGCGATTTCCATGTAACCAAGGCGTGAAGATGACGCCTCCCGAACCCGCCGCCGTTTCGGAAATGACCTTGGACAGGTAGTCGTAGAGACTTTTATATTCGGATCTCGGATCTTCGGAGACATCCATTTTTTCGAGATAGATGTTGATCTCATCTAAGGCTAGATGGTCGCGCACCCATTCAAGACACTTGCCCGCCGTCTCCAACTCCGCAAAGTAGTTGTAGAGACCGGGCTGGACTCCGACGACAGAGGCGATCATGGCCGATGTGTCAACCGTATTTTTCTCCGTCACTGTAGATACCCAGCCCGAAGTACCCATGTAGACGTGTGTCATGCCGGGGCGCACGCAACCGGCGCCCACGCCGATGAGCGCGGCGTCACTGCCGCCGGAAAACACGGGGATGCCCGAGCGAAGTCCAAGCTCTTTCGCAGGCTTCGGAAGAAGAGTGCCCACTTCATCCGTGGAATCGACAATCTCAGGCATGTGATGCGCCGGGATGCCGAGTTTCTTCATCAGGAAGGAACTGAACTCCGGCGGCTCTTGGTTCTTATCCATAATCATGGTGGCGAATGCCGAATCCCTGCTCATGGTAAAGCGCCCGGTCATCTTAGCGACGAGAGCGTCCTTGACGTCGAGCCACTTGTGAGCTCCGGCGTAAACTTCTGGTTCATTTTCCTTTACCCAGATGTACTTCCAGACGGGATCCTTGTCGCTCCCTGCTACCACGCCTGTGTGGTAAAGGCTCTGCAAGAGAAAAGGTATGCCGGCACCGGCAATCTTCGGTCCGCGTCCACTGTGCGCCCTGCGTACGGCGCCCGAACGCTGATCCATGTAGCTCATCGAGGGGCGGACGGGACGGGCAGATTCGTCAAGCAGAACGAGGCTCTGCGCTTGGGCGCAGAAGCTGATCCCTGCAATCCGTGAACACTCCTCCGGTTGTCGTTCCACGATCCGCTTCGTCGTCATACAGAGAGCTTCCCACCACTCCTCCGGATCTTGCTCAGCTCCTCCGTTTGGAAGGATTCGAAGAGAGTAGTCGGCAAAGCACGAATCGAACATTCGTATCGACGCCCCCTCCCGGCTGCCTTCATCCCCTAGTGAAAACAGACACGTTTTGACACCTGTTGTGCCAACGTCATACGTCAGAATGATCATGTCTGCCGACTCCTCCCTTCATTCTCCGGTACTAAAAGAGCACCGTAGAGAAACTTAAGTGTCTCCGAAATGACCTTCTCATCATTTTCTTCCTGATCAATCCAAGGATTGTTGTAAATTTGAAAACGAATTCTGTAATAGTCGCAAGAGTATGCATATTGGAGCGCCATAAAGATGTTGTCCATGGCGAAAGCGGCAAGTCTGGCGTCCAAGTCCTGTCTGACCTCACCCTTTCTCTGTCCCTCTTCAAGCATCCTCGCATAGTGTTTGGCTGTAAAACTCTCAAGACTCTGAGGCACCTTTGCCATGAGTTCGTTGTTGCCGAGCGAAGACATCTCGTGGTAGAGCCGGATCAGCGTCTTATCGTCGCGCGACGTCTTGACCGCCAAGCGCACCAAACACTCAATCTTCTCCGCCACACTCATTTCCTCATCTCTTACCACCTGCCCCGCGTAGTACTCGATGATCGTGGAACCGAACTGCACGATGTAGAGAAAAAGGTTTTCCTTCGTATCGAAGTAATGAAAAAGCGAGCCGACGCTAATCTTCGCCTGTTCAGCAATGTGGTTCGTATTGGCAAGTTCATAGCCGCGTTCAGCAAATTCATTGACGGCGGCGCTTATAATACGCTCTCGCTTCTCCGCCTCCAAACGCAAAAAACTCTCATTGACAAAAGCCTTCATACCGCTCCTCGTCTAATTCCGGACCGGCTACCGCACCGATCATTGAGTGAAGACTCAATGATTATCATGCCCAATACTACCACTTTAACCAAAAAATGACAACAAAATCTTAATGAATTATTGCATTTTTCCATTACTCGTGCTAAATTCGTAACGAGCGACTACTCGATAACAAGGAGGTCTGCATGGTGGACTTAAGCGCCGAAACAGTTAATCGGCAAATAGAAGAATTAGATGAATTAATTAAGAAGCCTATTTATTCTATCGCACCGGATGCTTTGGCGAAGTACGAGGAAGAGTACTTCGGTCAGAAGTGCAAAAAGAGTTATGCCATGCTACAGGAGGCGATCAACTATATCCCGGGTGGTGTCCAGCACAATCTTGCTTTCAACCACCCCTTCCCTCTCGTCTTCACGAAAGCGGAAGGAGCCCATCTCGAGGACTTGGACGGCAACCGCTACTTTGACTTCCTGCAAGCGGGCGGCCCCGTTGTCTTGGGTTCAAACCCGCCCGAGGTCAGAGAAAAAGTCATCGACCTCCTCAATACGTGCGGTCCCTCGACCGGGCTCTTCCACGAATATGAGTACCATATCGCCAAGCTCGTATCGGACCTTATTCCCTCCGTCAAATGGCTACGCCTCCTGAACTCGGGTACAGAAGGATGCATGGTCGCCATCCGCGTCGCGCGACTTGCGACGAAAAAGAAACATATCTTGAAGATGGGTGGCGCCTACCACGGATGGAGCGATCAGCACGCTTATGGTATTCGTATTCCGGGAAGCAAGTTCACGCAAGCTCACGGAGTTCCCCTCTTTATCTTCAAAGGTATTGACGAATTCTTCCCCGGCGACCTCAAATCACTCGAGCGCAAACTACGGCGTAACACCTTGCGCGGCGGCACAGCAGCCGTCATGTTGGAGCCCGTCGGACCTGAGAGCGGCACGAGACCGATCAGCGTCGACTTCGTCAAGGGCGTCGCCGAACTTTGCAAAAAGTACGGCGCCCTACTTATCTTTGATGAGGTCGTCACCGCTTTCCGCCTCTCGCCTCACGGCGCTCAGGTCATCATGGGCATCGAGCCTGACCTAACCGTCTTCGGCAAAGTCATCGGCGGCGGTTATCCCGGAGCAGGAGGCATCGGCGGCAAAGAAGAATATCGCAAGTACCTGGCAGCAGGAATTCAGACCGGTGACAAAGTAAAGAAAGCTCTCGTCGGCGGCACCATGGCGGCGACGCCGCTCTCCGCCTTGGCGGGATACTACACGATCAAGCAGATTTACGAAACGAACGCCTGCGAACGAGCCAACGCCATGGGCGATCGCCTCACGGCAGGTCTGAAGCAACTCATAAAGAAGCACGACCTGCCCTTCGTGGCATTCAATCAAGGCTCCATCTGCCACCTTGAGACCGTCGGAACGATGCACTTCGCCGTCAATTGGAAGAAACCATGGAATATCCCTAAGGTCTTACACGAAACATCTGTCCGAAAGGCGGAAATGGAACACATGGGTGCCGCCTACATGGCGGAAGGGCTTGTGACTCTGGCGGGCAGCAGGCTTTACACAAGCGCAGCTTACACCGAAGAGAAGATCGATCAGGCTCTTGAAGCCTTTGACCGCGTCTTTTCCAATGTGGTCAAACTCGAACAGCAAGGTTGAAACATACAACGCAACAAAGAGCAGTTCCTAACTCGTCATCAGCTCAAAGCAACAGTTTTGGGAGAACAGGATTTAGCCTGACCGCTCGTGGTATGATGTGCTGCAGGGTAAAGGAATATATACATCGCCGTGCTTCTTTCTGCACGGCGTAACAGTTTTCAAACACGTGATCGAACCTAATCTGCAGGGGTGAACTTATGCTACAAAACAAAGAATCTGAGATCCGCCGTATCGTCGTCGATTTGGCGCAACAGTTTTTAGAAATTGGTTTGGTCGTCCGCACATGGGGCAACTTTAGCGGTCGTCTCGATGAAGATACCTTTGTCGTCACCCCATCAGGGCGAGCATACGAAGGTATGGTGCCTTCCGATCTCGTGAAAGTATCAGTTAAGGACGGCTTGCCTCTCGACGAGAATAGCGGGAAACCCTCTTCCGAGTCGCCGATGCATGCCCTAGTCTATAACCGTTTTTCATCTCTAATCGTGGCGGCGCACACGCACCAAATCTACGCCTCCGCCATCTCGTTACTCGATACGGACATCGACGTGCCGGAGAAATGGCAGTCTCTTCTTGGCACGCCCTCAATCCCCCTGAGCGGCTACGGCCCGCCCGGCAGCAAGACTTTACATGGCAACATGGCAGATACGGTTGCCGAAAGCGATGCGAAAGTCATCCTCATGTCGCGGCACGGAGCTTATATCCTCGCAGAAACGGCTGCAGACTGTGTTCGCCTCGCGGAGGACTTGGAGCGCTTCGCCATAGAAGTTTACGAGGAACGACTCGGACGAAAAACGGAGCAACGCGAAGACATCAACTGCGACACCGATGAGGAAGCAAACATCGCGCGGACACTCCGAACCACATCGAGCGAGGCCATCGCCGTGTCGGCAGATGCCGAATTAAAACCGTGGCTTAACCGTCGGCTAAAGCCTTATTTAGATGATTTCGCACAGATCTGCGGCATCAGCGCCGGTCGACGACGCGGTACCGCCAATGTCGTCTTCGACCCTAAGCGTGGTGTCGCCATTTGCTACGGCAAGGATCCTGCAGACGCAAGAAATGTGCGCGCCGTTTTGGAAAAAAATGCCCGCGCCGCCAACATCGGTGAGCTAGCGGGCACGCCGCCACTACCGTGGTTAGAATCTTTGGCCATGCATCTCTTCTATAAGTTTAAGTACTCAAAGCGGGCGTGACGTTTGCACGCTCGACCGTTTCTAATTTGAATCATTGTAATCCATACACTCTACTTCAATCACTGCGAGTAAAATGTGGCGACAATATAAGCGGCAAGGTCTTGGAAAACTACTTATGCATCGAGTCCTTGAAGAATACTCCTCCGTCAGATGGATTCAGGTCAATACCGATATTGCGGACAAAAGGACCAATAGTTTATATCATTCACTTGGCATGAGGACATTAGAACAAGCGGGATTTATCTCTTTCTGCAGATAAAACCCGGTTTGGGGAGAGAAACGACTTTTAAACTGGAGCATGGTACTACGTAGGAGAAGACTCTGAAAACAAATGGCGAATTGAATGAGAAATATCTTGGGGGTGTAACGGCGCAAAAGGAAAAACTAGAAGCAGAAGGACACACGATCATTCAAAAGGGACGGAAGAATATCAGATATTATGTCAAAGACTATGAACATGTTCTCTTTTCTAAATTAAAAAAAATCTGTTTTCTCGTCAACATTGAAAGAATCCACCGCGGTTTAAGTGCGCTACAAAGGATGTTTTGAACTTTATTGGGAGAGGTTGAGCGATGCGGAAGTTAGAAATAATCTATCAGACTCTATACTCTCACTATGGGGATCTTCAGTGGGGAAACACCACACCGCCTTATGAGGTGATTGTTGGTGCAATTCTCACGCAGAATACGTCTTGGACGAATGTAGAAAAAGCAATGGAACGTTTTGAAGGGATTTTATCGCCGGAGCGGATCTTGGACTTGCCCTTAGAAGAGCTTCAGGAAATTATCCGCCCTGCGGGTTTCTTCAGGCAAAAGTCACAGTACCTGAAAGCCGTCACCGAATGGTTTAAAAGCTATGACGGCGATCTCAAATTGATAAAAAGCCTTCCCCTACCGGACATCCGTTCCGAACTTTTACGAGTTCGGGGCATCGGCAATGAGACGGCGGACTCGATTCTTCTTTATGCTTTTGGCTTTCCGAGCTTTGTGGTTGATGCCTACACAATGAGATTTTTCAGACGTTTCCCAGTTGAAGCCGGGAAGACTTATATGGAAGTCAAGAATTTTTGCGAAACTGAGCTTCCTCAAGAAGTAGAACTCTATGGTCTTTTTCATGCCCTGATTGTGCATAACTGTAAGGAGCACTGCAAAAAGAAAATGGCCTGCACAGGTTGTCCACTCGAAGAGCTATGCGAGAAGATCGATTCATAAGCCCTTTAGATTGAAATGGAGGAAAGCTATCGATAATGATTAGTCCAGAACAATACTATGAAGAACACTTAAAGGGAAAAACCGTCCAGGAAATTCGATTTTCTACCGGCGGCTATTTTGGAGGCTATGAAACGAAAACGGTTACTTTTGACGAGAAACATTTGTATATGGAAAGCAGCTTTTCTACTCATCCGTATAAAAAAGACAACGTGGAAAAAACGAAAGACTCATTGCATTGTTTTTGAATTGCTTGCCTTTTCATTATGAAATTCTAGGACGAGGAGTACAGAAATCTCTAAAATCACTTGCCCTTTCTAGAGATAAAGATCATTTTTCCATCCCTCGAAACCCTGATATAATCAAACTAACTCCACCAAGTGTGCGAACGAAAAGAGATAATCTGAAAAAGTTTCCGTTGAGGCCTTAAGAGTGGGAGGCAGAATAATGAATTTATTCAGAATCGCCCTAAGAACGCTAGGTACGCCTGAAACCAATTACGATCCGCCATATCTTTTATTCTTTGTCATTTTCATTATTTTTCTGGCATCTCTTGCGATAGTCATTTTGATGACTATCGTTTATTGGAAACTGTTCAAGAAAGCCGGAGAAAAAGGTTGGAAAGCCTTAATCCCTATCTATGGGGAATGGATGTAATACAAAATTACACTGAATAATCCTGATCTTCTTTTCGTTCTATCTTTGATTCCCGGTATTGGATTGATTCCAATCATTTACGTTAATTATAAGTTTGCCTATAGATTTTCAAGAGATGGTGGAATAGGGGTTTTATACTGTTTGTTTCCACTCATTGTTGGACCAATGCTTGCTTTTGGCAGTAAATATGTATACACCCCACCCTCAAATTGACGACGCCCTGCATGTGAAGCAGGTGCTCTCCCGGCTGAGCTAAAATCCCGAGTCTGGTGACCCGTACGAGAATTAACGACGAAAAGCCGACGTAAAAATTTGCGTCGGCTTTTCGTCGGTTTCGTGGTATAATCGATCAGGGGTGATAACGATGAAAGAAAGCAAGATCTTAGAGTTTAAAGAAATAGTCGATAACACATTTTTAAAAACAGTATCCGCCTTTGCTAATTTTAATACCGGCCAAATTATTTTCGGTGTCAACGATCATGGGGAGGCAGTAGGGATAGAGAATCCTGACGCCGTTTGCCTTAATATCGAAAATAAAATAAACGACTCGATAAAACCTAAGCCTGATTTTTCATTCAGCATTAATAGGAACACTAACTTAATCACTTTAACGGTGAATGAAGGGATCTTTAAGCCTTATCTGTATAGAGGAAAGGCTTATAGAAGAAGCGGCACCTCAACAGTTGAAGTTGACCAAATTGAGCTTAAAAGGCTGATTCTATTAGGAGAAAATCTATATTTTGAGAAACTCCCCATCGATGACAAAGAGCTCAGTTTTCAGTATCTCTTTTCAGAACTTAGGGAGAAGTTAGCTATTGGGGATTGTACAAAAGATGTTCTCAAAACTTTAGGGTTATTGAACACTGACGATAAATATAACAATGCTGCTGCCCTGCTGTCAGATAAAAACACATTTCCCGGAATTGACATTATTAAGTTCGGCTCCACTATAAATGACATCATGTATAGAGACACCATCAACAATGTATCTGTTTTGGAACAATTTAATCGTGCTGAAGAAATATATAGAAACTACTACATGGTAGAAAAAATACAGGGGATGAGAAGAGAAGAAATTTATTTAGTTCCCTTAGAAGCTTTTAGGGAAACCGTTGCAAATGCATTAGTACATAGAACATGGGATATTGGCGCAAATATAAGAATTGCGATGTATGACGATCAAATTGAGGTGTATTCACCGGGTGGTTTACCTGCAGGTTTAAGTGAAGAAGAGTACCTAAACGGGTTTGTATCCAATCTAAGGAACCCAATCATAGCAAATGTATTTTTCAGATTAGGGATTATCGAGAAGTTTGGAACCGGCATCATGAGGATTAAAGAATCTTACAGGGGTATAAATCATCAGCCCGCATTTAATGTTCAGGAAAATAGCGTTGTGACTGTTTTACCCTGTGTAACAAAACGTGTCGCGTTAACAATGGATGAGCAGGAAATTCTGAAGCATTTTTCCAACGGTATGATTCTAGCGAGTAGCGATCTGTCATCAGCGACAGGTTTTGGTAAGGATAAAGTCGTCAGTCTGTTAAATGAACTGATTGAAAAAAGATACGTAAAGAAGATAGGAGCAGGAAGAGGCACAAAGTATAAATCAATTTGATCGGTCAATGACTTGCGAATAAATTCCGAACGAGTCATATTCCGTTCTGCTGCTTTTCGATCAAGCTGTTTCAGTTCTTCCGGTGTCAACCGAACAGCGACTCAGGAAGTGCTTGGTGTCCGCCTCGCGGTACTCCTCCATCGCTCCCAGAATCTCTCGGTTGGGCGCGGATTCCTCCCATGACGGCTCAAAGTCTTCTGCTAGAGGTGCCCCTACCTTTGTTTCATTTGAGGCAGACAGACGGAACGGCGTCGACTCTACAAGAAGCAACACCGTCAAGAACTTTATTCCCTTACGTATCCTTATATCCTCCCTAAAGAAATCGTTGCAATTATGGTCGTGCGACGGGACTATTTCAGCGCCTTTGCAAGGTATACTATATTAAACTCGAGTTGTTTGAATAATGAAAGGAAGGAGCGCATGATGGAAAACTACCTGATTATGAGCGAAAATCTTATCGTAGCTAAGGTGATTGATGGAAACATTCACATCCTAGATGATTCGCGTGTCCCCTTCTACTTCAAACGTCATGATGATTTCAGAGGATGGCTGCGCCAACGCGCGATTGATGACTCGCGTGTCAATTCGCGACTTCTCAAGAAAGCTCTTCGCCTTCAGCAGACGGACGATATCTCTACAGCGCTGCATTTTAACGCAGCGACGATCACCGATACGTATTGGGTTAAGTCGGAAGACTCTACTCTTACGTACGAAGACATTAAATTCAAAAGCAATACCTTTGACAATCTGGCGCTGACAGGAGATGTCAACTCATTCAATCAGAAACCGTCCCGGACTCCGGAACTCACTAACATTGGAAGTTATGAAAAATGTTGGCGGCTTGAAAATGGCGCATGGTGGCTGTACAAAGTAGGTGCGATCGAAGAACGATTCACGGAAATGTTGGCATACTATCTGGCACTAGAGCTAAACATTCCCATCGCACGGTATGAGATAGCGAATGGCTATATACGCAGCAAAGATTTTACTGACGGAGCATTAGTTAACTATGAACCTGCTGCAAGTATCATTGGCGATTGTGCCGACTATCTTGAAATCTATGACGCCATTCAAGTAATATCGCCGATCCTTGCGGACTCATTCGTCCAGATGGTTTACTTTGATGCGCTCATCTTTAACATGGACAGACACGGCATGAACTATGGGTTTCTCCGCAATGTGGCAACTGGCGAGATTATAGGCGCAGCGCCTCTGTTCGATCACAACATTGCCCTCATCTCCCGCGGCTACCCTGCGAGTACCGCCCGTCAAAGAGATCTTCTGATCGAAGACTTCATAGAGCTTCTACAGAACAAGGATACAGGCTTTGATATTCCGGTACTAACCAAATCGATGGTCAACAGGGCAATCTCACGAGTTGGGATAGACCTGGAACGCTCTCAGGAGCTATCCGTCGCACCCTATGACTTTATCCGGGAGTTTGTTATGAACGGGCAAAATCGAATTGTTAGCGAACTTTCGCAAACTAATACGAAAACAGAAAGAGACGAAGATTTTGAGAGGTAGTGAACCGCTTCACTAGTAAATCATTTTCGGTAGACGCCGGAGAAGTTTTTTGTTGACTCCGGTTGCATAGAAATTAAAAAACTTATGAAGCGAAGAACCGGACACGTCAAATTTGGCGTGTTTAATTTTAAGAAAAAGCCGGAGAGAGAAATCTCAAAACCAACGAAACTTGACAAACTCTCCGGCTTTTCTATTATCGAGAACACGTTTTATAACGCGTTAACGATGTTTGAATGTCGTCTTTGTTGGGATTTGCCGGAGGCTGACTAGACAACGTTCCTTACCTCACTCTCGACGATGTTAAAGCGAAGAAATTCAGGGATAGCATTTGCCAAGGCTTCTTTCTTCACTTCGTCACTCTTTGTGGAAGAGGAAAATGCAATGATGCTAGAAGGAAAGAGCGTCTCCGACAACCTATGTTTCCTCAGATTATCGTAATCTGAACAAAGCATCACATCATTCACTCGGCTAACGTAATCGACCATGGCTAGCATATATAGACTCTCCGGATACCATTTTTTCTCAAAATAATCGCGAATGATCTCGCTCTCTATTGTCTGGCGAATGAACTCAATGTCGCCAAGGTGATTTAGCCGATGACAGAGTGACTCTTGAACAACTCAAAGGAAGGGCGTTCTTCGTAACAGGGCGCAAGAAGCGCTTCCATCGTGACGCCAAGCTCCAATGCAAGCCGGTATACCGTATCAGCATTACAGTATTTAAGATTAGTCTTCCCGTTACAAATGTCATTTACCGTTGTATAAGGCACCTTGCTGTTCTTAGCTAATCGATACTTTGACATGTTTTGTTGGCTCAACAAATCATTAATAATCAAGATGCGCTCCCTCCTTCGACCTTTTGAAGCTATTATCACGGTATACCGTTATAAAGTCAAGAAAGATTATGCAGATTGAATCGAAACGAAATCGATAAATTCTTTGCCTGTCAGCGCAATCTCCTCGTATCTAAAAGCTTCGTCTTACAAGAAAATTCAAGCCAATGACTTCAAATTACTCCCGACTACTTATACTTTCTCACAATGACGATGCCCACACACAGAATCAATACGGATACAGCAATCCATAACCACGCGGATGTGTTTCCTTTGACAGGTTCCATCCAATCCATGCCGGAATTGAAGTCTCCGCCGGGCATTGGGCTATTGTTGCGGGAAGGGCGAATCGTGTTACCTTCAGTTGTATTCTCAATCGGAGGATCCTGCTCAAAAGGGTTCACTTCTTCTGTCGGATCATTTCTTTCCTGTTGTCCGGGGAAATTGGGCATTGGTCTTTGTTCAGTGTTTCCTCCGGGCATCTCTGAAGGATTAAAACCGCCAGGAATTCCGGGCATTTCCGGCATGTCGCCTCCCCTTCCCATAGAACCCATTTTGGACAGCGTGAGACCGGACGCATCGGCGTAATTCATGTTTTCACTTGTCTTATCGTTTACAATTTGGGCACGTATGCTTTCTGTTCGCAGTGCACAGAACTGTCGCAGAGTTTCTACACCGGCTTCAAATTCGCTGTAGTCATAAAATGCTGTCGGATCTTTTTCCACATAGGATTTTATTAACGAATAAGCGTTATCGATACTGCTCATGATATCCACAGAATTCAAAAACTCAGCGAATGACTGATGGTAGAGTTCCGTGTATTTCTCATTTGCAACGATCCAGTTCCACATAGGACGGTCATCAGATGAAGCACCGGAGATAGGAGAATCGATGGGCGTATTGACCGTGCTCTGTGCGTTACCGCCTTGGAAAGTGCCGAATGCCAGATTATAATCCCAAGGAATCATGACCATCTGCCCATTTTTCTCATACAGATAATAATTATGAATCATGGATCCGGTGTAACTATCTCCATTGCAGACGTAGTTATGTACGACAAAAAATCGGATAACCTGATCAATATCGACGACCGATTCAATCTCTTCGCCCCGGGTCAGCCTTTTCAATGATTCGATCAGGCGTGTCTGATCGGCCTTGTTGATGTCGGTCTTGGCGTTGTTCCAGATGTTAGGGTAACTGTCAATATTGTCGTCAATGTACTGAAGTTTAACATCGGACGAACCCATCCCTCTGCCAAAACCGCCTTTTCCACCCTGCGTGTTTCCCGTATCAGGCACAAAACCGCCCGGCATAGTCGGCATCTGTGGCCTCTTATTTGCCTTGTCAAATATGTCGGTTTTTTCTGCTGATTTGTCACGATTGAAAAAAATATTTATATCGAAATCCTTACCGAATCCTCGACCGCCACCGAAGTCCATACTGTCAGGCTTATACAACGCACCGTAGTTTGAACCGTAATTCCGCTCAAGAAAGGACTCTTCGACGCCTTCTACCGCCAGATATAGTCCCCAATCCTCACCGTTGACTGTGATATACACGAAACTGCACAATGGAGCATGGACACCGAACTCATTCATCATGGTGTAAGTCAGATAATCCTTCATCATCGTCGTGTCATGAATCATATTATTTAGATTCAGCTTATCAAGCCCATGATAGGTAAGGGTGCTGTCATAGTGGTCGAATTCGATTTTGAAACTGTATCGTTCACTGTTCATAGATGCCACACTGGAAAGCGAGGTATTACCTTTTCCGCGAATACCTATGTTTTTGTAAGCTTCACCGTCAATGACAACGTTTGCCAGATAGTAATCCTCACTCGTGGCGTCAGCGATGAACTCATCCCAGTTATTCATGACAATATCAATAGTATGAACACGTGTATTGTCAAACAAACGGTTTTCATATCCCATTGCGCGTGTCATCTTTTCGATGCCCAATGCAGCTCCCTGATCCATAAACAAGATGGCAATTGCTACTATCAGTATCGAGACAATCCAAGCTATTGTGTCAAAATGTTTGCTGCCTGACATCGCGTCACCCCATGTAATCACCGTTATAGGAGACAAGCACGGCGCTATTTACACCGGGCATTTCAGAGAGAATGTTTATAAAGTCGGTATCATCCTCCTTTAGACGAACTTCGATATTCATTTCGATCGCACCTTTAACAGCGGTTTTGCTCTTAACCGTGCTTCGGATGACGCTTTTTGCAAGGAAATCCTTTACTTTAACTTCCGTATCGTGATTGACACAATTCAGTACAAGCATGTAAGGATGAGTGTTCGACTTTTTATTGACAAATACAAGTAAGATCAACCCGATGGAGATGCTGCCGATAATCGCCAGAGGAATCATACCGGCCGCAAGAATAATGCCCGCTCCAATAGCCCAGAACAAAAACGCAATGTCCAACGGATCTTTTATGGCAGTGCGGAATCGAACGATCGAGAGTGCTCCTACCATGCCAAGTGACAGAACCACGTTGGAGGTTACGGCAAGAATGACGATGGAGGTGATCATCGTCAGAGCGATCAATGTGGTGCCGAAGCCGGATGAATACATCACACCGCGGTAAGTCTTCTTGTAGATGAGAAAAATAAACAGACCGACGCCGAAGGACAGCACAATGGTCAGCAGCATATCGAGGATGCTGATGGACGTTACGTTTTCCAGAAAACTGGACTTAAAAATATCTTTGAAACTCATTAGAAAAATCTCCTTTTTAATGTGTTGTTAATCGTACATACGTGAAGCGGCGTATTTTGAGAAAGCCGCGCTTCTCCTGCCGTCAAGCTGTATGGCGTCTCGAATGACAGAGGGCAGATAGTTGTCCCACTTTACTTCAAGAATGCATGGGGAATCTTTGATAGGGATCGTCACACAAGAAGGATTTAAGAAATCCGTGCATCTCATCCCGGTGCGGATGTTGTAATCCAGTGTTACTCTTACATTGCCGGGATCAAAAACGAAGGGTTCGCGCGTATAATCCACGATGACTTTTGCTTTCAGCCCTTCGCTAACCATGCGTGAATAAAGGCAGCGGATCACCTCGTTCACGCTGTCCGACATCCAGCCTATATCCCCGTCCGCAATCGCTTGTGCCTGCTCCGGGTTTATCACTGCTGAGTTTTTACAACCAAGATCGCCATATTTAAATTTGCGTTGCAGTACGATCATGGACGTGTCATTGTTGTACAGACGTATCCGGTATTTTTCACGAATATTCACGCCGTCCAGCTTTTCCCTAAGTGATTTATCCGCAAGACTATCAAAATACAAACTGCGGACTTCATACTGTCCATTCACGGCATGAACATCCGGTTTCATCACTACGCGCAGTCTTTGTCGGAGGATCAGCATATCGTGTAGGCTGATTTCATGTTTTACTTCATGTCTGAATTGCAATGGCATCAACTCCTTCCAATGCCATTACTATAAAAAACGAACCTATGAATTACATAAGAAAAACCTTCTCGAAAAAGACGAACGCGCGAAGGTTTACGATTGTTAAATTGAATTCTAGAAACTGACAATAAAACGGATGTTTTCAGCGGGGGTATATTCAGCAGTCAGCTTTCCGCTGAATTTCTCGCAAATAGCTCGTGCAGCGGATAATCCGATGCCATATCCGGAAAATTCCGCACTCTGTGTCCGTGCGGAATCTCCCCGGTAAAATCGTTCAAACAATCTCTCGGGATCAATCTCAAGGGATGGATCGCAAGGATTTTCTTGGGTGATTTGAATGTGTTTGCCGCGTTTGGATAATGTCAAAGAAATACTTCCATTGTCAGGCGTGTACTTGACTGCGTTATCCAGAAGAATCGTCACCAGTTGTCGAAAGCTGTCCTTGTTGATCATGAGTACAATATCGGGCTCAATCTCGACGTGAAACTGTTGGTTGCGAATCGCGGCAACATCCTGATACGCAGGTAAGAGTTCGCTTGTAACCTCACTGATATTAACCGACTCCGTCGGCAGCGGGATATCTTCATCAAGTTTAGCAAGGAGCAGAAGGTTTGACATCAAAGCATTCAGTCTTTTCGTCTGCGCGCGAATATGCACATTGTATTTATTCTCGCCGTGTATCAATGCCATCGTGTCGTTGTTTGACTGGATGATACACAGCGGCGTTTTCATCTCATGTCCGGCATTGGTAATGAACTGTTTTTGCTTCTCAATACCCACAAGAACAGGACGAATAACCTTGCCCGAAAGTAAAATAACAATGACCAGAAGGATTAACCAGCAGAGTCCTGCAATCGCAATTGAAACGAATAGTACTATATTAAAACTATTATTCTGTTCTGATGTGTCCAGAAAAAACGTCAGGCTTTCCGGGCCAATCTCTTTTACAAAATATTTGAACCCTTTGATTCTTCCGGATTCTCTGCCTGTTTTTGAAACTGTTGATGCGTAGCTTTTTGCCGTCTCGATATCGATTGAGAAAATTTGATCTGTATTGATATCCCTGATATTGCCGTCAAGATCACTTCGTACAATAAAAAAACGTGAGGAACGCATCCTGTCCATATCTAGCGGGCGCGAGAAAGGGGGCGGTCGATTAAAATCCATTTTGTGGAAGGCGCCGTCAGAACTTACAAGCATTTTCATGATCATGTCTGACTGCCGATCCAGCATCATCCAATTAAGTCCGTTGATTGTAAGAACAATGAAAACTAGAAGGCAGGTAACTGCCGTCATTGTGAAGACAATAAATCGCTTTTTTAAGTTCTTCGTCATGAATGCGATTCCAATTTATACCCGATATTCCGTTTTGAAACAATCTCTACCTTGGAATTCATCGCAGAAAGTCGCTTGCGCAAATAAGAGATGTACAACCAAACACTGTTGATGTCGGTTTCCGTATTATAACCCCATGCCTTTACAAGCAAGTCCTCCGTAGAGAGATACATCATGTGATTTAGCATAAGCTGTTCCATAAGACGGTATTCCTGCTTTGGCAGTTGAAATGACATCTCTCCCACACTGATCTCGCCGGAGCGCATGTTTAACGTCAAATCACCGAAGCATACTAAATCAGGATGATAATCTTCCCGCCGCCGCAACATAGCGCGAATTCTGGCAAGCAGTTCACCCATATCAAAGGGCTTAGGCAGATAATCGTCCGCCCCAGAATCCAAACCATGAATACGATCCTCGACTTGTGTTTTAGCCGTCAACAGAAGCACCGGCGTTCTGCATCCGTTTCGGCGTAGCTCAGAGAGCACTTCCAAGCCATTCCGTTTTGGCATCATGATGTCAAGAATGATGCCGTCGTAATCGCCCGACATAGCGTAATTGTAAGCGGAAGCGCCGTCATATACGGCATCGACTATATATTTGTGGTATGTAAGATAATCAACAACTGCTTCAGAAAGTGCCGGTTCATCTTCCGCGTATAGCAGCTTCACAAATACACCTCCTTGCAAATGAATTGTATTTGGACACGAAATTTCAACAATCTCCTTTCATCGCATCATACAACACGAAACTAAGATAAACTTATGAATAGAAACACTTTTCTGTCTGTCACCAAGAACCTTGATACATCAACTCTACACATAATCACATTGTGTTATCTTTTATTCCGATCAATACCTAGATCCATCTCTTACAAGATCCATTTACGGTTGATATTGTGTCGGCAGATTAGAAATAGCGCTACCGAAAAGAGCAGCAACATCCCGAAAGATAGTAACGGAGAGAGGATATTTGCTCCCACAATCGTACCTCTCAGAATATCAGTTCCGTAAGTGAGCGGCAGGCAAAAGGAAACAGACCGCAGAACAAATGGCAAGCTTGAAATCGGTATAAACAGTCCACAGAGAAACAGCATGGGGAAGCGGAAAAAGTTTGAAAATGTCTGCGCTTCAAAAACCTGCTTCGCCGACACCGCAATCAATAGCCCCATTAATGCCGACGTGATGGCAATCATCAAAACAGCAAGCAGCAGCAGGCACCAGTTTACCGCGCTCAAATCGACAAAGAAACTTGCGAAAAGGATCGGGACACATGCGTTGAACATGCCGAACAGAATCGTCCCCGCAATTTTTGCCAGCACCATAAGGTTGAGACTTATGGGTGCCAGCAGCAATCGATCAAAAGACCTCCCGCTCCGCTCAAAGGTGATTGTTACAGCGAGCATAGAGGTGGTACCGAACAAAACGCTCATCGAAATCAGACCGGGAAGACCGGGAAGCAATTCCAGGATGCTCCCGCCGGGAGAGCGCACGAGCTGCATGAGTGTCCATGACAGGGGGAAAATGATCCCCCAGCTGATGTTTGGCGGTTTGAGGTAATAGTTTTTTATATCTTTTTTTAAGATGTTCCAAAACGCAATCCAGCTTCTCATGGGCGACCTCCTTTTTCCTTGTCTTTCTTCAACACAGACGATTCAATGCCTGTCAGCTTGACGAAGACATCTTCTAGGGAAGGACGCAGTTCTCGTGCTTCGTACACTTCAACGTCTTTGTCATGAAAAAACTCCATGACCGGGAATAATGGAATGCGTTGCTCGGATACCATGACAAGGGAATGATCAGGGCGGATTGTGACGTCGCTCCCTTTAAAACGGGCTTGAAGTTCATCAGCTAAGCGTTCGCTGTTTTTATCCGTCACAAATTGAATCGTATGACCATGGGAAATGCTTTCCATCAACTGAGGAACAGTACCTGATGCGACAATCTGACCCTCCGCGATAAAAGCGATCTTGTCGCAGATACGCTCTGCCTCCTCAATATAATGGGTAGTGAGAAAGATAGTGGTTCCCTTCTTTTTCAATTCCACGATCATGTCGCGAATTTGTCGGGAACTCTCCACATCAATGCCTGTTGTCGGTTCATCCAGAAAAAGAACTTTAGGAGAATGGATGAGCGCCGCCGCAATGGTCAGTTTACGACGCATTCCTTTGGAATAGGTTTTAAACGGACGTTTGCCTACATTTTTTAGACGGAACTGCTCCAAAAGCTGACATGCAATGGGCTCTCTTTCATTCTTGCGCATCCCGTATAGCGCGGCGCAAAAACAGAGATTGTCAAACCCGTCCATCTCATTGTAAAGATTACTTTCATCCGGAACGATACCCATAATGGCTTGCGCCTTCTTTGTCTGTCTCCTTACGTCAATGCCATCAACGGTAATCTCTCCGGCAGTCGGTCGAGATAAGCCAATCATCATATTCAGTGTAGATGTTTTGCCTGCTCCGTTCGGTCCTAAAAAGCCGAATATTTCACCTTTCTCAATGTCAAACGAGATATCATCCACAGCCGTAAAGTTGCCGTATGTCTTTTTAAGGTTAGAGACACTGACCATTCCCACGATCTTTATTCTCCCTAGCTGTGATCTGCGCCGTGGCAAAACTCCTTGACCTCGTCACTGCACGTACCTTTCTTGGAGCACTCTCGCTTTTCATTGGCAGGGCAATCGTCGCGTTTTTCAGGCAAACAAGCTTCCTGTTCGATGTCTGCCAAAGCTTTAATCTCTTTTGCCAGTTCATTCAACACCGGGCGTTCTACGGTATAGTGCATGAAATACCCGCGCTTTTCTCCAACGAGAAGACCTGCTTCCCGTAGCACTTTCAGATGCTGAGATATCGTCGCCTCGGTCAGCTTCAGCTCATTTGCCAGCGCTCGGACACAGTAATTGTGTCGCAGAAGCAACTTCAAAATGTTCATACGTGTTTCATCAGCGATCGCTTTCAATACCTTTTTCTTGTCCATGATCATCCTCCTAGATCTAATTAGCCGTTTAGCTAATTAGATTGTAGCGATTGATTCTAATTAAGTCAACGTCTAATCAAAAACTCGAGACATATAAATATCCCCACGATCTAAACGCAACTGATACCGTATGACATGCATTATACTTTCTATCAATCGGTAGCTTGCGACGTAATAATGTCCGATTCATTGGCTAGTTCAAAATCTCGACATAATACAATGAAATCTTTTTATTGTCTTAAAACCAACGAAACTTGATAAACTCTCTAGCTTTCTTTTTATCGAAAACGCGTTTCGATCTCTAGGGGGCTGATTGTCCATGTGAGTCCGGATAATACGGCCATGCGTATCCGGTACGCAGCAGGAGTGGTTTTAGAGTTAAACGGTGATCTTCAATTCGATCAAATCCCCCTGTAACAGGTGCCAGCGTTTCATCTGGGAGCCATCTTTTTACGTAGAAGGCGAACTCTCGATGAAATTAGTGCTGCCGAAAGACGAAGTGCCAAAAAGCAGTGTAAAAAATCCGGATACCGGGAATTACATCACTGTTCCTCACCTTGCGATCGATGATAATAGATCTTCTGTACATCCTTTGATCTATGTCCGGTATCAAATAGCAAAGGTGAAGGGACAAGACGGACTTCGCCTTCGAGTCATCGAAGAAGCGAAGACTTATCTCGGCACTCCATACGTTTTAGGTGGTACAACCAAGTCCGGGATCGATTGTTCCGGACTGACGATGGTCGTCTACAACAAGATTACGAAAGGGACACCTTACGCGACCAAATTGTTGCACGGCTCGAACTACCAAGACCCGGCGCAAGGACGGGCAATCGTGTTTGAACATATCAACTCGTGTTGGCTTCGGGACAAGATGAGCAAAGAGGAACGCGAACGACAGATGAACAAAGACTTGGCGCTCTTAAAACCCGGCGATCTACTCTTCTTCTGGGGCAAGAAAACGTATAAAACCTCTCCACTCAATACACACGTCGGAATCTACATCGGTGTAAACCCTGTGTCCAAAAAACATGAGTTTATCCATGCGATATCTTATGCCAAACAAGTTGTGGTAAATGATATGAAAACATACTTCACTTGACCGGGACGCGCTAGGCGTCTCATATGGGATTAGCGGACAGTTATAATGGAGCAAGAACAGTAGATTAAATCGCGGTTTGTTTAATCGCGTGTTGCAACATTACGTATACTTACTCTATGCACCGGTAGCGTGAACCTAACGAATGTAGAAAACGAAAGGTAAAGAAATGATCTATCCGGAAAAAGAAAATGCTTCTCTTGAGCTTAAAGAGAGTTTAAGTGACAGTTTTTTAAAAACTGTTAGTGCCTACGCGAATTACCGTGATGGCAGAATTGTCTTCGGTGTAAGTGATGACGGAACAATCGCCGGTATTTCGGATGAGACAAAACTTCGACTCCAGATCGAAAACAAAATCAACGATTGCATTACTCCGCGACCTCAGTTCAAGATGGAAAGACAAGAAATTAATGGCAAGGTGCTCGTCGTACTTTCTGTTTTGAAAGGGAAAAATGCACCCTATTACTACAATCAAGCCACATACAAGAGGACGGATACTTCTACCGCTCCCGTTGATCGCTCCGAGATTCGTCATCTCGTCCTTACGGGCATAGAGCAAAACTTTGATCAATTGATTTCGCTGGAAACAGAGTTGGAGTTTAGTGTTCTTGAAGAAGAATTGAAGCGTGAAATTGGTCTGAAGCGTTTCTCAGATGACACACTTCGCACACTTGGTCTAATGGTAGACGATGAGTACACCAGAGCAGCTGAATTACTTGCAGATAATAATAGAAATTCCAGATCAGCAACGTCCATCGTTCGATTCGGTAAAACGCGTTCTGAATTCATGGATCGCAAGGACTTGACATATCAATCACTGCTTACACAGTACCAAGGTGCTTTAACGATGTTTGATAAATGGTACGCACCATATGAAGAAGTCGTGGACTTTCGCAGAATTGAAAGAATTCAAATTCCACGAGAAGCGTACAGAGAAGGTATTGCCAACGCTTTGATAAATCGTCGTTATGACATTAACGGCAGCGTTCAAGTTGCCATGTATGAGAATCGAATTGAAATTATTTCACCAGGTGGTCTGCCGGAAGGTATGAGCGAAACGGCCTACCTTTACAGCCAGATTTCTATCCCAAGAAATACGGTTGTCGCCAATGTCTTTCATCGCCTACATATCATTGAAAAGTTCGGTACAGGCATTGATCGCATACGTGAGGAATACGCAAGTTTCCCCTCCCAGCCGAAATTTGAGATTACATCGGATTTTATTCGAGTTGTACTTCCGGTCATTGACTATGACAGCGAACCTCAAGAGCCAAGTCTTAGTGAAAGTATTTTGCTTCTCCTTTCAGAAAAAGGTGCACTGTCCAGGGCTGAGATTGAAGAACACACGGGTTTTAAGCGCACCAAAGTTCTGGACGAGTTAGGGCAAATGCTTAGTGACGGCAGAATAGAAGTGATAGGTAGTGGTCCCTCCACGAAGTACCGAATCAAATGATCGGACTAGAAACCGGTCTCTTACCGTTCTATCTGCCGCGCGGTAGATTATCTACCGCGCTACCTGCCGCAACGGTAGATAGAGCGGTAGATAATTTTGAAAAGCAGGAAGGAAACGTCATAGAGTGATCTATTATTCGGGGCCAAGATTAATAAGTATAGGGTCTATTATTTGTAATTTGACAATTTATCTGCACCTGAAAACTTATCAAACTTAATCGAATATTCGTTTTCATCTACATTGAAAAAACCGATTAAATCGTCATTCTATTTGTTATCCCATGTTCCTCACAGACTTCCATTTGAATGATCTGAATAACTAGAATAACTCCTTTGTCCGGGAAATAGGAGTTTATCCATGCGACATCCTGTGCCAAAAAAGTGGCGGTTGACAGGATGAAAACCTGCTTCCATTGGCCAGGGCGCGCATGAAGCCCGATATGGGACTAGGTAATATTAGGGCATTTAATTACTCTCAAGTCCTCTAACGTTTGACCTTGCACATCCTCAGGCTCTAGTTTAAGTTCTCCGTTTCCTTTTTTATGAACTCAAATCTTTCTGGAATTGGTTTATTGTCGTTGCCATAATAATTGGAATTGGGCAATCCAAAGCAATAAGCTAACGAAGTGAGAATAGGGAAAACAGTTTCATCGAATGATTCATTATCAATATATTTTAGTATTGGCGTGCGGACTACATCGTGAATTAATGGCTCTGAATAATCACCCCAGCTATTGTATTTGACTCGTTTACCTCTTACGTTAAGCAAGGTAATTGTAAAGTAGTAACCCCCCACGATTCTTAGCGACTTCAAACTTTGAAAATATTGGTAGATACTTTCTACTAGCATTCTCTCTGTCTGACCCCAATTGAAAATCATTCCATCCTCGTAGTCATTCAATAAACTAACCACGACTGATTCTATACATGCATTAGTAAAAATCTGTATATACGACATAATCCTACGTCTTGATTCAGAGCCATATGTTTTTATGAGTCCGTCAGCATTAAACGCAGGAATAACTAATCGGCTTTGAGGACTTATTACATTAAAATCAGGAGTAAATTGTAGTGATTTCAAATCTAAAAAGTTAGACTCATCTAAAGACCATTCAGGAATTATGTGTAAAACTAAAGAACTGTCAACCGAAAGTGAATCGTCCAAATAACCGCTAAGTATAAAGGAAAGTCTTTCATCTATAAATCTCCTGACTTTCTCCTGTTTAAATTCAAGTGCATTGAAACTTGTCCTTATGTCGTTGTATCTCATTGGCGTGCAAATATTTCCATTGCGAATATAAAACTCATCCTTTGTTCCTGTATTGAAAGCATGAGGCTTCAATATGCTCCTGGGAATATCAATAATGATGCAATGTGTTTCATTGTCGATAGAGACTAGATCCATATCTATGTTATAAATGCTAGGAATCGTTGTTGTAGCTATTTTATTTCTTAATGATTGTTCCCATGTTTCGAATGTGGTCTCATTTACTCCTACATCAGAAAAACCAGCAGGGTTATGGTCATTATCCTCCATAATCCCAATGACTATCTTTCCACCATTTGAATTCGCAAAAGAACATATTTCTTTTAGTAACGCTGAAAGATGTCTTTGCTCTAAAGAGTTCAACTTCCCATTATCAAAATAATATTCTTTAAATTCTAGCGTGTCTGATTCACCGATTTTATTTGCAATTATTTCTTCAAGAATTTTTCTCTGCATAAGACCCTCCATTGATTTTTTCTAAATTCTCTTTGAGAGATAGAGCAATAGATCAACTTCTTGTCCGTATCTTAAAACTCTCCCTCTGTATCAAAGATATGATTTATTTCATCGTTTGTTATGGCCTTGAGAACTTTATCACGGATGGCACTTCTTGACATATCCAGCCGTTTGAAACGTTTGTTTCCGGCAACATCTCTATCCATACGGATAAGCTCAATTCGTCCAACACCAGGATTTTGACGGGCATACTCAGCAAAGCCTTTCGCTTTACCTATATTGTCAGCAAAATCCTGACTATGAGGCTCCAAGACATCTACGATATACCCTAGACGTTCGTCTTTTCGGATAATGAGGAAATCTGGATAAGCAGATTTCCATTCATTGTTCATCTCATAAGGAATGCAAAGCGCCCACGATTTGCGAGGCGGATTTCGTAGCCAACAGACATAATCCTCACGCTGTTGTTCTTCTTTTAGAACACCTGCTTCCCAGTCATTGAGTTTAATTTTTGCAAAACCCTCATCATTGACAAATAGATGGTCGTTATATTTTTTCCCTCCACTGATGTACTCGGCCTGGATGCGTTCCGGTAAGCGGAAGTTGTGTTTACTCACCTGATCTCCGTCAGAAACAATCCGGCCATACTGCAGACGAAAACTCTCGTCAACTGTGATCATATAACGCCTATACTCGTCGTTCAGTTGATGGAACTTATCTCTAGCATAGATCTGTAGTTGATTTATGTTTTCCTGATCTGCAGCAAAGAGGATGACATCAAGCTGATATGCATCAGGATCAAGGGCATCAAAGTACTTGTTTCCATAGGCATGACCAACACCTTCTCCGCCAAGTTTCACTTCCGCTTGACGAAATTGACGCTCAATATCGGCATTCGTCGAAAAAAAGGCTTGTTGAACGGGAAAATCTTTCACGCTCTCCCCAAACACATCAAAAATCTGCATGGAAAGTTTAAACTCTTTTGCCTTCTTAACTAAATCGTCATATTTGCCCTGTTCCCGCAAAGTATAGATATACTCACGAATTTCAATAATAATTTCACTGATAACTACTTCCGTAGCATCAGAATTAAGACCGGATTGTACCAAGAGCCTTGTCAGTTTAAAAAGCGATGTCAAATAATCATTGATACGAGTTTGGCGTACATGGTAGGTAAGAAGTCCCGCATCGTTAATAAATTTGATGATAGCTTCTCGGTCGAGCGTATCCTCCGGCAAGATTTCTTCTTGATCAGCTACTTGTTTGCTGGGGGGAAGATGTTTGTCAGATGAAGCAATAGCTTCTTCAGCAGATTCAAATGAGGAATTGTCCGGTAAAGGAACTGATTTTCTCCCATCTGTTGTATCAAGCTTATCTACAACTGCGTCCTCAAACCTTGCTGTTACGCGATCAGTACGAGCAGAATCAGTATCACGACTGATAGCAAGGCTGTCATCTGCCTTCGCAGATGGAGTAACAGCATCTTCTCCCGTAGCCAGATCTTCCAAACTCATCTGACCATCTGCTTGAGGAATTACTTTTCTCGTAAAGAATCTTGCCGGTTTTGCCGACCAGGTTTCGAATGTCTTTTCCCCAATCTGTTCACCATAAATATCTGTTGGAATTTCGCCGCCTTCACTCGCCTGTAAGGCCGTCACAATTTCTTCTACGGTATTGCGCTCAAAATAAGGTAAGAAGAGGTGTACGTCATTAAGACTTTCATCAACTTGAATACGCATCTGCATTGGCGTTCTAACCATACGTCCCAGAAGCTGGGCGATGTATGTTGCATCCTTAGCACGGCGAAAAGACATCATCGTTTCTGCTCTAGGGCAATCCCAACCAGTAGAAAGACTCTCTTTAAAGAAGACAAGTTTGATTTTTCTATTGTCATTGATGCCTGAAGGTTCAGCATAGGGAACTTCTAGACCATTGATATCGATGGTTTGCATCTCACCAAAGGCATGAACGACTTCACCTTTTTCAAAACGATAGCCGGCTCTGTTTTCAATCGTACGCAGAGCTTCATCAAGGTCTGTCTTGGAAATTTTACTGGCAGCAGCATTTTCGACCTGAACGACAAAAATCGGATTGACATAAGCATAATGCTGTTCATAGCAATATTGCTGCCAATGTCGCCACTTCCTCCTCCACTCGTCCGTTGCCGCCTGAAGAATGGCCATGTCTTTTCTGACCGCTGTTTCCTCGGGATAGGTGATGACGATGCGGTCTTTCAGAAGCCCCGATGCTCTCACCTCATCCGGTGTAACGATGACCTTATGAATGGTGGATGTAGTTCCTTTTACCAGACTGTTAAACCGTTCAGTTGTTGCCGACATACCGATAACAACAGGCATCGGTTCAAGCCCATCTTCCGGACTGCCTTTTAGAAATTTCTGCATGATGGTGGTTGCTTTACCAGCTTCTCTTCCAAGCATACCGCGATGAGCTTCATCAATTACGAAGTAAAGACGATCTGATTTCTCCCTGGCAGTATTTCTAAGTGTCTCCCAGATTGTGTACTGTCTATTGTCACCGTGTTTTGTAAGATTAGAACTCTTACCAAGTTTTTGCGTGTTCAGAAAGTAAATGTGTCCATCATCTAAAATCTCCTGATCGAAAGCTTCGTCCGTGATGGTGACACATTGTGAAAGGGCAATCTTATCCGCCTTGCCATCAATCTTATCTTTTGATTGCTGGTTGAGTTCCGGTGAATCAGAAAGCCAAACTATGATTGCTTCCGGTTGCTCAGGATAGCGCTCATCACCAAAGAATATTGCTTCAAAAAGTGCAGCCATGATAATTGTCTTGCCGGAACCTGTCGGAGCTGTAAAAGAGACAACTTGCGGTGTATGTGTCCTGCGATAACTCCCTAATGCTTCCGCTGTGTTCATACGGAGATTTTGTAAAGCCTTTCTTTGAAAGGGGAATAGTTCAACTAACATGATTATTTCCTCCCCGTATTAATTCTAAAATTATCCAAGTAATCCCGATAGAGCTGATAACTTGTTTTTACTTGGAGTTTGGTTGCCATCTCTCGGTATCCCGGTTCGGAGTCCGTCACGATAAATACGGTTTCAATCTCAGGTGTCTTTTTAATCTGCCCTAGGAATTCCGGGAAATCCCTTTCATCTGTCAAAACGGCAAAACGGTTGTCGGGCAAGATAAGCATTTTCGGAATCGTCTCACCTTCTATCTGTGGACATATGCCGATCGAGCCTGCCTTCATCCACAGTACAGAGAGCAGTTCTTTAAATTGCCTGCCTAGGGCAACAGCTGTTTTATCTAGAAAGCCAAGCTTAAAGTAAATAGCATTTGCCTGAAAGCCGTCTACCATAGCAAGATCACTGTCCAAGTATTTACCTGTAAGCGGCTCGCCATTTATATCATGACCTTCAATACTACATACCGTTCTCGGCCAAGTAACATAACGAGCAATGCCTAAACGCTCCCACTCTTCATCACCAAGCTGATAACCCTGCTTGGTTAGACTTTTTGCTTCGCTATCGGAAACTTCATTATTCGTTACCATAATGCATCGACGCTGACCGCCATCTTCAGCATTTAAAAGGTTAACTGCATGAAGGGTTGTGCCTGAGCCAGCAAAAAAGTCAACAATTAAGGCATGTGGCTTGTTAGTAACACATACGCGAAGGCAATCTGCTACAGCATAGAGAGATTTTGGAAACGGGAACTCTCGTTCCGGAAGAATTTTTTTGATCAGTCGTGAACCGTACTCTCCGGCGCTGTGTGATTGTCGATTCCAAATAGTTTTGGGTGCAGTTTTTACAACGTGATGCTCCGACTCTTCCACCTCTACAACATCGTTATCATCTCTTGCAATAACAACTAGCTCTCCCCGCTCTATGCGCCTCCTTTGTGCCTGTCCGAGATACAGTAGTGTCCATCGGTCACGCTTCTTATCGTACGCGCCTACCTTTGCATAGCCGTCTGAAACGAGTTGGCGAAAGTTTTCAGGCGTCATTTGCCAGCAAATTTCAGCTCCTGTTGCACGTGCAATCGGCCATACAGCCACTAATCCATCAGGAGGAGGAGGCGCTTCTTCTATGCTAACGGAGAGCGGGAGTGCTTCCCCCACATCTGCCACACATCGTTTAACAGGATCGATATAAACAGGATAAAAGCACCCTGGCGAACGCTCACGTTTAGAATTATTTCCACCTCTTAGCAACCTTTCCCAACGTACTTTTGTTCGTCGGGAAAGGTTATCTTTGTCGGCATTCTTTATCATTTTTTTCATCTGCGCATCACTGGTAAATAACGGGTCCTCCAAATACTCCGGCTTTCCCGCTCCGACAAAAACGAAAAATGCATATTCATCAACCCGAGCAAACTCAGACGCACGTGCAACACCATTAGGATTATTAACTATGCTGATCATCTGCGTACGCGCTTCCGGAAACAACTCCTCTAGTAAACACCCCAAATGCAGATATTCCTTCTCATCTATGGTGCAAATCAGAACAGAATCTTTGGGATTAAGTAGTTTCTTTGCCAGCCTCAGACGTTTTTCCATCATGGAGAGCCACTTAGAGTGGCGATAACTGTCAGAACTGTCTACATAATCATTGTTATATTTCCAGTCCCTCGCACCCGTGTTATAGGGTGGGTCTATGTAAATACAATCAACTTTTCCAGCATAAAGATATTCTAAAAGCTGTAAGGCATGATAATTATCTGCTTCGATCAATGTATGCCAAAGGTCACTGTTCGGTGCATTAGAAATGGAATCAACAAATTGCAAGTAAGGATATATCGGCTCGCCAAACTCTGCCGTAGTGACTAAATCATTCAGAGCAAATACTTTTTCCTGTCCATCGCCCTTGCTCACACAAAACACTTGCTCCTCTTGAACATCTTTAACGATATAAAGCTCGTCGATGCTTCCACTCTTGAGAGAAACAGCACCACCAACTTTAACGGGAACTTCGTAAAGAGGAGTGCACTCGGGCAGGTGATTTTCAAAGACGAGACCGAATTTTTTCTGTTGTATCAACTTATCGGCTTCTGCCTGAATACGCTCCCGCAAGCTTTCATCCTTAATTTGTTTAATCAGATCATCAATTATCGCCATCAGATATCACCCTCATCAATAAATTCCAAAATATCATCCACACCGCAATCAAGCACCCTGCATATTCTTTCAATGCTGTCGAGCGAGATGTACTTCCTGCGCTTTATATGCGTCATCACATTACTGGAGAAACCGGCATTTATAATGAGTTCGGAATTGCTCATCTGCCGATCAATCGTTGGGTGTAGCGGTATGACACAGGAAACTGCCGCAGGATGCTTCTTCTAATTCCTGAAGGATTGTGTTTATTGTATCATCACTATGCGAAGAACACTAAATAGGCTTGCGATCTTATTTCAATTCTTCAATGAGGACACACGGGCAAAACAAACATGAAATAGTTTTTATCTTGATGCCTATGGTGAAAGCAAATGACTAAACTACGCTTAATTCGCATTTTACGAAGTACATGACCGAATTTATGCAATATATGTCAAGCTTGACGCCATAAATTCGTTAAAACAACATCCTTGAATGTCCACCAGTTGTGGACGGCACTCTTTTATACAGTTATACACTCAAAAAGATTTTTAACGTAATGGTAACGAAATAAATGTTTTGCTATGATGATCTTGAAAACAGGTTTGATGATCCGTCAGATACAGGCAAGATTGTCAACTGCAACGAATATATTAAGCTGATTACTACAAGTTTCCTGCCAAGGATGGGGAGGGCACAACATGCTAGTTATCATCATCGCACTCGTACTAGGCTTCATTTTATCCATATTTGGTGCGGGTAAAAAACACTAACACACTCGCCACACTTCCTGTTCGATAAATGGCGACTCTTCATAGAGTGCAGCTTTGTGCGATGATTTTTTTAACTCAATCTTATTGAAAGTTTATAATCTCAATATTAGGGTTTGAATTAATTATCATACAGTTCATTCACGTAATGCTCTAGCCTTTGCTTTTCTACCTAAAATCCCGTACTTTGATTAACATGGTACTCACTCCAGTTTTGGATAGTAAAGAAAGAGGATAAAGACATGTTTAAGAAATATATGCTGGTAGATTTGTTTACCGGTTCTTACACCAGCAAAAATGTTGCTCATGAGATACTAAATGATAAAAAGAACCCAATCACCGGTAAATATTACGGATATTTACCGCCACATGACAATCCAGATATTATGAAACTCGGTGCTTCTCGTAATGATAATTTTATCGACGATATTCTGGTTGTATTTGTGCGAAAAACTTCTGAAGATTCGATTGACAGAAGGATTACAGGGTTTTATCCGAGCGCTCGAGTCTACAAAGAAAAACAATGTGGGGAAGACTTAGAAAGGCGAATTAGAGAAAAAGACGGCTCGGAAAAGATAGCCTCCTATACGATGGAAAGCGAAGAATACTATCCGGTATTACCAGAGTATGCTCTTGTTATTGAAACACGAAAATATAATTCATATATGTTCCGGGGTCAAAGGGTTTATGGAGGAACGTATCCACAACTAGATTTGATTGTATTTGATTATATCGAGCGTCTTATAAACGGAAAATATCTAGAAGACGATATTGTTGTACAGCAGGAGCTGCAAGAATTATCTGGTGCAAGTGATCAAGTTATACGAAATGCTCCTAGTAGAAAAGTAATATTTGAAAATCAATTATCCGGTAACCGAGTTCTGAGAAATCCCCAATTAGCAAAATCAGCGATAATCGCTGCTGATTACCAATGTGAAGCTAACTCTGAGCATATTACCTTTTTAAACAGACACGGTATACCTTATATGGAGGGGCATCATTTGATTCCTTGCACAGCAAAAAATGCCAAAGAGATCTGGGAAAAGTTCGGCATAAATATTGATTGTACAGAAAATATTGTGTCATTATGTCCCACATGCCACAGGGCTATTCATATGGGAAACCGAGATGAAAAAAGACGAGTGTTGTCAAAAATAATATCAGAGCGTCTGCCAATTCTTAGTAAGATAGGGATTAATGTAAACGAGGAGTATATTTATCACTTGTATGGGATAGATTGACTTTACCGTTATGCAGCGACGAGGATAAGGCACTTGCGGTTGTCCTTCAAACGTTACGTAACACATGGAAGTGGAGAAAATCCATTAATGCTGATTAGTCCGGAACATTACTACGAAGAAAACTTAAAAGGAAAAACAGTTCAGGAAATTCGATCCAGAATTCGTGTACTTAAGGCCAGAATAACTCGTCTCAAACGTAAAATAGAAAACGCCGATGATATCACTCAAATCGTCATGAATCCAAGCCAAGAGACTCAAATTGCTTATACACGGTTGTACTTGGAAAGAGCAAAACAAGCACTCGTCGAGGCAGGTGAAACCTACAAACCTTCTAAAATGGAGCAAAAAGCTGATGCATTCAACGCAAATCTATTTTTCATTGATGAAATCAGATTTTCTATCGGCGGCTATTTTGGCGGCTATGAAAAGAAAACGGTTACTTTTGACGAGAAACACTTGTATATGGAAAGCAGTTTTTCCACTCACCCGTATGCAATGGATAACGTAGAAAAAACGATAGACTTACCGTTTAATAAAGACGAATTCCTTTCTCAATTAAAAGCACTTTATATCGGAGAATGGGACTTGCGATATGACAGGCTTGCGTTAGATGGAACTCAATGGCATCTGGGAATATATTTTTCCAACCTTCATGAGGATATAGAAATTTACGGGTCAAATGCCTACCCCTATAATTTTAATAAACTCTGTGAACTAATGGGAATCAGCAAATTTTTCTTGCCAAGATAAGGGAGCTCAAGAATGACAAACATAAGAGTTTTTTCCGAACTATATCTTTGCAACTATAAGGATGACCAGCTTGAATGTTATGTAACAGCAGACGTGAAAGACGGAAAGCTGACGATTTCCGGTCAAGATTTCAGTATGCTAGTAGAAGAGCTCTTTGGAGATTCTGAATATGAGTACTTCTATGCTCTAAATCAGGAAAACACGTTATTATTAGCTGCTTTACTCAAAGGTGAAACGTTTGCGGAGGCTCTGGTAAATTACTTTTCTGGATTAGATGGTTGCAAGCGGTTTCGAGAGTTCTGTGATGCACATAATATCAAATATGAAAGCCATACATACTTTGGGTGAACTACTTTTGTCGGAGCCGAGGTGATTGGAAATCTCAGCCGCTGATGGCCACCTCCTCGTTCTAAAAAGTCCGGATTCCCACCGGAGCCTCGTCCATCAACGCGCACTCATACTATGCAACTTCCTGTTTTTGATGATTATGCCATGTTTTCTGAGTGCTTGCTATCTTCGCTTTGAAGATTTCTATTTTCATCGAAATTATCGAGAGATGTTCTCTATGCTTGATGCTTATTGTCACACTAACTGTAGCAGGTTTTCTTAGTTCTTTCTATCTGACAATCTTCATTAATATTCGTCTCCAAACAGAATGCCCAACTACACCTAATCGCTATTTTTCGAAGTACGCGAACACGTTTAAGCATGACCTGTCTCTATTGCTCCAATTTTTGTCTCTCAAGATTTCCGCTACTTGATCAGTTTCTTAAAAACGAGAAAACGTGGCTGTCCACCATAAAATTCATCTTTCTTGATAATCCGATAACCAGACTCGAATAAATTATTTAAGCTAAACACATTATCTGGATGAACAGTAGCCAGTGCAGTCATAAATCCACGATCTATTAGCTCGTTCTCCGCCAAATTTGAGAGGATAGCTTGCAGACCTCGACCTCGGTATTGCTCACGCACCGCCACTACCTCCAACAAAGCAGTATTCTCCGAAGAAATATCAACTGACTCCAGTATTTCTTTTAAATGTTTCCCTAAATATAGTGTACGTACTATAATCATTGCCACTATTTCGTTTTGCTTCTGTGAGCTCATAGACATCAGCGAATCCGAACTAGATAATGCCAATATTGAAAAACCTGCGGAACCGGTAAGCACTATCAGCTCATCATAACTGAGAGGAGCAAACCAAGAAGGAACAGACATACGTTGGATAATTCCTTCAAGCACGCGATGCATCTGGAAAACATCTTCAGGCTTCGCGATGCGAAAAGTCAGATCGGAATATTGCTGATCAACGGATGACATATTTCATCAATTCTGGGTGCTCATCAAGAATGCTGTTAGGATATTCGTACAGATTTGCTTTTCTTCGGTAATCTCTCCACAGATAGTCCAGTGTGAAGATATTGCGATTGACATCAGGGTACTTTAACAAATCACGCTCCTGCACTTGAGGATTAGCGACTAGCGCAAAGAAACGGCTAGCAAAAAGATCATCGATAACTCGAATGTTGATAATATCCCGCCTAATAAGAACTAACACGGTCTCGAAAAACGTGAGATACGTTATAAGAGACACCCAATGCTCGTCAGTGATGGGTCTATTGAAATATAGATGTTCGTAAAACTCGTTGAGTATCGAATTTTCAATGAAACAATTGTTTAAGTTAAGTATAAATTCACCCTCGGCAATTTTATGTACGGTGCGCATCTCAAACCAAAAAGTAAAAGCACCGAAGACCGCAGTTGCTATGGTGAGCATCCGCAACACATTGTCATCGAAAACATATGCTGCAAACATCAAAGCCAGCGCAAGCATTAAAACTAATAGACCTAACAACGCTCTGCGTTTTACATGTTTCATAATCTATTAACCCTCCTCCAACAATACATCCCCGTAGTATAGTACTATTATCATAGGGACTCTTGTTTTGAGCAACTCAAAACTGTCTGACCGTATGCTTTCTCCCTACAATTATGAACAGGTTTTCGCAATCCTTTAGAGAACTAAATGTCTTTTAGATATAGCTATCGTCAAGATGTCGTTAAATTCTCTCATATAGATTCTACTACTATAGAAATAGCTGAATCCATCTTATTCCCTCTCTAGTCTTTGCTGTGGAAATATTAACTATAATCATTCGATCTCTTTTCGGGCAACCACTAAAACATTCCTTTAATGTCCCCTATAGATTAGCATCACTTATCTTGAGCTAACACATTAAAATAGAATTGAGGAATTTATAAAATTGAACAGGAGAAAATAGCGTGACGCTGTCCTACCGCAAGAAATTTTTTCGTTGCCCCTATTTAACTCCTCTTTTAATATCAAATTCTAACTCCATTTTACCGAAAATAATGACGGCGCTATTGGCTATTATGTAAAAAGCACCCCAAGGGGTGCTTTATTGAAAGATTGGGAGGGTGTGCATCTCCCCTCATCTCTTCTAGCCATAAAGATGGCGTGTCGCTACACTTGCCGCTAGGCTTCTCGACGTCCAATCTTTCGTTCTGATTCTACCACAGGTTATTAGCGTCCTCAACTTTGAAACCGCGCACTCAATCGTTTCAATTTCATTTGTTTCATTCATTTCTCTTTAGTTGCTCGTAATATCTAAAGACCGGCACAAACGAATGGTCATCGGGCTCAAACAAATATTGTTTCTTAATTCCTTTTTTAACGTCACCGTCTGTAATAGGCACAATGATTCCTATTTTATTAGATATAGTATCAATCACAACGTCGTACTCTTTTATAAGAAAGAACTTGCTACCTCACTTACCTATTCTATATTGAATCCGCTTTTTGCTTGCCCGCTCAAATGACCAATAATTATTCTGGAAATTTTGTTGCTTCTTTTTAGTTTTTACGTAAAACATTATAGGAAACGTTAACTAATCAATAAAAACAGGAAGCCCGGATTCCCACCGGGGCCTCGTCCATCAACGCGCACTCATACTATGCTACTTCCTGCTTTTATGATTATGCCATATTTTCACTGGTTTCTAAGCACCTAGATTTGCCGGTTTACGCTCCAGAGCAAAATCTTGATATATCACAAAGATATCTCTACATTGTCACAAACCAACGAGTCTTGACAATCTAAACCGCCTTGTGGTGCTCTGCACGGTCTGAATCAGCGGCTCTCGAAAAACAGAGGATTGCCTTTCTGCGATCTCGCGTGGGTCAGTTGGCTGCCATCGGCAACATTGGTAGGCGCCGGAGAAGTT
>Ga0208694_1000155_pt1 | contig 105299 bp, 80 predicted proteins | sample AD_UKC078_MetaG_FD_184442 | JGI IMG/M metagenome (GOLD analysis project Ga0208694, IMG submission 184442) | Active sludge microbial communities of municipal wastewater-treating anaerobic digesters from USA - AD_UKC078_MetaG (SPAdes) (version 2) | ecosystem: Engineered > Bioreactor > Anaerobic >...
GGGTAGCGGATTGGTTATTCAGCCACCAACCGACCTCGTCCGGTGAGCCGAAAAATAAGTGAGAACAGCGTTAAAAATCGTCCTTGTTTGAGCGAGGAACGAGCGAGTTTGGACGATTTAGCTGTTCGAGCGCTAATTTTTCGAGCGAAGCGGGCGCAGTCTTGATTTTTTTTTGCTTCGTTTTTTTGTATCAAGACAAAAAAATGAAGAAGAAGAAAGAGTAATAATACTTATATTCAATAATCTTGCTTTTAGGGTTGAATTTAACGAATATCCGTTCTAAGACACTTTACTATTCTTTGAATATTTGTTTTTAAAAGTCGAAGATATAATAAATAACATCATAATTAATAATCAAACAAAAAACTATGTGGCTAATTGATTCCTCCATCGGGAGAAAACTTATCATGAGTATTACAGGCGTATTGCTTGTACTATTTTTACTATTTCACAGTATCATGAATTTTGTTTCCATTCTCAGCCCTTATGCCTACGATGTAATTTGTGCATTTTTAGGCGCCAATTGGTATGCTATCATTGGAACCATGGGGCTAGCAGCCGGATTCATCATTCATATTCTTTATGCACTGATCCTTTCCTATCAAAACCTGAGGGCACGCGGCAACAACCGCTATGCAGTTAAAGTCAGACAAAAAGGGGTAAGCTGGGCATCACTGAACATGTTGGTTCTTGGTATTATCATCTTAGGTTTTATGGGATTGCATTTATTTCAATTTTGGAGCAAAATGCAGTTGATTGAATTGATGCATAATATGGGTGCTGCAACGGACGCACAATTAACTGCGTTAGCTGCCAAAGGCTCGCATTGGGTGCAGTATTATTTTGGCCAACCTATCTACTCTGTGCTGTATATCGTATGGTTATCAGCCTTGTGGTTCCACCTGACACATGGTGTTTGGAGTATGCTGCACACCCTTGGAATAAACAATCAAACCTGGCTCCCACGATTAAAAACATTCTCGTATATATTGGCCACCATCATTATTTTATTATTTATGGCTGTTCCGATTTGCGGTTTACTCAAAGCCGGTCCGTTGTTCTCTCCGGAATCTATGTATAATCCCTTTTTAAATATATGATCATGACGAAAAAACAATCAACTTCAAAAGTAGAAGTGCCTATCATAGATGCAAAAATACCTGCGGGACAATTGGCTGAAAAATGGACCAATTATAAAAACACCCAAAAATTGGTAAACCCTGCCAACAAAAGACGTTTGGATATCATTGTAGTGGGAACGGGGTTGGCAGGAGCATCAGCAGCAGCATCTTTGGCCGAATTGGGTTTTAATGTAAAGAACTTTTGCATACAGGATTCCCCCCGTCGTGCACACTCTATTGCAGCTCAGGGAGGTATCAATGCTGCTAAAAATTATCCGAATGACGGAGACTCCGTAGAGCGTTTATTCCGCGACACCATCAAGGGAGGCGATTATCGTGCTCGTGAAGCCAATGTATATCGTTTGGCAGAAGTATCTAATAACATCATCGATCAATGTGTGGCACAAGGCGTTCCTTTTGCCCGTGAATATGGTGGTTTGTTGGCAAACCGCTCTTTCGGTGGGGCACAGGTTTCCCGTACTTTTTATGCACGCGGACAAACCGGTCAGCAATTGCTGTTGGGAGCTTACTCTGCATTGAGCAGACAAGTTGGCAAGGGCACGGTTAAATTATATACACGTTACGAAATGCTCGATTTGGTAATCATTGACGGACGCGCACGCGGTATCATTGCCCGCAACCTGGTGACAGGAAAAGTTGAAAGGTTTGCGGCTCATGCGGTGGTGGTAGGTACCGGTGGATATGGGAACGCATTTTTCTTATCAACCAATGCCATGACTTCCAATGGTTCTGCCGCCTTACAAGTCTATAAAAAAGGAGCTTTCTTCGCCAATCCCGCTTTTGCACAAATTCACCCGACTTGCATTCCGGTACAAGGCGAACATCAATCGAAACTGACTTTGATGTCGGAGTCATTGCGCAATGACGGTCGCATCTGGGTTCCGAAGAAAAAAGAAGATGCCGAAGCCATCCGCAAAGGCAAACTAAAACCGACCGATATAGCTGAAGAAAATCGTGATTACTTCCTGGAAAGACGTTATCCTGCTTTTGGAAACTTGGTACCCAGAGACGTAGCATCCCGCGCAGCTAAGGAAAGATGTGATGCCGGTTTTGGAGTTGGCAATACAGGTCTGGCGGTTTACTTAGACTTTGAAGAAGCCATCAATCGTTTGGGAGAGCATGTGGTTCGCGAACGCTACGGCAACCTCTTCGAGATGTATGAAAAAATTGTAGATGATAATCCCTACAAAACACCGATGATGATTTATCCGGCTATCCACTATACCATGGGCGGTATTTGGGTTGACTATGAACTACAGACCACAGTAAAAGGCTTGTTCTGCATCGGTGAAGCCAACTTTTCCGATCACGGTGCCAACCGATTGGGAGCTTCTGCATTGATGCAAGGTTTAGCAGACGGTTATTTCATCTTACCCTATACCATTCAGAATTATTTGGCCGATCAAATACGTGTGCCTCGCTTCAGTACCGATGCACCTGAATTTGAGGAAGCCGAAAAGCAAATCAACGAAAAAATCAACCGCATCATATCCATTCAGGGCAAACGTTCGGTTGATTCCATCCATCGTGAATTAGGCTTGGTGATGTGGGATTTTGTAGGAATGGCCCGCAATAAAAAAGGCTTGGAACATGCCTTAAAGCGCATCCAGGAAATTCGCAAAGAATTTTGGAGCAATGTGTTTGTTCCGGGTAAAGCAGACGACCTCAACACAGAGCTGGAGAAAGCATTGCGTGTTGCCGATTTCATCGAAATAGGTGAATTGATGGCAAGAGATGCCATTTTAAGGGAAGAATCTTGTGGCGGTCACTTCCGTGAAGAACATCAAACTGAAGAAGGTGAAACCCTCAGAAATGACAAAGAATTTGCATTTGTTTCCTGCTGGAAGTACAACGGAGAAGGCGAAGAGCCGAGTTTATTTAAAGAAATGTTAGCATACGAGTTCGTAGAACGTGATCAAAGAAATTATAAAGCATAAATCAATGGAAAAAAACATCAATATAACGTTAAAAGTTTGGCGTCAGGCTGGTCCGAAAGCCAAAGGTAAATTTGTAAAGTATCGGTTAGAAAATGTTTCCCCCGATAGTTCTTTTTTGGAAATGTTAGATATGCTGAATGAAAAATTAATCAGCGAACGCAAGGAACCGATTGCTTTTGACCACGATTGTCGCGAAGGTATTTGTGGTATGTGCGGTCTGTATATCAACGGACATCCTCATGGTGCAATGGGTGGAACTACTACTTGTCAGTTGCATATGCGTAAGTTCAAAGATGGGGAAACCATCACTATCGAACCATGGCGCTCTACCGGTTTCCCTGTAATTAAAGACTTGATCGTTAATCGCAACGCATTCGACACAATCATGCAAGCCGGCGGATTTATATCTGTAAATACAGGTGGTGTTCCTGATGGCAATGCAATACCCATCCAACATGACAAGGCAGAAGAAGCTATGGATGCTGCATCCTGCATAGGTTGTGGTGCATGTGTGGCTGCTTGTAAAAATGGTTCCGCCATGCTTTTCGTAGCTGCAAAAGTAAGTCAGTTTGCCTTATTGCCTCAGGGCCAGGTTGAAAGAGCTACCCGCGCCAAAGCCATGGTGGCTAAAATGGATGAACTTGGATTTGGTAACTGTACCAATACCGGCGCCTGTGAGGCCGAATGCCCTAAGAATGTCTCCATTGCTCATATTGCTCGCTTGAATAGAGAGTATTTGAGTGCGAAGGTTAAGGACTAATTAAATTTTAATAAACGAAGAAAGGCTGTCTCAAAGCGAACGAGATGGCCTTTTTTTGTTTAAAGTTCACGAGGTCCGAGGTCCGGGTTCCGAGGTCCGGGGTCGCGAGGTCCGGGGTCGCGGGGATTGGTTTCTCACAGATTTACGCAGATTGCAACCCGACCTCGTCCGGTGAGCCGAAAAATAAGTGAGAACAGCGTTAAAATGCCAAAATTGTCCATAGGACAAACACGTGCATAACCCCCAAAGCCCCCTCTGAATCTCCCCCAAAAGGGGAGACTTGGGGTGGAAATGGGAAGTGCTAATAAAACTCTGTAAGAGTTTCCCTAAACTTTAAATTGTTAAACGCCTACAGCGTTTGAGTGATCATGAGTTCGGCTGAAATCGCGACTTCATTGAGCGAAGCGGGCGCAGTCTTGATTTTTACTTCGGTTAAGAGAAAAGAATGAAGTGGGATTTAGTTTTTTCACGCACTAAAAAACTGTTTTTCATTTGTTTTTAAAAAAAAACATAATAGCTTTGTAATCACAATTTAGAAGTAAAATTGCTCGAGGCTTTAGTTTTAAAATCAGATACTTAAGACATATACCATATCATTACTTGCAAACCTAATGAAAGAAAATGATAAAATCGTAATCGTATGAAAACACCAACACATGAAAAAAAAAGCGTTCAACAGATTGACTGCAATAAATTGTTTGAAGAAATTCGTGGTTTTAAACCCAACAAGCATGTTCCCCATAAAGAGTTTTATGCTCAATTAAGTCAATATCAAAATCCGCACACTTTGTTTATTAGCTATTCCGATTCACGCGTAATACCAAATCTGCTTACCCCATTTCGGGCAAATTGTTTGTTGTATGTAACATTGGCAATTTTGTGCCCTTTTATGATAGGGGGATCTGATACCTTTGTGACGACCTCGGCAGTAATAGAGTATGCCGTCAAGCAGTTGCAAGTAACCAATATAGTTGTTTGCGGACATTCAAACTGTGGCGATGGTTATGTTGCGCTTTACAGTAGTGAGAAGGATATGAAGCACTTGCCGCACACAAAAAAGTGCCTTGAGCTGGCAGCACCCGTAAAGAAGATTGTGGAAGAAAAAATAGCAAAAAAGAAAATCTCCATCAAAGAACGCAGCGCATAGACAAAAACATGATTATAGGATAGCTATGTCTTTGTTAACGGATATATAAAAAAGAAAGGAGGTGTAAAATAGCAACAATTGCCGCGATAAAATTATGAGTTTTGTTTACAAAAAACTCATATTATACGGGAGAAAAGAATAAGCGCACAAACTCTCGTTAGCCTTAAATTGATTGGGTAAAATAAAGTGCTTAGTTGAAATTTTAATTTATAACAGAACACTTTGAAATACAAAATCTAGTGTTTATAAAAGTTTACGAATCATGAAAACAATAAAATTTATTTTTGTAGGATTGTCTTTTTTTACTTCCGTTTACGTTAACGCACAGTTTAAAGTACTATCATTTGGTAGAGTAGTTTGTGAAAATCAAACCGCAATTTACAGTAATCCGAACAATATTTCTGATGGTATGGATATAGTTTATTCAAACCCATTGATACCAAACAGCTATGATGTAATTTGGGCTTATAGCAAAAAGAATCAACCTAATAACCCAGGATTACTTTCCCTGCAATCAGTAGATGGTGCTTATTTCACAGTTAGAGCAAATGGCAGGGTCGGAATATACAATAACAATCCGAGTTGCGCTTTAGAAGTTGGAACAGCAGGCACCAATTACGAAATAAAGGTTAATGGAAGCATTGTTTTGGCTTCTGATGAAAGGGTAAAAGAAAATATTAGAAATATTGACAAAAGCTTGGGGAAACTCAAGCTTTTAAAAACGGTGAGTTATAACTTTAAAGGAGTAAGTGAAAGTAAATCAGAAGATACATTGTTGCATAATTCAGGCATTGAAAATAAACCGGCATTTAAACCTCGTAACAATAAAGATAGTTATGGTAGAATGTATTACGGATTTTTGGCGCAAGACGTTCAAAAGTTATTTCCGGATTTGGTTTATGAAGATAGTGCAGGATTATTGAGTATTGATTACATTGGAATAATACCTTTGTTAGTAAATGCTTTAAACGAACAAGAAATTACAATTAATGCTCAAACAGAAAAAATTGCTGATTTGAAGTTACAGCTATTAAAGCTTGAAAACAGCAGTGGTTTTGCTTCTCAGAAAGTTGGTGCGAAAATATCAGAAGAACAAAATATATCGGCACATCCCCTATTGAATCAAAACACACCAAATCCATTCAACATAGAAACAAAAATAGGATTCTATTTGCCCAATTCAATTATTACAGCAAGTCTTTATGTATATGATATGAATGGAAATCAATTAAAAAGTTATTCTATAAATGAAAGAGGTAAGGGAAATATAATTATTCAAGGGTATGAATTAAATGCCGGTATGTACCTGTATACATTGATTGCAGATAATGATGTGATTGACACTAAAAGAATGATATTGACAAAATAAAATAATAAAAAACAATATTCATTATGAAAAAATATTTTGTGATAGCAACAATAGTATCACTGATTTGCAATATATCAATTGCAAATAATTGGAATTTATTAAAATCTGGCAAACGTTGGAATATCATACAGATCACATATAATCCTAATATGGTTAATCATGATTCAATTACTTATTTTGTTAAATTCGAAGGAGATACGACTATAAACTCTCATAATTATCTATGTGTATATCAGGCAACAAACCATGAATTTGGCAATAAGATTTTAAATGGATTTGTCAGAGAAGACTCAGAGATAGGTATGTATTTCAGAAGTTTACAAGGTAATGAAGGACTCCTTTACAAATACAACATGCATGCTGGCGATAGTGTCACTATTGCAAATTTAAGTGCATGGGGAGACTCTATCAGATATTTTGTAGCAGATATTGATTCTATCCAGATAGATGACAAATATATGAGAAAGTATACCATGATTCAAGATGATTATGAACATATGCCAGAAACTTGGATTGAAGGTGTAGGCAGTTCATTGGGAATATTAAATTCCGGGATGGTTAGTGCTGGTGGAACTACAAGTTTACTTTGTTGTTTTGACAATAATGTTTTAATTTATAAAAATCCGAATTATCAAGACTGTTATTGTTCAACACATACCGCATTACAATCTATTGTGAAATCTGAATCTGAAATTAATGTGTATTTCGGGAACCAAAATATTGTTTCTATAAAAAGCCCGATTGATAATTATGTAAAAATATTTAATAGTTATGGAATGTTGGTTGGAACTATTCATGTTCTTGCAAATCAAGAATACAATCTAAATACTTCTAAGTATTCCAAAGGCATATATGTTATCTCTCCAACGACAAACTTATTTAAGGCAAAAAAAATTATTGTATATTAACCAAATAATAATGAAATACAGAGATGAAATTATACATAATCAATATACTAATTGGAATATTAATAGTTACAATAACAAGTTCTACTAAAGCAGAAAATATTAATTTAAATAAAACATTCAGAAAAGATTCAACAATATTTGTATTTAACAAAACAACAACTATTAATAACTTAGAATTAAATGCAATAGTTAACTTGACAAACGAAAGAAGTTTAGTTCGGGTTGTGCTTGGATGTTCCGACAACAAGGAATACCTTGTTTATGAGGCCTACAGTCCATTAACAAATATTGGTGTTTTTAAAATTAATGGTGTAAGTGATGAAACCGAATTTTTAAATGATGTTAAACCAATATATCTCAAAATCCTTATAACTGAAGCTGAAATAACAATTCAATCGATTAAATCAAATAATAACAAAGCCTCGAATACAATCAGTTCTGACATTAGTACTTCATTAGCAGCAAAACGTAAAATTAAATCTGACATGTTAAATCAGAATCTAGTTACAAAGAAAGCAAAATGGAGAGCAGGTATAACAAGTTTGTCAAAAATGTCATATATGGATAAAAAGTTATATTTTGGAGTTGAGAAATATAACTCATTCGGATTGGAGTATTATAATGGTGGTATTTTTGAATTTAAAGATTATGATTCAAATGATATATCTAATATGATTTCTAAAGAGCAATCTCTTTATATTGATCATTTTGATTGGAGAGAAAAACACGGAGCAAACAATCCACTATCTCCTTATTATACTGGTTCAATTAATGGTTGGGTATCTCCTATTAAAACTCAATGGGCTAGTACATGCTGGGCATATTCAGCTGTTGGTCTTGTCGAAACTTTTGTGAATTTATATTATAATCAAAATATCAATTTAGATCTTTCTGAACATGATGTAGTTTCATGCAGTGGTGCTGGAAGTTCTAGTGGAGGTTGGCCTGCACCTGCTCTAAATTATATTAAGGATATTGGGGTAGTAGATGAAAGTTGTTTCCCGAATCCAATAAATGGAATTCAATTACCATGTACAACTAAATGTATCAACCCATTGGAACGAATAAAGATAGAAAACTATATTAACGGAGGGTTTAGTAATGAAGATGGTTTGAAAAGTTTAGTCATTAAATCACCTATGACTTTTATAATATGTTGTTCATATATTTGTCATGCGACAGTCGTTGTTGGTTATCGTACAATCAAAGAAGGAGATATAGTATGGCATTCCGAGACAGAATCAGGCTCATACATAACTATTCAATCTGGTGACCCTTTGATTGGTAGAACTTGTTGGATTATCAAGAATAGTGGTGGTAGTAATAATGCGACTTTAGGGTATTCATATTATGTAATTGATAACTTTAATTATATTTTAAAATCATCAATGTCGACTGTCTATGGACCAATAAATAGCTTACAATTTACAGATAACGACATAAAATGTGTTGACTTAGACGGTGATGGATATTATAATTGGGGAATTGGTTCAAAGCCAGCCTCGTGTCCATCTTGTGTTCCTGATGAGAAAGATGGAGATGATTCAAATTCAAATTTAGGACCTATTGATTCATACGGATTTTGTCAAACGTTAACATCACCAATATCTTATCCTGATGTAACGATTACATCAAATACTACATGGAACACAAAAAATACTTTATGTGGTAATTTAGTTATAGCAAATGGCGCCACGTTAACTGTTTCGGATAAATTAGTTATGCCTATAAATTCAACAATCACAGTTTTAGCCAATTCCAAATTAGTTGTTGATGGAGGTACGATTACTTATGCGAATATTGTCGCAGAAAATGGAAGTGAATTAACTTTGCAAAACAATGCTTTGCTTCAATTGTATAAAAATGATGAGCTTAATATTAAAACTGGGGCGATATTTAATAATGACTATGGCGATATTCAAATTCTAAGTAGTTATTAAATAAGTAAGAAACACATTTTTAGTACTTGATATCAATTGCCTAAATACAAAAAGAAAACAGATATGAAAAAAAGGATTTTATATTGGATGCTAACGATTGCTGTAGGCCTTACAGCTCAGAGATATGTACCTTTCCCTACGGAAAATGCCCAATGGAATGTGTTTTATGCTTCGCAACGGGACTTTTCACCAATGGATACGACCTTGCTGCAATATTCATTACAGGGAGATACAATAATCAACGGAAAAACATACAGTAAATTCTGTCAGAATATTGGTACGATTGATAATCCCATGTACAAAGGTATAGGAGGCATACGGGAACAAGACCGGAGAATATATTATTGGGGACCAGGATATACCACTAATTATAATACTCAAAGTTATGATTTTGAATATCTTCTTTATGATTTTTCAAAACAGCTTGGTGATACTGTATGGATAAGTGAACATTTAAAGTATGTTATAGCCGGAATAGATTCAGTAAAAATAGGAGACGAATACAGGAGAAGATACCAAATCCCAGGTCCTTTTCTAACTGCGAGAGACAGTTTTGATTACATCATTGAGGGTATCGGTAGTGTGAAAGAAGGCTTACTTGGATCGATTACTGACGTTACCACTTGTATAGGATGCAATCAGGAATGGCGTTTTGTGTGTTTTAGCCGGGATGGTGAAACTGTGTATAAAAATCCGGAATTTAAGAATTGCAATTCAACGGATAAATCTGATCCTATAATCGATGGAGTAAATAATCCTGTAAAAGTGCCTTCCATTACAGTGTCTCCAAATCCAATTACCAAATGTGGCACTATAAAATGGGATACTTCCGACTATGATTTGCATTCTGTCATAGTGATAACTGATATGCTCGGAAAATGTGTTAAGACAATTAATCCACAAGGAAAAACGGAAGAACTAATTAGCAACACTGATATGAGGCCAGGCATCTATTTTATTCATCCGCTTACAACCAACAATCGAAATTGTACAGTTAAAATGATTCTTCAATAAACATAAGAATCAATACACGTTTGTTAACATGCACTATGTGTACCCAATGAAGCGTCAGGATAGTGCCTTCCGCCACCAAGCATGTAGAAAGGGAAGATAGGTATAAAATAAGCGACAATTGCCGTGATGAAATTGGCAGTGTCTTACATAATGTATGATGTCAACTACTGCGTTACTTTCGATGATAGGAGATGACACGCGGATGACACGGATTGAACGGATTTAAGCAGATTATAAGTAATTCACAAAAAAAAGCTAGCTTGAAGCCAGCCCCCGGGTTCTGCTATATACTTGATGACGTGTGACCGACCTCGTCCGGTGAGCCGAAAAATAAGTGAGAACAGCGTTAATAATCGTCCTTGTCTGAGCAACGAAGTTGCGAGTTTGGACGATTTAGCTGTTCGAGCGCTAATTTTTCGAGCGAAGCGGGCGCAGTCTTGATTTTTTTTTGCTTCGTTTTTTTGTATCAAGACAAAAAAATGAAGAGGAATGTGAGCTAACGGGATTACAATATCTCTGGTGGGATATTCGTTAAATTAAAAAAATATGTTGCCCCTTCAGGGCGCACGGTATTTTAGGTCATTATTAACCCAGAGCGTCGCTCTGGGCTGACAAATTCTGCCCCTTCAGGGCGGCTTGGCATGATGAAAACATCGGAGCGAGCACCCCGGGCAACATACATCAGCCCAATGGCAGCGCCTTGAGGTTATATTACCCCCTCACTTCATCAGAAGTATAAGAATCAGGCAAATTTCTTAAATTATAGCGTGACGCCATGGTTTCACCATAAGCTCCAGCAGAACGAATGGCAATCAAATCCCCACGTTTGGTTTCCGGCAGACGATAATCGGTAGCAAATACATCCGTTGATTCACAGATGGGACCGACTACATCATAAGTTTGTGCAGGCAAGCCGGAAGACAGGTTTTGTATATGGTGATAGGCTTGATACAAAGCGGGACGTATCAATTCAGTCATGCCGGCATCTAAAATGACATATTGCTTACTGCTGCCTTTTTTGATGTATAAAACCTTTGAAATCAAGCTGCCACATTGCGCTACTATGGAGCGCCCCAATTCGAAATGTACGATTTGCCCGGACCTGAGATTTAATTTCTCCCGAAACACTTTGAAATAAGATTCAAAGTCCGGTATCAAATGCGCATCCGGTTGTTCGTAGTTAACACCCAACCCTCCCCCTACATTGATGTGTTTTAGTTTGAATCCCTTACTTTCAAAATGTAATTGCAACTCATTGATTTTGCCACACATATCTGCATAAGGAGACATATCTGTTATTTGTGACCCAATGTGTACGTGCATGCCAATCAGAGCAATATTTCGTAAAACTTTTACCTTTTGCAGCACCTCATCAAGTTCCGACAAGTTGATGCCGAATTTATTTTCCTCCAAACCGGTAGTGATGTATGCATGTGTATTTGCCTGAACATCCGGATTGATGCGCAAAGCCACTCTGGCTATTTTGTTCTTTTGAGCGGCAAGTTCATGGATGGTTTCCAACTCCGGCAAAGATTCCACATTGAAACAAAAAATTTCTTGGTCAATACCTAAATTGATTTCCCAATCAGCTTTACCCACACCTGCAAAAACAATTTTATCCGCAGCTATACCGGCATTTAAAGCAGCTTGCACCTCACCGCCACTTACACAGTCCGCACCGAATCCCGCATCCTTTATAATTTTCAGCAATTTGGGATTGGCATTGGCTTTTAAGGCATAGTGCACCTGAAAAGGATTACTGTCAACCTGCTGTTTGACGGCATCTATAGTAGCACGCAACACCTCTAAATCATAATAGTAAAAAGGGGTTGTTAGTTGATTGAACTGAGGTATGGGAAATCTATCAATCATGAATTAAACAATGCATCACTCAGAGCTTGCAGTGCCGGTTTTTTATCTTTTGCATTGACAAGGAATGAAATATTGTAGTTACTGCCACCGTATGATATCATGCGTACGTGAATACCTTTTAAAGCGGCAACAGCTTGGGCTTGCAAGGCAAAATTATCGGGCCGCAAATCACCGACTACACATATGATTACCATATCTTCATCCACAGTTACGGAACCTAATTTTTTCAAATTGTCCACAATCTCACTGAGATTTTTTGTATTATCAATGGTGACGGAAACACCCACTTCAGAAGTTGTAACCATATCAATTGGTGTTTGATAGGACTCAAAAACTTCAAAAACCTTTCTCAAAAAACCGTAAGCCAACAGCATCCTGCCGGATTTAATTTTGATTGCAGTAATACCGTCTTTTGCTGCAACCGCCTGAATGGCTGACTTCTTACTTTTAGCTGAGATCAGTGTTCCGGGCAATTGAGGTTCCAATACATCCAATAGCCTAACCGGGATATTATTCAGCTTTGCCGGTAAGATACAGGTAGGATGTAAAATTTTAGCACCAAAATAGGCCAACTCTGCAGCTTCATCAAAATTGAGGAAGCGTACCGGTTGCGTACCTTTCACAAAACGCGGATCATTATTATGCAAACCGTCAATATCCGTCCAAATTTGAATTTCTTCCGCCTTGATAGCGGCTCCAATCAAAGATGCGGTATAATCGCTACCACCACGTTGCAGATTATCTATTTCTCCATAAAAATTTCTACAAATATACCCTTGCGTAATATAATATAGTTTACCGGGGTTTTCAGCTAATACCTGATTCAGATTTTCAGTAATGAAAGCCATATCAGGCTCTGCATTTTTATCTATCTTCATAAAATCCAATGCAGGCAACAAAACAGAGTTTTCACCTATTTCTTCCAAATACAACTGAAACATGGTTGTAGAAATAAGTTCTCCCTGAGCCAATATCACTTTCTCTTCAAAAATGGTAAATACAGCTTGAGAAAAAGTACGTAAATAATCAAAGTATTCACCAATCAATTTTTTAGCTTTTTCTTTATACTTCGCATTTGAGTATAAACCATCTATATCTTGCTCGTATTTTTGCTCTAAGAGATTGATACGCTCGATTGCTCCTGCAGGATTGTTTTTGTAAAAATAATCTGCAATTTCAACCAAGCTGTTAGTTGTGCCCGACATAGCCGACAAAACCACTATTTTTTGTTGACCGTCGCAAATCAATTTTGCGACCTCTTTCATCCTCTGCGCCGAGCCAACAGAAGTTCCGCCGAATTTTAATACTTTCATGTTAAATCAATTTTCCTATTTAATAAAAGGCTCATAAACATACCAAAGGACTACATACCTTTGAGTAATTACCGACTGCAAAAGTAATATTTTTTTTGATATTATCGGGCATTTGCTTTACAAGCAGAATTTATATAAATTTGTCAACATTTTCATTTATTTTATGATTAGGAAATATGTCAACATTGTCCTTGCTGTTGTTCTGTTCTCTTTTCAGGTCATGGGTGCAGGAACAAGGATCAGGGTCAATCAATTAGGTTATCTTCCCGAAGCCGCCAAGCAAGCGATTTTAATCAGTGAATCCGACATCACAGTCAAGGACTTTACCATACACGATGCACTCACGGATGAGGTTTGCGGACAATTCCACACGGTAAGTTTTTGGGGCAAATTTGACAAATTCAACAGCAACTACACCTTAGATTTTAGTACTTTTAAACAAACCGGAGCTTTTTACATCAAAACCGGTGATACATACTCCCCCATCTTTTTCATCAACAAACATCATTTTGCTCATACGATAAACCAACTGCTTACTTATTTGCGGTCACGACGGATTGGTAACAATGTGTCCGGAGCCTGGTGGTATGATGCTTCGAACAAAAACAGGAACGCCTCTGTCAATGCGAGCGTGACCTATCAATTGTTGTTTGCTTACAGCAACTATCCGTATGTTTTTATTGATGATGCGTATGACCTTCAGGGAGAAAGAGAACCCAACGGCATTCCTGACATCATAGACGAAGTCAATTGGGGGTTAGAATGGCTTTCAAAAATACAATATGAAAACACCTCTGTTGGAATAAACGGAAAATTGGCCGCAGCACTTGCTTTAGGAGCACAGGTTTGTAAAAATTTCAATATGGGATTTGCTGATCGGTTGGCAAATAAAGCTGAACAAATATATCAGTACGTGCAAGAGCAGAAAGTTATCGAAAACTTACTTGATACTGAAAGACTTCAAGAAGAAAACTGGAGAGATGACATGCAATTAGCCGCAACGCAACTGTATTTTTTGACTTACAATAATCAATATCTGCAAGATGCTGTTACTTACGGTGCATCGGAACCGGTTCCCCCATGGCTGTTTACAACTTGTGACACGCCATTACGATTCTATCCTTATGTCAATTGGAGTCCGTACCTGCTGTTACAAATAGAAAATCCCCAAGTAAAAAAAGATTATCTGCATAACATCGTAGTAAGTTTACAGCGTGCCCGTTTTATTGCACAAGGTAATCCATTTAATATCGGGGTCAATTTTTCGGAAAACTCAAATAATAAAATCATTGCCTTGCACAATATGTGTATAATCTACAGGCAATTAACAAATGACACCCAATTCGTTGATTTGGAAGAATCCCTTTTCAACTGGATTTTCGGTTGTAATCCCTGGGGAATCTCCATGGTTACCGGAATGCCTGATACCGGCACTACACCTTCACATCCCCACATCAAAAGTTATATAGAAACAGATCAAATACCCGTTGGTGCTGTAGTAAGCGGTGCAATCAACAACGCCTGCCTAAAAGATTCGGAGATTGACCGGCTTAGTTTTGACGGTCTTTACGAAAGATATCAAACTGAATGGGCTGTTTATCACGACCATGTCAATGATTACGTCACCAATCAACCCAATATTGATGCTTCTGCCGGACTGATACAGTTGCTGGCAGCACGAGCATCATCTGTAGAGCGTGATTATCTTTTTAATCATAACCACCATGATTTGGGTGGTATCAACCGCTTCAACCCTGATCAAAAACAAATTCTGATTACATTTACAGCACACCAATACGATGACGGTTTCAGGAAAATTGCATCAACATTAAAAAAACACAATGTCAAAGCCGCCTTCTTCTTTTCGGGAGATTTCTTAAGAAAATCAAGGGCAAAGGGACAAATAAAGAAACTGAAAGCACAGGGGCATTATATCGGTCCCGCCGGGAATCATTATTTTCAACTAACCGACTGGGACAAATCATTAAAATCAAATTTAAACAAAACAGTTTTTTTAAGCGATCTAAAAGAAAACTATGCAGCGCTAAAAAAACACGGCATCAGCAAACAACAAGCACCTTTTTTCAATCCTCCGTTTGAATTGTACGACGACAGCATCAGTTTTTGGTGCAAGGAAGTCGGAATTCACATTATTCGCTCAACACCCGGCGTTGATTCCAATTTAGATTACACCTTCCCGGAGATGCGAGAGCATTATTATTCCAGCAGGGACATCCTGAACAAAATCATGCAAGTGGAAGACAAATCAGGATTAAACGGGTATATCCTACAATTTAATTACGGAACCAATCCGGCAAGAAAGGACAAGCTCTACAAACATCTTGGAAACCTATTGATGGATTTGAAAAAGGAGGGCTATGAATTTGTGGATATTTTCAAAGCGGCCAAGCTTTATTAGGGTGGAAAACGGGATTCGAACCCGCGACCTTCGGAACCACAATCCGACGCTCTAACCAACTGAGCTATATCCACCGTATTTTTGAGCTGCAAAGATAATACTGCATGATCTGATTTGCAAACTTTTTTAAAAAAATAACTTATCTTTGTCTGGTTTTTATTTTTTGGATGAAAGAGGATATTATAATTGCCAGTAATATATTCACGGAGTTTTTGGTACAACGCAAACATCGCAAAACTCCCGAGAGATTTGCCATCCTCAGAAAAATTTACACATTCGACAAGCATTTTGATGCAGAAACTTTGTACAACAGCATGATTGATGAATATCGTGTAAGCTTGGCAACCGTATATAATACGCTCGACTTGCTTTTAGAGGCAGGCTTACTCATCAAACATCAGTTTGACGGGCAACCGGCGGAATACGAGAAATCAATAGGCGCTACCATTCACCATCACACAGTTTGTACGATTTGCGGACATGTTAAAGAATTTACCGATAAAAAAATAAGAAAAGCTGTTCAATCCAAGATGTTTGCCGGATTTGACAGCACCCATTACTCCTTGTATGTATATGGGGTTTGTAAAAAATGCATGAAAAAAAATTAATAATAAAATTATAATTATTGTCACATGAAAGTAGATGTTTTGTTAGGTCTTCAGTGGGGTGACGAAGGCAAGGGGAAAGTAGTTGACGTACTGACCCCTCACTATGATTTGGTTGCACGTTTTCAGGGGGGACCAAATGCGGGACACACACTTGAATTTGAAGGAGAAAAATACGTTTTAAGATCCATTCCTTCCGGAATTTTTCAAGGGAATAAGATCAATGTCATCGGAAATGGTGTTGTGCTTGATCCTGCTCTGTTTAAAGCTGAAGTGGAAGCATTGGAAAAATCCGGTCACATATTGACTGACAGACTGAAAATCTCCAAAAAAGCACATTTGATTTTACCCACCCACCGCTTGATTGATCAGGCTGGTGAAGAAGCTAAAGGGTCCGGCAAGATAGGAACCACCGGCAAAGGAATCGGTCCAACTTATACCGACAAAATCGGACGCTATGGTGTAAGAGTAGGTGACATTTTGCATGATTTTAAAGCGAAATATCAGGCGGCGATTGACAGACACAAAACCATGTTGGCTCAATATAATTTTGAATATGATCTCGCTTCACTTGAAAAGGATTGGTTTGAAGGCATCGAATGTCTCAAAAGATTTGAATTGATTGACAGCGAACATCTGATCAACAAAACAATTCAGAGCAGCAAAAAGATTTTGGCCGAAGGAGCGCAAGGCACCATGCTCGACATTGATTTCGGTTCTTATCCTTTTGTGACTTCATCCAATACCATTTGCGCCGGCGCTTGTACAGGATTAGGTGTTGCACCCCGTTATATCGGTAAAGTGTACGGCATCTTTAAAGCCTATTGTACACGTGTTGGCGGCGGACCTTTTCCCACTGAACTCCATGATGAAATTGGTGATTTGATGCGCAAAAGAGGCAATGAATTTGGCTCGGTGACCGGTCGCCCGCGCCGCTGTGGCTGGATTGACTTGGTTGCTTTAAAATATGCCGTCATGATTAACGGTGTAACGCAATTGATTATGATGAAGAGTGATGTGTTAGATACCCTCACTACCATCAAGGCTTGTGTTGCTTATAAAATTGACGGTAAAATTGTGAAAGAATTTCCCTTTTCAATTGAAGGAAATTTAGAGCCTGTTTACACCGAGTTACCGGGCTGGCAAAAAGATATGTCGGGAATACGGTCAGAAAGCGAACTTCCGGATGCATTTCGTACTTACCTGAATTTCCTGGAAAAAACTTTACAAGTACCCATTAAAATTGTATCAGTCGGTCCGGACAGGATGCAAACGATTATGAGGTAAGCCCTTATCCCAAAAGGATTTTATCAAAAACAAAGAAATCCCCTGTCAAAATAAGACAAGGGATTTCTTTTTATATTAAAACTTAATTTACTCCAACTTCAACAGCTTAGCAATTTTCCCTTTAAACTCCGTATTCTCCATAATTCCTGTGAATTCTTCGGCACCGGGACCAAAAGCAAAAACAGGTACAGGAATTCCTGTGTGTCCGCCGGTGGAAAATACAGCTTCTGAATACCTTTTCTCCATATTACCTGATGGTAAAGACAAACCTCCGGTTTCATGATCAGCAGTGATGATAACAAGGGTTCTACGATTTTTTTTCGCAAAATCAAGTACTTGCCCAACGGTAGTGTCGAAATCAAGCATTTCTCGAATAATCATATTATTATCATTGTTATGACCACCCCAATCAATTTGAGAACCTTCAACCATCATAAAAAATCCTTTTTTATTCTTTCTGAGTAAGTCAATTGTCTTTTGAGTTGCTTCCGTTAAATAACGTCCCCTATTGGGCATGGCTTCAGGATGATTATCAAACAACAAACCGGCAACTTTCCCTTCTTTTATCGACTTAACTTCATCCAAAGTATAAGCAATCTGATAGTCTTTGGCTTTTAATTCATTGACTAAGCTTCTACCGTCACTTCTTTTATCAAAATACCTCTTTCCTCCCCCTATAAATACATCAATGTTAGTTTTAAGATAATCGACAGCTATCTCCTCATTCCACTCTCTATCAACTTGATGGGCAATGAAGGAAGCAGGGGTAGCATGCGTCAATGCACAGGCAACCACCATTCCCGTTGCCAAACCATTTCTGCTGGCTTGTTCCAAAATAGTCTCAACAACTACTGAATCAGGACCCATACCTATCATACCATTCCTTGTTTTTACACCGGTGGACATTGCCGTTGCCCCTGCAGCTGAATCGGTCGTATAATTATCAGTAGAATAGGTTTTTGACAAGCCCACATATTGACAACGCTCTAACTCAAGTGAATTGCCGTTTGCTACCATGGCGGAATAAATCTGGGCCAACCCCATTCCGTCTCCAATTAGGAAAATAACATTTTTCGGCTTTCTGGCTGCCGACATTGATCCAACAACGAATAATATTACTAAAAATAAAACTGATGACCTTTTTAACATAATATTCAAACGCTTTTTGCTGCAAATACATATTGAATTTACAACTTGTTAATACTAATGATTACTGTAATCTATTAATTTATTTAAGAATTGTTAGGTGCAAATGTAAAACAATCTTTCATTCATCTCGTTAAAGATGTGTTAAAAATGTGTTAAAAATGTAATTGAGAACGAGGTACGGGGTTTGGTCATCGTTATTCGTTTTTAATCCAGCGCTCTCGCAATCCCCTTTAACTCAGCCCTTACCCTTTGCAAGCGCTCAATGATCTCTTGTTGCTTGGCTACGTGGTCTTTTTTCTGACTGAGTTTTTGTCTGGCTCCCTCCAAAGTTAAATTCTGGTTGTGTACCAAAAACATGATTTGCTTGACTATATCTATATCTTCTTGCGTATAAAAGCGCGTACCTTTAGCATTGCGTTTGGGGTTCAACTGATGAAATTCTTTTTCCCAATATCGTAAATTCGAAGCGCTGATGCCCAGCATCTTCGAGACTTCAGTGATGGAATAATAAAGCTTTTTCATGTTCATGTGTTTTCCAAAAATACATGTGTAAGCACAAAATTACACAATAATTCTCATCTGTAGATTTTAATCCTCTGTCCGGGGCGAATCAATGAGCCTCTTATGTTATTCCATTGCCGGAGGCGCGTTACAGAAACTCCATATCGTGCGGCAATACCGCTTAGGGTTTGCCCCGATCTGACTGTGTGATAGACAACATTTCTTCCCGATGCGGATGAAGCTAAAGCAGCACTCACTTCCGCCCTGCGGTTATTGATTAAGGAATCAGCCTTGTAAGCTACAATCTCATCAAACTTATCGATAAACATGCCCGTTAAGCTGACCGGCAATGCCACAGCATAAGGTTTTAAATCACCCGGAATAATCTCTCTTCTATATTGCGGATTGAGCATTTTAATCTGCTCCTTGGGAACATTCAACACGGAAGCTATTTGTTCAAAATGAATCCTCTGACTGATAATCACTGTATCTATAGGATTCGGAAATTCCACATCAGCTTTGCATATGTTGTGGGATTCGGCATAATACAGAGCATAATTGGCAGCAATAAAAGTAGGCACATAGCCTCTTGTCTCTCTGGGAAGAAAAGGATAAATAGTCCAATAATCCTGTTTGCCACCCGACCTTCTGATGGCTTTGTTCACATTACCCGGACCGCAATTGTAAGCCGCAATTACCAAATGCCAGTCGCCATAAATATCATATAAATCTTTTAAGTATTTCACGGCTGCATGTGTGGACTTATACGGATCCATGCGTTCATCTATCAGGCTGTTAATCTCCAAACCATACATGCGCCCCGTGGTGGACATAAACTGCCACAAACCTGCCGCACCCGCACGCGAAACAGCGGTTGTGTTCAAGGCCGACTCAATGACGGGAAGATATTTTAATTCAAAAGGCAAATCATGCTTATCCAATGCCTGCTCAAACAATCTGAAATAGTAATCACCCAATCTGCGGAAATAACTGACTTGACTTCTTCTTTTGACAGTATATAAATCTATGAATGATCTGACATGATGGTTAAAGGGCATCTCTATCACGTAAGGCATCAGGCTTAAGCGCAACTTAATAATAGAGTCCGGCACCTGAACATCAAGTGCAGCCGTATCACACCGGCTTTTCTTTGCCTTGTTCTGAAACCAACTTGACAACATATGATCAAGCGCATAAGTCACTTCATCAGGTATGGGAATAGAATCAACAGCAATTGAATCAACCGGATCTTCAGAAATTTTCACATTAGTCTCGGCCAACGCCAGACAGGTTGGAAACAGCAACGCAAGAATAAGGATTTTCTTTGAGAACATTCGAATTTTAAAATTTTAAACAAGCGGTAACACCATAAGAAAAGGATGATTTTGAAAAATGATTACGGGCTAATCTATCATTGATGATAGCCGGTCGCAACTTCAGTGAAAGATCCCTTGACACATCAAAATCATACAAGTGAGCATCCACGAAAGCATCTATTAAAGTCAAACCGTAATAAGCAACAGAGATAATAATGCTCAAATCTCTGTTGTAACGCGATTTATCCATTGCACTCTTCAGTAAATTCGTGTAAGCAGACTGACCGCCATAACTTTCTATCGTAAACCCTCGTGGTATGATTTCCAAATGACTGTTGGTAGTGGCATCATCATCCGTAATATCTAAATAAGCGTTTTTATAAGATATATATTGATTGGAATTCCAATTGATGGCATAAAAACACCCTAAAAACCCTCCGTAAACAATCGGAAGCTTCCAATATTTTTTGTTCTTAATTTGTCCGTAACCGGGAATAACGGCACCCAACCAAATGGTATGAACCGGATCGGGCATAAATGAATCGACTTCCATGACTTCTAACACATCTTCTATAACATACAACTGTGAGTCACTGAAATCTATCACTTGGACCGGCTGAATGGAATCTGATTGAACGGAGTCTTGCACAATCGGTACAGGATTATCCTGTCCCGACAAAGGCATGGCAATAATTATGAATATTATAAGGACAAGTCCTATTTTAGACTGTTCAATCACAATGAATGACTTGCTTTAATTCTTGTCTATATGATCCAACAAACCCATGATGCGGGTCAATTCATCATCATCTTTAAAGGGTATGATGATCCTTCCTTTTCCTCTATCATCGGATACAAGTTTAACACGAGCATCAAACAATTTGGTAAGTCTTGATTTTAACTCTTGATACTCAGCAGGTTTTTCCTTTGATGCAGTCGGTCGCTTCTTCTCAAAAGATTCGGTTTCATTGTATAAACGTACCAACTCCTCTACCTTTCTCACCGAAAAACCCTGTTTGAGTATCATCTCATACAAATGGAGCTGTGCTACGGGATCGTTCAAACCAAGAATTGCCCGTGCATGTCCCATATCTATTTTTTTATCTTTAATGCCTATTTGAACTTCAGCAGGCAACCTGAGTAAACGTAAATAATTAGCGATGGTAGCCCGTTTTTTTCCAACTCTGTCACTCAGTCGCTCTTGTGTCAATTTATACTCCTCCATCAAGCGATAAAATGCCAAGGCTATTTCAATGGCATTCAAATCTTCCCGCTGAATATTCTCTACCAATGCCATTTCCATCACCTGGTCATCGGCAGCAGTACGAATATAAGCAGGGATAGACTTCAAACCAATCATTTTGGCTGCCCTGTATCGTCTTTCTCCGGCTATCAACAAATAAGTACCATTCTCATTTTTCCTTAAGGTAATGGGCGATACAACCCCTATTTCACGAATGGATGCGGCAAGTTCTTCCATAGCCTCAGGGTCAAAATGGGTTCTCGGTTGATTGGTATTCACAACAATCAAATCAAGATCAATATCATTAATTGACGAAGATCCTCCAACATTCAAAGAATCCGTATCAATCAATGCACCCAACCCTTTCCCTAAACCGGTTGTTATCTTAGCCATATTGTTAATGTTTTGAGTTTATGCTGATATCATTGTGTCGCAGTCTATGCGAAATTTGCAGGCGATATACAGTATCTAAATAAAATCATCCGGGTAAAATCGTCACAATCAAATTGTATTTTTCCGTATCAATTCTTTGGCAAGATCCATATAGTTGTTGCTTCCCTTAGAATCCGGGTCATAAAGCAAGGCAGGCTTACCGTGACTTGGAGCTTCACTCAGCCGTACATTCCGGCTGATCACAGTTTCGAACACCATCCCTTCGAAATGTTTTCTAACCTCTGCCAGCACTTGATTTGCCAAACGCAAACGATTGTCGTACATGGTCAACAAAAAGCCTTCAATTTCCAAAGTCATGTTCAACTTGCTCTTGATAATTTTAATGGTATTCAGCAGCTTACTGATGCCTTCTAATGCAAAATACTCACACTGCACAGGAATAATCACCGAATCGGAAGCCGTAAGTGCATTGACGGTTATCAGTCCTAATGAAGGTGAACAGTCAATTAATATATAGTCGTATTTTACCTGAAGTGGCTTAATAACTTCTTTCATCACCCGCTCCCGATTTTCCATGTTCAACATTTCTATTTCTGCACCTACCAAATCTATATGAGAGGGTAAAATACTCAATTTCTTTATTTCAGTACCACGGATAGCTTGTTCCGGCGGAACCTGGTCAATCAAACACTCATAAATCGTAAATTCAAGGGTACGCACATCAATTCCTAATCCTGAGGAAGCATTTGCTTGAGGGTCAGCATCAACAATCAACACTTCTTTTCCCAATGTAGCTAAAGAGGCTGCAAGGTTAATAGCGGTTGTAGTCTTGCCTACCCCGCCCTTTTGATTTGCTAAGGAAATAATTTTACCCATTATACGTTTGTGTTTATCTCTGAACGAAGTCTTAATTTTATTGACTCGCAAAGATAAGAAAAATAAATTGATTTTTTATTTATCTTTGCAAGCCAGGACATCCATTCAAAATGCAGAAAACCGCTTCGGAAAATCCATATAAACACATGAGAAAAAGCAAATTAAAACATTTTCTATTGCTCTTCTCCGTGCTATCCGTTTTAGCATTTTTCACTTTTTATACCTTTAGAATAGATTTAACCGAAGACAACAGGTACAGTATTTCTCCTTATACGGTACAATTGATAAATAATTTAAATCAACCTGTACACATCACATTGTATATGAATGGCGACCTGAATCCGGCTTTTCACCGACTCAGAAAAGCGACAATCGACATCATCGACGATTTATCCAAACACACCAAGTTTGCAGTTTCAACAACTTATGTTAATCCCTCTCAAGCCGGTACGGAAGAAGAACGTTTGCAAATCTTCAGTGATTTGGCGGCACGCGGACTTACACCGACAGAAGTTTATATGCGCGACAAAGAAGGTAAGTCCATGCGTAAAATCATTTTCCCTTGGATGGAAATTGAAACAGGCACCCGGAAAATTGCAGTTCCACTGCTGAAGAATCTCCGCGATAAATCCGGAGAAGAAAACATTAACATCTCTATTGAAAATTTAGAGTTTGAAATTGCCGATGCTTTACGCAGACTCACTTTAAAAAAAGTACGAAAAATTGCTTTTTTGGAAGGACACGGTGAATTAAGCGAAGCGGAAACCTATGAAATCACTAAAAGCCTGAGCAGGTATTATCAAATCGATCGCGGAGCATTGAACAAAAATGCTTCTGTCTTAAATAATTATCCGCTGGTCATAGTTGCCGGACCGCAAACTGCTTTCAGTGAAGAAGATAAATACATTTTAGACCAGTATATCATGTATGGAGGCAGCATACTTTGGTTGATTGACGGAGTGAAGTATGACAAACAACAACTTGCGGAAAAGGGTTTTACGCCAGTCATAGAAGCTGATTTAAATTTGCAGGACATGTTTTTCAGATACGGAGTCAGAATACAGCCGGTCGTCATTCAAGATTTACAATGCGTCAACACACCTGTAAACATTGCTCCCAAGGGAGAACAAGCGCAGTTTGACTGGATGCCCTGGCATTATGCTCCGCTCTTGTTAAGCTCAGACATTCACCCCGTCAGCAAAAACACAGGTGGAATATTATCTGAATTTGTATCCGAAATCAGCACAATCGGTAAACCAAAATATTTGGAAAAGGAAGTTCTGTTGGCGAGTTCCCATCAATCCAAAGTTACGGTAGCTCCGGCAATAGCTTCCTTTCATGCTGCACAAGACAATGATCCCAACACTTTTCATTCAAGCCATTTGCCGGTCGCTGTGATGATAAGCGGTAGTTTTCGATCTAATTTCAACAACCGAATACCACCAGGTGATCTTTTCATCGAACGACCGTTTATACCAGTTGGAATTCATACACGACAATTATTTATTGCCGGATCAAGCATCATACGGAATGAAACCACCGGCATTGCAAGCGACAGCACTTGTTTGCCACTTGGATACGACAGGACAACAGGCTTCACTTACGGCAATGAACAATTCCTAATCAATGCCGTCCATTATCTTACCAAACAGGAAGAATTGATAGAACTCAGGGAAAAATCGATTAAAATTCGATTGCTGAACCAAGGAATCAGCTTACAAAAAAGAACAGAATTGCAAATCATCAATATTGCGCTACCATTTGTTTGCCTGATGCTGTTCGCCTTTATCTTCAATTATTGCAGAAAGAAAAAGTACACGCAAAAAGTAAAATGATGGAGATATTTTTACCTTTTGCACCTACCATGAAAACTTATTCAATGGCGGTGGTGTCTCATAAGTGCCCAACTGCTGCGTTACTTTCGATATTCGGGCTCAGTCACATACTTCAGTATGCTCCTTTGCCCTCAATCTCAGTGCCTTGCATTTGGACACTTCTAAGACACCTTGCGGGTTTTTGGTTAAATAGTTGCCCCAATAATTGTCTTTATGTGATAAAAAACGACGGTATCTCATATTGCTCAACTGCTGTCTTGATTAAGATTCTCTTTCTAAGACTATTAATTATTTTGAAAAATATAGGAAGATAGAATCCCCTCTGATTTAATTTTTTATCTTTGCACTTCAATTCTCTGTCGTGAACTATCACGCCTGGTATTCAAAAACAAAGAATTATGAAACGTGCAATTTTTCCGGGTACTTTCGACCCGTTTACCATTGGACATTACAGCATCGTACAACGTGGTTTGTCCATATTCGATGAAATCATCATCGGTATAGGCGTAAATCAATTCAAAAAGACCCTTTTCGATGACGCTAAACGATTAGACATCATCGAACAGGCATTCGCCAACGAACCAAGGGTAAAGGCAATGGTTTACAATAGTCTGACCATTGATTTTGCCAAATCGGTAGAAGCAGATTTTATTTTAAGAGGATTGCGCACTGTCGCTGATTTCGAATACGAAAGAACCATTGGTGACACAAACCGGATTCTTTCGGGAATAGAAACAGTAATATTATTTACCGAATCTACTTACGCTCACATATCCTCAACAGCTACCCGCGATTTGATAAGCTACGGAAAAGACATTTCCAAGTTTTTACCACCGAACGTGAGAATTTGAACTAAGAACTAAGAACGATGAACGAAAAACAAACCGCGACCCCGGAACACGGAACACAGATTTCAGAACTCAGAACTCGTAACTCAGAACTCAGAACTCATAACTTCCCTAACTTCTTTAACTTCCATAACTTCTATAATTATAAAATAACTTCCAACAAAATATGACTTCCAAACTCCCCCATATCCTACTTTTTCTCATTCTTTTTTTGAGACTTCCGGTTACAATTACCGCACAGGAGGAAACGACCAAGACTTTTAACATCAGCAAAAGCCTGAGCATCTTCAATTCCGTGCTGAGAGAGCTTGACATGTATTATGTAGATACTTTGCAGCATGAGCAAATGGTCAAGTCGGCTATAAATTATATGTTGAGAGACCTGGATCCATATACCGTATATATCCCTGAATCTGAGACAGAAGATATTACTTTCATGACTTCCGGAGAATATGGCGGTATAGGTGCCATCATTACAAAAACCGAGGACGGAATATGTGTATCAGAACCTTACGAAGGCATGCCGGCACAAAAACACGGTTTGAAAGCAGGCGATATCATTTTGGAGATTGACGGAGAAAAAACGACTGATTTCTCTGTTTCTGAAGCAAGTTCAAAATTAAAAGGCACTCCCAATACGGAAATCAAACTGAAAATTCAGCGCTACGGACATAAAAAACCTTTTGATAAAAAGTTTCTACGCGAAAAAATTCACATTCCGCCCATTTCATTTTCGAAGATTGTAGCACCCGGAATCGGATTTATATTACTGAATGATTTTACAGAGCAAGCATCCCTGGAGGTTAAAAACATCATCATGGACATGCAGGCTAAACATCAAATTGAATCACTTATTTTAGACTTAAGAGGAAATGGTGGCGGATTGATTGATGAAGCTGTAAAAATCATGGGATACTTTGTCTCAAAGGGAACTGAAATTGTCAGTACAAAAGGTAAGACTCCTCAAGCTTCTCATACCTATAGAACAACCCTTGACCCCATTTTCCCTAATATGAAACTAGCTGTACTGGTAAACAATGCCTCAGCTTCGGCTTCCGAGATACTTGCCGGAGCTGTGCAAGATCTTGATCGTGGTATTGTGATTGGTGAGCGGACTTTTGGTAAAGGATTGGTGCAAAACATCAGACCGGTCAGTTACGGCGGGCATGTGAAAGTAACAACGGCGAAATATTATATCCCAAGTGGTCGTTGCATCCAGGCCATTGATTATGCACAGCGAAAAGAGGACGGCATTTTGAGACGTATTCCTGACAGCCTTAGTCAAACGTTTAAAACCAAAGACGGCAGGACAGTCCTTGATGGGGGCGGTATCATTCCTGACTCCGTCACCCAGGATGAACACAAGATTAATATTGCATATTACATTTACGCAAAAAATCTGTATTTTAGTTTTGCTAACCGTTATGCAGCCCAACATGCTTCTATTCCGCAGCCTGCCGAATTCAAGTTAACAGACCAGGATTTCGATGATTTTGTTGCCTTCATCAAAGAAAAGAAATTTACTTATACACCGCAGACAAAAGAATATTTTGATGAACTGTATAACTTTTCCAAATTAGAAGGCTTAGATAAAGAAGCGGAGGCTGAATTTGAAGCTTTACGTTCAAAATTGATCCCCGACCTTGATGTCAAATTACATGAAAACAAAGATGAAATTTTGAATTTATTAGGATTTGAAATTGTCAAAAGATATTATTATCAAAAAGGAGCCATTGAATATTCGCTTATCGATGATGAAGATTTAAAGGTGGCTGTTGAGCTATTGAATGATCAAGCTAAATTTCTTGCTTTGCTGCAAAAAGGAATAGAATAAAGTGAAAAGACTCAGACAAGTTTACAAGTACTTGGTCCATTTGTTAACTGCACGTAACACAAATGGCTTTGGCGTACATTCTCCTTATGTGTATGAGTTTATTCAATCTGTCCTGAAAGAAAAACACCCCTTTTATGCTTTTGAAAAAATAGAAGCTATACGAAAACAAATGCTTGCCGATAACAGTAAAATTTTCGTTACGGATTACGGCACCGGCACTGACAGGGAAAGAGCTGTTTCAGAGATTGCACAACACGCTTTGAAAGAGCCTGCAATGGCACAAATACTATTCAGGATTGTCCATCATCATCAGTACAAAAACATCCTCGAACTTGGGACTTCCTTAGGAATCAGCAGCATGTACATGGCATCGGCTTCTGTGGGCTGCCAAGTCATTACCTTGGAAGGCTGCCCTGCAATCAGTGCTTTGGCACAACAAAACTTCGACCGGCTCGGACTAAAACACATCAAGTTAATTAATTGTAATATAGACGAACAGCTTAGCAGTATTTTATCAACCCTCAATAAATTAGATTTTGTTTTCATTGACGCCAACCATCGTTATGAGCCGTTGATGCGCTATTTTGAAACTTGTTTAAACCATGCGGACGAAAAAGCCATCTTTGTAATTGACGACATTTATTGGTCGGCGGAAATGAAAAAAGCATGGAAAGAAATAAAAGAGCACAACATGGTAAAAGCCACTATAGATATTTATCACATGGGCATTGTATTTTTGAATCCGATGCTTCAGAAGAGGCACTATGTTGTAAGAACTAAGAACTAAGAACGAAAAACGATGAGCTAAGAACGATGAACGAACCCGACCACGCGACCCCGGAACACGGAACTCGGAACGCGTTAACTTCCCTAACTTCTTTAACTTCTAAAAAACTACTAACTACTAACTACTAAAAATAACTTCTTTAACTTCTACAAAAATTTACAGTAAACATTGTCATGAAAATCTACACTAAAACAGGCGACAAAGGAAAGACAAGTCTCATTGGCGGCACAAGAGTTTGGAAAAACGACGTCAGATTGGAGGCTTATGGAACCATTGACGAACTCAATGCATTTATCGGCATGTTGGTGTCCGGCAAATTACCTGATGACGTACGGAAGTTTTTGCCAGGCATCCAGCATCGATTATTTACCATCGGATCTTTCCTGGCTACCGACCGTTCAAAAACAGCAATCAAACCGGCTTCTATCGTTCATGAAGCAGATGTTCAAGCATTAGAACAAGAAATAGACAGGTTGAATGAGTTACTTCCACCTATTCGGAAGTTTATTTTACCGGGTGGAAGTCATGCCGGCTCCATAGCCCATGTTTGTCGCGCAATTACCCGGAGGGCAGAGCGAAAAATCTTACATTTGGTGCAAACAGGTTTCGAAATTGATGCTTTATTATTACAATATGTCAACAGATTATCTGACTATCTGTTTGTTTTGTCGCGCTATCTCACTGTTTCTGAGGGAAATAAAGAAATTTTTTGGGAAAGTTAGGAATAATCATTTTTTTTTCTATGTTTGCACAATATTTAGAAGTATAGTACTTGAACATTTTTAATGTGACCCGACTATGTATTGGACTTTAGAATTAGCATCAAAAATTGAGGATGCACCTTGGCCCGCAACAAAAGATGAACTGATTGATTATGCCATCAGATCAGGTGCACCGTTAGAAGTTGTTGAGAATCTACAAGAGATTGAAGATGAAGGCGAAGTTTACGAGTCAATAGAAGATATCTGGCCAGACTATCCCACCAAGGAAGATTTCTTCTTCAATGAAGATGAATACTAATAACTAAACCTGTACGACAGGTATCATTTGCAGTCCGATTCCGGCTGTATTTTTTCATGCACAAACAATTTTTCGGTATTTTATAAGTTAAATATCTGTACGCTGTATGACTTTTCAGATAGGTTATACAGTTTACTGATAAGAGAATGAAAAATAAACGCATGAGAAAAGTTGTTTTCCGTCTTTTCTTGATTTCCTTCTTAAACCTCCACGCACAGTTCGATGCGCAACTGAGTCAGTATATGCTACACCCAACCGGCTTTAATCCTGCTGCCGTTGGTGAAAGTGGAATGTTAGATGTAAGCGGACAACACAGGCTGCACTGGGTAGGTATGCCGAACGGTGGCTCTACGACAGTGTTTAATATTAATACCCCTTTTAAAATTGCGGGTAAGCAACAAGGTGTAGGCATCAGTTTTATCAACGATAATGTGGGTCTGTTCATCAATCGTACTTTTCATCTTCAATATGCCTATAAAATCAAAATTGGAGAAGCAGCTTTGAATATCGGACCGGGATTGGGATTTGTAAGCGTAGGGTTCAAAGGCGACAGCGTACGTGGTCCGCAGGTGCAAATCGGAGATTATCACGACATCAACACTGATCCGGCAATCCCTACCACTTTAACTGAAGGTTTAAATCTTGATATTGATGTAGGCGCATGGTTCACTTTCAAGGATTTTTATACAGGTGTTTCTTATTCTCATCTCAACCAACCTGTTGTGGAATGGGATGAAACACATGATTTTCGTCCGGTAAGCACCCTGTTTGTTACTTCCGGATATAATTTCACATGGAAAAATCCCAAATACGTATTCAAACCATCCATATTGCTAAAAACTGATTTTTCTGCCTTTCAACTGGATTTATCAACCTTGGTCGAATACGACAATCAATATTGGGGCGGCTTATCCTATCGTTGGAGTGATGCGGTTGTTTTCTTAGCCGGCATTCATATCGGCAATGGTTTAGCGATCGGATACTCCTTTGATTTCCCTGTTTCACACATGATTAAAGCAAGTTGGGGTTCTCATGAAGTCATGCTTTCCTATGTTTTTGACATCAAATCCGGCGACTCCTCGCGTCGAAAAAAATATAAAAGTATCAGAATTCTTTAGTTTGACAGAATAAAATGAACGCTTTTCCGTTTGATACATTGACATTAAAAATTTTAACTATATGAATAAACTTTTTGTTATCATTGCATCAGTACTGTTGATAACATCCTGCAACAGACCGGTAGGTGAACTTGCAACTTCCCCCAACTCGTCAAAGATGGGGTTCTCGGACACCAAACCGCTTGGCATGCAACTAATTAAAAAAGGAACTTTCATGATGGGCGCACATATGCCGAATGGCATGTTCCCCGGACGGGAAGCCACACGCCAAGTCACGGTCGAGTCTTTTTTTATGGATGAATCAGAAATTACCAACGATCAGTATCGGCAATTTGTAATGTGGGTGCGTGATTCCATCGCATACCGCGAACTTATCAATGTCGGCAGGTACGAATATATGATTGATGATCCGGATAGCGAAAGTGATTCAATCAGAATCAGATGGTCACAACGCATTCGCTGGAACGATCGGGATGAAGATGTACAGGAAGCTCTATCTACGCTGTATTATTCGGGAAAAGATGATTTGGGCACGCGACAGTTGAACGCCGCACGCATGATATATCGATATGAGATTTTCAATTACGACCAAGTGTCGCTACCGCGTAACCAATTTAATTACATCACCAACTCTTATCCCGAAGGTGCTTATGTGTCGGTTGACACCATTTATTATGATGACAACAACCATATGGTGACAAGGACCATCAACAGGAAACTAACCTGCAGGCAGGATTTCTATTCAACTAAAATGTTGAATATTTATCCTGACACCCTAACCTGGACAAGGGATATTCGTTTTTCTTACAACGATCCGAAAATGAAAATGTATTTCAGTGATCCGAATTACACAGACTATCCGGTGGTGGGCGTAAACTGGGAACAAGCCCAGGCTTTTTGTCATTGGCGCACAGAGTTGTATAACAAGACCCACAAAGTAAAAGTGGAGCCTTACCGACTACCTACTGAAGCGGAATGGGAATTTGCAGCCAAAGGACGCGACAAGGATGCGATTTATCCTTGGAAAGGCAACAAGGTAATTGACGAACAAAAAAACTGTTATTTGGCTAACTTCAAACAAGAAAGAGGTAATTATGTGAATGATGCAGGTGTAACGACCAAACCTGTGAAGTCATATAATGTAGTACCCAATGCCAATGGTTTGTATGATATGGCAGGCAATGTGGCAGAATGGACTTCAACTGCTTATTTCGGCACTACCAGTATGGTTACTGCCGACATCAATCCTAACTTTGAATACAACGCCAAAGCAGATGATCCCGTGCACATGAAACGGAAAGTCGTTAAAGGCGGTTCATGGAAAGATATTCCGTATTTCTTACAATCCGGAACAAGAACTTATGAGTACCAACATGTTAGCAGACCATACATAGGATTCAGATGTGTTCGATCCTATAGAGGCGATATTAAATAATTTTTTTCTGAAACTTATAGCATTTAAGGAATATGGTAGATAAATTAAAAAAATTGGGATCTGTAAAAATCCCTACCAAAGATAAACTTTTCAATGTAGGTTACGGCGTCGGTGCATCCATTGTAATCATTGGCGTGCTCTTTAAATTGATGTACTGGCAAGGTGCAAACATCATGTTGACAGTCGGATTGGTAACTGAAGCCCTGGTGTTTTTCATGAGTGCTTTCGAGAAGCCGTTGAAAACATATGAGTGGGACAAGATAATTGATTTTGAAAGTGGAAAATTAGACTTGCATATCGATCCCAGGTCATTTATTCCCCCTACACCATCACCTTCAGACATGCCGACTCAACATTTCCCGTCAGCAACTCCACCAGTCCATTCCCAGGCTCCGGCATTTCCGGGTGTCACAAATATTGAAGGTCTCAGTGATGAAGATGCACAAAAACTCAATATGAGCATTCAAAATTTGACACGCACCGCGAGCCAATTGAATGAAATTGCTACCTTCTCTTTGGAAACGGAGAAACTGACTCAAAGCATACAAGCTTTTTCAGAAAACACTGCGAAATACGTTCAAAATCAGGAGGCTTTATTTAAGGCAACGGATATCTTGCTACAGATTTATGAACGCATAGGGGAAGATACCGAAAAGATTGAAGTGAACACACAAGAGTACCGCAACAAAGTAGAAAAAATCAACAACAACTTAGCCGGTATGAATTCAATTTACGAAATACAATTGAAAGATGTTCATACGCAATCCGTACACTTCCACAATCAGGCAGAAATCTCCAAGCAACTTTCAGATGAAATGAAAAATGTTACAGGAGAAATGAGCAAGCTGAAGGATGTTTCGGATGATTTTTCTTTGGCAACAGAAAAACTGAAAACCAATGCAAATGAATTGGCGGATAATATTGCAAAACTGAACAGCATATATGGCAATATGCTGAACTCAATGGGTTAAATCAATCAAGCAGAATCAAGTATAAAAAAATATTATGGGTGGAACCAAGAACTGTCCGGAAACCCCGCGACAACGGATGATTGGCATGATGTACTTAGTACTGATTGCCTTGCTTGCACTGAATGTCTCCAGCGAAATTTTAAACGGTTTTAAAATGGTGGATGACAGTCTGCATACTTCTACTCTTTCCATTGATGAACAGAATCGTCGCCTCTATCAAGAATTTCATGCCATGTATGCTGAAAATCCGCAAAAGGTGGGCGAATGGCTCGACAAGGCAAAAATTGTTCAACGGGAAGCTGATGAGCTTTTCAACTATATCCATCAGTTTAAAGTTGATATTCTTAAACTTGCCGATAAAGACATAGCTGACACGATAGAAGCAAGAAATATCCACAAAAGAGAAGATTTGAATGTACCATCTTATTATGCGCTGCATGAGGGTAATGGGACTAAGTTGAAAGAAAAAATTGAACATTTTCGTGATTTGATGATCTCTCTCGTCAACGGTAATCATGGGGATCATGAGGTATTTCAAAATGTCTTCTACACGGGCAACATCAATAACAAATCCTGGGAAATAGCCACTTTCGATAATATGCCGGTTTCTGCTGTAATTACCATTCTTACCAAATATCAGAATGATGTGCGAAATACGGAATCGAAAGTCATACAACACCTGAAAGAAAGTACGGACGAAGGCGATGCGAGGGTAAACAAATTCGATGCTTTCGTGGTAGCTGAATCCAACTATGTGATGGAAGGTCAGGAATATCGTGCAAAAATTTTATTGGCAGCAGTGGATACCACTAAAGCTCCCAATATATACATCAATGGCAGTAAATTAGCCGGTAACAACTATGTTACTACCGCCTCACGGGTTGGTGAACACAGCTATTCCGGATACATTGAATTCCCCAACAATCTTGGGCAGATTCAAAAGTTCAATTTCACAAGCAAATACAATGTTGGTAAACCGGCAGCCATCATTTCAAATGATGATTTGAATATCCTGTATCGTGGGTTCGATAACAACATCAGCATTTCAGCACCGGGTATTCCGACCGAAAATTTGCGCATAGACGTCAAAGGCGGAACTGCCACACAGAAGGGAAGCGGCAAATACATCATCAAGCCTACCGCCAACAGCGTTGAAGTTACGGTTATCGGCAATATCAGCGGAAGACAGATTAATATGGGAAGTAACACCTATAGGGTACGTCAGTTGCCTGACCCCAAGCCCTACGCGATATATAAAGACAACAACGGCAATATACGAAGTGTATTCGACGGTAGCGTACACGGACCTACCTTTGTAGCCGGCAATCCGACAGTAACAGCCGGTTATGGTGAAGATGCCCTGATACAAGCCAATTTTACGGTAAAATCATTTGCCATCAGAATAGGTCGGAGGACCTACAATTCGAACGGACCCAATTTCTCCGCAGAACAAATTGCTGTCATCAACAACTTACCGTCCGGAACACCCCTGATCATCCAACGTATCATGGCAGTGGGACCCGATGGATTGGACAGAAACCTGTCGGCTGTAGCAATTGAGGTATTGTAAGAACTTTATAAATTTTATAAAACTCAAAAAACAACAATCAAATAGAGATGAAAACAACAATCAATAAAATCCTTGTTTCTATTTTTTTAATATACGGACTCAATGCATCTGCACAGGATCCGAATCTAAATTTCTTTGACAGCAGCGGTATGATTAATTACTCCGAAATGTTGACCAATGATTTGGGTTATTTGCTCACTCATATGGACAACAGGGCTGATGATGTAGTTTGGGCACATATCACCTACAGCATCATCGACATGCGGGATAACATCAATACACAATTGGCGTTTCCGACCGGACAAGATGCCAATTTTAAAAATCTTTTCAGATTAATTGCTGAGGCCATCGTAGATAAAACACCGGTTTATTACCCCAATGAAGCGGAATTAACACCTGTTTTTGACACAGTGAATCTTGTACCCCACAACAAGTTATCTGATGTTTTCTTTATTGAAACATTTGTAGGCGGTGCACAATACATTGACCCGCTTTTTGAGCTTGATTCAGTAAGCAATACCGTGTCGCTTAACAACCGTATCTATGATCGTTTTTCAAGAGGGGTCACTAAATTTTTAATCCAGCAAGTGTATTACTTCGATACGCATCTCTCGAGGATGCATAGCAAAATAATCGGCATTGCACCCCTGATGGTTATGGAAGATGTAGTAGCGCCTATTTTCCCATCTTTTGATGATGAAGCAGGTACAAATGACGATGCAGCCAACATGCAGCAATTGAAAAATACGCTTCGGGAATCCATCGTTTGTTGGTTGCTTTATGATGATTTGCAAGCTCATTTCTCCAAACAACCTGTTTTCCCTGAAAACAACATGGCACAAAGAATCAGCTATCACGAATTCTTTTCTAAGAAAATGTACTCTTCTTATCTAATAGGCGACAACAACCTTATAAAAAAGCTTTACAGCAACACATCAACATTAAGCAGTGCAGAACTCAGCGCAGAAATCACCAATATCGAACGCAAATTAATTGAGATAGAATCGCAACTTTGGGGGAAATAAAAACATGCGCATAGCCGGTTTAATCTCAGGAGGAGTAGATAGTTCAGTGGTCGTTCACCTGCTAAAAGAAGCGGGGTACGACCCTACCCTATTTTATATCAAAATAGGAATGGATGACGATGATTTATTGCATTGCGATTCGGAGGAAGATATTGAAATGGCTACGCTGGTTGCCCATAAATACGGCTGCAAATTAGAGATTATCGACTTGCATCGTGAATATTGGGATACGGTTGTTGCCTATACGATTGATAAGGTCAGAAAGGGTTTTACACCTAATCCAGATGTGATGTGCAACAAACTTATCAAGTTCGGTGTATTTGAAGAAAAAGCCGGCCGACAATTTGATAAAACGGCTACTGGTCATTACGCGACCATCATCGAAAAAGATGGAAAAACCTATCTTGGAACAGCCAAAGACGCCCTAAAAGACCAAACGGACTTCCTGGCACAAATCAATCATTTGCAAGTCTCCAAACTGATGTTCCCCATTGGCAATCTGATGAAAGAAGAAGTACGCCGAATTGCAACACGAGCCAATTTGCCAAGTGCAAAACGGCATGACAGTCAGGGTATTTGTTTCCTGGGCAAAGTAAACTACAACGATTTTATCCGCAGGTATTTAGGAGAAAAGAAAGGACCCATAGTAGAATTGGAAACCGGAAAAATTTTAGGATATCACAAGGGCTATTGGTTTCACACAGTCGGGCAACGTAAAGGATTAGGACTTTCCGGAGGTCCCTGGTTTGTTATTCGGAAGGATGTTGAAGCCAATATTATTTGGGTCTCCAAGGGCTATGAGGTTGAGGCAGTCTATGGAGACGAATTCACCATGCAGGACTTTCATTTTATCACGGAAAATCCCTGGACAGACCTTTGTTCAGGAATAGATATCACCTTCAAAATCAGACATACACCCGAATTTACTCCGGGAAAAATCTTTAAAACCGATAGCGGATACCAAGTACTTTCATCTGAAAAAATACACGGCATTGCTCCGGGACAATTTGGAGTTATTTATGATGCTGATAGCAAGATATGCATCGGCAGCGGAGAAATTATTTCTGCCTGAAAAATAACTGAATGGGTGTTCCCTTAAAATTCCACTTCGACCTGATTTTATTTTCCAAAAACCGTCTGTACGGTTCTTTGATGTATTGAGGTAAATTGGCAAAGAAAATAAAAGTAGGTATTTGCGTATTGGGCAACTGGGTGACGTATTTAATTTTGATGTATTTCCCTTTCAAAGCCGGAGGCGAATAATTCTGGATCAATGGCAATAAAAACTCATTCAATTGCGAAGTGGAAATCTTCTTTTGTTTGTTTTTATAAACCTCTACAGCCGATTCAACCACCTTTAAAATGCGTTGTTTGGTAATTGCCGATGTAAAAACAATCGGAAAATCAACAAAAGGAGCAAAGCTATCACGTATTGACTTTTCAAGTTCCTTGACATCTTTAGGGTCTTTGTCTGAAATCAAATCCCATTTATTAACGGCGACTACCAGGCCCTTTTTATTTTTCTGAATCAACGAAAAGATGCTCATATCCTGCCCTTCAAGTCCGCGGGTAGCATCTACCATCAAAATGCAAACATCGGCATTTTCGATGGCACGAATAGAGCGTACTACAGAATAATACTCCAAATCTTCCTGCACCTTGGCTTTTTTACGTATGCCGGCGGTATCAATCAAATAAAAATCGTGTCCGAATTTATTAAAGCGGGTGTAAATTGAATCGCGCGTTGTTCCGGGGATATCCGTTACAATGGTTCTTTCTTCATCGATAAAGGCATTGATAATGGAAGATTTTCCAACATTAGGGCGTCCAACTATTGCAAAACGCGGAAGATCAAGTAGCTCAATCTCCTCCGAAGTTTCTACGGGACCAAGCAATTCCACCACACGATCCAACAATTCGCCCGTACCCAAACCGTTGATGGCGGAAACAATAAAAGGATCACCCAGTCCCAAAGCATAAAATTCAGCAGCATTGTACTGCCAGTCGAAAGTATCCGACTTATTGGAAACTACTATAACAGGCTTATCAGCTCTCCTTAAAATAGCAGCAACCTCATTATCCAAATCAGTGATGCCGGTTTGGACATCCACAACAAACAGAACCACATCCGATTCTTCTAAAGCCAAGGTCACATGTTTTTTAATCTCTTCTTCAAAAACATCCTCTGTGTTCACCACCCAACCTCCGGTATCAATCACGGAGAACTCACGTCCTACCCACTCACATTTACCATATTGACGATCACGCGTAGTCCCTGCCTGCTCATTCACAATGGCACGGCGGCTCTTGGTAAGTCGGTTGAACAAAGTGGATTTACCTACATTTGGACGTCCTACGATAGCGACAATATTTCCCATTTTGGATGTATTTAAAGCTGAAAAATTGGTCTGCAAAAATACTTAAAAATACACGGATGGACAAAGTTTTTTATTTTAAAGTATTAACGCATTATTCAACCCAAAGCAAACCAAATTCAAATGGTTTAAACCTAGCGGTGTCTCATAAGCGCCCAACTGCTGCGTTACTTTTGACATTCAGGCTCAATTTTATATAATTATATTTTCAGTTTTCCTTTGACGGAAAAACCACCATCTGAATTTATATCTACTTGAAGAATATATACACCCTGGGATAAATATCGGCTTAAATTGTTGATATGAGACCGGTCAACATGATACAACTCCAACACTTTCTGTCCGGTCAGCGAATACACAGACATGGTATTTTCAGGATAATCATTAATATTGTTTAATACAGCATGGAAATCAGCATCAATGGGACGAATTTCATCAATGGCGCTAAATTCGGTATTTACATAAGCTACATCCGAATACACCATATCCTTTTGTTCATTTTTATAGACTACTCCAATGCGATAGAAATACTCGCCCACTTCCAAATTATCATCCGTATAGGAGATGTCAAACCTACCGGTTTCTGCAATTTTTTCAAAATGACTGCCATCTCTCGAACGTTCCACAACATAATGATCCGCCTCTTCAATTCCACAACTCCAATCCACATAAACAGACGATTCTGAAAGACGCTTAGCCTTTACACCATGAGGTGCGGAAGGATGTTGAATCCCCCATAATTCAATCTCTGTAAATTTAATTGAACCCTCAAAAAATTCAAACTCAAACTTATAATACTGGTAAGCAAATGCTGATTGTCCCAATGATTTTGTGAAACTATTCGCAGTAAATGAAGGATTGTTCTGCTCGTCCAACAAGGTCCATGTCATATTATCATTAGATGCATACAGCCTCCATGATTTCGGGTTGGCGTTATCGCGTGTAGAAAGCACGTATTTGTCCACAGCAGCTAACACTGAGGATTGATAAGTAATGCTTAAAACAGGAATTTCTGTATTTTGATTGATTGTAGAGTAAGTGTTTTTATTATTATCAATCAAATTCGTTATACCCCTTAAATTATAATTAGAGCTAATATTGCCTTGATTCAAACAAATATTCACATAACTATTGTCAATAGGTGCATCCTCATAATTCAAACCGGGATAATCAAGTTTTGCTTGTTGCAGCCAAGTTTCAAACTGATTATTCCAGCCAAAAGCATGAACAGCAAAAGGCTTCACATCGACACCACAAGCTGCGCTCCAGAAATGAATCAGTTCACCTAAATTTCCTCGTCCTCCCGGATTGGAAGAATTACCTTGAAAACTTCCGTTCTTTTGTCGGTAATGTTGACCCTGCAACTTCCAAAACTTTTTGAGCATTTGAGTTTTGCCATACAGATTATAGGTAGGATAAAAGAAATCCCGGTACCAGTAAGACACACGGTTTTTGTCCGGATAGTCTGCTCCCCCACTCGGATTGCTACCTTCGGTAAATTCACGATGCCACGATGTAGCACGCGGTGATTTCAAAGCTGCAAAAGTATCGTACTGTAATATTTCTGCCCATTTACTATCACCCCACACCGGAAAGAACATAGAACCGTTGTATCCTCCACCTACACCTTCAACAATGTGACAAAGTTCATGAGACATCACATCATAAATATAACCGGATTCACTTCGGCTTTTAAACCAGTTTTTGTTGGCTTTGATATACACCATATTGCTATAAAAACTATCAGCATTTCTATAATCATAAATTGAAGCCAACCCACCTCCTTCTTCCATCGGAATGAGTAATACATGCAACAGAGAATCACTTAATTCTTCACCATAACAATCAAATACATGTTCCCAATTAGCTGCATAAAATTGATAATATAAATCATCAATGTCAGATTTAGAATAACCTTCTATCACATAGAAGGCTGTATTTCCTATTTCTTCTACCTTATTAAATGTTGCCGGCTCATCTAAAATCCATAATTTATAGTTTTCAAACTTATCTCTAAACTCTTTTTTGGCAGTTGTCACACTTACAATTGCAGGTTCAGATTTATTGTCGCCGTTAACCGCATACAACTTAAACACATAATCAGTTTCAGGCTTCAATGAATAGGGATGAGATTCCGTGTTGTTTGCAGGAATGTCATAAGTATAAGTGAAAGTATTTCCACCATCTTCCGAACGTTCGATACGATAAGCAGTTTCATTGGCTACATCATTCCATGACAATTTCACATAATGATACGCCCTGTTGTCAACCACAAAATTAGATGGTGTAGCCAAATTGATCACATCATTTCCTGCCGGTTCATCCCCATAAAGCAACCAATCAGCCAATTGAGTCATACCACTACCATTATTCCCGGTAACGGATAAACGATAATATTGATAAGCAGTGGCATTTTCAAACTCATAAAATTTCTTTTGAAAACGTTTGTCAAATATCTGATTGGTCCTGGTATCCAACACAGTCCACCTTGTTCCATTCTCTGACCCCTCTATTCTCCAAGCCTTGGGATCACGATCCGGAGAATCGTTTGCAGAAATAATGCAATACCGATTAGCTACCAAAGCCTCATTAAATGCTATTCGGATCCAGACTGATGCATTACGGGACAAAAACTTAGTACTTACATCATCATCAAATGCACAAACAACTGTTTCTCCTGCAGGAGAAGTATTGTATTGATCAAGAACCGCAAAGTTTCTCCCTTGAGTCAGTAAAGTTAATGAAGGAAAGTCAGGAGTTACTACAGGATTTGAAACAGAAAAAATTGACCTGGCACGGTTTAAAATCGAACAAACCCTGTAGAAATATAAACTTGCTGCACCTACTGTTTCATCTATATAAGAAACTGTGTTGGCAGACAGGTTAGCAAGAGACACATAATCTTCACCATTGCTTGAACGCTGAATTTCAAAAGCTTCCTCATTGCCGGACAAATCTCTCCATGAAATTTCAACTTGATTATAATCAATAGCTTTAGCCCTGGCATCAGAAGGCTGATTTGCCAATAACTTCTCTTCTCCGGTCAGTTTCCATTCACTCAAAGAACAAATTGCACCCTCAGCAAGTGCAACACTTTTGATTGTTAGCCGGAAATACTGGTACGGCTGATTGGATGTTACAGAAATGGTTCTGGTTTGATTTCTTTCGGTAAAAGACAGATTTGTTACACGAAGTATGTCCCATTCAATACCATCTAGAGATGCGGCAAGCTCTACATTGCTGGGATCCCTGTCAGATGACTGCGTAGAAGACACAAACGACATCCCCTTAACTACATAGGTTGTATGCGCTTTAAACACTATTTCGTTGGGTAAACCACTAAAAGTATATTCAGTATCAACCTTGTTGTCTATCAATCTATTCAAAACTGCCGGAGCATATGTTGCTGAAATCTCTCCATGTTGAAGTGAAAGAATTTCAACTTCCTGAGAAAAAGTAAATTGAAAAGACGAAACAAGCAGAGTCAAAAACAAAAGACTGTAAAATTGAATAGTTTTCATATGATATAATTTATTTTTTATCAACATTTCACCTATCATCGTTGTCAGACAATAAACGCATCATCTATATACTCTTTTGTAAACCTCCGACAGATACAGAATTCTAATATCGGGTAAGATCCTGAGATGTTTGAGACAGCTCCTTTTTACACAAGTAATTTGGATACTAAATGCTATTCAACAGTTCCAATTTACCCTCATCAATTAATTTAATAATCAACTCGCCAAACAGTGTGTTTTGCCAAGCAAACCAATGTCTGGTAAAATTATTCGGATTATCTTTATGAAATGACTCGTGCATAAAACCTGTGCCGGCATCCGTTGCCATTAACAGCTTAATGCAGTATTTTATCTCATCGTCGTTTTGAGAAGTGAAAGCTTTCATCATGATGCTCATAGGCCAAACCATATCGTAACCAATGTGTGGACCTCCAATACCTTCTCCGGCAGTTCCCCGGAAGAAATACGGATTATCTTCACTCCACACAAAATTACGGGTATTCTGATAGATGGGATCGTTCACATCCACATCTCCCAGATAAGCCATCCCTAACAAACTAGGAACGTTGGCATCATCCATCAGCAACTGGTTTCCAAAACCATCCACTTCATATGCATAAATTTTACCGTACTTAGGATGATTGTGAATGGCATATTTTTGCAAGGCATTTTCTACTTCGTCAGCCAACATAATGCACTCCTGAGCTTTATTTGCATCCTTATTCACTGTTTGAAGGATTTCTGCTGCTTTTCTCAAAGAAGATACGGCAAAAAAGTTGGATGGAATTAAGAACTGAAAAGTAGTTGCATCATCAGACGGACGGAATGCAGATGCAATTAATCCTACAGGTTTTACCGGATTTCCTTTCCCGTTATTAGACATAGTATCTAACTGACGTTCGGTTTTACGTTGAAAAACATAAGAGCCATGACCATCTTTCTTTTGTTGTTCTTTGAAGGTCGCTAAAATATTATGCATGGCTTTCAGCCATTCTTCCTGAAATATACTGGCATCTCCGGTTAATTTCCAGTACTCATAAGCCAAGCGCAAAGGATAGCACAACGAATCTATTTCCCATTTTCTTTCGTGCAGTTCAAGTTTCATATCCGTTCTGTCATTCATCCACTGATGGTCAGGATTGGGGTCATGCGGATCCAAAAAGGCATTGGCGTAAGGATCGAGAATGATACTCCTGAACTGACGCAAAATCGTTCCTCGCAACATTTTTCTCAAAGCTTCATCCTCGTTGGCAAGTTGCACATAAGGCCATACTTGTGCACCGGAATCCCGCAACCACATGGCATGAATATCACCGGTGTATACCAAAGTATCATCATCCCCGTCTTCTAAGGTATAATAACGTACCGTAGTGTCAATGGTATTGGGAAAACAATTCTCAAACATCCAACGGAGACGGGCATTGGTGAGTTGTTTAGTTACTTCAACTATTTTACGCTCAACAGCCTGTGAAATAAACAGACGATCAGCAACTGCCGGACGTTTGGACACATACACTTTTGCATTGTCACTTTCCAGCACTATTGCATTGGCTTTTTGCGCATAATCAGTTTGATTTTTGAATCTTTTAGTGCTGGCACTGCAAAAAGTCAACAGCATGACAGACAATGCCAATGAAGTAAAAATAAAGATCTTCTTTAAAAAATTACAATTCATAATTAATTAATTTTAAGTGGGTTTAATGAGTGAGTATTTTATACATTTAATTAAATTTCACACAACTTGTTTATCTGCTATCACTTTATTCTTGTGTGGAAAACGAATACGGTAAATCTGCCTGGGCTGTACCACGCACTTTATTAGGCTTATCACTCATAGTGAAATCCAGTTTCATGCCTTTTTTAAGTGCATCTATTTCCAAATAGTTAGGTGTATATTTTTTTCCGTTCACTTTAAGTTGATCAACATAAACATTTTCTTTGCTATTATTTTTTGTCTTGATGATTACCTTTTTGCCATTATCTAAGTGTAAAGTAGCTTTTGGGAAAATGGGTGAACCCAATATGTACTGACCGCTACCCGGGCATACCGGATAGAAGCCTAAGGCAGAAAATACATACCAGGCAGAAGTTTGTCCATTATCTTCATCTCCGCAATAACCGTCAGGATTTGGAGTATATAATTTTTCCATGACTTTACGCAAATGATATTGCGCTTTCCAGGGAGCACCGGAATAATTATACAGATAAATCATATGTTGAATAGGTTGATTACCATGAGCATAATTACCCATATTCATAATTTGCATTTCACGAATTTCATGAATGGTAAAGCCATAATAACTGTCATCGAATATCGGAGGAAGTTTAAAGACCGTGTCCATCATTTGATTAAAGGTTTCTTTTCCTCCCATCAAATCAATCAATCCCTGTGGGTCATGAAACACAGACCAGGTATAATGCAAGGCATTCCCTTCCGTAAAATCACCTCCCCATTTGAAAGGACTGAAAGGTTCACTGAACTCACCATTCTCTTTCTTTCCTGCCATCAGGTTGTATTTAGGATTAAAAAGATTACGGTAATTACGGCTGCGTTGTGCATAAACTTCAATTTCATCTGCAGGCTTTCCTAATTTTTTTCCAAGCTGATAAATACACCAGTCATTATAAGCGTATTCCAAAGTACGAGCAGCACTTTCATTAATATTTACATCGCAGGGGACATAACCCAAACGATTGTAATAATCATAACCCCACCTACCGGTTGAAGAAACTCTCGGATGCACACTATTGGCTGTTTTCACAATACCTTCCCACAACACATCCGGCTCAGCAACAGTGATTCCTTGTAAATATGCATCGGCAAGCACAGAAGCAGAATTGTTACCAATCATACAGGGGCGATGACCCGGACTAGCCCATTCGGGGAAAAATCCGCTTTCTTTATACGTATTGATCAAACCTTCCTGCATCCGGCGGTTCATTTCAGGATACATCAAATTCAGCAAAGGAAATAAGCTGCGGAAAGTATCCCAAAAACCGGTATCCGTAAACATATATCCCGGAAGAACTTTACCATTATACGGACTGTAATGTACAATCTGACCATCTTTGTCGTACTCAAAAAAACTTCTTGGGAAAAGAACGGAACGATAAAGTGTAGAATAAAAAATTCTCAAATGATCAATATTATCCGTTTCAACTTCAATTTTACCCAACACTTCATTCCAGCGCTTCTCACCGGATAATTTTATTTGGTCAAAACTCTGATCGCCAAGCTCCTTTAAATTTAATTCAGCTTGCTCGTAACTGATAAAAGAAGATGCAACACGTGCATGGATTATCTCTCCCCTCCGGGTCGAAAAACCTACAACTGCTCCGGCATGATTAGCTTGAACTTCATTAACACGTTCATTCAACACCCCATCTAATACACCTGCATTGAAAGCAAATGACTTGTCAAAAACCACCACAAAGTAATTTTTAAAGTTTCTCGGTACGCCTCCTGTATTCTTGGTTGTGTAACCGATAACTTTATTTTCCTCTGGAATAATTTTTATATATGAACCTTTATCAAAAGCATCAATAACAACAAATGAATGTTCACTTTCCGGGAAAGTAAACCTAAAGATTGCAGCTCGCTCTGTTGGAGAGATTTCAGTTACCACATCATGGTCTGCCAAATAAACACTATAATAATGTGGTTTAGCAGTCTCTGCTTTATGTGAGAACCAACTGGCACGCTTGTCTTCATTAAAAACCGGATCTCCAACAACGGGCATTATTGAAAACTGACCATAGTCATTAATCCATGGACTGGGTTGATGTGTTTGTTTAAAACCACGGATCTTATCGGCATCATAGGTATATATCCACCCATCTCCCATTTTTCCGGTCTGAGGTGTCCAAAAGTTCATGCCCCACGGCAATGCTATGGCCGGATATGTATTACCGGTAGATAAGGAATGTTTCGACTGCGTTCCAACTAAAGTACTGACATAATCAAGCGGTTGTGCCGCTTTCACAACAAACATAAACAAGCAGAGCAAGAACAATAAATTAATTTTTAATTTCATACGTTTAAATATTATTTTTTAGTTATCGTATGGAACTCTCGATGAACTAATTTAATCATTCGCATAGGCGAAATAATTGATTAAATTAGTTCATGTTCGTTTCATAAGTGATGATTGTTTTTTAATGGTCGCATGAAACTTACATTTTTTACAAATTTATCCGTAAACAATGATTGCACAAGTTTCACAGCACACAAATTTATATTTATATTTATTTAATTATCAAGGTATTACTTTTATATATCCGTTCTCATCCAACGTATTTTGCAAAGGCTCATCAGTTGCTAAAGGAATCCATGCTTGTTTAAGGGTAATGTCTTTTGTTAATTGATAATGTCCCTGTAAATCATTTGCTATTGCACGCAGTTCAGCTTCATTGGAGACAGGTATCTGACTGTATACAAATGTCCATGCCATAAAACACATGAATAAAACTCTCAATCTTTGACTCAAAGGAATTGCCTGAAACATTGAAGTATTTTTATACATGGTTATTTAAGTACATAAAGTTTAAAAACAAAAATAATATAACCTGATTACATTTCGGGTTATATTTCAGGTTACACTAACAAAAAAACTGTAACAAACTTTAAATATAGAGGTTAAATTAAAAGATCAGTCCCGGTAATGTTTTTATAAATCTTTTTATATTGATTGATGAATATGGCGCTTTCTTGTTTTTTATCTAATTTGTTATAAGCTTTCACACATAAATCAAAAACAAACTTATCAGTCGGATCAATCATATTGTACACACTGGCAAACTGAACAACCTTATGATAATACTTACGCTTATACAAAGCATCTATTTGACCCTTTAACAATTCTATTAATTCCGCTTCAATCGTAGATTTAAAAGTATCGAAAACCTGTTCTTGCAGACTCTGAAGAAATGTCCCTTTGCTTAGGATTTTATAAAGCTTGTCCAATAATTCTTCGGAAACCACAGTATCAGGATTAGAAAGTTCATTAATTAACAAACGGTATTCAAAATAATCCAAATAGAAATTCTTTTCAAATTCAAAAAACCATTGAGAATTTTGATGCTGCAGTGTAATTCCTTCCAAATCAGCCAGCACGCTTCTGAATCTATTGATGGTAACACCTCTGATATTTTTTGCCTCGCTCAATTCTTTATCCGGCCATAATCCTGATGTCAATTTTTCAGTCGTAATGCCGGTTTTATAGCCTGAATTTAACAATATTAAGGTAAACAAAGATCTCAATTTTGAACTGAAACGATAACTGATATCATTTCCTGATTTATCAAAAGCCGTAAAGTTTCCAAAAATGTACACAGATGAATGTTTTTGCGAATAAGTATCAAAAATTTCAGAATCTGCTACTAAAGAAATGACATCTTCAAAGCTAACAGCTTTCGACCTCTTCTTTCTTCTTAAATATAAAAACGCACCTATTACTAAAACAACAAGCAACAAAAGACCTGTAACAGCCACCCCAACCATGAAACTATACTTAGGTCGAGCATCAACCTTACTCAAATAAGCTTGAGTAATTGGTGGCGATTGAAGCCCATAAATCTTGATATCCGAATGGTTATTTTCATTCAATTCGATAATCACAACATAAAATTCCTGCAGCAATGCATTAAAAAACAGGTGAACGGATGAACTCATTCCCTCTGACTTCAAACTCACCGAATCACTGACAAACTCATAACTACCGGAATCAATATCAAATCTGCACAGATATCCGATGGTATTTGACTTATAATGCGCATAGCAAAATGCATAAAATTTATTTTCATCATGATCCAACACAAGATCTTTTCCGGGAATAAATTCAAATTTGGGAGCTTCCGGCAATTCCCAAAGCTTCGTAATTTTTTGAGATTCTAAATTTAATTTGTACAAATCATACAGATTTCTGCCAACATGTTCTTGTTTGCCGGTTTCATTGCCAAATCCGCCAAAAATATACACATCGTCACCTGATACGGCACAAGCAGAGTATAAACGCGGCAATATTGGGTCTCCGGAAAAATTAAGTTCTTCATGGGTTAAGGATTCAAGATTTATTTTAGAAATGCTGTTTGAATAAGTGTAGTTGCTATAACCCCCAAATATAAAAACATCACTTGTCTGTGATAAAAAACTGTTATGATGCAGAGCATCAGTAGCTTCATCAGTACTTATATAAGTGATGGGAAAATTATTCGGAATCAGTTCTCTTTGAAAAAGAGAAAAAGGTTCTGATCCGAAGAGCATCAGAGTATCCGTTCGTGCATCAAAAAGAACATCGTTAATTCTAAAGTTTTGAGGTGGATGCAGAGCATGTCGCTGAGAAAAAACATCATTTCGTAAATTATAAAACAGTAATGAATCTCCATTGGTAATCAAGAGTTGATTCAGACTTGGATCGTAGGTTACAAATACCTGTTTATCAACGGAGAACGATGCTTTCGTTTGCCAATAAAAGTGCTTGTTAATCATCCAGTTCGGATTTCTTACCGTTGCCTTTTCTCTTGATTTTATTGCATAGACTTTGTTTCCGGAAGATTCTCCCAAAGGAAATTTTAAAATTTTATCTTTGAATGTGTCAATACAGATATTTTTAAGTAACATCTGGGGCACATCAAGATTTAAACCGTATAAACCAAATGCAAGCATAATGGCTGAAGGATTCTCCAGCCCTATAGGTGTACATATGTACTGGTCATCACCAATAGTAATAATTGTTTTATCTTGTTCTAAATTAAATAGAAAATCAATGTGTAAAAGTTCTTTATTTTCAATGCTTTCTTTAGAAATAGGTATTTGAACAGACTTATGGGTGATGGGACTGTGGAAATCCAAATACATTTGGTTGTCCCCATAAAAATTAACAAAGACAAACTCAACCTCTTTTTTTCTTTCGTCAATCATCCGAAATATATGTCCGAACCTCTGAAAATCCCAAATTGAAATATCAAAACTAAGTCGCAACGAATCTTGTATTTTTAAGGGTTTATCATCAAAAAACAACAAAGAGGTTCTGTTGTCAACCTTCTCTTCGCTGGAGGAAAACAACAGCCCGTTTGTCTTTTCAACAGCTTGTCCGACTGTTGAAATAAGAAGCAAATAAAAAACAATATTTAATCTATGTCTAAACATTAAAGTTGTTTTTAATTATAGAAAAGTACGCTGTTTATCATCTACTTTTCTATAAAAATCAGCTTATCTTCCAATATTTTAATAAAAAAACCACCTAAAACTGACCTTGCACGAAAACCCACATGCTCCGGCCTGTCCGTCCAATACCAATCTGACATCGGAACCCTGTCAGTAGTCTCATTGACAAAACAATACAACGGTCTGATCAATTGTTGAAAATCCTCGGTAGTTGACGACAATGTAGCCGACCAGACAATCCAATCAGCCTTGGTATAGGTATTTTTACTATCAAGCGGCAAACCGTATTTATTTTGTTTGCTAAGGTAGAAGGCAATTTCTCTTTCCGGCACTTCATGAGGGAATACGTTGATTTTTAAAATTTTATCCCATACTAAATTATATTTCTGACTCCAGGTTCCGGGCTGGTCAAAGGCAAGCCTGAAATGATCACCATCATCGGTCTTCTCAACCCATTCCAAAGCCATTGTGCGAGCTAATTTGGTATATTTCCGGGCTGTATCGTTATAACCTAACATATCTGCCAATCTACCATAAGAGGCAATACCCTGAATGGCTTTAATTGATAAATTGGCATTATGCGATGAAAAACCCGTAAATATGTCGGTATTTTCCTGATAATCAGGATCAAATCCTTTTTCTACCAGGAAATCTGCCCAACCGCTCAGGGTATCCCAATGTTTGGCTGCATACTGTGCATTTCCTTCAACGGCAGCTATCGCAGCCATCATAATCAACATATTTCCGGACTCCTCTACCGGTAAAAAAATTTGCGACATTTGTCCCTCTGCAATGGGATAAATCCCTATATCGTGAGGAGCATATGGTTTATCCCATCTGTCACTTTCCACATAATAAAATATAGGATTCAACATGGCTTTCAGCAAATCTACATTATACAGGAGAAACAAGGGAGACGAAGGATAGGTTACATCCACAGTTGCAATATTACCACCGCTACAATTTTCTTTGGAAAGCAAAAGCATTTCTCCTGCTGTATTTTGCACCAATTTATGAGCTGATACGGTTTGCCTATAAACCAAAGCACATAATTCAGCATATTCTTTTCCACCACTTCGCCGGGCTTTTGTCATCAAAGCATAATCAAACTTATCACACGCAGCTTTGATTGTTTTATAATCTTTTTTAGATTGTAAAAATACTTCCTCAATTGTGACATCATCATTACGATTCCAATACGGCAACAGGTTCTCACCAAAATAACGAATGGAATACACATCATCATATCCTATCATAAAAAAGCCATCAGTAGTGTTTTTAACACGACCCAAATTTCGTGAGAAAGCTAACCGATTTTGTTCATCCGGAGAACATGACATTTTACCTGACAACATTCCGGATTCAGCAAACTCTTTACGCATGGTATAACTGTCTCCAGTGGCTGATTGAGTTTTTCTTGCTTCTGCAACAAAGTAAAAATATCCCCAATCAATTCGAATGTCATCACCTCTTTTTGCTAAAATTTGCTGCTGTTGACTTCCCGTTTTTAAAAACAACAGCTTGTTTTTTTCAAAAGATTCCGTATTACTTGCCTGACCATATTCATTTAAAGCCCACGTCGTAGAACTTTCCAAATATAAATTGACATCATGATGTTTTGAATCATTTGATTGAATTTGATACGAAATATAATTAACCGGACGAGAAAGCAAATCCAAATTATCCATCAACAACGGTGATGTAAAGGTGAGTTCCAAATCAACAGGTCCACAAGTAAAAGTAAACCTGGTTTGGGTTGGCAACACTTCTACAGAATTTTGAACAGCCGTCTGCGCAAAACACGATTGAGCACTCGTTTTAGCATTTATGCCAAAATCCAAAAAAGCATATCCTCCTCTATTTCTAACATAAGCAGCAATAACATTTTTTCCTTTCTTAAAGTTTTTTACAACATGTGCCGGAAGTTCAATGAAATCATTAAACTTATGATTGTGACCTTCCACTGTTATTACTTCAATACCGTTAACGTACAAAGTAATTTCATCATCATAGGATAAATCCAATATGATTGTCTCGTTTGATATATCCCTTTCTAACTCAAACTCCCTTCTAACCCAAAGGTGTTCAGATTCCCATGCAGTATTCACCAAACGCTCGCCTTGTGTGTATCCATAAGCACCCACACCATCTTTCCAGCTTTCATCATTATATTCCGGCAACATCCACTTATCTGCCGGTGCTTCAGTGGTGTACTTTGATGTCCATGCTTCGCCGGCACTCGTTTTCAGCAAAGGTATTAATAGAAACTCACTTTCTACGCCCATAAACCGGTATGATTGTCCGTCAACCTGTATCACCCCCAGCAAAGGAAACTCTTGTCCTGTCCAATGAGTCAGTTGATGTTTGTATAAAGTATCACCAAACAACCAGGTGTTGGTGTATGTATCAATCGTCACCAACGGGCAAGCAGGTGCACGCAACGCATTGGTTACACGATAATTGTCATTGCTTTTACATGCAACCAGCAAAACAATAATGAACAGGAAACAAAATCTTTTCATCAAAAAAACAGTTTATTGTGTTTAAAATATTAAATCCGTGTAGTCAGTAATTGTGACTAAAATTAAGTCTATGACCAAGTTTATCTGGTACAGAATATAAAAACATGTAACAAAAATACAATTTTATTTTCTATTTCATGCATGTTTATCAATCACTATCAAAAGAAGGCACAAAAAAAATGGGGCTATCTAAAAAGCAAATATTCAAGCAAAAAACTGTAAGGTTTCTTAAAATTAGAAAGGATAAAGGTTGACTTGTACCCTGCAACACCTTAACCTTGTGACCACGCACCACGGAACTCGCTACCCCGAGTATCGAAAGTAACGCAGCAGTTGAACAATATGAGACACCACCATCCAATAAAAATATAAAGGATGAAACTTCGTACATCTCTGCACCTTAGTTTCACCCTTCATTTTTATTAGTAGTCTCGTCGCTTCAGATAAAGCAGCGGACAAGATGGTTGATCAGCTCTTCATTCTACGTTCAGAGTTACGCGTTTGAATGCAGTAGCAGTAGCCTTATTCGCTTTCAAATAATCACTTACGGTTTGTTTGGATTCTTTGATAAAAGCTTGTTCCAATAAAGTAGATTCTGAGAAGAATTTATTCAACCGACCTTCGGCTATTCTATCCAAAATTGCTTCGGGTTTACCTTCCTGACGAGCTTTTTCCTTCCCTATCTCCAATTCTTGCTGAACAATTTTTTCCGGAACTGAATTTCTGTCGAGAGAAATCGGATTCATGGCAGCCACCTGCATGGCAATATCACGTGCCACCTGATAATCAACGTCCTTTTCTTTAAAAGAAACGATAGACGCCAATTTGTTTCCGGGATGTATATAAGCAGTTACAGTTGCACCTTCAACAAAAACATAATAGTCTAATTCCATTTTTTCACCGGTAATGCCTGAACGTTCAGTCACCAACTCGGCAATGGTCCGGCCATCCATTTTTAAAGCGGCTACTTCTTCCGTTGTAGTTGCTTTGGCAGCCAAAGCTGCATCTAAAATAGACTTTGTCAATGCGATAAAATCTTCATTCTTTGCCACAAAATCCGTTTCACATTTCAGTGCAATGATTGCAGCATATCCATCTTTGATTCCGGCTAATACACAACCTTCGGAAGCTTCACGATCACTCCGTTTTGCAGCAACTGCCTGTCCCTTTTTACGAATAATTTCTATCGCCTTTTCGAAATTGTTTTCGGCTTCTATCAATGCATTTTTACAATCCATCATGCCGGCACCGGTCATGGTGCGTAATTTCGAAATATCTGCCATCGTTACAGCCATAATATCTAAATATTTAAAAAATTTTTAATGTTTATAATTCTCTTAAAAAATTACTGTAATTACAATTCACCGACTTCATTTTCAAAAATAAATAGCAAATTGCAAAAAAGTTTAATTTTCATCATCATCTGTAGTAAATTTTCCTACTACATTGGCTTTTAAAGCATCTTCATCTTCTTTTCGAGTCCTCGGACGCCTTGAAACACGTTGTTTTCTTTCTTTCACAACAACTTCTTCAGATTCTTCCGAAGCTTCAGTGCTGTCCACTTTTTCAACCTTACGTTCTTCCAACCCTTCTTGTATTGCTTCTGTTAAAGCTGTTACAATTACATCAATCGATTTTGTAGCATCATCATTGGCTGGAATTACGAAATCTATTCCGTTTGGACTAGAGTTGGTATCGACAATGGCAAACACCAAAATACCCAAGCGTTGGGCTTCTCTTACCGCAATATGTTCTTTCATCACATCCACCACAAAAATAGCAGAAGGAAGACGTGTCATATCCACGATGGAACCCAGGTTTCTCTCCAATTTTTCACGCTGGCGGGAAATCTGTAATTTCTCACGTTTGGAGATATTATCGAAAGTACCGTCAACCGACATCTTGTCGATGGTAGACATTTTCTTTACAGCTTTACGGATGGTCGGAAAATTGGTCAACATACCTCCTGCCCAACGTTCAGTGATATAGGGCATTCCTACGGCTTTGGCTCTTTCCGCAACCACTTCCTTAGCTTGTTTTTTAGTTGCAACAAACAGAACCTTGCGCCCTGATTTAGCAATGGATTTCATTGCAGCGGCAGCTTCATCAATTTTAGCAACGGTTTTATGTAAATCAATGATGTGAATATCATTGCGCTCCATAAAAATATAAGGAGCCATTGCGGGATTCCATTTGCGTTTCAAGTGTCCAAAATGACATCCTGCTTCTAATAATTGTTCGAAAGTTGTTCTTGACATTGTTAATTGTTATTTTGTTTACATTCTTTTAAAATCAATCTCCGGGTAGTCATCAACATTGATGTTGCGAGTCCCGAAAATTTAGATACTAAACTGAAATTATTTATACTATTTATCAACTTACCATTTACCTTTTTAAATGGTAAACAGTCCATTGTAAAATAAATAAATTTATCGTTTGGAGAACTGGAATCTCTTACGAGCACCCGGCCGACCCGGTTTCTTACGTTCCACTTCGCGTGGATCACGTGTCATGAAACCTTCTGATTTCAAGGCAAGTTTATCTTCCGGATTAATCTTTACCAAAGCACGAGCAATAGCTAAACGCAACGCTTCTGCCTGACCTTTAAAGCCTCCTCCGTCAAGATTTACTTTTATATCATACTTTTCAACCACACCTAATTTATTCAATGGTTGCTTGACAATATATTGCAAGATAGGTGACGGGAAATAGGCTTTCAGTTCACGATCATTAACGATGATTTCACCTTTTCCTTCTTTCACGTAAATACGTGCCACTGCAGCTTTTCTTCTTCCTAAGGCATTTACTACTTCCATATTGATTATTTAAGTGCGTTTAAATCGATTTTTTTGGGTTTTTGTGCTTGCTTGTCGTGTTCAGGACCGGCAAAAACATATAAATTACCGAGAATTTTTGCTCCTAACCTATTCTTTGGCAACATACCTTTTACAACTTTTTTAATAAACCTCTCCGGATCTTTTGCCATCAGTTCGGCAGCAGTTGATTCACGTTGTCCGCCGGGATAACCGCTGTGACGATAATAAATCCGATCCGTCCATTTATTGCCTGTCAGAATAACCTTATCAGCATTAATAATAATGACATTATCTCCACAGTCAACATGAGGAGTGAAATTGGGTTTGTATTTCCCGCGCAAAAGTTTGGCAACTTTTGATCCCATACGCCCCAATACCATGTCGGTAGCATCCACGACTACCCATTCTTTCTGCACAGTCGCTTTGTTGGCAGAAATGGTTTTGTAACTTAAAGTATCCACTTTTTTAAAATGTTTTTTGTTTTTAATTCAATAATTATGCTTTCTATCAGTTTTTATCTCCCTACTCGAAAGAGGCTAATCGGCACGAACAGAGAACATTAACTCGATAAAAAACATGCTTTTAAATCGGGATAATAAACGGACTGCAAAGATAATATAAATCTTTTAGTTACAAAAGACTTGAACATAAAAATTCGCAAACTGCAAAAACAGACAAAAGGTAGGTACACAAGTAACCGAACTGCTTTGGATATTTTTGGGAATCCACACGGCTGTCGTAGTTGCTTTGGCAACCAAAGCCGCATCCAGAATGGATTTTGTCAATGCAATAAACTCTTATCAAACACCTTTATTTACTTTCTTCTATTGTTTTTACCTGGTGTAACCAATAACCCCAATAATTATCTACTACATTTATGGGCCTTTTTGGACTCCAATTATTATAATAAACACAAAATTCGTCGGTTGAGCGATTTATTACATTCACAAACTCCCATCCAAATCGTGTCCCTTGATTGAGTGTGTTATTAAGAATATTGATTAGATACTGATCGCTAAACGACCTGTAATCACTACCATTAAAGGTCATATGCTCTGTAATTGCCCAATCCCTTTGTGTAGAATTCTTTACTTGCCAAACTCTGTCATACGCTTTTTGATTGGGAGATTGGGTTGCCAAATTCCAATGCCAATTTACCTGAATTATATTGGGCGATGTCAGATGTGTTAAAAATTCAATCGGATCACCAACTCTGTTCATCTGAGTAGATTCGGTAGCATCTAAATAATCTACAGCAACATAAGCCGAACTACCTGCTACTGAGCGGTATGCTTCTGCTTCACCATTTACCCATGTTGCCAAATATTGAGCCCTGAACTTATTCCATGTAGGATTTTTGATAAATGTTTCCGGTATTGGAAATGTTGTGGGCATTTTTGAAGCTTCATCTGTTATATTATTAGCAGCTCTCCACTTCTCATATTCATTTTTGGCACTAATGCTATAATCAAGATTGTATTTCCCCATATACTGAGGTTCAACCGAAGTCTCAAAATAGAGAATCTTTTTTGTGTCAATTCCTTTTGCCAGGTTTTGAATAAATAATCGTAAAGCTTCGTTATATTCAGGATGAAAAAGTGAAACAACTTTAGAATTGAAACCATATTCCGTATCATAAACTAAATTACCCTTATCATCTATAGCTTGTGCTTCCGGATATCTATCCCAAAATGGTTCCACAAGATTACTTCCTCCTACTGCAGCCATCTCAACACCGAGACAAGGATACATTCCTTTATTATAAATTGCATTAATAACATAATTGAGCGGTTCCAAGGATTTATCGATTATCCCATCGGCATCAGTATCGAAAAATTTCCAGTAACAGGTCATTTCTATGGCATTATAATACTTTTTTTTAAGCATTTCTAAGCTGCCTACCAACTTATAAACATCATCCGAATTTGCATAATCATAAAGTGGCTTGGCAATTTTCAAGAATTTCCACTTCCCATCCAGATAGAACTTCCCGTTCTTAATTTCCCACTTAGTATAATCTACAATCGGATTAGGATCAATAGGGGGATTAGGAATTGAATCCATTGCTGTTAGTTTCGGCTTAACAGGAGTATCCGGGTCGATATTTTCATTACAAGAAAATAGATGAATCGCCAGAAAAATAAGCATCACAAATTTAGCTTTCATACGTTTAAATTTTATTTTTCAGTTGTCGTATGGAACTCTTGATGAACTAATTTAATCAATTATTCCACCCAAGTGGATGATTAAATTAGTTCATGTTCGTTTCATAAAAATTTATTTTTAATTATTAAGTGCTTTAAAAGTATAACTAATTAACAAACAGACCATTATCTCATTATATAAAAATCTTAATTTTCATAGTAAATCACAACTTATCTAACAAGCAAAATCTGTATTAAATCCATTCTTTCTTCAGTGTTTATTTTTACAAGATATGCTCCGGACTCTAAGTCGCTTATATTTATCTTGTCAAAACACAAATTAATTTCCTTCACCAATTTTCCTGTAAAGTTATAAAAACTCACTGATTTAATTTTATATGGTGATATTACACTAACATATTCCCTTGAAGGATTTGGAAAAACACTACAAGGGTAGAGTTTAGTCTGTGGTGTTTTATTATTTTCAGTAATATTATCATCATCTGGTATAAACAATAAAGGCTCCAGAATCCTTAATACATTCAACCAATAACCCCAGTTTTGGTCAACCATTTTTATGGTGTTCTTAGGTGTCCAATTGTCATTGTAAACACAAAAATCATCAGTTGTGCGATTTATTACATTCACAAACTCCCACCCAAATCGTGTCCCTTGATAAAGTGTGTTTGACAAAACTTTTTTTAAGTAATTGTCCGAATAATCGTAATCACTACCATTAAAGGTCATATGCTCTGTAATTGCCCAATCCCTTTGTGTAGAATCTTTTACTTGCCAAACTCTGTCATACGCTTTTTGATTGGGAGATTTGGTTCCCAGATGCCAATGCCAATTTACCTGAATTATATTGGGCGATGTCAGATGTGTTAAAAATTCAATTGGATCACCAACTCTGTTCATCTGAACAGATTCGATAGCATCTAAATAATCTACTGCAACATAAGCCGAACTACCTGCTACTGAGCGGTATGCTTCAGCTTCGCTATTTACCCATGCTGCCAAAGATTGAGCCCTGAACTTATTCCATGTAGGATTTTTGATAAATGCTGCCGGTATTGGAAATGTTGTGGGCATTTTTGAAGCTTCATCTGTTATGTTGTTAGTAATTCTCCATTGCTCATATTCAGTTTTGGCATTATCACTATAATCAAGATTAAATGCTCCCATGTACTGAGGTTCAACCGATGTCTCAAAATAGAGAATCTTTTTTGTATCAATTCCTCTTGCCAAATTTTGAATAAATAAACTTGAAGCATCTCTGAATCCTTGATGAAAAATTGAAACAACTTTAGAATTAAAACCATATTCCGTATCATAAACTAAATCACCCTTATCATCCACAGCTTGTGCTTCAGGATATCTTATCCAAAATGGTTCTACAAGATTACTTCCTCCTACTGAAGCCATCTCAACACCAAGACAGGGATACATTCCTTTATTATAAATTGCATTAATGGCATTATTTAACGGTTCTAAAGATTTGTCAATTATCCCATCACCGTTGACATCAAAGAATTTCCAGTAACAGGTCATTTCTATGGTATTATAATACTTGTTTTTAAGCGTATCCAAGCTGGCTATCAACATATTAACATCAGCCGCACTTGCATAATTATAAAGCGGCTTGGCAATTTTCAAGAATTTCCATTTCCCATCCAAATAGAACTTCCCGTTCTTAATTTCCCACTTAGTATAATCTACAATCGGATTAGGATCAACAGGTGGGTTTGGTACTGCTGACGGGTAAACTTCATATAGCCGAACATTATCAATAAACATATTTCCTGTAGCCAAATTCCCAACTTCATCTTTCAACCTAAATGCAATCCAGCAATAAGCCGAACTAACCGGAGACAAAGCCTGAAACGAAAATTCATCATAATTGCCAGTTAGAGCTATAACTTCAGTTTGTTCTCCAATTACATGCTTTGTGGCATCAAAAAAACCAAATGTAACTACAGCATATAATCCTTGGGGTTGATTGCTTTTTACAAATCCCTTCAAATTATAAACTCTTCCTCCGGTTACGGAGGGTTGTGCATCCCAGTTATCAAACCCTCTATCCAAAACGGTTCCATCGTTAGCAACATAACTTATCATTACCGCTTTCGATCCACTAACTGCTGATGTGCTGATTTGCGCAGTACTACCCAATGCGTTGGGTACTTCAAAGAAACGCCAACCGACCAGCCCATTTTCAAAGTCACCGTTATAATTAGTCAAAAGATTAGGCTGCGACCATGAAAGTGTAAGGCTCGCAAATATGAAAAATATTAAAAGGTATTTTTGCATTATTTGTTATTTCATTTACTATTTCTTGATGTTTTTGTACAGAAAATATGTTTATTTTTTACGGTGTCTCATATTGTTCAACCGCTGCGTTACTTTCGATGTTTGCTGAGCCTGTCGAAGCACGAACTCAATTACCGAGAGGCAGACACACAGGTCTGCCTCTGCTACCACAATCTCAGCGCCTTGCATTGGGACACTTCTAAAACATCCTATTGTTTGTCGGTTGAGAATATTTGTTTTGAAACAGCCCCAACATCAACTATCAAATAGGCTCTAATTAACAATTAACTTTCTTGTTAACTCCACTCCATTTGTTATTTGTATCCCTACATAGTATATTCCAGGCTCCAAATCACTAATGTTAATTCTGTCACAATTTGAATTAACAGTTTTCAATTTTTGTCCATTTATACTATATATTGTTACTAATTCCGGTTTCTCCACCGATTGGATATTAATATATTCCCTGGCAGGAGAAGGATAAATTCTGTAAAAATCTTTTTCTGATAACGATAACACGTCACGTGTAGAAACAATTATTTGTTGATTCAACTGCACATCGTCAATCATACATTCAACAGGACCCGCAGGCCATCTGGAACCATCTGCGTTAAACGCTCTGAAACCAATATTTAAGGTTGCCGCATTGACTGGAGCATGTAAAACAAAACTGTGTTGTGTATATGCATCACTTAAAATCCAGGTTCCATCTTTAGGATCTGATAACACGTTATTGCCGCCATCGTAAAATACACTGCCCATATTTAAAATAAAAGGTCCACTTAATGATTTTGCCCAAGCTGAAAAAGTATAAGTTTCCCCAGGGGTTACAGGGATGGATTGTTGATGCAATATGAGATCAAGTGTTGAGGCATTATTTTCCCAATGTACATGTGCTGCGTATGTACCACTATGCGTGTCGGAAGATGAAATATTGAATGTACTTAATGACGAACTTACCTCCACAAGCTGCCAATTTTCAGTCGTCCCTAATTCGAAATCACCATTACGTGAGTGCAAAAGATTATAATTATTCGTCGCTAATTGATAAAGTTGCACATCATCAACATACAACGTGCCGGCAGCATATGCTTGTGCTGCATCCAATAATCGGAAAGCCACAAAACATGATGCAGCATTAGACGGTGGTAGAAATTGTATTGAATATTCTTTATATGCAGTTGTCAATGACCTCATAATACTTTGTTCTGATAAGTAGTTATTGCCACTATCGAAGAAACCTACAGTCATTTTAACCTGAACTCCGGAAGGATTATCGCTTTTCAACCATGCTTTTAACTCATAAACTTTGTTCGCTTGCACAGGAGGGAAACTGGCCCAATTGTCTAATGCACGATCGGCTACGCTTCCTGTAACAAATGTTAGCTTAGCAGCGTATGTACCACTATGTACGTCAGAAGTGATGATTTGACAACCACTTCCAAGTGGATTTGGTACCTCAAAAAAACGCCAATAAGTCATGTCTCCCGTTTCGAATCCTCCGTTATACCCGCTCATAATGTCCGTTTGAGCTTGTGTAGTAACTACACAAAAAAATAGGATGAATAATAAATAAACTTGTTTCATAATAAATAAATTTTTAATTGATGAATAATAATGTTAATTAAATTAGTGAAATTAAATGTCAGTGAAAACTATTTCTTAAAAATGATTTGTTAATTAAATCGGCAAGTGAATGGAACCTTGGGTGTTCCATACGATTATATTCTATTTTTTCATTATTAATAAACATACATTACTGATTAGTTTGATTATACGTAGTTTTAAAAAAATGGAAAAAGTTATACGCATCAATCACCTCGATATCCAATTCAGGCCTAAGTCCTCTTAACCGCTCAATGGCAGAAATTACCTGACTGGGACTCGTCCATACAATCCTAAAAAAATAATAGGTGGGGGTGTCGTTTAATGAGGCTGGTATTGAAGCTGACATATCTCGGGCGGCACGTTCTGCATTATAAAAATCACACACGTTATTGATTAACTCGATCACCGGCATTCCTTTCCAAACATGCGGATCGGGTAATTTACCTCCGGCATTATGAAAATCCAACACAATTGTCGCAAACCCGTCGGGAGAGAATTGAAGAAATGCATCTTTTACTGCGGGAGTCGGCTCGTCTACATCCAATACCATCGGGGACAAGGAGATATCCCATTGCTCGTAAAACTTCTTGTTATGCTCAACAAACAAGGGCAAATGTTCAGTAGCAATACGACTAGGATTCATATACCCCGCCGCACTTGCATCGGCCGCAAAAAAATCATTATCCGTTTTCGTTTCATACAAATATTGCATAATGTCCGGATATGTTTCAGACAAATTGGGGTTCACGCCCCATAACAGCGGTATGGTACCCCTCGCCGGATCATCCCAGAAAGTAGGTAAAAACACGTACAAAGGAGTAGCCGAATCATAATCAGCCATCAATATACTGATGTAGGTTTTCCCATTTTCAGGTGTACGGAGAGCAGGCCGTCCTTGTTTCATCTTTTTTTGAGGAGCCTGAGAATGGATGGACTGATTGAAACAATCGTGGGCAACCGTATTTTGATAACAATTATACGGGGAGATGAGAAAAACCGTCTCCCACTCCGTTGGTACCGGGTCATGCTTGCTCGGGTAACCCTCTATATTACTATATTTAGGGAAGGAAAAGAACCCCGCCACTTCGGTCATCTGTTCCCCTTTCGTTAACTTCAGAACGGCTTCCAACATCATCTTATATGTTTCCAAATCGGTTCCAAGCGCTTGTCCCGGATCATCCAACGGAGTTTCATCTCCCCAAGGTGACAGGTCATACACGAATCCCCGGTTATAGACCGCCCAATCTCGTGTAACAACGTAAGATATATCTCCTTTATGTCTTGTCATATATGAATCTTCATAAAGGAACAGCCAATGGGGGTTACATCGTCCGGTTTCCAGAAATTTACGGATGCCCCAACGATACGCATCATTTTTTTTGCTGCCAGTCTCTGCTCCTGTAAAAACACCCCTGAAATCCTTTATCACGGGTAAATTCAATCGATCCAAATAGGTTTTTGCCATCTCCGGGCTTAAAACCAAACCATTTTCAAGTCCGGCTAAGGTGGTTGCCAGATTCAGCGTGGCTGGGACTTCAGTATCCCAAATAATTACCCCCTTGAGTTTACTTTTTGATAACTCGAGTAACTGATCAAAAGAGGAAACGGGAAACTTCTCTTTAGTCAACCACCCATTTTTACCCAACTTTTCCAGCCAATAAACGGGTCTGTTCAAGGTATTGGATTCAATGTACAATTCTACACCCTCTCTGTTCATAATTCCCTGTATGCAAGCTACAGCCACCGCTTCATCGTAAAATGACTTAGTGGGTAAACCCTTCAACGTGTAAACGTACATTGCGTTCTCAGGTTTCACTATAGGAGGTATTTCCGGTTGCGGGTCTTTTCCGTTACAAAAGGAAAAAGCCAGAACAACACAGATTAGTAAAACGGAAATGAAACTATTCAGCGAGTTCATACGCTTTATTCAAATAGTTATTAATGCATTAACAGCGAGTTTTAGTTGCCGATTACACGACAACTAAAACCTGCTGAAAAATCAAAATTCCTCGTAAAACTTCAGGTGGTCAATCTTGATTTCCACGGGACCATTCACATCAAGGTGATAAATCCTGAAGAAGTTTACACGGCTCAAATCAATTTTACCACCGGTTTCCTCACCCTCAGAAAGTTTAAGGACAACCTTGTTCCACCCATTCTTCAGACGCAATTGACTCATGAAATTCCAGTGCAACTCTTGCGAGTCCGGGTTACCCGAACTGGTTATCTCTATTTGGCCTGGCCAATCCCAATTAATAGCGGAAACATCGGAAATGTACAAGTAAAATTGAAAAACACCATATTTAGAATCTACGTTCGCATTCACCGGTGTGGCGAAATTCCTTTGAATAACAAATCCACCATTAGTCTGAAATTTAACGGAATATTTGCCTTCCTGCGGATCGGTTGAATCCAACTCGGGGCCATTGCCACCTGCCCATCCTCCTGTGGATTCACAATCATCTAAGAGGGTACCTTCCGGCTCAACTTCAGAAATAACCTCTCCCACATTGATCTGCACGGCCGTCGCATAATTAAATTTAGCTCCCGCAAGGCTGCTAACCGCTCCCACTCTAAAGAAATAATCCTCATTAGGCTTCAACAGGGCTGTGTTCTTGCCCACGTTAATAACCACCTTAAAGACCTCATCCTCATTTACCTGACGATTCAATACCACTTCGGATGCTACCAAGTACACGGATTCACCCACGATAGGCTCACTATGAGCGTACAAGCCAATTTTTGACACTGCGTCGGGTATAGTTTGTTCTAAACGAAAAGTTGCTACCACGCTGTTTCCCTCTTTCACGATCTCAACGTCTTTCACCCTGATATACGGTGTTACAAAGAAGTCGAGCTTCGTATCCTTTTTTATGAAAACCTCTTGTTCTTCGATTTGCAAGAAATTACGTTGGTCGGGTTGCACTGTGTAGGTATTAGAAAACAAGAGTGTGTTGGCGTACGTACCGTCGTTTTTTACCCTCAAATATTGTGCTGCCACGGGATCATACCCATGTTCAACAATCTTGATGGTCGTACCATTTATTATATCAGTTTGCACAAGCTCATTCGTTTCTGAATCAATGATGCTACCCGTGATTCCTGCATCGGGAAAATCATAATTATCCAGTTTACAAGAGTATAATAAGAGTAGGCTTAAAGCAACTACCTGTATATATATAAATACCTGTTTCATAATATTTTTTGCTTTGAAAATTAGTATTGAGGATTCTGAATCAAATCATTGGAACCAATACCCGGGATAGGACTATAATACATCCTCCGATCAAAAGTTAACGGTATTCCACGAATGACATACTTTCTAACGAAGATATATTTAGGGGGACTCACTCGTAGGTCCAGTACGGGACACAACGCCTTATGAATAGTATTGGTAAACTGTTCATGAAATTCTCTCCTGCGGATCAAGTCCCACCAGCGTTTATTTTCGAAAGCAAGCTCAACCCTTCGTTCTCTAAGAACATTTTGCAAAGTTAACGGGATATCAACGGTATGCCCGGCTCTTCTTCGAGTCGCGTTTAAAGCATCCTTAGCCACTTGTTGAGCATTGTTTTCCGTGTAACCACTTTCAACAACCGCTTCTGCGTAGTTAAGCAAGATTTCCGCATACCGGAACTCCATCCAGTCGTTGGTTGAGAACCCCAACCCGTTATTCCCATCAACGGGAGTGGGAGATAAAAACTTCTTAAAACTAAATCCGGTACGCGTCATTTCCGGCAAATGTTGTTGATCAAACCCGGAATAATCCTTCCAGGCATCAGCCCCAAAGGTATGGTAAGTAACACCGTTTACCACTAAGGAAGCTTTATCCGCTTCGATTACCGGGGTTCCATCCGGCTTAATAAATCCAGCCTGAATATTGATTACTTCCCCTTTCCACTCAGTTCCCGGCAAAATAACCGTCGCCCATAAACGAGCATCCTTACCCTTGAAGATATCATAGGGCGTATCAAAACGAAGATAAGATTTAGTGCCATTATACCCGTTATAATCGTGAATGTTCCCATCTTGCGTGGTTACAATAGGGGCGTCATAGCCTGGGTTTGAATAGCTCTCATAGATATCAACCAGTTCCAACGTGGGGTTCATTCTCCCGGGGTGAGGTGAACCATCTGCAGTTTGATTGGGATTATACCAAAAATCTATCGAGTGTGCGCTTCCCGGCTTTCCATATCCATACACCAATATTGCCTCCTCGGGAGCTACGTTCGGATCCTGAAAAAGCTTCATCAGGTTGCTCACCGCTTCATCCACGGAGCTTGGATTAGGCTTGTAGAGTCCGTGTACCCCTCCATCCATCACGGCTTTTGAAGCTTCTATGCACAGCTTATAATAGTGGTCCGCGAAGGAGGGGTTCATTCCAACTAAGTCCGCAGAAACGGCTTCACCAGCAAAAGGTGACTTGCTCCAATACTTGGCAATTGATGCCGCGTGGAGTGCTGCCCTGGACTTAAGCGCGTAGGCTGCCCATTTCGTTGCCCTTCTCGCATCGTTTCCGCCACGGGTAGAGGGCAAATACTTTATCGCTTCATCGCATTCAGACATTATAAAGTCCCACGTATCTTTTTCCGTACTTCGAGGCACCTTGAGTTGTTCTATATCGGACGTATATTCCTGAAACTCGGAAATGATGGGTACTCCGCCGTATCGTTTTGCCAGCCCGTAGTATCCAAACGCTCTTAAAAAATGGGCTTCAGCAAGTATCTCGTTTTTCTTTTCTTCGGTAAGCGTAGTGATGTTAGGTATCTCTTTCATCAGCAAGTTTACGTCCCTGTTGAATTTGTAGCCTGCATCCCACCACGGGAAGTTTTCCCCATCTACCAAATGGTTGAATTCCGAATTAACCGCGTTTCCTGTTTGCGCATCCGGGTGAATTCCTACCGTGTTTTGCAATCCGGTATGAAAGCCTACCCGATTATAAGTGAAATCCTCAAACGGTGCTTGATAGTACAAGTTAGCCAAATACACGCGAATGCCGTCTTCACTACCCAAAAGTGTTTCCGAACTCACCTTGTTCAAAGGTTTCAAATCCATTATATCTTCACGACAAGATGTAAACAATATCAGTGAAGCAAATATTATTAACAATGGTACATTATTGCATTTCATATTTTCAAAATTTACTAGTTATAAATAAGGTTTCATATTAAAACGTGAGATTGAGTCCAATATTAAAACTCTTGTTCAACGGATATACCCAACCTGCGTTATGTGCCCCCTCTATCCTTTCCGGGTCAAAAGGCTTCACAAACGGGTCGGTCAATGTTAACAAGTTGTATCCGTTCAGGTATACACGAACGTTTTCCACATTCATAAAACTCAACACGTTTCTTGGTAATGAATACCCTATTTCTAAGGATTTTAACCGCATATATGAAGCATCCCTTCGCCATACGGAGCTCTCGCTGTACATGGCACCCACATCGGGTTGCCTTCTAATTGCGGGCCATTCGCCTGCAACCCATTCGCTGTTGGGGTCAAACGGGTCGGCCAAATGCCATCTATCATAAAAATAGGCAGGCATATTGCCATCATTCCAGAGCATGGTCGCGTAATTATGGGTAAATCTCACAGAATATTTACCAGAACCTTGGAGCAGCATGTTAAAGTCAAAATCCCTATATTTCGCACTGAATGTAAATCCGTAATGTACCTTGGGATTCCCTCCCCATGCAATTGGAATAACATCATTCCCATCTATCACTCCATCCTCATTAACATCTCTGTAACGAAAGTCACCAGGTAATTCTCTGCTATTACCCAATGTGCCATTTTGGATGGGCGCGTTGATTATCTCGTCTTTCGATTGAAACTGCCCGATATAATCATACATCCATACAATATCTTGCCAACGTTCATTTTGTCCATGCCGCCAACGATCCATGCTGTTCACAAATGGTCCGCGCTCTGCGTAAACCACCATTGTACGGGCGAAATTGAAATTCATACTCGCATTAAAACTGAAATCTTTAGTCACCTGTTTCCCATATCCCACGGCAAACTCAATTCCTCTAACACGGTCTTTATTTAAATTTTCCTGAGGCAGGCTTGCACCGAACGTATTAGGCAAGGTAGCATTACGGTATGCCAAGAGGCCAGTTCGGTCACGTTGATACACGTCAAACTCCACTTTTATCTGGTTTTCAAAGAGACCTAAGTCAAACCCAATATCTTTTATGTTCGACTTGTACCATGTTAACTTTTCATTCACCACTCCAGGAGCCGCCGCACCATTCGTCCAGGTGCCATTGACGAATTCGTACCCTCCAATGTTCAAAGAAAAACCTCCCACGTGCTGAAAAGGGCTTCCAGCGTCTTCACCTACCAATCCATACGAACCCCTCAGCTTTAAATTAGACACAAAAGAAACGTTTTCTTTGAAAAAGGGCTCCTCGGATATGCGCCAACCTGCAGATACAACTGGGAAAAAGCCCCATCTCCTGTCCGGATGATACCGGTATGAACCGTCATATCTCGCTGCCACTTCGAATAAGTACTTGCCCACGTAATCATAGGTGAATCGACCTAAAAGAGATTGGAAACCGTACATATTTTCCATTCCACTCGTCATCTGATTGTTCTCATCCCCCATATCTATCTGGTCAATCGTATAAAACTGGAACTCTCTCCGCATTCCGCCACCACGCGACCAACCGTTACGTTCCTCATAAACACCGGTCACACCAATATTATGCCTTTCCGCTAGAGTTCTATGATAATTCAGATGCATTTGTAGGGTAATTCCGTTACCATCCGACCAGCTATTAAACAAGACGGTCGGATGCCCATAGAGGAATGGGATGTAGCTATCAGCCGTCTGATCGTACGTGTACATGGAAAAACTTTTATGTAGCGATTTAGCAAAGCCGTTTCCGTGTTCATAATAAGCAACCCCCTTAAGTTGAAGCCCTTCAACGAAAGGAACGTTATAAATCAATGAGGCGGATGACTTGAATGATTTACTAACCCCTTTCCTGTATCCCACCAAGTCAGGATTAGAGAGAACTACCGGATTATATGCCTGCCCATCATAAACGTAAGCTGGATAATCCTTATTGTTGTTTGCGTAAGGGGTATGTATAGGTAAGTCTGAAACCGTACCCCTTATAATTTCAAAAAAACTCCAACACGAACCATCATTCTTGTCGTACCACCCGGACAAATCTATCTCCGCACTAAGGTTCTTGGTCAAACGGGCAGTAACATTCGAACGTATCGAGTATTTTTCATAATTAATGGCGTTCGACTTTAAAAGACCTGGATCATGTAAATACCCAAAACTGGCATAATAGTTAACTTTTTCACTCCCTCCTTGCACCGAAAAAGTATGTTGTTGCTGTAATGAGTATTTCTTGATCGTCTCGTTATACCAATCAACACTTTCATACCCATCCACCCCTTGTCTCCAATTTTCCACTTCCTCTTGGGTGTACAAGGGAGCCGATCCCATGTTAACAGCCGCGTCGTTTCTCATAACGATCCACTGATGTGCATTTGCCATTTTGGGCATTTCAGTAGGTGAACTAATGCTGACCGAACCGTTGTATTTAAACTTTGGCTTACCTTCCGCTCCACGTTTCGTAGTAACCAAAATTACACCGTTCGCTGCATTCATACCATAAATGGCAGCCGCACCGTCTTTTAGTATTGAGATATTTTCAATATCATCCGGATTCAATCTCTGGAATTCGGCTCCGCTTACGCGAGTCGTCCCATCTATGATGAAAATCGGTGCGCCAAAACCACGAATATTAATCATGGCATCATAATCACCCGGTGCCCCTGTATATTGACGTATCTGCAAACCGGATATCTTACCTTGAAGTCTTTGAGCTAAGCTGGTGTGAGTCGTAGTCAGTATCTCCTCGTTTTTTATAGTACTGATAGCCGCAGTGAGATTTCCTCTCTTTTGTGTTCCATACCCTATGACAACTATATCTTCCAATTGATAATCATCTTCGATTAAGACAACTGTAAGAGTATTATTGTTTCCAACCGGAAGTTCCTGGGTTGTAAATCCCAAAAAAGAAAATACTAATATCACATTGCGATTAGGAATATCAATGGAGTAATATCCGTTTTCATCACTTATAACCCCCACACTTGTTCCTTTAATAACGATAGTAGCACCTGAAATTGGTTCTCCCATGTTATCTGTTACTCTACCGGAAATAGTTATCGATTGTTGTGCAGTACTAACTATATCTGAATTATAAGAAATATCTACTTTGTTAGACAAACTTTCGTTTATAGAATTTCTCTTTTCAAATTCCAAGTTACCATTTGGAGTAAAGCCTGTACTGGCATATGATGGTGTCCGAAAGACCATCATCAGAACAACGCACCATAAAAAAACACCAATTAAATGTTTATATTTTTCTTTCATACATTTTTATTTGTTAGTTCATTTTTTATTTCATTAAACAGGTGGTTCGAATTGTTGTTTAGTCGTTTTTCATAGGCGTGTTTTTTTTGTAAATTAAACATGTTTTTCAGGTAATTCGGCTTTCACAAAACCGGTTAACTTGATTTAAAAAAAAACTAATTAACACACTAACTCTGTATCAGTTACATATCGTTTTATTTCATTACAACCGTTAATTTCCTCCATGAGAACATCTACAGCTTTTTCTTCAGAAATTTCTATAACACAACTTTCTATACGCCACTTTGCTAAACCGGTTAACCTAATTTATAGAAAAATTGTATACACAAAGATATGATTAAAGTAAAACATGTAAAAATAAAATCAATAGATTTAACGATATTTAACAACATGCTCATATTTTACATTTAACCTATTTTTAACTACATCTGGTATCAATATTTTTAAAGTCTTGTTTTACAGATTTTTATTCTTCATTTTTGGATACTTCAAACCTTTTAACAAGTTACAAGCATTTACATCATAATTTCTGAAAAAGTAAATAAGGGTTGATTTAGAAAATTTTTATTTTAATAAATTCCTCAAGAATTCCCTAAAAGATACGTTTCTGCTTCCACGCTCCATAACCCGTTGTGACGGTCAGAAATTTCGGCTAATTTTTTATACAATTCGTCGGTTTCACCCAGTTTAGCAAAATCCGAAATCGGAGTGAGCGGCATTTTCAGATGTGTGTATATTAATTTTTTACCTCCGGGAATGTTAGGCAAATTATTGGTTGCATCAGCAACCGCATTCAATCCTCCAATATGTGTAATTAATCCCGCAGGATCAAGACCTTTACGCATAATATCAAGAGCCTCTTTTATATCTTCGGTATTTCCTCCACTTGTACCAACAATATGAGTATAAGCATAATGCACATTGTAGAAATTCATCATCGCACTGAAATTCGGATTGTCCGGGCCAGCAAAAAAATTCAAACAACCATCGAATCCGAGAATGGCATCGCCTTGTTCAACTACGGAACGTACGGGGGCGAAGACAAAAACATCATCGTATCCTGTTCCTCCACTGATAGCCTTGAGTTCTTCCACCGGATTCTCTATCTTTCCTGTATTTACGTAACGCAAATCGATTCCACGCGAAGTAGCAAATTCAACAGTGTAAATAGATGCAGCACGATCAAGACGAGCCTGATCAATATCAGTAACCACGAACAACGACGGCTTCATATCTTCACGACGAAGCACATAGTTAATCGCGGCAAGTCCCATCGGACCAACTCCGGCCAGCAAAGCCATTTTTCCTCCATTAACGATCTCCATCTTGTGCTTGTAACTTCCGGGCGTAGTGTGATAATTGGCGTGCATAGTGCCGATAATGCACGACAACGGTTCAGCAAGCGATGCGGGATAATATCCTTCACCGTGATAGGTCAACAGACAACCCATTTCCATCACTTCGTTGGGGATAATCACATAAGTTGCATCGCCGCCGATATATGGATAACTGTATCCGGGAGCGCTTAAAATGCCCACAGGTCCATCTTCGTAATATAATGCGGGCTGAATAGAAAATTTATTGCCCGCTTTAAACTTGTGCGCCCATTTACTACCCACCTCCAACAATTCTCCAGCAAACTCATGTCCGATGATGATGGGGTTTTTGTCAACGTCATCAGGTATCCGTTTGTGGTCTGCACCTTGTGAAGATGCTTTATACGTTGACATACACAACGAATCGCAAACTACTTTGGCTAGTATTTCGTCGTCTTTAATGTCCGGTAGTTCAAACTCTTCCAGCCGAAGGTCCTTTTTTCCATATAATCGTACCGCTCTCGTTTTCATATTTTTTTGTTTTGTTATAAAATTAGAATTTCAAATCGTAAAATTCTATGGAATCTTCCATAAAATTATCTACCCCTTTTTCTGTCATCGGGTGGCTTGCTATTGCCATAAGCACGTCACACGTAGCAGTTACAGAATGACAACCATGCCACCCCAAAAGTCCCCCTGGGGGATTTAGGGGGCTGGGGCTTTTCTTACACTCCTCCTTTCGCCCTTCTCACCATCTCCCCATCCGTAAAATTCTCTCCCGGCAGATAACCTTCAAGCGGTTGAATGCGTTCGTGTATCATATCCAGGAACCAGCTTACCTGCGGGAAGAACGAGCCTTCCAACTCATGTGCAGGCGTAATCCAGTTGCGTGAACCAAGTACCGCCACAGGCGCATCCAAATAATCAAAGCAGAGCGAACCGATATTGGCCGCCAAATCGTTCAGGAATGAACCGCGAGCAGTAGCATCGCCGGCAACAATGATCTTTCCGGTTTTTTTAACCGATTCTATTACCTTTTCATAATTAAACGGTACAAGTGAGCGGGCATCAATCACTTCGGCACTCATGCCGTATTTTTCTTCCAATTCCCTGGCGGCTTGCAGTGCCGGGTAAAGTGTATGTCCGATGGTTAAGAAGGTGATGTCCTTTCCTTCTTTTTTCACATCCGGTTCACCGATAGGGATTTCGTAATATCCGGTTGGTACACCACCCTTGTGGAATTGCTCACCTATATCATAAATTCGCTGACTTTCAAAGAAAACAACCGGGTCGGTACCTTGGAGTGCAGCGTTCATCAGTCCCTTGGCATCGTAAGGTGTTACAGGGAAGCACACTTTAATGCCCGGGATATGTGCCACAAGCGATGTCCAGTCCTGCGAGTGCTGAGCTCCGTATTTTGAGCCGACCGATACACGAACAACCACAGGCATCTTCAAGACGTTTCCGCTCATTGCCTGCCACTTGGGCAGTTGGTTGAATATCTCATCTCCCGCACGTCCGATAAAATCGCAATACATGATTTCAGGTATTACCCGTCCGCCACACATGGCGTAACCGATAGCCGTGCCAACGATGGCTGCTTCGGAAATGGGTGAGTTGAACAATCTGTGATAGGGCAATGCTTCAGTCATTCCTCCGTAAACGGCAAATGCTCCACCCCAATCTCGGTTTTCTTCTCCGTAGGCAATCAGGGAAGCATCTTTGTAGAACCTGTCCATTATCGCCTCAAAAATGGCATCGCGCAGTTGGAACTGTTTCATCTTACTGAACGGTTTTCCCTCGGCATCAAATGCAAAACGTTCTTTTTGGGCAATCCTCATGGCGCGTGAGTTTTCCTCCAGAGGCATCAATACTTCGGGTTTTGCATCCGAGAGACTATCCGCCGAGCCGTTTGAGAACATCATATCGCTGATAATTTCCGGGTTTTTCATCCGGGGAGATATCTCATCATCAATGGCTTTCAAAAACATTTCGTAAATCAATGCTTTGATTTCTTCCCGGATCTTATCCAAATCCGCCTGTTTTGCCACACCGGCCTCTATCAGCTCTTTTCCGTAAGATGCGATACAGTCGTGAGCTTCCCAGGCTTCCACTTCTTCCTTGGTGCGGTACGACGATGCATCCGAAGGCGAGTGTCCGCTGTAACGATAGGTAAGCACATCAAGCAGTACGGGTCCGTTTTTCTCTTCAATGACTTTTCTTTTGCGTCTGTAGGCATCAATCACAGCCAAAGGGTTGTAACCGTCCACCCTTTCGGCATGCATCTGCTCGGGATTTACACCCGCGCCTATGCGTGCGGCAATGCCGTAGCCCATCGTCTCGCCGCTTGTCTGACCGCCCATTCCGTATTGATTATTCATGATGTTGATAATCACGGGCAAACCACCCTTCATATCTCCCTCCCAAAGCTGTTTGAACTGGTCCATTGCCGCAAAGGTAATTCCTTCCCAAACAGGTCCGCAAGCCATCGAAGCATCACCGATATTGGCAACGACCAGTCCGGGTTTGCGGTTAACCTTTTTGTACAGGGCAGCACCTACGGCAATATCGCCCGAGCCACCTACGATGGCATTGTTGGGATATACCCCAAAAGGAGTAAAGAAGGCGTGCATGGAGCCTCCCAGACCTTTGTTGAAACCTGTTTCGCGTGCGAAAATCTCAGCCAGTGTTCCATAGACAAGAAACCGCTTTGCCAACTCTTTGGTCGTTCCCTTGAAATCTTTTTTTACCACATTCAGGACGGCTCCATCAAAGAAGTTCTCCATGATTTGGGTGAGCTGTTTATCTTCAAGCTTATGGATGGCAGACATTCCCTTGGCAAGTATTTCGCCGTGTGAGCGGTGACTGCCGAAGATAAAGTCATCCACGCCAAGTGTCCAGGCCATACCCACTGCGGCGCTTTCTTGTCCGATGGACAGGTGAGCCGGACCGGGATGGTTATAAGGCGTTCCGTTGTATTCACCTTTGGTTTTGATCAGATTGAGCATGGTTTCAAACTCACGGATCAATGCCATATCGTGATAAATGGCTTTAAACTCTTCATCCGTAAAATTTTTGCGCTCATCTTTTACCGTTTTTTGATACTGATTAACCGGAATGGGTTGAAATTCTATGAAACCGGGTTTACGAACCTCTGAGGGATTGATAAATTGAATTTTTGGCATTATTATAATATTTACGATTTACAATTACTTTAATAACTTTCTACTATTAACTTCCTGTAATACTGTCATTTGCTGAATGGCAATTTGATTGAGTTTTGTTAGCCGCTGACTTTGAGGTATTTTTTCTTCAATAAATAGGGCATTTAGGTTTTCCATATTGGATAAGCATATCAGTTCGTTTATCGAAGCGTAATCGCGAATATTGCCTTTCAAGTCGGGATTAGCTTCACGCCACTGTTTTGCTGTAATTCCAAACAATGCTACATTCAGTACATCAGCTTCGTTGGCATAAATGATGGCGGTTTGCTGCGGTGTAAGCTCTTTTGGAATTAGGTTTTGTTGAATAGCATCAGTGTGAATACGATAATTTATTTTTGCTAATTCACGCTTGGCAGACCAACCAAGTTGCTTTTGCTCCTCTTCTTTTAGGCGTTGAAATTCTTTGACAACGTATAATTCAAACTCCACTGATATCCAACTTGCAAACTTAAAAGCGATATCTTTATGGGCAAAAGTACCTCCATATCGTCCTGATTTTACCAAAATTCCGATTGCATTGGTCGTTGTAACCCATTTTTGTGGTGACAAAGTAAACGCATTTAGTCCGGCTTCTTTCCTAAACCCCTCGAATTCGAGGGGTTTAAAAACCGGATTATAAAGCGTTTCCCAAACACCTAAAAATTCAATAGTATTTCTATTTCTCATCCAGTTACCAATCACCGCATTAGTATCTTCCGAATTTTTGTATCTTGCTATATCAGTCAATGAGATATAATCGGTTTCATCGATTTTCAGGATAGTAACCTGCGTATCCTTTACATTTATTTTAGCCATAATAATTTTAGAAGTTTATTAAAAGGGCAAATTTAACTTATTTTGTTCTATGCAATAAGACATTTCCCTAAAAATCAAAAATCACCTCCTTCAAAATCTCACTAACCGTAGGATGCGGGAAAACAACCTCTTTCATTTCCTCTATTGTCATTTCCTGCTCGATAGCCATACAAGCTCCGTATATCATTTCACTGCTCGGGTTTCCAAGCATATGTACACCGATGATTTCGCCATGTTTCTCACCAACAAGCACTTTGCAAAGACCATTACCGCCTTCGTTTTCGGCTATAAATCGTCCGGAAAATGCCATCGGCAGTTTGGCTACTTTGTAGGCTAAGTTTTTAGCATTGGCACTCTCTTCCGTTTCACCCACACCGGCTACTTCAGGATTGGTGTAAACTACACCCGGAATGGCGTTGTAACGCATATGGTCATCCCTTCCGGTAAGGTTGTTTACCACAACCTCGCCTTCACGACTTGCCGTGTGAGCCAACAGGGAAAATCCCGTAACATCACCTGCAGCAAAAACATTAGGCACATTGGTACGCATCTTCTCATCCACCTTGATACCGCCACGATGCAGTTCTACTCCGATATTTTCCAAGCCGAAACCTTGCGTAACGGCACGACGACCAACGCTAAGCAGGATCTTTTCGCCTTCTACCGTATGAGTTTCGCCATCCTTTTCAAAAATAACTTTGTTGCCATCCACCTTAACCACTTTGGCATTCAGATTAAACGCTATGCCTTTTTTAGTGTAGATATCGCGCAACATGGCAGATATTTCAAAGTCGTTGTTACCCAAAATCTCGGGAAGCATCTCTATTACGGTAACTTTTGTTCCTAAGCTGTTGTAAAAGCTGGCAAACTCCATCCCGATAACTCCGCCGCCAATAACAACCAGCGACTGGGGTCGCTCTTTCATTGCTAGTATTTCGCGGTTGGTAAGAATCCTTTCGCCTGCCTCTGCCAAGCCCGGAATGGGTGGAACGGACGCCTGGGAGCCGGTACAGATCAAAAGGTTTTTGGCTATGTAACTCTCGCCATTGCAAGAGACTTCAATTCCTTTTTCACTTCTGCCCACAATGCTTGCTTCACCTTCAACAACATTTACATTACTGCCTTTCATCTTGGCCTTAATGCCTGCTACTAATTTGCGGACTATCTTGTCTTTGCGAGCCACCATTTTATCGTAAGCAAAGCTTACGTTTTCAGCAGAAACACCGTATTTGTCGGCATAAAGTGCATTTTCGTAGGTTTTTGCACTGTAAAGCAATGTTTTGGTGGGGATGCAACCTTCGTTAAGACACACACCACCCAGGTTTGTCTTCTCGAACAGCGTTACGCTAAGTCCTTTTTGTCCTGCTCGTTCAGCGGCTACATATCCGGCGGGACCGCCACCGATGATGATTAAATCTGTCATAATATTGTGGTAGTTAGTAGTTAGTAGTTTTTGGAAGTTAAAGAAGTTATTGAAGTTAGGGAAGTTAGCGTGTTCCGAGTTTCGGGGTGCGGGGTCGCGTGATCTGATTCGTTCATCATTCTTCGTTCTTAGTTCTTAGTTCTTAGTTCTTAGTTCTTCGTTTTACGTCTTTATTCTTTTGTTCTTTGTTCTTTGCTCTTTGTTCTCATTTCATTCACAATTCTCTATATTTCTTTTCACAAATAATTGTTTTTGCACTTAAATAAAAATGTTCCCCTAAATTTTCCCTTGGGGGTTAGGGGGCTTCCCCCTTTGAGGGTTAGGGGGCTAGTGGGCTTTCCATTGTTTCAATTTCAATGGCAATTTGCTTTAAAAACTGAGTGGCTTCTCCGCCGTCCAATGCCCTGTGGTCGTAAGTCAAGCTCAGCCCGATATAGGGAACAAATGCATACGTACCATCACCCAAATCCTTCGGGCGGGGCACGATGGTGTTTACACCCAATATAGCGGATTGCGGCAGATTAATTACCGGTGTAAACATTTCTACTCCGTAATTCCCCAGATTGGAAACGGTGAAAGTTCCGGCTTCTGCAGAAAGGATATCGGGGTTTACGCTGCCTGTCTTGCAGGCATTTGCCAATTCTTTGATCTGATTGGATAGTCCCACAATAGACAGATCATCGGCATTTTTTATTACCGGGACCACCAGTCCGCGCTCGGTATCAACTGCCACAGCCAAATGTACTTTGTTAAAGTAGCGAATAGTGTCACCCAAAAAATGGGTGTTCACATTCGGGAACTTTTTCAGGGCTTTGATAACGGCAAAGCAAACCATATCGTTCAATGTGATATTGGCTGAGAGCGTACCACTTTCATTGGCTGCTTTTACCTGTTTGCGTAATTCCAATATGCGGCGTGCGTCAGCTCCAAGATGGTGGGTGAGTTGTGCCGAGTTTTGCAGTGAAGTGTGCATTGCCCTGGCAATGAGTTTACGCATATGGGTAACTTTCCTGTCTTCAAAATCAGTAGCATACACAGCATTTGTGGATGGAACCAAATCAATGGATTTTGCCATACCCGCTAACCCGGAACCGCCTTGTGGCTCCATGTTATCCGAGGCAGCGATTTTTTTTGCCAGGGGTGTCATCTTAGGACGATTTTCCAAAGCGGCTTTTACGTCTCTTTCAATAATACGACCGCCGGGACCGGAACCCGCAAGTGCCGATGTGTTTACTGCTTCTTTGGTAGCAAGGTGTTTGGCACGGGGAGAAATTAGCCCCCTAAATCCCCCAAGGGGGACTTTCTGTGTGGTTTCTTCAGGATCCCTAAATTCTCCAGGGGGGACTTGAGAGCCCCCTAAATCCCCCAAGGGGGACTTTAAGTCCTTTATCTTTGTTCCTTGTTCTTTGTTCTTTGTTTGTTCTTCGTTCTCAATTCTTTGTTCTTTGCTCTTTGTTCCTTGTTCTGTCTGAAGAAGCTCCCGATAGTCTTCTCCTATCTCACCAATAACCATCATCTTGTCCAATACCGGAACTTCATCGCCTTCGCCATAAAAAACTTCCAGCACAGTTCCGTCCACAGGAGATTCCTCTTCAAAGGAAGCTTTGTCCGTCTCATAAGAAAATAAAATATCTCCTTTTTTAACGGCATCTCCCTTTTTCTTGTTGATGCTGCCGATAATACAACTTTCTACGGATTGCCCTTGCTTGGGCATGATAACAACTACAGCCATATACTGTTTTTTTAAATTTACCTTAATAACAAAATAAGTATTAATTTATAGTATTATAATAAGACTTTATTTGATTTATAATATTTTTATTTTTCCCCGGAATCAATCCACAAACTTTTTGAAATGTATAATCCAATCCTATAGTCATATAAGAATCGAATAATATATCCGGTTTGGCTCGCTCCCCATTTTCATCTGTTGCCTTAAAGCTGAAACCATATACCATTGCCTTGAGAATCTGATCGTACTCCATTCCTTGTTGCATTGCCAGCCGTATAATACCCATGAATCGATCATTTGGACCGAGTTTGCGTGGCAAATCCTGACCTACTCTAAAAATAGTATCCTTCAAGTGTTTATTTTGAAATCTTTTTAACAAATCATCAATATGATTATTTAAATGATCCTTAGTGAAATCATTTGGATACATTTTCAGCAATACTTCAGCAGATTGTAGCATTGTTTTTTTTGCAAATTCTAAAACATTCGGGTCTTCTAATACTTCATAAATATATACTGCTTCAGGATGCTTAAAATTACCGTAATATGCTGTAGTGGCATGCCCCAAATTATGGATGAATGCTTTTCTGTCAACCCATGCTTTCATATTTTTCTTAGGAGACAATCCTTTTACATCAGGAATTTCTCCGACGAAAGCTTCACCGTCTAAAATCAGATCGTTATAAGGTTCAGCAAAAACTACCAACGGATCATTATCCAAGTCTTCTTTTGTCATTATCGGAACCATTTTCCCAATACTGGTTTCTATCAATCCTATCAATTTTGTTAAAGGAAAATCAGACGGAAGATGCTTCTGTAATTCTTGGCGGATAAACTCATCGCCCGAACGCATATTTTCAGCGATGATAATATCCAACGGCAAATTGGAATTTCGCTCGTAACGCTTTAGAAGTCCTTGAGCTATTACCGGTACAATGTGTACCAACGCATTTTTTCCGACAGAAACAGCAACGATGGAAGTATTCTGCACTTCATCTATCACCGCCTGTTTATTTGTAGCCTCTATTGCTCTGACGTTTGGCACTATAATGGTTTCTTCGTGTTCACTTTTTATTACTACAGGATATGACTTTCTTTCATTTAGCAATTGCACCAGTTTAGTATCTATATCAGAAAAAACAACTTCATAACCCGATAAGCCGAAAAGTTGACCTATAAAAGAACGCCCGATTTTTCCGGCACCAAAAATCAAAATGGATTTTTTATTCATACCTCAAACATCATATTTACTCATTTATTTGCTCTCTATATTTTTCTAAATAGGGCAATATATGAGCGTACTTCTCACCCTTATACTTCTCAAAATAGGTTCCTCCTAAATAAAGACATGCAAAGCCACCGGAGACAATTCCCATGATGCATGCTTCTCTTAGGTCTATGTTTTCTTTGTCTTGCTGCAGTTGCCATACAAGAGAACTGACAACCCCACCAACGAAATTATCACCGCAACCGGTAGTGTCTCCTTCGAAACGACCAGATCTTATATCCTGCGACACAGCCTGAGATACAGGTAATTTTGTAACACGTACATCACCAAATAATTGATTACCTGCATACATCCATATATTTTCAGAGCCATTGGTGATAATTACTGCTCCAGTTTCTTTCTCAATAAAAAAGAGCATTGCATCTTCCAAGTTATTTTTTCCGCTTAAACGCAGCGCTTCATCAAAATCGGTAATAAGAAGATCAATATTTTTGTAACTGTCATCACTTTTTCCCAATGGCCATTTATTGGCCGGATTGGCTTTTTCATTTATAAAATCGAATACGGTATTTACAACTGTGATACAACCTTTCGATTTTGATTTTTGAAGTAATTCGGTCAAATGGTTGTGAATTTGCGGAACTAAAGCAGTGCCTCCGAATACTACGATATCGGAAGAAAAGAAATCATCGTCCAAATAATCGGGCATATATTCCCACGCTGAACCAATGGAATTAATAAATGTTCTTTCACCGTGTCCATTATTGTAGTCAGGGTCAGAAAGCACATCGGTTGATGGCGTTAGATGACCAATCTGATTATAATTAGTAATATCTAAAGACTTATTATTTAATGCCGATAGTAAAAATTTTCCATTCTCGTCGTTTCCATAACAGCCGTAAAAACGCACTGTTCCTTGCTCGTCCTTCAGCATTTGAGCAACATGAATAAGAGCTACAATACAAGGACCTCCAATATTCACAGTATCGGGCGAGTTCCCGCTTGTTAATTCTTTGAGAACCGTATGAAAATCTTTCTTGGAAAATTCTTCAAATTCCTCCATTAACACCAAATGACCGGGACTCAATCCTCCATCTCCCCTTCTTTTAGAAGAATATTTAGAGAAAGATTCTGATGAAAAAGAAACATTATTATAAAGCCGATCTACTAAACTACAACCCGTACCGGATACGATGATTTTTCGCTTCATAATTAAAAGTTAAAGAAAATTTTTGTAATCGGAAACTAATAAATACAGAGGATCTTCGTCCTCTTCAATAACCGGAAAACGTCCTACGGTTTCGTAAAAACAATTGTCGGATGAATCATCGTTTACTGTACTCACTTCACCTACAAGTACTCTTCCTTTTCCTTCTTCACCGTAAAAACGGTGATACATTCCCGGTTCCAAGGTAATGCTCTCGCCGGGTGTTAATATCACTTTTCCACCTGCTTTAACTATTCCTTTAACACCATCTTTTTTATATTCAACATCGGTATTATCCAAATCATCATCCTTGGTGGCATTATACAACTCAATAACTAAATTTCCGCCACCTCGATTGATAATGTCCTCCATTTTGCTCCAGTGGTAATGCATGGGGGTTTCCTGATTTTCTTCTACTATCATCACTTTTTCTGCATAGGTCTTTTTATCCACATTCAGTTTCCCATTTCTGATGGTAAACAAAAATAATCCTCTTTTATTAAAATCACCTGAACCAAAATCGGTAATATCCCACCCGAGCATATTATTAATTACTTCTTGAGCATTTTTTTTATTTCGACTCCAGTCTTCCAAATTCCAGTAAGCCCAAGGCGGCAACAAAAAGTTTTTTTCTTTTAGAAAACACTCAGCATCTTTTAAAATTTGATTAATTTCACTTCGTTTCATAATGACTTATATTTTATTATTAAACTTGATTTATTTCAATCTGTACTGTAATTAGAATACTTCATTATAACCAAATAAAAATTCACCATTGTAGTATTCTATCGCAGGAAATACTTTGTTCACATTCTTATTATTATATAGAAAGACGTAAGAAGAATTATATTCTTCATGATTTTCCACCAATACTTTTACGGTAAATAAATTATTATTAATTCGCGGTAAGTTTATAGAAGCTTTAGGCCCTCTAACATTCTGAAAACTATTACCTCCGGGAAAATTCCATGTAAGCAATTCAATTTCTTTATCTCCATCATACTGTAATAAAATTTTAACATTAGTAGGTTCAAGTTGATCGTAGGTATCATTCAATAAATAGAGTTCGCAAGAGAATTCTTCATTTTCATTCCACTCGAATTTGGGAACATAAACGCTCAACAAAACAGGTCTGCATGCGTTTTTCACATGATAATATGCCGGTTTTATTTCGTTAGGCCAGTTAATTAAACTGTTATTAGCTGCTGATGGCCATGGTTCTTGAAAACACCAATTCAGAGCCATACTGCAATGTGGCCTTTGACGACGAGCTTCTTCGTAAATAAATTTCAAACCTTCGCACTGTAACAATTGACTATACTTCACTAATTCCTCTAATGATTCTATTTCACCAAAGTATTTCTTCAATGTCGGAATTTCCAACCAACTATCTTGTTGCCAGGCACCAATTCCATGATGTATTTCCCATGCTGTATTTGTTTTTGGCGGAAATAAATCTTCTGATGGAATAAAACTCTCTAAGACACTCATATTAGAAGCACCCGAAACTGCAAATTCCGTATAAGCTGTTTTTCTTGTTTTAGGCATCCAGTCAAACACATTTTCATCAATTTCTTTATCATAAAAAAGATAATGACCATGTCCCATACCGAATAAAGGTGATGTGTTGATGTAGGGAGTATATGGGTCTAACTGATAACAAAGCGAATTTAACAAACGTAAAGGTAATGATTGGTCTGTCATTCCATTCCAAAAAAGTTCGTTTCCCCCCGACCATATAGCTAAACAAGGATGCTTCTTCACACGATTAATTATTGATGTAGCTTCCTGTTTCAGCACATTCAAATACTCAACATCATCTCCATAATTATTGCATGCAAGAGGAAATTCCTGCCATACTAGAATTCCTTCTCTATCGCAAATCTCAAAGAATGACTCCTTATTTACTATGCCACCACCCCAAACCCGTAATATGTTAAAGTTTGCTTCTTTGGCCAAAAGCAATTGTCTTTCGTATAAATCGGCTGATATTAATCCGACAAATATTTCAGGATGTACCCAATTTGATCCCTTAGCGAAAATACGTTTATTGTTGATTTCAATTGCTGTTGGCACTTCCGGCCTTGATCTGGGAAAGCGTGGATCTATCCAGGCTTCATCGTTCATTACTAGTTTAATTTTTCTAAAACCGATTTTCTGAATTTCCTCAGATAAAAGCTTATTTTTGGAATCAACTACATATAATTCACTTGTGTACAGATATGGTGTGCCATAATCATGAGGCCACCACAATTCAGGATTCGGTACTGATGCATTAAATGTAACATTATCTGATAATAGCGTTTGTTTTTTTTCTAATATTGTCTCACCCTGTGAATTTCTTAATATCCATCGAAAATTATTTCCTGACAAATTCTCTCCATCTATGTTTACTTGTAAATCTACATTCGTTAGTTCTTCGTTTAAAATATAAGAAACAGATACGTCCTTTATATGGCTCTGATTTCTTACAACCAAAAAAGTTTCGTCCCATATTCCCCGAGTAACTAGTCGTGGGTGCCAATCCCAACCATAACTAACAGCAGGTTTCACACTCTCTTTTGCATTCTGACGGTATGTTTCGGTTCCTTTTTCATAAACGATACCTGTTTTAGGTACCGGCATTAAAATAATCTTTAATTCATTATCTTCTTTTAAAAAAGGTGTTAAATCTAAATCCACATAAGTAAACATCCCTTCTTGTTCTCTTATTAGGACATTGTTGCACAATATTTTAAATGCATAATCAATACCTTTGGAATGAAAGTATAATTTTTCAAATGATTTCATAGAAGGTTTTTTAAAACTTGTTTTGTAAGTAAAAAAATAATCCTCCATCCAATCAAATTGAATAACATTATCTGCAAACCAATAGGGTTGTTTATAATTCTCATCTTTCATTACATCTAACTGAACAGCACCGGGAACAGTAGCAATTGCCCATCTTTTAGGAGTTTCCGTTGCGGTTTTATGGTATCCGATTTCCCAATTTAGGGAAATTTCATTCTGTTGCCCATAAATTCGGAAACTAAATATTATTAATGCACTGAACAGAAAAAAGATGTACCTACTCATAATTTATTTTTTATATGGATAACTTATTTTCAACCCTCTTTCATTCTAAAAGCACAATACAAAAGGTAACTCAAGGCAACTAATAAAATAGCCATACCGACAGTTTGTCCCCAAAAATCTGATACAACTCCCATTATGAAAGGAAATATTGCACCACCTGCAACTCCCGTTATTAGTAGTCCTGATATTTCATTCGCTCTCTCGGGCATTCTTTTTAAGGCAGCCGCAAAAATGATGGAAAAAACGTTAGCCACTGCAAAGCCCACAACAAAAATCAACACCAATATAGTCCATAAATTGGGTACGACCAACATAATAATCAATGCGGGTATGGCAACGAGCATACTTACAACAAAGAGCTTACGGCCTGAAAATTTAGTTAATAAAATAGCTCCAATAAAAGTACCAATGGTTCTTGCAATAAAATAAAGACTTGTGCCTAAACCTGCCTGTTCAAGGGGAATTTCTACTCTTTCCATCAGAAATTTTGGAATAGTAGTATTCAACCCTACATCTACCCCAACAACAAATAGAATTCCGACGAAAAGCATTAAAATTATTTTATCGTTCAACAAGCTGAAAGTTCCTTTAAATGAAGAGACACTTTGGTCAACAGGTTTTTCTTCTATTCTAGTCAATTGTAGCCACAACCCTGAAAGCAATGTTACTATTCCGAAAATAAGAAACACGTATTTCCAATTACCGAATTGAATAGCTGCCCATCCCGCAATGATGGGACCGAGAAAAGCTGCTATTGCTTTTACAAATTGTCCTAAAGTAAGGCTACTTGTTAATCGATTTTCATTAACAACATCCCCGACCAAAGGATTTAAAGATACCTGAATAATAGTGTTGCCTATTCCCAACAGGCTAAAGGCGATAAGCATAACGGGGAAATTGTAAACAAGAAGGGGTAAAATCATAGCAATAAAAGAAATAGCCATACTTAATATTACCGTTTTCTTCCGACCTATTTTGTTGGCAATAAGTCCTGTAGGAATGGATAGAATTGCGAACCATAAGAATAAACTCATAGGCAATAAATTGGAGACAGTATCGCTTAATCCGAAATCCTGTTTTACATAATTAGTAGATATTCCCACTAAATCTACAAGCCCCATCACGAAAAACCCCAGTAGAACCGGCAAGAATCTGTGAATTGCATTTTTATTTTCCATTGTAACTAATTTTAAATTTTATATTAGATAATTTATATCCCTTGATATTTTATTCTTTTCTTTTATTCTCAATTCAGAATTATTTAAATAAATATCACCGACACCTTTATAATCGGTTGGTATTTTAGCTAAAAAACAAATGAATGATTTCTTGACTATTTCGTTTGCATCAATGAAGTCATAAATGTTGCGTCCAAAAATTTTTCCTTTCTTTGCAACAATCGGAAAAGGTTCATGCAAACCAGTAGTGCCAAACTCAATACCGAAAGCAATAGGATTATTGTTTTGCATGGAACGCCAAAAATTAACCCACGGATAATCTTGTATCTCCCATATATATCCAAGTAATAAATTTTTGCTTGGATTACTCGCTGTTACCCAACCATACTTTTTATTTCTTTGAAATACAAATGACGATACCCTCGGCCATTCATCTTGAAATTGGCGCAGGCTAATTTGTTGCTTTTTATGAGTTGTTTCCGGCCAACGTAAAATGGGTTTTTCCTGATTCAAACTTCCATTTTCCTTATCTTCGAATCCTTTTTCGGTATTATTATCAAAAAGAGTAGTTTTATCCAAGAAAGGAGGAGCCAAAGTTACATGCTGAACAATATTATACATCCGCCCATACTTATTTAGGTTTTTTATGTGTTCAGTAACCTTTATCAACGGCTGCTCAGCCGATAAGTTTATGTCGCGAATTATTTGTAATTTTCCCATTGGAAGATTACATTTCATTGACGATTGAATATAACCTCCTAATTTTATAGGTTCTTTTATAAGGTCCCATTTTTGGGTATTTACTTCACCGTGATGTAAAAAACCGTTTTTTTGTTCGCCTTTGGATGGTGGACCCCAGCGATCAAAACATAAAAAGTGACCTTTGTAAGGAGGGTCTTCCTTATTTGTCGTTTTCCAATTGATAGGATTCAATGGCAAATCCTTTAGATGAAAATCGGAGTACGCCCCTCCTTTTAAATCTATCTCTAAAATCGATACATCATTTTCTATTTTCATTTTGCAAAATTTTAGAAATCTATTATCCCTGTTTAAGCCTGATTATAACAACCATGGCATGAGAACCATCTTCGTTAATATATTCGTGTTCTCCAAAACTCGCCGGAATAATGCAAGCTTGTAATCGTTCAATTTTTGTGAAATATTTCGGGTTCTTTTTCGAACGAATAATTATATTTTTCCCTTCCGTCAGTGTTGCAATTTGCATGTACTTTCCTTCCGTATCATTTTCAGCCTGATGTTCAAAGAAAATACGTTCGATGTGAAACGGCATTTCCCCAATAGTGGTGTACCTGTCTTTTCTGAATTTTCCGTTTCCATCAACTGTAATCGGTCGAGCTCTATGAACGTCTTTCACACGATTTTCCCTAACAAATTTATTATTGTCAAAAGAATGTTTTAAGTGCATCCTCATGGGAGGTGCCGTCATTTCTTTTTTTACATCGTCCCACGTATTCCGGGCAAAATCGAAAGTAAAGAAAGAATATTCAGTTCCTGCTACGGAAGGGCCGGTATCCATCTCCAATATCATCTGATTTCCTCCGTGCCCGTGGGTCGTTCCAGGAGGAATCAGGAACAAATCACCAACATTTGTATCCCACCTGCTAATGAAATCCTGCCAGTTAGGTATCTCTTTCTTATTGTCAGATTCCCTGCATAACCTCTCCCATTCTTCCAAATCGGCATCTTCTTTAAATCCCATCCAGGTTGAAGAATTTTTATAAGATTCTACAATATAATAAGTTTCATATCTTCCCAAAGGCTCATTAAAATGCTCTTTAACATACTGAGAACTTGGGTGATTGTGTATTGGCATGCTAGAGCGTTCGAATGGAACAGGAGTTGGAAAATAACCATCATCCAACCAAACTTGTAATGGCAATAAATCGGGATATGTTTTATGAACATAGCTACCGACAATGTCTAAAGGACGTTGCATAAAGTTTTGTGCCGGAATATTTATCATTTTTCCCTCGCCCCACGAAATCAATACACTTAACTCTATTCCCGCCAATTCGTTCCAAGCATTGCATTCCAACCCTTCAATATCCCATAAGTCTCTGTACCTGTATGCTCCCCAAGGCCCCGGTTGCGTTATTTTCACTTGTTTGATGGGTTGTTTTACCAGTTCATCAATCATGTAGTTATAGGTTTTTACATCTATAAGTTTTGGATTTGAACTATCTACACATTCTACATAATAATCCATTTTGGAAAAAACAAATTTCTTCTGACGAAGTAATAGATAGAAATCATTGTAATAATATTTTTTCCAATTATAATCCATTTCGGGTTTATCATTGCCGAATGTGACCAGTTTGCCATCCCACATTTGCCAAAGCAGAGGTTGCATGGTAAAATCGAAATAAAAAATCAATTTTGCAATGTCTGCCAATGGTTTAATTGCCGAACCTGGCCCGTATAAAATGATTTTTCCTTTATCCTTTAATGCTTTCTCCTTCAATCGTTCTATCTTTTCTTCATCCATGACATCTTCCATTACGCCTTTATCATTAACCCACCCAAAACTTGGATCATCCGTAACAAAAGGTTTCCGATAGTCCTCAATATCTTCCGTGGACTTAAAAAGCGTTGCAGCATTAATAAACTCTACTTTACTTAAGAATTTATTTTTAAGAGTGATCATGAAATCATCCCAATTTACTCCGTACCAACCGTCTAAAAGGATTAATCCGGCATCGGTATTTTCAATTATACTTACCATTCCATCATTGAAACTTTCTCTACCATAGTATATTTTGTCTGTATAATTGCCAGGAATATCTATGTAGTTTTCTGCATTTTTCTTGTATTCGTATAACGGCATAATTTTTTAATTTTTTTTATTAGACTTCAAATTCCGGATTTATTAGATTTCAACTTCCAAGAACTTCACTTCGTGAGGTTTTAATCGGATGTTTGATAAAGACGTAGGCTGTCCAACCTTTTCACCAAGAGCATTGATCTCTGTTATTTTTTTTATTGTCATATTTGGAATTGCGGAAGATAATTTAATATCTGCCGGCAATCCTTCAATTTCACGAAAATGTAGTATAAGCGATTTTTTTTGGAATGATGGCCGAATATTAATCAGTATAGCATTTGTTGAGCCATCTACATTTAATGTTTGCAATGAGGCATTAGTTAATTTGTTTTCTCCTGCGGGAAAAGTTCTCGTAGCAAAAGAATTTCTCTCACCCCATGCAAATTTTGTTGCAAACTCATTCGATGGATCGCTTGTAGATGTAATTTGATAACTCCAGCTAAAAGCTCCTTCCTGATATGCCCTAAAATTCGTGAACCAGTAATTATTCATAACCCACGAGTAAAGCCAGGGAAGACCTTGTTTTGGATAACGCTCAAATTTACCCATATTAAATTCGCTGAACTGCCATAAGGGAACTTCGTTGCTAACGACAATTATTTGTCCTACGTCGTTGCGTACGGAAACAAAATTCTGTGCCACATTCCAGTCGGAAGACGAACCGGATAATTGTTCACCCTGGGTCAGAGTACCACCGATAGTTTCAAATACGATTTTAGAATCGGGCAACGAAAAAGGAAAAGCCACATACAACGCTTCAGGATCAGTGAGTATTTTTTTATGTGCGGTGTATTTGAATTCAATTTTTTTGCTGTTATTATAAAGCCTTATTTCCATTTCAAGACCTTTTGGAGAACCTTCTTCACCTTCTTCAAATCCAGGCATATCCGACAATATTTTTATACTTTTCCAAACGCCGCCATTAACTCCTGTTTCCATTTTAATATTATGCGCCACTGTTCGATTGAACGGAGGCTTGTCGCGTTCTTTCGATGTTTCTCTGACAGGTTGTCCCAAATGATAAGAATTATTGCTGTCTATCAGCTCAATATTCATTTCTTTATCTATGAGACTATTAATAGCTCCGGTTTTTTTGTCCACTAACAATTTATAGAATTTATTTTCCAAAATTTGGGTATTTGTACCCGTTTCAGAAGAAAGAGTTTTATCGGTATCATTAATTCTTAGGGCTTTATAACCCAATGAGGGAACATTTTTTACTTCAAGCATCCAATAAGCGCCTTCAACCCTTTTGCTGATAAGCTGAGCGGGAATTTCTTCTCCTGTTGAAACATCTGTTATGTATGCTTTTTTTTCAGGAGACAATATTTCTGAATCTATGAAAAGTTCAACAGTCCCTGAACGGTCCCAACCCAATGAATTAATAACGTAAATTACCGGAAAATCCGCTTTATGCAAATACGACTGCAACCTGGCTAATACTTCTTCTCTTAATAAGGTTTCTTTTTTTACCGCTTCCCAAGCGTAGGCTCCTTTTTGCAGCCATTGTTTTACCGAATTTTCTGAAAACGGGTGCGAAATACTCTCAGCCGCACCAACTGTGTGTTCATCAAAGAAAATAATGTTTTCTTTGATGTGCTCAATTTTCTTTTCAATTTCAGGCGATAATTTTCCGTCCAACATCGAAACCATAGCTAATAATCCTTCGTTCTGCTGCATTAAATTTTGCGTTTTTCTTATTTCCGCTGTTTCGCGTGAAATGGAGCCGAAACCATCCGTCCACCAATCCAACCAAGCATTTCTGTAAACAGGCAAATGTTCCGCGTGATTTTTTTCGACATATTCCATAAATTCACTTGCAACAGCTAACCTTAATTTAGGAAATTCATATTTGGAATTCCATTCTTCTATAAAGTGACAGGCGGCAGTTGAGGGAGGTGCATTATCAGTAAAATAGCCCGAAAATTGAATCCCTATTCTATCGAACGGATACCCTTTTTTCTCCAACTCTGAAATACCCCAAATCATATCGGCGAAATCGATATTTTCCTTTTCGATGTTATAAAAATTACCGGTCATATAGTGCTCTCCCCTGAATGCCAATAACCTTTCTCCGGAAAGAGCTTCCCACCAAAAACAAGTGGGAACATCAAACGGCCTAATAGACCTTGTTTCGTTTATACCCATAATGAGGTATTTCACACCTGTATTTTTTAAATAATCGGGCATACACCATGCAATTCCATTTACATCGTTCTGCATGGCAGTTCTAACCGGAATTCCCATTTTTTTTATCTCGCTCAGTGGTTGCAGAAAGTCGAACATTGTGTTCTCGTCTGCAATCTCAGACATATTGGCAAACATTCCGGTTAGCTCTATTCGTCCTTCCTCTATGCGTTTTAATAAGCGCTTAATCTGAGCTTGTGGTCTTGTTCGGATATACTCGCGGGTAACCCACGCTGACTCACACGTCCACCTGAATTTTGCTTCATCGGACAAATGATCGGTTTGATCACAGTAATCAAGCGCATAATCAATGTAACGCATGTGTTCTGCAAGTATCTCGGATTGCGGACGGGTATAGCCAATATCCGTATGCGAATGCTGAACAAAGTAAATAGTCCATTCCTTTTGAAGAGGTATAAGAGTTACTTTGTGGTTGATTAAATTGCCATCGTTTATCTTTGTTTGTATTGTAATTGCCCTGGGTTTGTTTACGGCAGGAAAAGTCAGCAAAAACTTATTGCCACCTTTCTTAATGTCTGAAACCAAAATCTGTTTCCCGTTATTACGAAATACAATTTTTCCTGCTTCATCAGATTGGCAACTTGCAACAATTTGCTGATATTTCTGTCCGTTTTCGCTAAAAAGAACGGGAGTGTTCAAAAAAACTATTTGTTTCTCATTATTTTGCCCGAAAACATTTCCGAGAACAAAAAAAGAGAGCAGGAAATAAATAATATTAATCTTATAATTAACCATATCAATTACAGCAAAAATGTTTTTACCATTGCTTACCTAAGGTTTATAATTTATTGACGAAGGCGGCGCATCCGTTGGTTCGCTTCCCCACTGTTTGTTCGACAAATTTCCCATTTCGAGTTCTAAGGTACCTCCACTGATGATATCATCGTGAGTAAACCACGGCTTGTCTAACGACTTTCCGTTCAAACGCGCTTTTTGAATGTAGATATTTTCATCCGAATTATTCTTGGCAACTACTGTAAACGTCTTGCCATTCGGAAGATTAATCTTTATTTCTTCAAACACAGGACTTCCTATGTTATAAACCGGAATACCCGGTGTTACAGGGAAGAAACCCATCATTGACAATACCACAAAAGCTGACATTCCACCACCATCTTCATCTCCGGGAATACCAAATATATTATCCATAAAAAAAGTGTCCAACAGCATCCTGATCCTTTTTTGCGTTTTCCATGGAGAACCTAAATAATTGTAAATATATGGAATGTGAAAACTCGGCTCATTGCCCATAACAAATTGTCCCACCAATCCTGAGGCGTCGGGTTGAGTGTACCAAAATCTGAATTTGGGTAAACCTAAATCTTCGCGGAAAAGCTGATCCAATTTTTGTTCTGCTGCTTCCCGTCCGCCCATTAATTCGAATAATCCTTCCAAATCGTGCTTAACGTCCCAATTATATGTATAAGCGTTGTTTTCGGTAAAATATTCTCTTCCGGCAAAACGAGGATCATAATTTTCAATCCAATTTCCTTTTGCGTCTTTCGGCCACATAAAACCTTTATCTACCCGAAAAACATTTTTATAATTTTCGGCTCTTTTTAAGAACAGCTCTTTATCTTTTTCCAGTTTTAATTCCGATGCCAGTTGAGCGATACACCAATCTGAGAAACTGTTTCCGGTTGTAACGGAAACACTTTGACGTTTTTCCCAAACCGTATCCACGGTCGAAACAGTTTCTTTTTCTCCCGGATGCAATCCCGGCATATAGCCGTTTTCGTTGTAAAAATCATCCAATTCTGTTTTCGGACCATTTCTCCAAGGTATTAATGTGGCATTTATCGAATTCTTCTTCAGTCCTTCGTAAGCTGTTTTCAAATCAAAGTTTCTTAACCCCTTGTACCAGGCATCTGCCATCCACGAAGCGGCAAAGTTTCCGATCATTGCCGGCCAATCTCCGAATACCACAGCAAAAGACGGGATGTAACCTCCCTGCTCATACATTTTAATGTAAGAATTAATTTCATTCGTAACTTTTTCGGGGTTTAAGATAATGTTTAACGGTTCGTGTGCTATATAGCTATCCCAAAGCCAGTTATCTACATAAAAAGGCTCATTGGATTGGTGAATCTTATGGTCGAATGCACTGTAATATTTCCCGTATTCATTGATGTTTACCATTCTTTCATAAGTGCGATACAGAGCTGTATAAAACACTCTTTTCTGTGAGTCGGAACCTCCTTTTACCTGAATTTGATTTATTACTTTATCCCAGGCAGCTTCGGCATTATCTTTTACTTTCTTAAAATCCCATTCCTGGATTTCTTTCGATAAATTTTCTTTCGCTTGCTCAATGCTGATAAAAGAGATACCGTATCTGAAAGATACTGTTCTTTCATTTTCCCCAAAGTAGAGTAACGCAAATTTCTTATTATCAGGCTCTTTGTATTGAACATTCAATATATCGGCATCTGTTTCCGCATAAAAATAAGCCGTCATTCCCTCAAAGTTTTCGTAACCGGATAGTGCTCTTTTGTTATGCACATTTATCTCTCCGGTTTGATTGAAAAGTCCCATTCTCAAGTAATGAGGCTGATTATTTTTGAAGTGAATCTTATAAAAACCGCTTCGAGCCCGAGGAGAGAATTCAACTTCATCGTTTGTATCTTCGAAAGTAACCTGATAGTAATAAGGTGTTGTTTTTTCCTGACCGTAAGCTAATCTTTTACTCCAAGCACTTTCTTTAAACTCTCCACTTAGCGGCAAAAACGAAAAAACGTGACCCAATCGGTGAGAGGTCATTGTAAGTGAAAAGTTATGTATTTGATCATCCAAGTGATCATTCCGAATCGGGAAAACTCTAACCATACTGTTAGGAATATGCACTGTGGGACGCGTCGGTTGTAATATAATTCCAACACCTCCAATTGTCGGGTCTACATGTTGTAAATTAGATCGGGAACAACCTATCAAAAAAAGGGAAAAAGAGAGAAATAAAAATAAATATCTAAGCATGATTATCTTGTTAAAAGTTTGATATAAATTAATTCTTTACATTTTCAGTCCAAACGTGGAAATCTTCAATTGCCTTACACAAAACCCCATCTTCAAAACCTTTTTCGGTATTGTTGTCAAACAGCGTACTTTTATCTAAAAATGGTGGAGCCAATGTAACATGCTGCACAAGGTTATATAATCTGCTGTTCTTATTCAGATTCTTAATATGCTCTTTGACTCTCACAACTGGCTCGTTATGAGGCGACTGTTGGCTCTCGCGAGTTAATTGCAACCTTGCAACAGGCAAGCTACACTGCATAGACGATCCTGTTTTACTTTCTTGCAAAATTCCCCATTGTTGCTGATTAACTTCTCCGTGATGGATAAAACCATTTTTCTTTTCTGCATCCGAGGGTAGCCCCCACCGATCAAAACAAAGAAAGTACCCCTGAAATAAAGGTTCGTCAGGATTACTTGAACTCCAATTGATAGGATTGATCGGTAAATCTTTAAGATGGAAATCAATATAAGCTCCTCCATTCAAATCTACCTTGATTACTGCTTTGTCATTTTCAAATGTAATAATCTTTTTCATTTTAGTTTAACTCCAAGAGTTAATATCTCATGAGGTTTAATTGTTATTGTAGATGAGTTTCCTTTAACTTTTACGTCAAATTTTTCATTGATAGTTTCCTCAAGAAAATTCACTTTTCTTATAGATTTGATATCTTTTGGTAAATTCAGAGTGAGTTTTTTATGATCTCCTTCCACTTCTACCAAGCGAATAATTATCTCTTCAGTATTCTCAGCTTTTTTTAATCCAGTCATATACACGCCTTTACCTTCAAGAGAGAAGAATGATTGTGACTCGGGACGCGTAGAATGTTTTTTTACTAGTGCAAGAGAGGGAGGTTCATTTGCTTCAACGGGTGTGTTAAAATCGTCTCCTTCCACCCAGACTCCGTTTTTCCAATCACCTTCGTGAGGATAAATTGCATAGCTTACACGAAATTTTCCCAAATTCGGATAAATATCGGGGTATCCGGCAGCACGCATTAAAGTTAAGCGCAATTCACCCTGATGGTATGAATGTCCATATCTTGTTTTATTCAGCAAGGCAAATCCGGATTTTCCATCAGTAACATCAACCCATTTCTGTGCCGGTACTTCTTGCCCCCAGTCTAATTCAGAATCAACTTCATGTGTTTTGTATTGCGACTTTAACCAAGCAGGTGCATCTTGTCCATTTATTTTTCCATCAATCGGGCGTTGAGCCACATAGTAGGGGACTTGATTAAAGAAGTCGGGATCATCATAATTCAATGGGAAGGTTGCACGAAGCATAGGAGAATCGTTTTGTGCATCGCCTGTTTCAAGCCAGTGAATTTCCATGTCGTACTGTATTCTCGGATAAGATTTATAGATATACATTCTTTCTAAAAACTTAGATTTCCCCCATTTCTTTACAGTTTCCACACAAGCGCGAACAGGGCCGGTTTCTATTATCTTAACACTTTCAATACTATCTACATCTTGTATATCAACCACTTTATTAATCAACCAAGATTTCATTCCCCCGTTTTTGTCTTCGAGATACATTTTTAATTTATTGAGTTCTCCACCTTGTTTAACATATTCTTTATTGCTCCTTTTGTCAACAAGACTTGTAATACCACCGGTTTTTGGATTGAACTTAATATTATAAAAATCAGTTTCAAATGAATCTTCACCTGTCATTATCGATTTTGATTGTTTACCTTTATTGGCTACATCCACATAATACGTTTTATATCCACCGGCAGGGAAATTTTCATCAATGAATTGAATTTTGGTTGTATATCCGGGGGGAGTTGGTTTAGAAAACACTATCTGAGCCGTGTATTCATTCCCTTTACCATCTCTAACTAAAACTGTAGCCATATTTTCTTTAGGATCGCCTTTGGAGGTGTAATCTAATCCGTAAAAGTTGCTGCTCCACGGGCCAACAGTAACCGAAACCGGCTCTTCGTGCGACCACACAGTAGCCTCGACGATAGTTTTTCTGTTGATAGGAAATAAATTATAAGCCACTACCGGTTGCCCCAGTCCTTCTTTAAATTTCACCTCATCTGCCATTCTAAAAAAAGCAGCATCTTTGATTTCTTTTGATTTACGCTCAACTTCAGTATACCTTGCTACGGCATCACGATTTGCTTCGTAAATAGCCGAGCCTGGTAATATATCGTGAAACTGATTAAAAACAACAACTTCCCACAAATCATTCAATTCTGCTTTGGGATATCTGTCACCATTGATCCAGCGTAATGTATTGAAAAATTCACCAGCGAATAAGTTAGTTTCAGCATTACGGTTTCCCGACTTTATTTCACTGGATGTTGTGTAACAACCTTCAAAAATAAACTGCATTTCACCTGTGTGAGTCGGTCGCCCATCCATCTTTTTAGCTGTTTTTTTGAAAAAATCAAGTGCAGATGTAAATTTTACTACCGGATAATCAGGTGTATTACCTAATTGGTGCACCATGTTAATATTTTCTCTGGTTGGACCACCTCCATGATCACCCACACCTGTAACGTGCATTACACGCCGATTAACACCAGGGGTGTTATCGCCCCATTTGTCTAATTCGTTTTTCAGATCGGGAGTTACAGTGCCATTCCCATGCTCATTCCCAAATGCTAAAACAGTGGATCCGTCAGGTGCTCTCCACCAAAATGCCCCATTGTATGGCTTACATCTAGAAAAGTAAAAATAATCCATTTTGGAAAGTTTCAACATTTGAGGATATTGAGAAATATGTCCGAAATTATCTGGGAGCCATCCAATCTTTGCGGTACGTCCAAAATGTTTTTGAAAGTATTTTTGAGCTAACAAGAATGAACGCGACAATGCTTCACCCGAAGGCAAATTGGTGTCCGATTCAGTCCACATACCGCCTGCCAGTTCAATACGTCCACTTTTCACATATTCTTTGAGACGCTCAAAAAGAGGGGGATCAACTTGCTCTACAAATCGATAAACGGAGGCCTGACTTTGGATAAATGTAAAGTCAGGGAATTCATCCATAAATGCTATCACCTGACGCAAATTGTCATTTGACATTTTCATGGTTTCAAAATAGGTCCACAACCAGTTCATATCCATGTGAGCATGTCCAACAATATGAATTGTGTCTTTTTTTGCGTCTGTTGGCAGAACTTGTTGTTCTTTTACAGCAAACATACTTACTGAAAGTACTAAAAAACAAATTACTGATAAAATAATCTTGGAATAGTGCACTTTCATAATTTTTTGTTTCATTTTTTATGAAATATTTCGCTAAACCGGTTAACCGATTAGTTGTAAAAAAAATCAAATTCAACTAACCGTATTTTAATTCTGCTTCAAACACATATTGTTTCTTTTCTTTTGAACCTCTAATTTGTTCCATAAGAACATCAACTGCTTTTTCTCCCATTTTTTTAATTGGCTGTTCTATATAAGTAACAGGGATATTTGTGATAGAAAAAGATTCAATCTTGTCAAAACAAACAACTTCCATATCTTTTGGAATTTTTATGGAATTCTTATGCATATATTTAACACCTGTAATAAAAACTTTTCGTGAACAAAAATATATTGCGTCTACTTTATTTGGATTATTCTTTAGATCAATAATTGCTTGTTCAATTTCAACCTCTTGATCTTGATAATTAATATCTTTGATTAAGTTTAAATCTAACAGATCGTTTTTTTTCAACACATCAATACACCCTTGGCGTCTTTCACGCAATGCATTTAAATTAATATCATAACAAATAACAGCTATCCTCTTTAATCCTCTTTCGATTAGATGATTAGTGGTTTTTGCTGAAACTTTGTAATTATCAACAACAATGTAATTAGCTTCAAAATCAGGATAATAACGGTCTACCTGAACCAATGGAATATGTCTTTTTATAATATTTTCAGCAATTTTTTGTCCTTTATCAACAGGAACTAAAATAATACCATCAACTTGCTTATTTAATAAGGTAATAATAGCATCATTGAATTCGTCTAAATCTTCATTTGTATTTGTTGTAATTACGACATATCCATATTTTTTAGCTTGCTCTTGTATATAAAATGTTAAATTTCCAAAAAACTCATTCGATATATCAGTCACAACCACGCCAATTGTCATAGTTATCCCAGTACTAAGACTACGAGCTATTTCATTAGGTTGATAGTTTAATTCTTCGGCCATTTTTTTTACTTTCTTACTCATCTCCTCACTTACGCGACTTCCCTTTGCCTTCCCACTTAAAACCAAAGAAACCGTACCTTTCGATACGCCTAATTTATCTGCAATATCTTGCATTGATATTTTATTCTTTCTTTTCAAATTTTTATATTTGAATACACTACTAAACCGGTTAACTAAATTTCAACAAAACACTTACAAAGATATGATATAAAATTTATAATTAGCAAACATGATACATGGGTTTAACAATATTTAAGACGAAAAATTCAGGCTATGTCCTAAAAAGCAGATGCGGGGCTACGAGTTCCGGGATCGCGGGTTCCGAGGTCAGTGACTGACCTTGTCCGGGTGAGCCGAAAAATAAGTGAGAACAGCGTTAAAAATCGTCCTTAGTTTGAGCGAAGAACGAGCGAGTTTGGACGATTTAGCTGTTCAAGCGCAAGTTTTTTGAGCGAAATAAGCACAGTCTTGATTTTTTTTTCGTTTTTTTGTATCAAAACAAAAAAATGAAGGAAAATTCAAGCTCAAAAATAAAGAAGAAATGTGGGACATTCATCTAAATTAAAGAATTTCATGTACCTTTGCCATGAATTTTTAGAGATTAAATGAATCAACAACAATACCCGTCCTCTCTTTTAGAAAACGCTGTCAATGAATTTGCGAAGCTTCCGGGCATCGGAAGAAAAACAGCTTTACGTCTGTGTCTTTACCTACTCAGACAAAGTGAAGCCGATGTTGAAAAGTTTGGTGATGCGATCGTTCGCTTGAGAAAAGAAATCCAATATTGCCGGGTTTGTCACAATATAGCCAATGCCGAGGTTTGTGATATTTGCTCAAATCCGGCACGTGACCAATCTACGATTTGCGTAGTGGAAAACATCAAGGATGTTATTTCCATAGAAAATACTCAGCAGTTCAAAGGGTTATACCATGTACTGGGTGGTATTATTTCGCCCATGGATGGCATAGGACCCTCCGACATTGAAATCGGCAGCTTGATAGAAAGAGTAAAAAAAGAAAAAATCAAAGAAGTTATTTTAGCGTTGGGAGCAACGATGGAAGGAGATACAACCAATTTTTACATATATAGGAAACTGGCATCTTTCCCGGTACGCATCACAACCATTGCCAGGGGAGTAGCCGTTGGTGACGAATTGGAATATGCCGACGAAGTTACTTTAGGCAGATCCATCACCAACCGGATTGAATTTTCAAGTGTTATCAAATAGACAAAAACAATGAAACAGACTCTAAAAAAACTGACAATTGCATATTATCTGATTTATGTAGCCGCTATCGCAGTTGCAGCAATAGGTTACCTGCTCTTTCGTTCAGGATTGGTAATTGACTCGAAAAGCCAAGCCGGAATTATCATTTCATCTGTATTAATTCTTTTAATCATCTGCTCGATTCCGCTCACTTTGACAGTTTTCAACAGAAAAACCAAACAATGGGCTGAGTTGGAAGATGCACCTGAAAAACTCAAAAAATACACAAAAGCTTCTATCATCAGGCTTGCTATTATTGGCACTGATTTTTTGCTTGGAATATTATTCTTTTTTTTACTAAATTCGCAAAATATAATTATCCTTGCAGGAATTGCAGCCATAGCACTTCTATTTTGCAAACCCGCAAAAGTTAAGATTATGGCGGAGCTGAAGATTAATGAGAACGAAGAACTAAAAACGATGAATAAACCAGACCACGCGACCACGGACCCCGCAACTCGGAACTCGCACCCCGGAACCCGGAACTCGTAACTTCCCTAACTTCTCTAACTTCTTTAACTTCCAAAACTACCAACTACTAACTACTAACCACCAAAAAATATGATCATCGCTGTAGATTTTGACGGAACAATCGTTACCCATGAATATCCGAACATAGGCAAAGAAATTCCTTTTGCAATCGCAACACTCAAAAAAATTCAGGAAGATTTTCACTACAGGTTGATTCTATGGACTGTACGTGAAGGCGAAAAATTAGAGGAAGCAGTGGAATTTTGCCGAAAAAGAGGCTTAGAATTTTACGCCGTAAACGCAAATTATCCGGAAGAAAAACCTGAGCATCAAGAGCCAAGAAAGATAAATGCTGATTTATTTATTGACAACAGTAACTTAGGAGGTTTACCGGATTGGGGCGTGATTTATCAGATGATTGCCTCTGAGCAGCAGCACAATTTAGAAGCTTTATTTAGTCCCTATGCAGGAAAAGAGTTTATAAAACTGCCAAAAAACAAGAAAGGGGGATTCTTTAAATCAATTTTCAGTTGACATGTCATTGGAAAACAACAAACTAATATTGCGAGCGGTAGAGCCTGAAGACTTAGAAGTTTTATATATCTGGGAAAACATGCCTTTGTTTTGGAAAACAGGTAATACCAGACAACCCTATTCAAAGTTTGCGCTCAAAGAATATGTCAGCCAGGTAAATTCCAATATTTATGAGACGGGACAACTTCGTTTAATGATGGTTGCCAAGGCAAGCGGCGAAACTGTCGGAACAGTCGATCTGTTCGACTTCGACATACATCATAGTCGCGTTGCATTAGGATTATTTGTTGCACCTCAGCACCAAGGCAAGGGGTTTGCAAAAGCAGCCCTGCAACTGGTGGAATCTTATGTATTCAATTTCCTGAAAATAAACCAACTATACTGTCACATCGCTGCCGGTAACAAAGCCAGCATCAATATGTTTACAAAAGAAAACTTCACCAAAACTAAATTGGCTAACTGGATAAAGTCAGAATCAGGATTTGAAGATGTTTTTGTATTTCAGCAATTTATCCATGATTATCAGGATAAAAAACTCAATCCTTAATTGATATACACTTCCAACAAGGTCACTTCTCCTTGCGGAAGCAATTCAACCTCTGCAACAGAAGCGGGAATTAGGACGGTTTCTCCTTTTTTCACCTTAGTCACATCACCGTTGCAACTGATCTCAAAATTGCCCTCGACGCACATATACACCACAAAAGAATCGAGTTTGCCGTAAAATCTGTTGAATTGTTCATTGAAGCGCACAATATTGGTCGTGAAATAATCGCAACTCACCAAAGTAGCCAACTCATTAATTGATTTCGAATAAATTGTTTTTGGATCAGCTGAGGCGCTAAAATCAATTACATCAAGTGCTTCTTCAGTATGCAACTGTCTTTCTTTGCCGGATTCATCCGGCCTTTTGTAATCATAAATACGATAAGTCAAATCGCTGGTTTGTTGAATCTCGGCTAAAACAATGCCTTTACCAATGGCATGAACAAGACCGGCAGGGATAAAAAACACATCGCCGGCACTTACTTCAACTTTTTGAAGTAAATCATCCAACCTGCCTTCTTCTAAAGCTTTAAGATAATCTTCCCGGGTAATATCTTGTAAAAATCCGATGACCAACTTGCTTCCCGGCTCTGCATCAATTACATACCACATTTCTGTCTTGCCTGAAGACTGATGCCTTTCCATGGCAACCTCATCATCCGGATGTACTTGAATAGACAATTTGTCATCCGCATAAATAAATTTGAACAACAATGGAAGTTGGTTGCCAAAACGATCATATACCTGTTTCCCAACCAATTCTTCTTTATACATTTCAATAAGCTCTACGATGTTTTTACCGGCAAAAGGACCGTTATTAACTACCGACAAATCACCGTTATACCCCGACAGTTCCCAGCTTTCACCGACCTTGTTTGACTTGGATTTTTTCCCAAATAATTGCTGCAGCTTAGATCCTCCCCAAATCTTATCTTTTAAGATAGGGGTGAATTTCAGCGGATAAAGTGTTTCCATACTTGTTTTATAAATCTAATTTCTGACTAATTCTTGTTTGCGCTTGTTCTGACTAATTCTTATTGCGCCTAGCTAAATTCAATTCCCAATTCCAGGCACTACGCAGCGTGTCTTCGACGGTTTCTTCAGCTTTCCATCCCAACACTTCATTAGCATAAGTAGGATCAGCCCACACTTGCTCAATATCACCTTCTCTTCTGCCTGCAATTTTATAAGGAACCTTCACTTGGTTGACTTGCTCGAAAGTTTTGATGATTTCAAGTACCGACAAACCACGTCCCGTACCCAAATTGAATATTTCGTAGCTTTCTTTTGATTTACTTTCCAACATGCGTTTTACGGCTACAACATGGGCTTTGGCAAGATCTACCACATGGATGTAATCCCGTATGCACGAACCATCAGGAGTGTTATAATCATCCCCGAAAACTTGTAATTGTTTTCTGATCCCTATGGCAGTCTGCGTCACAAAAGGCAATAAATTATTAGGAATCCCAAGGGGCAATTCTCCTATTTCAGCGGAAGCATGCGCACCGATAGGATTAAAGTACCTCAACACAATACTCCGGTAACAATCCGGATTCGAGTGAATCGCATCACGAATAATTTCCTCACTGATTTGCTTGGTATTTCCATAGGGCGATAATGCCGGTTGTATGGGTGCCCTTTCGGTAACAGGCAATTCTTCAGGTTGTCCATAAACTGTACAGGATGATGAGAAAACCAGGTGTTTGATTTTGTGTACGGGCATCAACTGTAACAGATTAATTAAAGAGACTAAGTTATTGCGATAATAAAGCAAAGGTTTTTCAACCGATTCGCCAACGGCTTTACTGGCTGCAAAGTGGATAATAGCATCAATACCACCATGCTTTTCAATAAAATTTTCCATCGCCACATAATCTACACAATCAATATTTTCAAAGACAGGACGAATATTGGTTATTTTCTCAATACCATCCAACACCTCAATATTTGAATTGGATAAATTATCAACAATGACAACTTCAAAACCTTCGTTAATCAGTTCAACAACCGTGTGTGAACCTATATAACCGGTACCGCCGGTTACTAATACTTTTGACATGTTTTTACGCTTTAAATAACTGTGCGGGATAAACTCCTTTACGCACTAATTCATTAATTTTCAACACTACTTGCGGTCTATCTTCGGAATAAGTAACGCCAAACCATTTGGATGAGGTATCCAACACTTTGCAGCTTGCTTTTCCCTGAACGATTAATTCATTGACAGCAAGAGGTATGTAATATTCCGATTTTAACTCTTGACCTTTTTCCTTCAAAAAGCTTTTGAAAATCTCCCATGAATAATCAAAATAATCCGGTGTAAAGCCCCACATATTCATTGATACCGGTGTATTGGAAGGAATAGATACTTCTTCACCTTTTTCATCCAAGTAAAAAATAGTACCGGATTTTTCCTCAATATGGGTACGCTCTACTACATTTTTCAAACAACCGTCTTTATCAACCACACAAACTCCTCTACTCACCGAGCCACTTTTGGAAAGGGTGTTTCCGACGTGATATCCGATCATACAGTATTCATTTTTTTTGCCTGCAACACCGCGCAGAAAATCTGCCATAACCTGAAAAGATTCCTGACCGTAAAAATCATCTGCATTGATAACAGCAAAGGGTTCTTTAATCACATCTCTTCCCATCAGAACAGCATGGTTGGTTCCCCAAGGCTTTTCACGATCAGGGTGATAAGTAAAGCCGGCAGGTATCTTGGAAAGATCTTGAAATACGATTTCAACATCAACCAAATTCTTAAACTTGTTAACTATAATTTCTTTAAAATCCTGCTCAAAACTTTTTCTTATAACAAACACCAATTTGCCAAAGCCTGCTTTGAGAGCATCGTAAATGGAATAATCCATGATGGTTTCTCCTGAAGGACCCAATCTGTCCAATTGTTTCAATCCACCATAACGACTGCCCATTCCGGCTGCCAATATAAATAAAGTCGGTTTCATAAAATAAAATAATATTAGTTTCGGACCACAAATGTACGTTATTTTTTTGATTTTATGTAATTTTGTACTTCTCACTTTTTTAACAAATAAAAAATGATTTCATCAACTCATATATCCATTGCTGCTCAATACATTCGTGATGGTCGTTTGGTGGCTTTTCCCACTGAAACAGTGTACGGATTAGGTGCTAATGCATTAAATCCTCATGCTGTTATGAAAATTTTTGAACTTAAGGAAAGACCAAGTTTTGACCCTCTGATTGTGCATGTTGCTACAGTGGAAGATGTAAAAAAACTGACCATTACACAGGATGAAAGGTTGGATATATTGGCTGAAAAATTTTGGCCAGGACCCCTGACCATTATCTTGCCAAAAAGTGAGATTGTACCGAATATCGTTACCTCCGGACTTCAAACCGTGGGCATTCGCATCCCGAATCATCCGGTAGCACTTGACCTGATTCGTCAGTCCGGTTGCCCCATAGCAGCACCCAGCGCTAACAAATTCGGCAAAATCAGTCCGACTCGCGCTAAACATGTTTTTAAACAGTTGCCCGGCGTTGACTATCTGTTAGATGGGGGTAAAACACAAGTCGGCATAGAATCAACCATCATATCCCTGAATGATAAAGGATTTGAAATTCTAAGGCACGGCATTATTACGCAGGAAGAAATTGAGCAAATTATTCCCTACCACGCTTTTGAACAAAATAAGAGCAATAACATTGTCAGCCCAGGCATGCTCAAATCACATTACAGTCCGAATAAACCCATGTATCTTTTGGAAAGCGACCTGCCTTCCACCATAGATAGATCCAAAGCCGGCTTGTTATCTTTCTCCGGCGAAGAAACTTCAGGTTATAAGGTTGTTGAAATCTTAAGCCAGGATAAAAACTTAAGGACTTGTGCCGTCAATCTCTTTGCAGCTATCCATCGTTTAGAAGAAGCAAACATTGATTATATACTTGCTGAAACGGTTCCGGAAAAAGGAATTGGCATTGCCATTATGGATAGATTAAGAAAAGCGACATACAAATACCAACCCATCAAATGATTTAAAACTACGGATATAAAACTCTACACACCTACAATCCGTGGGATGAAGACGGTGCCCCAGTTCAGTCCTGTCATTTCAAATATTGTTGATAACTCAAATATTGTTGATAACTTTTTTGTGTATTCACGGTTTCTATCGTTATTCTTTCTTAATTTTACGCAAATTTTATTTCATTCAATATTTACTAACACTTAAAACTTTTGAGATTCATGAGAAAACTGATTTTTGCAAGTTTACTACTTGCCTGCGGTACTGTGTTGGTAGCTCAGACCAACCTCCAGTTACATTATGATTTTGGAAAAGACAGAAATTTCGTCACCACAACCGTTGAACGCTTCAAGCCTGATAAATACGGTAGTCTGTTTTATTTCATCGACTTCAACCACAGTGAAAATGGTCCGACAGAAACCTATTGGGAGATTGCGAGAGAATTGAAATTTTGGGATGCCCCTTTCAGTGCACATGTTGAATACAACGGAGGTTTGCATCACGAACCTACATTCGGATTTAATATTAAAAATGCTTACCTATTAGGGGGCACCTATAGCTTAAACAGCTCGGATTTTTCAAAGGGAATTTCTCTAACTGCCTCTTACAAGCTGATTCAAAAACACTCCGATCCGCACAACTTTCAACTTACAGCCGTTTGGTTTATGCATTTCTTCAACAGCAAGCTTTCATTTACAGGATTTGCCGATTTCTGGAGAGAAAAACAATCTTTTGGCATAAACGATGACGCCTCCTTTATTTTCTTATCTGAACCACAGTTATGGTACAATATTAACAAAATCATTTCCGTTGGTGGAGAAGTGGAACTTGGCTATAACTTCGGTGCAGTAAAAGGATTCAAGGTATGTCCGACCCTTGGTGTAAAATGTAATCTCTAAATAATTATTAGCTTTAAAATCAATTCTTATGTTTGAAAAATATTTTAAACTGAAACAAAACGGAACAAATCCACGCATAGAGATAATTGCGGGAATTACCACGTTCCTGACGATGGCTTATATTCTTGCCGTCAACCCTAGTATTTTGTCTGCTACCGGCATGGATCAGGCAGCTTTGTTCACTACTACTGCGCTTGCTTCTATCGTCGCTACCTTGCTCATGGCTTTTTGGGCTAAACTACCTTTCGCATTGGCTCCCGGTATGGGTTTAAATGCATTCTTTGCTTTTACTGTTGTATTAGGCATGGGATATAGCTGGCAGTTTGCATTGACGGCTGTATTAATAGAAGGTGTGATTTTTATCTTACTTACCATTTTTAATGTACGTGAAGCCATTGTGAATGCCATCCCCAAGTCTGTCAGATTAGCCATCAGCGCCGGTATTGGTCTGTTTATAGCATTTATTGGTTTGCAAAATGCCGGTATTGTTGTAAATAATGAGGCTACTTTAATCAGTTTAGGGGATATCACCTCCGGTACGGCTTTATTGGGTATGATAGGATTGATAATCACATCCGTATTGGTAGTGAAAAACGTAAGAGGTAATCTCTTAATCGGTATTATCTTAACAGCTTTAATTGGTATTCCAATGGGCTTAACCCAAGTGAAAGGTTTTGTCAGTTTGCCCCCAAGTATAGAACCGATTTTCTTCAAATTTGAATTTGCAAATATTTTCACTTTCGATATGTTGATTATCGTATTTACTTTCTTATTTGTAGATATCTTTGATACCTTAGGAACCTTAGTAGGTGTTTCTACCAAAGCTAAAATTTTGGACAAAGACGGTACGGATTGGGCGGAATGATGCAACCCAAACTTTATTTTGATCATGGATTCTGCAATTACGACTGCACGGTTTGCTCCGATGTTTGTCCAACCGATGCCTTGATAACGCTCACACAAGAAGAAAAGCATCACACACAAATGGGGCGTGTGAATTTCATACTGGAAAACTGCATTGTCTATTATGATGAAACCAATTGCGGAGCCTGTTCCGAGCATTGTCCCACACAAGCCGTACGAATGGTTCCCTATAAAAATGCGCTAACTATTCCTGAAATCAATCCCGAAATTTGTGTAGGGTGCGGCGGATGTGAATACGTTTGTCCGGCAATTCCATTTAAAGCAATTTTTGTGGAAGGTTTATCTTCACATGCTCTTATTGAAATAGAAAAAGAGAAAGTAGAAGATATATCTATAGACGATTTCGGATTTTGATACGAGATGCGGGGTCCTCCGAGGTCGCGAGGTACGGGTTCCGGGGTTACGGGTTCTGAGTTCTGGGGTTGTGCGGTTGTTCAGTCACCGACCGACCTCGTCCGGTGAGCCGAAAAATAAGTAAGAACAGCGTTAATAATCGTCCTTGTCTGAGCAACGAAGTTGCGAGTTTGGACGATTTAGCTGTTCGAACGCTAATTTTTCGAGCGAAGCGGGCGCAGTCTTGATTTTTTTTTGCTTCGTTTTTTTGTATCAAGACAAAAAAATGAAGTGAGGTTCGGGCAGGGATAAAATCAAAAAGCCCTCAAACAAATAATTATGTTTGAGGGCTTCTCTTTTTAAAAAAACGGCAGTTATCTACTCTCCCACAG